>WNFL01094583.1_pt1 | contig 11163 bp, 13 predicted proteins | sample 5400361 | NCBI WGS metagenome assembly WNFL01 (sample SAMN13153351, study PRJNA577476) | soil metagenome | isolation source: 40 cm soil on Douglas fir-dominated hillslope | place: USA:California | collected 2013-09-17 | reverse complement strand
ACCGGCTTGTTGAGCGTATCGAGGGCAAAGAACACGACGTCGGAGTTCGTGGCCTGCTTGATGGCGGTGGCGAGGGAGTCGTCGATCTGGTAGGTGGCGACGAGCGCACCGAGTGGCGCTGACGTGGGTCGATCGCGCAGCGGGGTGCCGACGGCCATGAACATCGCACCCCGCACATCGTCCAGCCACGCGCCGCTGGTCTGCTCGCCGCTCAACGCATTCGCCACCAGTGGCGCGACGGACAGGTCGCGGTCGTACTGCTCGCGGTAGTCGGTGCGGGCAATCAGGATGCCGTCGCTGTTCGTGACCAGCACCCACGCCGCGTCGATGAGCCCGCGGATGTCGTCGGCCTGGTCCAGGGCTTCGGCCCGCGCGCGCTGATCGAGCAGGCGCTGCCGGTACTGCGGGACATCGGTCGCGACCGTGCTCGCCCGCCCCAGCGTACGCGTGCGAGCGGCGAGATAGTCGTCCACCGCCCGGCGTGTCGAGAGCAGCGCGCGGTGAATCGACGCATCGGCGGTCCGGTGCGCCTTCACCGATGTGACACCGAACGTGATGCCGAGCACCGCCACGACGAGCAGCGTCGAGGCGGCGAAGATCTTGGCCGTCAGCCCGAACGCCGGCTTAGTAGCGCTCGCGTCCGGCATTGGTCGGATAGTTGCGTCCGTACTTGTTGCGGTGCGGCTCCCACTTGTAGCCCCGGGCGTTCAGCGCGATCTGCAGCTCAGGGGGCCCCCCGGCACTGCCGGCCGCCACGTCTTTGACCACTTCGCTGGGGATCCGCTCGTGCCACACGTGCAGGCGATAGCGCCCCGCCGGGACGTCGTCGATCGCAAAGCTGCCGTCGTTGGCGGGCTGGGCGTAATACCGGTTTTCCATCACGAGCACATACGCGACCATCCGCGGGTGCACGTTGCAGTACACACGCACGAGACCCGGATGCTCGAAGGTGTAGCCCTTCGTTTCGCCGCGCCCGTACAACCCGAGGTCGAAACTGTTGGGCTCGCTCACCGAAAACACATTGTGATTGAACGGATCGTGGTTGGGGAACCGGACGGTGGAGCCGAGCGGCACGACCACCACGTGCGGGGCGTAGGTCTTGTCCGTGATCGCGATTTCGAGAGTGACGGGACGCGCGGCGGTCGTGACCGAGGCGGGCGTTTCGAGATACAGCACGGCATTGCTGAGATCGGGCGACGGCTTGTTGTCTTTTTCCAGAATGACGATCCGCCCCGCCACCCGGCTGGCGGTGGAGAACCCGACAACGGCAAGCAGACCTACGATTCCCACCACCACGCGCATCGCCAGTCTCCGAAAACTGTTGCGTCCAAGGGCGTGGAGCTTACTGTAGTGCTATCCAACTCGCCAGGAGCGGGCCGTGATGCAGGTTTTGCTTTTCCTCAGTATCACTGCGCAGCAACCTGCCTCACCTCCACCGCCTCCGCCAACCCCCGCAAAGCGCACCGTGGAGTTTACCGGCACCGTTCTGATGAACGGCTTCTATAATAGCGCGCGCACCAACAACAGTGACGACCCCGTCTTCGCCGACACCGATGCGGTCGGCGTGAAAGGGTCGAGCGCGACAATGCGCCAGACGCGGCTCGGTGTGGGCAGCTTCAGCGGCGAAGTCGACGTGGACTTCTTCGGGGGTCAACAGCCGGCGGCGGGCAACCGCAACTTTCCTACGTTGCGGTTGCGGCGCGCGCTCGCCGCCGTGCAATGGACCCACTTGCAACTGCTGCTCGGCCAGGAGACGGCGCTCGTCTCCGACCGCAATCCGCGCTCCCTCGCGGGTGTCGGCGTTCCCGACTTCAGTCTCGCGGGGAATCTCTGGTTCTGGATCCCGCAGGTCCGCGTCACGGCGGAGTACGGATACACACTACGGCTTGCGGTGCAGGCGGCCGTGCTGGCGCCGACCGCGGGCACACAGGGCCTGCTGACGACGCAAGCCGACTCGGGCGAGCGGACCACCCGGCCGTACCTCGAAGGTCGCGTGCGGCTCGGTTGGGGACCGACGGACGATCCCAGTGAAGTCGCGATCGGCGGACACATCGGCTGGCTGCGCGGATTCGACTCGCTGAACGGCGACTCGCTGCTCACCTCTCGCGCCGTCACGTTCGACACGCGACTCAAGCTCGGGCCTGCCGAGATCCTGGGCGAAGCGTTCGTCGGTCAGGCGATTGCCGGACTTGGAGGCGGCGCAATTGGGCAGAACACGGGTGTCGGAGGCGCCCCGGTCCACACGAAAGGCGGTTGGGGTCAGGTGAATTTCCGCCCCCGCACAGGATGGATGCTCGGCGGCGGCTGTGGAATCGACGACCCGAAAGACGCTGACGTCCCGCCAAACGGCCGGTTCCGCAACTTCGTGTGCGAGGGGCATGTCGAATGGCGTCCGCCGGGACCGCTCGTCTTTGGGTTCGAGTTCCGGCAACTCAAGACGCGTTACCAGGCCGGTGACTTCACGGCCAATCATCTGAACCTGGCGGCCGGCTTCAGGTTCTAGGCGTTTGAATCGAGGCCAGGCCCTTTTGGGTGCTTCTCGCGCCTGCGGTACGCCTTTTTGGAACGGTGGACTTTGTGCGATGGGGTCTTCAAGCGCTCTTTCACCGGGGCACGCGGATTCGGCACCCGCACGACGACCTTCTTTTTCTCGCGCTTCCGGCTCATCGGCCGACGCGCTGCTGGATCTGCTTGGCGTGGTGGCGCGCGTGAATCACATGGAAGCGCATCCACTCTTCGACAGTCAAGTCGCCCATGCGCGGGTGCTTCACGAACAAATCCGCGCGTCGCTCGGGTAGCAGCGCGCGATCGACCTGATCCCACGCCTCGATCGCCGCCAAAAAGTGCGCCTCCGCCGCCCTGCGATCGATCTGCGGCGGCGGGGTGGTGCGCTCCGGCGCTTTGCGGCCCGGCGGAAACCTGCGCAATCCAAAAATGAACAGCCTCGCAACTTGCTCCGCAGGCGTGCGGCGCCGCCGCTTCATCGGCGCGTGGTTCCTGCGCGACTGAAATGTCGCCGCGCTCAGCGTGAGTCCGAGCGCGAGATGCTCGACGATTTGCGCCGGCGTCCATTTGCCGGCGGGCCCACGCTCCCACTCGCTGTCGGCACGCCCCCGCAGGGGACCGAGCACGAGGTCAGGCAGCTCACCGAGCGGTCTCATACTCGTCATCGCGTGTGGAGCCGCTGACCACTAGCTTGTACCCGACCCGACATGCGGGGAATTTGCGAGTGAACCTGCTGCGCCGCCACCCGGTTGCGATCGTGCTGGTGGTCCTGCTTCTCGCGACCGCCATTCACCCGCTGTCCCCGCTGGTCGATGCGGTCACCGGCTCCGTGCCGGGAGACGCGGATCTCGACCGCCCGATCCTCTACGTCATGTTCGCGCCGCTCTCCAATACGCTCGACGGGCTCACGTTCTTCAGCCTGCCGCGCGCGGTGTGGGCGCTCATCGTGTGGATGTTGCTCCTCGCCGCGTGGGGCGCGGTCCGCGCCTCGAGTGACTCCCACAACTGGCGCCGCGTGGTCGCTACGTCGTTGCTCGGCCCCGCGGTGCTGGTCGTGCTCGCCGTCGCCGCGCTCGTCCTGCCGCGCCCTGTCCCGCGCCTCGTGCACGACGGCCCGGGCACGGCGATCGACTATCACGCGCACACGAACGCGTCGCACGACGGCCGGCCCGGCTGGACCCTCGGTAAGCTCGCTGCGTGGCACGAGCGACAGGGGTACGAAGCGACGTATGTGACCGACCACAACGTCGTATACGACGGCTCGCTGCCCGTCCCGGAGGGGACGTCCATCAGTTTGTTGCCGGGCGTCGAATGGAGCGTGCACCAGCAACACGTCGTGGCGATCGGGCCGGTCGAGGCGTTGCCGCGCGACAGCTTCCAGGGAAGCACCGCGCGGATGATACGGATTTTCGCCGCGATCGAACGCCAGGGCGGACTGGGCATCGCCTCGCTGCCCGAGTACTGGCGCTACCATTGGGAGGACCTCGGCGCGTTCGTGCTGGCGGGCGTGGACGGCTTCGAGATCGTGAACTGCGCGCCGAAGGCCCTGGGGTTCCCGTCTGACCTCCGGCGCCAGGTGGTCGCCCTCGCCGGAAGCCACGATTTGATGGTTGTCGGCGCGAGTGACAATCACGGCTGGGGCAAGGTGACGTGCGTATGGAACGTCTCGCAGCCCGGCGCGCAGGGCTTTCATACCAATCGCGTCTTTGCCCGGCCGCTCGCGCTCGTGCAGGGCGACTGGCAGCCCTGGACCGCGGCGTTCACCCAGCCGTGGTTCCTGCTGCGGTCGCTGAGCTGGAGCGAGCGGGCGAGCTGGCTGACGTGGGTCGTCATCATCCTGCTGTATCGGGCGATGCCCCGCCGCGAGGGTCAGGGGGCCGGACTCGGCATTCTGGCACGGTCGCTGGGGCGGCGCAGGACCACCGTTCCTAACGAGACTCCGACGTGACACGGCGCAACCAATCGGCGAAGTTGCACGTCTTACTCCCGGGTGATCCTTCCCCTCCCTTCTCTCGTTCGGAGACAGTCCCATGCAGGCAGTTGGTCGGTTCGTAGTCCTCGGAGCATTCGTCGCGCTCACGGCACAAGCGAGCGCGCAGACCGCGCTGCCGCCGAAGCACGCGCCGGCGCGCACCCAAACGGCGATCACGCCGGCGGACCTCATGACTCGTCTGTACCTCTATGCGGACGATTCGATGATGGGCCGGTTGGCCGGCAGCGAATACAATCTGAAAGCCACGGCGTACATCGCGTCGGAGGTCAAACGCATGGGGTTGCAGCCCGCGGGCGACTCCGGCGGCTATTTCCAGAACGTGCCGCTCGTCAAGCGGCAGCTCGATGCAAGCTCCGGACTCTCGGTCGACGGGAGGGCCCTGCGCCCGTGGGATGATTTCGTGCCACGCGATCCGGGAAGCGCGACGCGGAATTTCGACGGCGCGCAGGTCGTGTATGCCGGCGTGCTCGGCGACAGCACACAGCTGACGTCGGAGCAGGCGGCGGGGAAGTTCATCGTGATCGGCGTACGGCGCGGCGGGAATCTTCCGCCTGCCGCGCAGGTGAACCGCGGCGCGCTGCTGGCAAAGTATCGCAGCGCGGCCGGCATCGCGGTCGAGGCACTGGAGACGTTCCCGCCGCAGGCGGTCGATTTCTTCCGGCGGCCACAGACTATCATGCGCGACGCGCCCCCGGATACGACCAGCCTTCCGGTCTACATCTATGTCAACGCGGACGGTGCCCGCACGCTGTTGGGTGCGTCGATCGATAGCCTGCGCGCGGGCGCGGTCGGCAAGACGCTGCACGGCTCGGTGTCATTCGTGGAGGTCGCCGCGCCGGCGCGCAACGTCGTCGCCATTCTGCCGGGCAGTGATCCCAAGTTGAAGGGCCAGTACGTGGCGATCGGGGCCCATAACGACCACGTCGGGTTCGACCAGACGCCGGTAGACCACGATTCGATCCGCGCCTACAATGGCGCGATGCGCCGGCTCGAGCTGGCCGCTCCCAACCACCGCGTGACGCCGGAGCAGGTCCAGCAGATCCAGGTGAACGTGGACAGCCTGCGGCGCGTCCATCCCGCGCGGCGCGATTCGATTTACAACGGCGCCGATGACGACGGCTCCGGCACGAGCGCGGTGCTGGAGATCGCCGAGGCGTTCGCCGGCGCGCGCGGAGCGGCCAAGCCGAAGCGGTCGCTGATCTTCGTCTGGCACACTGGTGAGGAGCTGGGGCTGTTCGGATCGCAGTACTTCACCGATCATCCGACGGTGACGCGCGACTCGATCGTGGCGCAGCTCAACATGGACATGGTGGGGCGTGGCCGCGCGGAGGACGAGAACGGCGGCGGTCCCGGATACCTGCAGCTCATCGGCACGCGCCGCCTCTCGACCGAGCTGGGCGATATGATCGAGACCGTCAACAAGGCCCGGAAGCAGCCGTTCACGTTCGATTATCAATTCGACGCGACGGGGCATCCGGAGCAGTACTACTGCCGCAGCGATCATTACATGTACGCGCGTTACGGCATCCCGATCGCGTTCTTCACGACGGGCAATCATCGCGACTACCATCAGGTGACGGACGAGCCGGAGTACATCGACTACGACAAGCTGGCGCACGTGTCGCAGTTCGTGTATGACATCGCGAAGACGGTTGCGAACCTCGACCACCGTGTGATTGTCGATAAACCGAAGCCTGACCCGCACGGGAATTGCGTGCAGTAACCGGTGGCTGGGTACTCGGGCCGTCCGCTGGTCGACAAGCTCGGGATCAAGCCCGGGACCCGAATTGCGATTCTGAACGCGCCGCGAGGCTACCGCGCGACACTCGGGAGTTTACCGCCTGGGGTCGTGGTGGCCTCGGCGGCGCGTGGCACGTTTCCCTTCATTCAGTTCTTCACGCGCAGCCGTTCCCTCCTGGAGACGAAACTCGGCATGCTGCTCGGCGCATTGGAGCCGGATGGGGCGCTGTGGATCTCATGGCCCAAGAAGGCCTCCGGCGTCCCCACGGATATGACGGAGGACGTGGTCCGCGCCGTGGCGTTGCCCACCGGTCTCGTGGACGTGAAAGTGGCTGCCGTCGACGAGGTGTGGTCCGGCCTGAAGCTCGTGCGGCGTCTCAGAAATCGGTGATCTGCTTTACGTTATAAAGTACTTGACAGAAAGACCCAGACCCCTAGCTTTCCTGCCTATGACCGCCCCGCGGCCGCTGCACGACCGTGCACTGGATAACCTGCAGTTCATCCGCTCCACGATGGAGCGGGCCGGCTCGTTCACGGCCGTGCCCGGATGGGGCATGGTCGTGCTCGGTCTGACGGCGTTGGTCGCCTCGGCGGTCGCCGGAGCCCTGCCGGTCGCCCCGCTGTATGGCGCGTCGCAAAGCCGCTGGCTCTGGGTCTGGATGTTCGAAGCGTTACTCGGCGCGGGGATCGGCGTCGCCGCGCTGCTCTATAAGGCGATGCGCGCGGGCGCTGCCATCGTCCACGGCCCGGGACGGCGCTTCGGACTCAGCGTGCTGCCACCGTTCATCGTCGGCGCGCTGCTGACATTCGTGCTGTGGCAGGCGAAGCAGCTCCAGCTGCTCCCGGCGGTGTGGCTGTTGTGCTATGGCGCGGGCGTCGTCACCGGTGGGGCATTCTCGCTGCGCGTTGTCCCGGTGATTGGCATCTGTTTCATGATCCTGGGCACGGCGGCGCTGTTCACGCCGGCCGCCTGGCAAGCCTGGCTCCTCGCACTCGGTTTCGGCGGCCTGCACATACTGTTTGGGCTGATCATTGCACGGAGGTACGGTGGCTAAGAGCAACACGGCGCGGATCACTCGCGCGGAACCGGAACGACCGGTGAAAACGAAGGCGCAACCGGCGCCGGCGGATCTCGATCGGCTGATTCACGAGCGCGTGCGGCTCGCGATCGTGAGCGCGCTCGCGGTGCGCGAGAGTCTCACGTTCAACGAGCTGAAGGCGCTGCTCAAAACGAGCGACGGCAATCTCAGCGTCCACGCGCGCAAGCTCGAGGACGCGGAGTACATCACGTGCGACAAGTCGTTCGCGGGGCGCGTCCCCAAAACCGAATACCGACTCACCGCCCTCGGCCGGCGGGCGCTCGAGCGCTACCTCGACCACATGGAAGCGTTGATCCGCGCGACACGCGCCCGCTGACGTGGACTCTTTTTTTTGCGAGATGACTTTATGAAGCAAAGTACTTCTTTCCACGTCGCCATCGTCATGGACGGCAACGGGCGCTGGGCCACACGCCGCGGCCTGCCGCGCGCCGCCGGGCACCGCGCGGGTGCGGAGGCCGTGCGCCGCGCCGTCCGCATCGCGCCGGGGTGCGGCATTACCGCCCTCACGCTCTACGCCTTCTCGTCCGACAACTGGACGCGGCCGGCCGCCGAGGTCTCGATGTTGATGCGGCTGTTCGCGCGGCATCTGCGGACCGAAACCGCCGAGCTCGCCGCCCAGAGCGTCAAGCTCACCGTCATCGGGCGGCGCGACCGGCTGCCCCACTCCCTCGTCACCGCGATTGCGGCTGCGGAGTTGGAGACGGCGGGTGGGACCCGGCTCGACCTGCGGATCGCCGTGGACTACTCCGGCCGCGCCGCGATCGAGGCGGGGCAGCTCCTGCCTGACGTCGATCTGCTGATTCGCACCGGCGGCGAGCAGCGGTTGTCCGACTTTCTCCTGTGGGAATGCGCGTACGCCGAGCTGTGGTTCACCGAGCGGATGTGGCCGGACTTTGGCGCGCCGCAGCTCGCGGCCGCGATCCACGAATTCCACTCACGCGACCGCCGCTTCGGCGGCTTGCCGACGCAGGAGGCCGTATGATCGTGCTCCCTGTCCTCGCTCCCCGCACGAAGCTCGGGCTCGAGATTGCCGCCGCCGGCGCTGTCGGTGGCATCGTCGGTGATTCGCTGCTCCGCGCGATGCCCTGGGGCCTGAACGTCGCCGTGGGCACCACGGCGCTGGTCGGCGCGGGTGCGTGGCTCGTTCGCCGGCACCGCGTCAAGCATGGACCCGATACGGCGTGGCTCGCGACGCCGCGACGCTGGCCGCGTTCGATACGCTCGCGCTCATCGGGGCGCTGGCCCTCGCCGCGGCGAGCCTGCAGGGAGAACTGATCACCACGTGGTATCCCTTCGACCTCGTTCGTGGCGTCATCAGCGCCACCGCATCCAGCATTTTCGGCGGCTTCGTGCTGCTGCTGAGCGACATCCAGTGGCGCGAGCTCCCGCAGGACGATCGGCTCCGCAACGTGCGCCGCGTGGCGTTGGGCGTTGCAATCGCCGCACCGGTACTGGTGGTGTTCGCGGCGCTGTTCGCATCGGCCGACCAGGTTTTCAGCAACGTCCTGACGAACCTCTTTGCGTTCGATGCCGAGACGGTCTTCTCACACACGTTCTTCATCGCCTTTTGGGCATTTCTCGTCGCCGGGTACCTCCGCTGGTCGTTCCTGGGTCAGCCACTCCATGCCTTCACCCCGAAACCGAGAACCGTGTCGACCGTCGTGCCCCTGGCAACGGCCCTAGGACTGTTGAACGCCCTGTTCCTGATGTTTGTGGTCGTGCAGTTGCGCTACTTCTTCGGCGGCGCGGCACTGGTCGAACAAACCGGTGGACTGACCTACGCGGAGTACGCGCGGCGCGGCTTTTTCGAGTTAATGACCGCCAGCGGTCTCGTGCTTCCGGTCCTGCTTGGCGCGGAGGCGCTCGTGCACCGTGCTGCGGCCCCCCAGGTCCGCGTGTTCCGCCAGCTGGCGGGTCTGCTGCTCGGTCTCCTCGCCGTCATCATGGCCTCGGCGCTCCAGCGCATGCGGCTGTATGTGTCGGCCTACGGACTGTCTACAGACCGGCTGTACGCGACGGCGTTCATGATCCTGCTGCTGGGCGTGTTCGCCTGGTTCGCGTGGACCATCCTGCGCGGGCAACGGCAGCGCTTTGTGTTCGGCTCGCTCATGCAAGGCCTCGCGGTCCTGGCCGGCCTGCATCTGCTCAATCCTGATGCTTTCATCGTGAAGACGAACCTCAATCGCCCGGCGGCCGAACGTCCGTTCGATGCGAAGTACGCCCTGACGCTCGGTGGCGATGCCGTCCCCGCCCTGCTCGACGCCATGCCGCGGCTGAATTCGGAAGACCGCTGTGTCGTTGTGCACGGCCTCCTCGCCCATTGGGACAAAGCCGAAGTCGATTGGCGCTCCTGGAACTGGAGCCGTGCCCGCGCGCGTTCGCTCGTCCGCAATCAGGCCGACGCGTTGAGAACGTCGTGTCCGGCTCAACCCAAGGAGCAGCCCAATGATCACTGACGGCTTGAATCCGATCACGGTGCTGCTGTTCGTGGGGGCGGTGCTCGCCGGCGCCGCACTGGTCGTGCTCTACGCAATCGCGCGAGTCATCAAGCGTGAGCCTCTCGCCCGGGTTACGCTGCGTGTGCTGCTCTGTGGAGTCGGACTCTATCTGTTGCTCTTCCTCGGCGCCTCGATGTTCAGTCACAGTCGGGTGCTGGCCGTCGGAGAAGAGAAGCACATCTGCGAGATCGATTGTCATCTCGCCTACGCGGTTGCCGCGACCAAATCGGAATCGCTGCCGGGCGGGATGGTGCGCCATACGGTGACGGTCAAAGTGCGATTCGACGAGCAGACGATTTCGTCGCGCCGGCCGCGCGACGCGACACTCACACCCAATAGCCGCTACGTCGCGTTAATAGATGAGGCGGGCCACCGGTACGCGGGATCGACCGACGGGCTGAAGCGCAAACTGATTCCCGGCGAGTCGTACACGACCGACATCGTGTTCGAAGTGCCTGCGGATGCTAAAGGCCTGCGACTGGTCCTGCGCAATAACGATCCCGAAACGGCATTCATCATCGGGCACGAGAACAGTCTGCTGCACGGCAAGACCATATTCGCGTTGGCGAAGGCAAGCTAAAACATGACGCGGCTCGGGCGAGTTGTGTGCGTGACAGCCGGACTGATGGGCGCCGGGATCGTTTGCGGCGGTCTCGCAGGAACTGCCGCGTTCGCGGCTGTCTCACTCGCGGCCGGTGAACGACTTTGGTGGGAATGGCTGTGGATCGGCTTGTTCTTCGGCGCGCCGCTTGGCGGCGTCGCGGCACCAGTCCTCTCGTGGCTGCTCCTTCGTCAGGTACCGCTTGGACAGATGTTTCTGGTTTGCTCCATCGGCACGGCGATCGGCGGAACCGGGGGGTGGTTCACGGGGACGACACTCGAAAACGCGGTGAGCCGAGCACTCCTTGGCGCATTCGTTGCTTGCCTCGTGGCGGCAATCGTCCTTCGCGCGCGAATGCAGCGAGCCTGACGTGCGCCGTCAGACCGTCGGTGATTTCGGGAAGGTCGTGGGCGCGGGTATCACCGGCGCCGTTGCGGCGATTGCATTCGCGGCCACGGCGCTCCTGTTGCCGACGATTGTCGGGTTCTTCATCGAAGCCGCGTCGTCGAGTTTTGGGGCTGCACGTGTCGCGATCGCAATCGTCGTCGCGTCGCTCACCTCGTGGGTGCTGCACCTCTCACCCGGAAGCATTTTGTTGGCATGGATTGTTGCCGCCACGGTCAGCGGCATTGTTGGAGGCTTTATCGGCGCGTTTCTGGGCTGCCTAGGCGCGACGTATGTGCTGCAACGACCCTTCCGTTCGGACCGATCGCGATAGATTTGGAG
>WNFL01042955.1_pt1 | contig 11163 bp, 9 predicted proteins | sample 5400361 | NCBI WGS metagenome assembly WNFL01 (sample SAMN13153351, study PRJNA577476) | soil metagenome | isolation source: 40 cm soil on Douglas fir-dominated hillslope | place: USA:California | collected 2013-09-17 | reverse complement strand
CGAGTCATGCAGGCGATGCTTCAAATGACCAAGATCGACATAGCGGGTTTACAGCGGGCATACGAGCAACGATAAGGCGTACGCCGGTCCGTGGGACGTGGATCAGGAGACGTGACCCATTGCGACGTCAGCGTTTGCGCGACGCGCCGCCTTCGGGCGCGCCGGAGCCGTCATCGCTGTTTCTCTTGAGCGGCGCACTGCTCGGGCTGGGCTATACGCGGCGCCGCGCGCGCATAGCATTGAACGCGTGAAGCAAGCATACGAAGGACGATGAGGCGTCCGCTGCATGCCGGGAAGCAACACCTTTCCGTCGCCCCGACGGCGTGATACGGTTGCATGGGCTCGAAGGAGAAGCCCGTGCATTCGTCTGCAAGTGACCTCGCCGACCGTACCGCGACACAACTCCTGGCGCTGTATCGATCTGGGCAAGCCTCGCCGGTCGAGGCAGCGCAGGCCGTCCTGGTACGCATTTCCGATCTCGATCCGTTACTGAACGCGTTTTGCGTCGTCGACGCGGAAGGCGCCCTGGCAAGCGCCCGGGCGTCGGAAGCGCGCTGGCAACAGCATGCGCCGATGGGCATCCTCGACGGCGTGCCGGTTTCGATCAAGGACCTGATCCTGACTCGGGGCTGGCCCACGCTGCGCGGGTCGCGCACCATCGATCCGCGACAGCCGTGGGACGTCGACGCGCCCGCCACTGCGCGATTGCGAGAAGCAGGCGCGGTATTGCTCGGCAAGACCAACACGCCCGAGTTCGGCATCAAGGGCACGACCGACAATCTGCTCACCGGCATTACGAGGAATCCCTGGAATACCCAAATGACCCCGGGCGGATCCTCCGGAGGAGCCGCCGCGGCGGTCGCCTCCGGCATGGGGCCGCTCGCGGTGGGCACGGATGGCGCCGGTTCCGTCCGCATTCCTTCGACGTTTTGCGGCATTCCCGGGTTGAAGCCCTCGTTCGGGCGCGTGCCGGCATTTCCACTGTCACCGATGGGCACCGTCGCCCACGTCGGGCCGCACGCACGCTGTGTCGAAGATCTCGCGCTGATGCTCACGGTGATGAGCCGGCCCGACGCACGCGACTGGTTTTCGCTTCCCTACGATCCGCGCGACTATCGGGTAGGCCTCTGCGATGGCGTGCGTGGACTGCGCATCGCGTTCAGCCCCGACCTCGGCTACGTGAAGAATGTCGATCCGGAGGTCGCCGCTGCAGTGCGCACGGCCGCGGACGCCTTCTCTACGCTGGGCGCCGAGGTGGACGAGGTCGCGCCGGGTTTTTCCAATCCCGAGGAGATAACGACCAGGCTCTGGTTCGTCGGCTCGCTGAGCGTGACAAGCAACATGACGCCGGGACAAGTCGCCCTCACCGATCCCGCACTGCGCTGGCAGGCCGACGAGGGCCGCAAGGTTTCGGTGATGGACGTCCAGAAGCTCACGGCGCGGCGCAGCGAGCTCGGCTCCCTCATGCGCCAGTTCCACCAGCGCTACGACCTGCTGCTCACGCCGGGCGTTTCGGTGCCCGCCTTCGAAGCAAGGGCGCCGGACCAATGGGAGCTTACGCTCGACAAATTCCTTGGATGGACGCCGTTTTCGTACCCGTTCAATCTCACCCAGCAGCCGGCAGCCGTCGTGCCCTGCGGCCTCACCCGGTCCGGGCTGCCGATATCCCTGCAAATTGTCGGCTCGATGCACGGCGACGCGCTGGTACTGCGCGGGGCGCGTGCCTACGAATCGACGCGCGATTGGAAACTACCCGTCGTGCCGAAATGACCCGGGAAAGCGACAGGATCACGGGCTCTTCCGAGTCCGTGAAGGGGCTGTGGTTCGGACCCACTTGTCGGTGGCCCATAGCCACCAATCGCCAAGGTTGTTTTGAACCTTGATCTGTCCATTATTCCAACTGATCAACGTAGCCTGTCCCCCAGCAGCCGAAGCGCCATTCAATAGCACTTGCTTGCCATACTGCGTGGCTGCTCCCAACGTCCAGATACCGCCCCCGGCATTGATGGCCGCCGCGGGCGGAACGGTTGTCCCGCACTTCAGCCAGGGCCCGGCAATAGACGCTCGCGGATGCCATGCGGCGTCGAATGCACCATATGCCTGATCTTGATCTTGAGCAGCCCATAACAGGGCCCCCCGCGAGTATGTCGAGTCGCCGATGTTGATCAAGCCTTGTATCCACGCCTCGACTTGCGCAGCCGTGAACGCTCCGGAGTCGATACCCCCCTCTCCGAACAGAATATCCATCTCCGGATGCGCGGTTCGCACGGCGGCCACAGTCGCCACCGTGGGGGCACTGTCTATCCCGTAAAGCAGTGGATAGACATGATAGTCAAGAAAATCACACGAGGATGCGATAGAGCCAATCCACTGATCATCCTGCATTCGCACGCTTGCACTGAACGTGCATGGAATCGCCCGGGGAATAAGCGGCCGCAACGCGGCATAGATCGCATTGACTGCCTTCGCGTTACCCCAAGCGTTGGCTTCCTGGACTAGATCGCATCCGAGGATCGACGACGTGTAATCTGTCGCGCCCGACGTCACAGCACCGATGTTGCTCGCCAGGACGCTGATGAATGCTTGCGGGTTCGCATTGTAGGCAGCGATGTTGCCGTTATCAGCGCCGTTGGTATCGTAGGGAGAGCACCCGGTGTAATACAGGGCCAGATGGTTCTCGACGCAGTAGGCCATGAGCTGTTGAAGCCGCGCGTTGTACGTTGCCTGCGTCATACGTTGGTACAGACGGGGGTTGGTTATTTGCGACACGCCTCCATTGAGAAGCATCGCTACGTCGCCCATTATCCGAATCGCATTCGCCCCGAGGGCGATCGCGCAATCGATCTGCGGTCTTATCCAGCCGGACCAATCCCACTCCGTCCAATAGGCTCTCTGCGAGGGAGCGCCCGGCTTGCTCGTCAAGTTCACGCCCTTGACCTTGCCAGCGAAATTGACCGTGGCTCGCATGCCCTCAGGACGGTTCAGCGGCGCGTTGCTTCGTGCTTGGTCCGTGGCAGCATCGAGGGGCCCGGCGAACAGGCCCGCGGCAATGGTATCGAGGAACCTTCGTCGATCCATTACTGAGTCACCTCGTCATCCAGGATGATTGCAGCCGATAATATAGAGGGCCTGCCTTCATGCGGTCAGCAATACGGCCAATCCTGCGCCTAGCGCGATCGAAATCGCGCCGGCAGGTATGTATGGGCGGCGAGGCAAGCAGTGTTCCATCGGCATTGGATTGTGAACGAGAGAAGAGACTCTGCAAAACACGGGCTTGTGCTTGCGTTTCTCGCGCGTCGCATTTCGGGTCGGTTCTCCATTCAACCGCGCCGCGCAATGATGCGTCAGCCCACGACGGTACAGGCGTACGGACCCTGTAGGCGACAGGCATTTGAATGCCGGAGCCAATCGATCCACGGATATTGTCCGGGCTGGCGAGGCTAAGGGGCGGTGTGATGGCGTTCGATGCCCCAACATCTTTCCGCCACGTCGATTTTCGTCGCGTCCGCGCACGTCAGATATGAATCACGGCCCGCTTAACGCTGCCGCACGCCAAATAGAAGCGGCCTGCTACATGGGAGGCAGTCGACTGTCCGGTTGTTTCATTCACGGAAAGGAAAGATCTTGATTCCGTGTTCCGGGCTGCAAATGGCCAAACTGCTCCTGTGGACCGCGACACCCTTGGGTCCGCCTTCCGTCCTGTTGCGCATGTTGACTGCCTTGAATATCGCATCCGGGCCAACGGCTTTTCGTATCACCGGCAATTGGGCCCAACGCGTTCCGAAACGACGTCTTTCTGGCTTGTAAACGCTGAAATAATTAGCGCCGGCGTTGGTCACGACCAGATGGTTGGTCTCGGGCGTAAACGCTACCGAGTGCGGATGGCGTAGTCCGGGCTCCTTGATTATCGTCGTCGGCTCCGGCCCATATCTCAAGCTGCCTCTCGAGAAAATCCCCTTACGACGCGCGAATACGCTTATCGAGTGATTGCCATGATTGGCGATGGCCAGCCAACTGCCGCATTGCGAAAAAGCCAGACCATCAGGACTGGAGAAGCTCCGGTGTTTCAACTCGAACGTGGGTGCTAATTCAAAATCGATTGGAGAATGCAGGCGCCTGCGGTAAAAAGAAATGGTACCACTCGCTAGGTTGCACGCCGCCAGGTAATCATTCTCCGGCGGGACGAAGGCAACACCGTCCGAGAAATTCAATTTTGTCGTCGCCCCGCAAATCTCGAAAACCGGATCGGGCCCATAAGTTTCATCTGTTCGATTTTTTTCGTAGATGGCGATCGCTCCGCCGCGTTGTGCCACCGCCAGCTGCTCGGTCTCCCCCGACTGTGAGAATGAGACATCGTGCGGATAGTTGAGTCGACATCTCGGCCCGTCAATACTCCAATAGGGCGCATCCTCGAATAAGCCGGTCGCCTTTCGTCGAAACAGGAAGACGGTGTTGGTATCTGCCGTGGCAACGGCGATGACGTTTCCCGACGACGAAAAAGCTATTCCCTCGAATCGTTGTGCTTTGTTCGGCGGCGCAAGACTCTGCACCGAATCTTCGACCTCGAAGTGAGAGTTGCCCGACACTCGAGTCTTATCGGATATCAAAGTACCCCCTCGCAGGCGGATCAAGCTCGTTAAATCTTGCCACAGGCCCCGAAACTGTGCCGGCCGCCCTGATAGGGCAAATTGGTAGGCACGCAAAACGCGCACCAGAGCGCGCCTTCGCTTCCACATCAAGGCATTAGCTCGGGAGAGCGCGGAGGGCGCTGCGGGCACTGTAATCGAAATCGACACTGCCGCATCAAAGGGCCCCGGAGCGAGGGCTCGCACTGCCATTTCAGGGCCCTGACCCGCTGATAGATACCTGACGCCTGAGGCCATAGCCGACAGACCGCCCCTCGACACGCCAGAATTCGCCGAGGTCCTGCACCAATAGCCGAAATTGAATCGCGCGCTACCCCAGCGCTACTCAGCACGGAACCGAAAACGGCCTGCGCGAACGCAGGCCGTTTGGGTAGCCTTGGTGCGGCCTAGCGGCACCAAGGTCGCTTGGCTACGGACCGGACGCCAGTGTACGACGCCGCGGACGTCGTGCTCACACTTTACGAGCTCACCGCGACGGCGATCGACTGTACGTCCCGCTGTCCGGTGTGTAGATGTTGGTCGAGCTACAGGTTGTTGAGGATGAACACGGCGTCGTCACCTTGCCACCACATTATGCCCGGAGAAGTCCTTCCGGTGACCAGCCGCAGCCCGCTGAAGTTGGTTTTGACGTAAGACAACTCCGTGGCGGTCGCGTAGCACCATACGTCGCCGACGGTGTCGATCTGCCCGAAGGCGGTGTCGGCGGACTGTCCGACGTACCACTGGCCGTGTTCGTCGTAGGTGTCGTTGGCGCACACGAGAACGGCGCTGGCGTGGGTGGAGAAAGCGAGTAGCAGGAGCAGGAGAGCGCGATTCATGCTGATCCCCTTCGTTTGTGATTGTTGCGATACGACGCAGGGGCGATGTTCGATGCGCGGCATTTCGCGCAGGGAACGAGCGCCGATCCGACGCCGTTGTGGCAGTCCTTGGCGCTCGCGCACGACATCTGAGAATCGGAGCTACAGCGGTTGCATAGGCGCGCCAGCATGCCGAGTACCCCACGAAAAGCGGCCCGATTATGCTGGCGTCGTGCAGCTCACGGAATCGGCGGAAGTCCTATTCCGTTGTCGGATTCGACGTTATCGGTGTAGGACTGCACCCGAATATCACCCTGCGGCCATGGTGCCCAAGACGCTGAGAGCTACTCTGCTTTCGTGGACTCTTCGAACTCGCACCTACTGGCCCCTCGGCCTGCGCTCGAACCAGGGACCTGCTGACTAGCAGTCACTCTACCGACACGTCGCCGCATTACCTGGCGACGGCGGGTTGCGCGACGAGCTCGCGAAACCAGTCAAGCGCTGTACGCAGCAGCCTCGGGTCGACCACATGCGGACCTGGAAAATGCTCGATCCGGGTGTGCCTGAATCCCGCGCGCTTCAGCTCCTCTTGACGCCCCGATGATCGCCCGGTGTCGCGATTTCATCCTTTTCTCCTGATTGCAGGAAAACGGGAATGCGCCTGAAGGTCTCGTCAAGGACTTTGAATTGCTGGGCTGCGGATACAAGCGTGTCCTGGTTGATACCAGCAAGGTAAACCCCGATGACGGTGCGACCTTGACTTGCAAATGCGGCTGCAAGCCAGCCGGAGTATTTCGCGCCACCGGAGAATCCGCCGAAAGCAAGAGGCGCCCTTCCCGCTTCCGGCCATTGCAATGCCAAGACTGCAAGCGCCGCCGTGTTCAGCGCATAACGCAGGGCGACCTCGTCCTGCTCAATGGGAACGCTCTCCGCTGGGTCGGCAGCCACCAATATCCAACCGGCCGTGAGCGCGGTGTCGGCATACGCGCCGAGCAGGCGGCGGCTCGAATGATATTGCGAATCGGAGGTCGCGCTGATGACCATCACCGGCCAAACGTGTGCCGTGTCGAAATTCTCCGGCACTGCGATCGTGACCAGCGCGTGCATGACCGGCGACAGCTGGCCGCGTCCCGCCAATTGCCGAAGTTCACTGGGCAGCTCGACTTGGAATTGGCTCAAGCCGCCGTTCGTAAGGCCCGTCGCCGCGAGCGTCGCGGATGCGACAAATAACGCTGGCAGCAATGCCAGAAATCGGTTCATTTTCACGCCGAGCGCGCCGCGGTCCACGCGATCAATCCTCTAGCGCCATCCGACACGCTTCATCTTCGGTCATCTTGGCGCCCTTCGCGAGAAGGTGCTCCAGTTCTGCTGGACCGAGTCGTTCGCGAAGAAGCGCGTGCAACCGCGTGTGCGCGCGCGCTTCGTTGGGCTGCCGCGAGCACTCCTTCGCCGCGTAAGCTGCATCGGTGTAGCCCGCGACTCGAGCGGCCATCACAACGTTTCCGGCGAGCGCAGCGCGCAGCGCGAAATGATCCATGAAGATCCATGCGTTGCCGACACCGCTCAACAACGGCAAGGCCTCGCGGGCAGCCTCCATCGCCTCGGCGATTTCGCCGCGTTCAGTGAGCACTCCGGCGAGGTTGGCTAGAGCGAACCCGAGCGATCCCTTTCTGCTCGTAGCGGACTTGCGCCGAATCGCAATGTTTTCTCGCAAGGCGGCTTCCGCCGCGACCAAGTCACCCAGCGCCCACGTCACATCTGCGATCGCGCCCTGCGTCTGAAGTTCGTCGAACTTGTTCTTCGCCTCATGGAAGAGCGTCGATCCCTTCTCGAGGTGTGTTCGGGCGCTGGCTAAATCGCCGGTCATCAACTTGAGGTGCGCGACAATACTGAAATAAACGCCCAGCAATCTGGACAGCCCTGAACTCTCCAGTGCTGGCAACGCATTCGTCAGCTCGGTTTCAGCCGTTTCGAACCGCCCCATGTTCGTCAACACGCGGGCCAGTCGGACCCGCGAATGGGCCAGCGCCAAAGAATCGTCAAGCTGCCGATAAAGTACGATCGCACGCTCGAATGCCGTCAGAGCTGCCGTCGGCATGGGCTCCTCCAGCGCGGAGGCGAGCCAAAACCATAGCCGGGCCGCGTCTGACTTCGACGTACCCGGCTCGATCCTTGCGACGGCAGCTTCGAGCCGGCGCGCGCCCTCGCCGTACAACGATAACGCGGGCCAGAGCGGCCCGGATGCACCAGCGAGCCCGATGGCGATCTCCGGGTTGCCATTGACCCCGAGGGACCAATCGAGCGCGGAGCGGACATTGTCGACTTCCGGAAGATAGCGCGAACGCCAGTCTGCTTCGGGCACGCGCAGCCAATCGTCGCAGGCGCTATCGAACAGACCGCGAAAGTAGTGCGCATGCCTGCGTTGCATTGCAGCGGTCTCACCGGCGTTCTCCAGCCTTTCGCGGCCATACGCGCGGATGGTCTCGAGTAATCGATAACGCGTTTCAGGATCGGTCGTCTCGGCGACAACGAGTGAGCGTGCGACAAGTTGCGCGAGCAAGTCGGTGACCGCAGATTCACTGATTGTTTCGTCGGTTGTAACGGCGGTCGCAGCGCCAAGCGGAAAGCCGCCCAGAAAGATCGAGAGTCGCCGTAGCACGCGCTGCTCGGCCGCCGACAGCAGTCCATGGCTCCAGTCGAGCGTCGCCCGCAACGTCTGCTGGCGCGGCAATGCCGTGCGACTGCCGTCCAGCAGGAGATTGAAGCGGTCGTCCAGGCGCGCATTGATCTCGTCGATCGAATGCGCATGCACCAGGGCGGCCGCGAGCTCCAGCGCAAACGGGATGCCGTCGAGACGTACGCACAGCTGCGCCACCGCAGGGGCCAGCGCCGCGGTCAACGCGAACTCGGGTTGCTGGTGCTGCGCCCGATCGACGAACAGCAGCACCGCGTCGGACTGCCGGATCGATTCGACGTTCGCTGCCGGATCGGGCAGTGACAGCGAGGGCAGTCGATAGATCTGCTCGCCGCCGATCCGCAGCGGTTCCCGGCTGGTCGCCATGATCGTCGGCTCTGGAGCGCTATGAAGCAGCGCCTCGGCCAGGCGCGCAGACGCGTCCAGCACGTGCTCGCAATTGTCGAAGATCAGCAGCAGTCGCTGCCCTTTGACCTGGCGGCATAGCGCCTCGATGAGCGACTTCCCCGCCGACTGCTGTACGCCCAGGGTTTGCGCCGCCACGTTCGGAACCAGCTCCGGATCGTCGAGCGGGGCGAAGTCGATGAAGGCCGCAAGTTGCGGGGCGAGCCGCGTCTTGCCGATGCCTCCGGCCCCGCTCAACGTCAACAGCCGGCTCTTCGCGAGCAACCGCTTCAGCTCGACCAGCTCGCGTTCGCGGCCGACAAAGGATGTCAGCGGCTCGGGCAGATTCGCGACTCGATCGCCGCCGGTCTGCTGCGGCAGCCCGTCCCGCAATTCGGCGACCGGCCCGATAAACCGGTATCCCCGTCGGGCGAGTGTCTCCACCCATCGCCCGCCACCGGCAACTTGCGCGAGAACACGTCGGATCGACGAGATCTGGACGCTGAGATTGGCCTCTTCGACGACGAGACCAGGCCACGCCGCATCCATCAACACGTCCTTGGTGACCGGTTGGTTGGCGTTCTGCACCAGAACGGTCAATACCGCCGCCGCACGCGGTCCCAGCGCTTCCGTGATCCCGAGGCGGGTCAGCACCCCGGCGCGTGGGTCGAGCCGGAACGGTCCGATCTCGTAGACCGTGGTCACGACTTCCCCGCTGCCGGAGCGGCTGGCCGGTCGAGCATCAGCCGGGACCGACGACCAGACGCCATGGCGCTGCCTCGCTGCGCCGATTTCGATAATTCTTTGGAGTTTCTTTGGGACTTCACCGATTCGCCCGCAGATCATCCGCACCGTGCACCAAGCATAACAACCTTCCGATCGGCAAGGAATGGCGGGACGGCAAAGCCAAGCGCCAGCCAGGGGCAGTCCCGGAGGCCGTCGAGTGGCGAAGGCGGTGAACATTCAAGAATGGAGGTGTGCCATGACAAGCAGGACGGCGGTCCGCACGCGCGGATTCACCCTTATCGAGTTGCTCGTAGTAATTTCGATCATCGGGATCCTGATTGGCCTGATGCTGCCGGCCGTGCAGAACTTGCGCGAGTCGGCCACCGTAGCGGCCAAGTTCGCAAACCTGCAGCCGATTGCGTCGGACGTTCTCGCTGTCGTCGAGATCGAATCGCCCCTTGCTTATGCGCTTGAAGACGCGCAGGCCATCGTCGCGACCGTACAGCAAGAACAGACGCTTCCGGACCCAGCGACGGTCGCGGCGACTTTGCAGGAATTGCAACAAGGGGAAGCCGATCTCCAGCAGGACCTCCGCGCACTAGATAACCCGGCGTCATCGCACGTTCCTGGAGAGCTGGAGGCTTATCTCGACCTGAAGCACGACCTCACGACGTTGATTGCCGAGATCCAGCAGCTCGAGGCGCACCTCGGACACTTGGCCGGACTCGCAGCGCCCTGATCGCGCGCGCGACCATGACGATCGACGAGGAGCGCGGCTCGAGCGCACTCCAGGGCCAGGTTCTGCGGCGCAGCGAGCGGCGTGAGGTTGCGATCTTCCTGCTCGACGACGCGCTCTGGATCGCGGACTTCGTCGACGGTCAGGGAGAGCTCGTCGATGCCGCCACGTGGTTCCGGTTCAACTGTGGAGCTGCAGCGAGCGTGCACGCGCGGCGGCGGATGGCGCTCGAATCGGCGCTTCCGCTTTCGGATGAACTGGTCGCACGAATCGAAGCGCTGTATCGGTCCGACGGGGCGCGAACGCGTTGATCGGGTGCTCGGAGAAGCGAAGGAAACAGGAAAGGGAATCGTATGAGCACAAGCCGAATAGCGATCTACGCAGCCGCACTACTCGCGCTGCTCTGCGGTGGCGTGAGCCAAGCGAACGCCGATCCGATCATCTCGGTCGGCCCGTACACGCCGTCGACGACGATGCCGTTTGTCGTTCCGATCGACATCACCGGCGCTGTGAATCTGACTTTCTGGGAGTTTGATGTTGCCTACGATGCGACCGATGTGCAGATCGTCACGAACTGTGATCCTTTCAGCGACCACTTCTGCAATTTCGACGGGACAGGCATCACAGAACGGCCCTTCTTTTGCAGCCTCTCGCCGTTCAACGTATTCGACCCGGGGTTCATTCTTCTTGATCCTTCGACCCTGGCGCAGATAGGCCAGCTCATTGCCGTTACCGATACTTTTGGCGGCTCGCTGCCAAGTCCGTCGGGTGATGGCGTGCTGGCTTATATCGAATTCGTGACGACAGCGACGGGAACGGGGACGTCGACGATCACGGTCAACGGTGGGTCGACCGGTTCCGCACCCGAGCCGGCCACGCTCGCCCTCGTGAGCGGTGGCTTGCTCCTGCTCGGCGCAGGGCGGCTGCGCACACGCGCCGCGATCTGAGTGTCCGAGACGCAGATGAGGCGCGGCATGGTGCAGCGTTCGGGCCATCGTTTCGGACCACCTAGCCTGTTGATCGCCGTGACGGCGATGGCGACAGCGGCCTGCGGCACAGCGACGCAGGACATCCCTGATCACGCCAAATCGGCGTCGGTTCCAGCGAGACCGTCGATAGTCGTGCCGACTTCGCGACTCAACGGTCCATCGACGAGTTGGGAGGACCGGGAGCAACAAA
>WNFL01222032.1_pt1 | contig 11164 bp, 9 predicted proteins | sample 5400361 | NCBI WGS metagenome assembly WNFL01 (sample SAMN13153351, study PRJNA577476) | soil metagenome | isolation source: 40 cm soil on Douglas fir-dominated hillslope | place: USA:California | collected 2013-09-17 | reverse complement strand
CTCGCCGGTACCCCGATCGATGTGTCCCAGGTCGCGCTGCCGGCGTACTTCGTCTCTGCGATCGAAGATCACATCGCACCGTGGAAGACCACCTATGCCGGAATGCGACTGCTCGGCGGCAAGTCGCGCTTCGTGCTCTCCGGCTCGGGCCACATTGCCGGGATGATCAACCCGCCTGCGGCGAAGAAGTACGGTTACTGGACCAACGAGAAACTGGCGGAGACCCCCGAGGCCTGGTTCGAGGGCGCAAAGCAGCACGAAGGCTCGTGGTGGGCCGACTGGTACGAGTGGCTTCGTCCCGCGCTCGGCCCCGAAGTTGCCGCGCGCGAAGTAGGCAAGGGACCGGGCAAAGGCCATCTGCGCGCGCTCGAACCGGCGCCGGGCAGCTATGCGCGCCAGCGCGCCGATGCCCGATAGGGTTCTGTCTGCCCGCGGGCGGACGTTGGAACCTAATTTGTCGTAGTTGATTCGAACGATAACTGGAGGAGATTGCGATGCGAACCCTACTTCTATCCGCGGTCGCGCTCGTGCTGGCCGGCGCTGTGAGTGCGCAGCCGCTCCCAGGTACGCCCGCCGGCCAGCCCGAAGGCGCATCGGCCACCGGCAGCTGCGCAACCTGCGGGGTGGTCGAGTCGGTTCGTTACGTCGAGCAAAAGGGCGAAGGCTCCGGCGCGGGGCTCGTCGCGGGCGGTATCGTCGGAGGGGTGCTGGGTCACCAGATCGGATCGGGGCGCGGCAATACCGCGGCGACGATCCTCGGCGCCGGCGCGGGCGCGTATGCCGGAAACCAGGTCGAGAAGAACGCCAAGAAAAAAACCTACTGGGTGGTGGGCGTGAAGCTCGACGATGGCTCGAAGCGTTCGATTACCTCCGGCGCCAAGCCGACGTTCAAGCAAGGCGATCGCGTCAAGATCGTCGATGGCAACCGGTTGGCCTTAATTGCCAACTGAGTTGCCAGCTGAGCTTGCCAACCGAGCTCTCGGACTGACACCGTCTGCCTGATCGCGGCCCAGCCGCTCGCGCGATCCTGCGGCGCGAGACAGACCGCACCGGCAAACTCGCTCACGCCCGACGCGCGTCGGCAGATCATCGTCGGCGCTCGCCGTCGTGGCCGCGCAGGACGCGACCATCAGCGGCGCACCGAGCCACGCCGGCCGGGGACGGCCGCGCCCTTGTCACCTTGCTCATCTCGTGGTTGACTTCTCTGCGTTGACGCGGCCACGCTCGGCATGTTGGTGCACGCGCGGCGTTCCGGAGTTTTGACTTACAATGCACGAAAAACCGCTTTGGCGCGCAGCACGGGAGGAGATTCATCATGCGCAGGATGAAAAGAACGATGCTCGCGTCGGCGCTGTTCGTCGGCTTGGGCTTGAGTCATGGCGCGGCCGCGGTGCAGTTCGGCGGTTTATATTTCTTCGGCGACAGTCTCAGCGACGCCGGCTCGTTCAAACCGGTGCTGCCTCCCGGCACCGGGAAATTCACGACCAATCCAGGGCCGATCTGGGCGGAGGTGATCGGGCAACGCTACGGTTTCATCGTCACGCCCGCTAACCAGGGGGGCACCGACTATGCGGAAGGCGGCGCGCGCGTCACCGAACTGCCCGGCGTCCCGAACATACCGCCGACAGGAACAGCGACACCGGTGGCCACGCAGGTCCAAACCTTTCTCGGCAAAGGCGCTGTCAATTCCAGTGCGTTGTACTCCGTGTGGGCCGGCGGGAACGACGTTTTCTTCCAGCTCGGCCTTGCCGCCGCAGGCGCGGCGACGCCGGCGCAGGTCCAGGCGAACCTCGCGACCGCGGCGACGCAACTCGTGCAGCAGGTCGGCCGATTGAACGCCGCGGGCGCGCGCTACATTATGGTGTGGAACCTCGGCGACATCGGCAAGACGCCGTTCGGCGCCTCGTCTGGACAGGCAGCGACGTTCACGCAGGCCTCCAGCTTCTTCAACAGCACGCTCTCCGCCGGACTCGACGCTCTGCACATCGACATCATTCGCCTCAACGATTTCCTGCTATTCAATGAAGTGAGCGCCAATCCGGCGGCGTTCGGCTTTACCAACGTGACGAGCCCGGCATGCACCACACCGTTATCGCTGCTGTGCACGTCCGCGACACTGGTCGCACCCAATGCAGCACAGACTTATCTCTTCGCCGATGGCGTGCACCCAACGACCGCCGGACACAAAATCCTCGCCGATTACGCAGCCTCGGTGATCGAGGCGCCGGAAAAGATCGGCCTGCTCGCCGAGGCGCCGCTGCAGGTCGAGCAGGCGACCTTCCGCGCGCTCGACGGACGCATGATGTCGGCTGTCGGCGCGCCGCGCGCGCTGAACAAGTTCGAGGCGTACGCGATCTACGACTTTGGCAACTACGATCGCAGCAGCGACTTCGGCGGGGGCGACAGTCAGGCCAACACGGTCGTGCTCGGGGGCGACATGAAGCTGTCCGACCAGTTGCTCGCGGGCCTCGCCTTCGGCTACACCGAGGACAAGTCCTCGCTCGGCAACGATGGCGGCGGGTTCAAGCTCGACGAGGCGACGCTGACCGCGTACGCGAGTTACGTCAACGGACCGTGGTACGGCGGCGCGAGCGCGGGCGGCGGCGATCTCGACTATCGCAACATTCACCGCACGATCCCGCTGGGTGGCGGCAGCCGGACCGAAAGCGGAACCACGCGCGGCACGCACCTGATGGCCCGCGCGCTCGGCGGATACTGGTTCAACTACGGCAGCTGGATTCATGGGCCGTTCGTGCGCTTGACCTATCAGGAAGCGAAGGTCTACGCGTGGTCGGAAACGGGCACGAGCAGCACGGCCATGTCCTTCGGGCACCAGAAACGCGATTCTCTCGTCTCGAGCCTCGGCTGGCAGGCGGAAGGCAGCTTCGGCTGGGCCCGGCCGTATGCTCGGGTCACTTGGGAGAAGGACTACAACGCCCGCGTTCCGGCCCGACGACAATTACATGCTGTTCGACGTCGGCGTGAGCGGCGAGCTCGGCAACAGCAAGGTCACCGGGTTCGTCAGCGTCAACGCCACGGCGAGCAAGAATGACGGCAATTATCAGGCCGTCACGGTCGGCATCCGCGTCCCGCTGTAGCGTTCGCCGCAGGTTTCCACACAAGGGCCGCGCTGCGCGGCCCTTTTTTTCTAGCCCTCGGTGCGCGGCTTGCGCTTTGCGCGCGCGAGCGCTCGATCATAGAGCGGCCGCGGCACGATCGATAGCAGGCGACCGACCCATCCCATCTGCCACGGCAGCACGTAGAATCGCCGCCCGCGCGCGATGGCACGAACCATCAGACGCGCCGCCTTGTCGGCCGGCATCAGGAAAGGCATCCGGTATGGATTGGCCTCCGTCATCGGTGTGTCGACGTACCCGGGGCAGATGGTGATGACCTCGACACCGCTGCCCACGAGCTCGACGCGCAGACTCTCGAGGTAGCGCATCGCCGCGGCCTTGGACGCAGAGTACGCTCCGGCCCCGGGGAGCCCGCGAAAGCCGGCCACGCTGGCGATGCCGACGAGCTTTCCCGCACTCGCGGCGCGCATGGCAGGCAGGAACGGCTGGAAGGTATGCAACATGCCCACGACGTTCGTGTCGAGGATGGCGCGAAACGCAACGTTGTCTTCAACGTGTTCGGTCAACGTCCCGCGCGAGATCCCCGCGTTGGCGATGACAACGTCGGCCGCGCCGTAGCGTCGCATGAAGTCTGCCGCTGCCGCGGCAAGCGCCGCCTCGTCGCGCACGTCGCCCGAGTAGACCGCAGGCGTCGCGGGAGCGAGCGATGCCGCGAGCACCGACAGTGCGTCGGCGCGACGCGCGAAGAGTCCGAGCTGCGCACCGGCCCGTGCGTACTCACGCGCGAGCCCCGCCCCGATACCGGAGGAAGCGCCGGTAAGGAAGACTTTCAACTGGCGGAAGGCCGCAGTCGCCGGCGGGTTCTGCCCGGTCAGCTCTTGGCGTGCTCTGCGCGGGCTTTCGCGATCAGCGCGTCGAGCACGGGAGGCATCGCGGCGTGCGTGCCGACACGATCGGACGATGTCACGAACTTGCCGTCGATTACCATCGTCGGCACCGACTGGATGTTGTAAGCCTGGGCCACCGCCTTGGCACGATTGAACTTGCTGGTCACGGCAAACGAGTTGTAGACATCGGCCACTTTGGTCCGGTCGACGCCGTGCGCGGCGGCCCAATCGAAGAACGCCTTGTCCTGATAGAGCGGCAAACCAGCGGCGTGGATCGCCTTGAAGACCTCGGGCGAAAGCCGCGCCTCGTCGCCCATGGCGTCCAGTGTGTAGTAGATCCTGGCCAGCACCTCCCAGCGCTGCTGAAACATCACCGGGACGCGGCGGAATTGCACGTCCGGCGGCAACTTGGCGACCCACGCGTCGAGGATCGGCTCGAGGTCATTGCAGTGCGGGCAGCCGTAGGAGAAGAACTCGATCACCTCGATCTTCTTGCCGGTTTCCACCGGCTGGGCGTTCTTGAGCCGGACGTAGTCCTTACCCTCGACGGGCTCGGCTGCGCTCGCCGCACTCATCGCGAACCACGCGAGCAGCGCGAGGAAAGGCATCGTCAGTCGGTTCATCGGTGCTCCTCGAATGGATCGTGCTAAAGATTGGACGTTGGGCCAGGCGTCGCCGTCGAAGTTCAACCGCGGCGTCATTGGTTCTTGATCACGGCGACGTCGAAGCCCCGGCCGCCGAGCTCGGACTTGACGCGGTTGAGCTCGTCGGTGTTGTCGTAGGGTCCGAGGCGGACGCGGTAGCGCTGCGTCCTGTCCGGCATCGGGACGGTCTGGATCGACGCTTCCCAGCCGGACATCGCAAGACGGGCCTTCATATCCTCGGCGTCGGCGGCACTGGCAAAGGCTCCCGCCTGCAACCAGAAGCGATCGCCGGCCCTGGGCACGGGCTCCGCGCTCTTCGCGGCTTCCGGCAGCTTCTCCACGCCTCGCTCGCCGCCCTTGTCGAGCGCCCGCCGGTCGGGAGCCGTCTTCGCTTCCTCACCACCGGGAAGAATCTTGTAAAAGTCGAAGCGCGGCTTCTCCGCCGCCCCGAGGTCGGGCTTGGCGTTGCGTAACGGCTCCTTGGCGCCCGGCGCCTGGAGTGGTGTCGTCAGCCCGCTTCGGCCGAGGAAGTACGCGACCGCCGCCGCGATCGCGAGGCCGAGCACCAGGCCGATGAAAACGCCGAGCAGCGTGCCGCCCCGACCGGAACTTCTCGAACGCGGCGGGGTACGCGACGGGCGCAGGGGTTGTCTACGGTTCACGGTATCGAGCTCACATCTTCACGGGCGCGCTCACGCCGAGCACGCCGAGACCATTACGTACGACCTGGCCGGAGGCCACGACCAGCGCCAGACGCGCCTGCCTCACCCGGGGATCGTCGACAAGAAATTGCTCGGCATTATAGTAGCTGTGAAATTGCGCCGCCAATTCCTTCAGATAAAAGGTCACGAGATGCGGCGCGAGCTCGCGCGCTGCCACGGCGAGCTCGTCAGGAAAGTCGGCGAGCCGGCGCAGTAACGCTTCCTCGTATGGACTGCTCAGCACCGACAGGTCGGCATCCTTCAGCCACGTCGCCGCTGCCCCGTGCGGCATGCCGGCCTTGTCGAGCACGCTACAGACCCTCGCATGTGCGTACTGAACGTAGTAGACGGGATTCTCCTCGCTCTGTGCGCGCGCGAGGTCGACATCGAAGACCAGTTGCGAGTCCGCCTTGCGCATCAGAAAGAAGAAATGCACCGCATCGCGGCCCACCTCGTCGATCAGATCGCGCATCGTGACATAGTCGCCGGCGCGCTTACTGATCTTCATCTCCGCGCCGCCCTTCATCACGGTGACCATCTGATGCAGGACATATTCGGGATATCCAGGCGGAATGCCGATCCCGAGTGCCTGCAGCCCGGCGCGAACGCGAACGATCGTGCTGTGATGATCGGCTCCCTGCTCGTTGACGACGCGGCGGAAACCCCGCTCCCACTTGGTGCCGTGGTAGGCAATGTCCGGGACAAAGTACGTGAAGGTGCCGTCGGCACGGCGCATGACGCGGTCCTTGTCGTCGCCGTAGTCGGTGGTCTTGAGCCACAGCGCGCCGTCCTTCTCGTAGGTCTTCCCGTTGGCGATCAGCTGATCGAAGCGCACGCCGAAGGCGGCGAGATCCGCGTCCTGCTCGCGCCGCAACTCCGCCACGGAGAAGCGCCGAACGGCATCGAGATCGTCGGCGGTGTGATCGGCAGGGTGCGCGGCGCAATACGCGGCGGCAATATCGCGGATGTATTCGCCGCGATAGCCGTCTTCCGGGAACGGAGCCGTGGAATCGTAGGTCTGGCGCACGCGTGCCTGGACCGACAGCGCGAGGTTCGCGATCTGCGCGCCCGCATCGTTGTAGTAGAACTCGCGATGGACGCTGGCACCCTGCCATTCGAGCAATGTGGCGATCGCGTCGCCCACCGCCGCGCCGCGTCCGTGGCCGACGTGCAATGGACCGGTCGGATTCGCCGAGACGAACTCGACCATCACTCGCTCCGGCTGCGCCGACGCCAAGCGTCCGTAGCGTTCGCCCTCATGGAGAATGCGCGTGACCACGGCGCGACGCGCCGTCGCCGCGAGGAACACGTTGATGAACCCGGCGCCGCCGATTCGAGCGCCGCGACTACCGCGGTCGCAAGCTCGCGGGGATTGCGCTTGAGCGTCCTGGCAAGCTGCAGCGCGACGTTGCTCGAATAATCGCCGTGCTCGGCCTGCTTGGGCCGTTCGAGCGACAGCGGCGGGATTGCTTGGCCCGGAGCCACGCGGGCAAGCGCCGCAAGCAGGCAGTCGGCGAAATGTGAACGCGGTTCGATCAAGGCGACGCCGCAAAAGCTCGCGGCCGGCAAAGCCGGGAATTATAGCCTGCCCGCGTGAGCGGCCTGGATTGCCCGCTCACGCGAATCCAAGCGGATCGACATCGAGGCTCCAGCGCACCCGCCGCGGGCCGCTCCGCTCGAGTTCGGCGCGCCACAGCGGCAGGAAATCGTGCAGCGCGGAACGCGTCGCGCTCTGAACGAGGACCTGGCCGCGCTCGAGTCCCGCGCGCCGAGCGATCGTCGCCGCCACCGGTGGGTAGACCTCGCAGCGCAGGGCGTGCGACGCCACCAGCGAACGTCCCTGCTCGACGGCGTGCCCGAGGAATGCGTCTACCGAAGCACGGCTCGCCGCCTCGGCGCTGAGAAGCGCGAGATGCGCGAACGGCGGCAGGCCGAGAAGCTCACGCTCGGAGAGCAGTGCCTGGGCGAAACGATCATAGTCGTGATCGACCAACGCGGCATACAGCGGGTGGTCCGGGAAGTCGGTCTGCACGATCACCTCGCCTGGCAGCGCGCCGCGTCCGGCGCGCCCCGCGACCTGTTCGAGCAGCGCGAACAGCCGCTCCGTGGCGCGAAAATCGGCGCTGTAGAGCGCGTTGTCGGCGCCGAGGACGCCCACCAGCGTCAGTCGCGGGAAGTCGTGGCCCTTGGCGAGCATCTGCGTCCCGACCAGGATGTCGACTTCGCCCGCGGCGATCGCCGTGCGCATCGTCGCAAAGGCGCCCTTGCGCAGCGTGCTGTCACGGTCAACGCGCAGGATACGCGCTGCAGGATGGAGCTCGGACAGCGCGCGCTCGAGCCGCTGTGTCCCGAAGCCCAGAGGCAGCAGGTCCTGATTGCCGCACTCCGGGCAGGATCGGGGCACCGGCTCGGCGTGTCCGCAGTGATGGCAGCGCAGGATGCCCGCGGCGCAGCGCGGGCATTGCGCCTTCCAACCGCATCCTGCACAGAGCAGCGACGGCGCGAATCCGCGCCGGTTGATGAACAACAGGGTCTGCTCGCCCCTGCCGATGCGCTCGGTGATCGCGGCGCACAGGGCCGGGCCCAGGCCCTCGCGGGTGTCAAGGCTCCGATTGGGAACGAGCCTCACTGCGGGCATGGTCGCTCGCGCGCTCGCCCGGCGCGGGAGCGTAAGCGATCGGTAGCGCCCACGGCGCGCCGCGGCGTAGCTCTCCAGGGCCGGCGTCGCGCTGCCCATGATGATCGGCACGGCACGCAGTCGTGCGCGATAGATCGCAACGTCGCGCGCGTGGTAGCGCACGCCGTCCTGTTGCTTGAACGAAACGTCGTGCTCTTCGTCGACCACGATCAGGCCGAGTTGCGGCAGCGGCGCGAAGACGGCCAGTCGTGTGCCGACGACGAGCTGCGCATCGCCCTTGGCAGCGGCGAGCCAGTGCTCGAGCCGCTCGGAAGCGGAGAGCGCGCTGTGCAGAACCGCGACGCGCACGCCGGGCAGCGCCGTGGCGATGCGTTGCTGGAGCTGAGGCGTAAGATTGATCTCGGGAACGAGCAGCAGCGCTTGCCGGCCCGCGCCGATGATGCGTGCTGCGGCGGCGAAGTAGACCTCGGTCTTTCCGCTACCCGTCACGCCCTTCAGCAGCGAGGGCGCGAAGCGATTCGATTCGGATAAGGCGCCAGCGAGCGCCGCCTGCTGGTCGGCGTTGAGCGACAGACCGCCCGCCGCCGTGGCGCTTACCTGCCCCGCCGGAACGACCGCGATCTGCCTGCGCTTGATGATCGGCGGCAGCATCTGGGCGAAGCATTGCCCGATTGGCTGCTGGTAATACGTGGAGATGAAACGCGCCAGCGCGCACAGGTCGTCAGCCAGCGGCGGCAGCTCGGTGGCGACCTCATCGATGGGCGCAAGCTGCTCCGGCGCAATCTCGCTGTCAGGGGAGAGGTCGACCGCGACGCCCAGCACGCGTCGCCCCCCCAAGCGCGCGCGGAGGACCGAGCCTCTGCGCACATCCAACCCCTCTGGCAACCAGTAGTCGAAGAGGCGATCGACCGCGACCGGCAAGGCGACACGCACGATCGCCACGTGTCGTCCCTATCGCCGCCGGCAGTGAGCCGCGCGACTTGTAGTGTTCTGAATCGTGATAAAGATCCGCAGCATTGCTTGCCAAGTCATTATTTTTCCAGAACTACGGTTCAAAGCTGCGACAACTTGTGGATAAATTTGTGCGTAACTCGCAGCCCCAACCGGAGCGCCATTCAGTCACTTGCCACGGCACACCGCTGCGGCCCTGGGCTGATGCAAAAATACTACATACCCTTCATCGACTTATGAAGGCATGCCCGATAGACCCTGGTGAGGGCGCGCATCGCCCCTCTGGGAATAGGCTTTGTGCATAAGTAGAGCGCGGAAGAGCAGGTTTTAGATTTTTGTCAAGCCCCCGGAAAGCGAGGCGCCACGCGGGTTTCCGGCGATTTTCCCTCGGCGGTGGTCTGCTTCCCGCTCGCGTCCGACACGGCATGCACGCAGGCGACGAGGGCGGCGACATGCTCAGGCGGCGTCTCTGGAACGATCCCGTGGCCGAGGTTAAAGATGAAGCCGGGCTCGGGTCCCGCTGCGCGTAGGATCGCACGGGCCTCCGCCTCGATGGCTTCAGGCGTTGACAACAATACCTGCGGGTCGAGATTGCCTTGCAGGGCAACGCGCGCGCCTACCCGGGCGCGGGCGGCGGCCACGTCGGTCGTCCAGTCAAGCCCGACGGCGCTGCACCCGCAGCCGGCGATGCGCTCTAGCCACTGGCCCGCACCCTTGGTGAAAACGATCGTGGGCACCGAGCTGCCCGCGGCGCGCAGCCCCTGCAGGACACGCTCGATATAGGCGAGCGAGAACTTCGCGTAGGCGTCGGCGGCGAGCAGGCCGCCCCACGTATCGAAGATCATCACCGCGTCCGCGCCATGCCGGACCTGTTCGGCGAGGTAAGCGGCGACGGCCTCCGCATTGACCGCGAGCACGCGATGCAGAAGGTCGGGGCGCGCATACAGCAGGCGGCGAACCCGCGAGAACTCCGGGCTGCCTCGGCCCTCGATCATGTAGCAGGCGAGCGTAAACGGGCTGCCCGCGAACCCCAGCAGGGGAATGCTGCCGTCGAGCGCGCGCTTGATCGCGGCAACCGCGTCGAACACATACGCAAGGCGCGCGAGATCGGGCGCTGCCAGACGCGCGATCGCCCCCTCGTCGGACAGCGGCCGCGCGAAGCGCGGACCGTCGCCTTCGACAAACGAAAGACCCAGCCCCATCGCGTCCGGAACGGTCAGAATGTCGGAGAACAGGATCGCCGCGTCGAGCGGGAAGCGCGCGAGCGGCTGCAGGGTGACCTCGGTGGCCAGCGCGGGATCCTGGCACAGCTGCATGAAGCTTCCCGCTCGCGCACGCGTCGCGTTGTACTCGGGCAGGTAGCGTCCGGCCTGGCGCATCAGCCAGATCGGGACATGGTCCGTCGGTTCGCGGCGCAGCGCGCGGAGCAGCGTGTCGTTTCGGGGTCGCATCGTGGCGTGCCAGCGCGTTGTCGTCGACCGCAACTCGCCGGCCGACGGCTCAACCACCCGATCTTGTCGCTTCAATGCGCAGGTAGCAAGCGCCGTCCGCACAGCCGCTCCAGGATCGCCAGCGGCGAGCTGCCGGGATCGTAGAGCGCCGCGACCGGCAGATGGATAGTCTGCTCGAGCATGTGCTGCCCGGAAACCGCCGCGTGCATCAGCTGATCGGAGAAACAGAGCCAGCAGCGCCTTTGGTAGTCGAGATCGGCTTTCGCGTTGTCGTGGAGGCCCAGCATCAGATGATCGTACTCGCTGCGAACGCCCTTGGTGACGCGCAGCCCGGCCAGCAGCGCAGCGACGCCCGGCAGCGGGCTGCCGATCCGCGGCAGAAAGGTCTGCGCCATGGTCGCGAATGGCTCGCCGACGCGCCAGACGCGATCCTCGACCGGATTCACGTTCGAGAACACGCGCAGGATGCGCTCGCCGTGGTTCGGGCGCGAGGGGAAGGCGTCGATGTGCAGTCGCGCGTCGTCCTTGCGCCACGACAGGGCTCGACCCACCGCCGGTTGCGGCCGAAAGCTCGTGCGCGCGCGCTTGACGTAGGGGGCATAGCGTGGAAAAAGCGCGGCCACCAGATCCCCTGCGCACGTGGCGAAGCGCTCGATCATGCGCGCGAGCGCGTCGAGATCCGCGGCGAGGCCACGCGCGCCCCTGAGGGCAACGCCGTCGAGGCTGATATTCTTTGCCCGCCCGTCCGACCACGCCGGCGAGAGGAAGCGAAGCTCATCGGCAGAGAGTTCGAAGGGGAGATGCGGCAGCACCAG
>WNFL01072210.1_pt1 | contig 11164 bp, 10 predicted proteins | sample 5400361 | NCBI WGS metagenome assembly WNFL01 (sample SAMN13153351, study PRJNA577476) | soil metagenome | isolation source: 40 cm soil on Douglas fir-dominated hillslope | place: USA:California | collected 2013-09-17 | reverse complement strand
CACGATCCATACGCTCGCCACGCAGGGGACGACCGTCATCGTGACGACGCACTACATGGACGAAGCGTCGCAGTGCTGGCGCGTGGCCCTGCTGAGCCAGGGCCATCTCATCGCCGTGGGCACGCCCGACGAGGTCGCGAAGCAGGTCGGCGGCAAGACGCTCGAGGACGCGTTCATCATTCTGCAGGAGCGCGACGAGAAGGAGCAGGACGCGTGAAGCGGTTCGGCCCGATGTTCCGCAAAGAGTTCATCCAGATGCGGCGGGATCGCCTCACGCTCGGCATCATGATCGGCATCCCCGTGATCCAGCTCCTCCTGTTTGGCTTCGCGATCCAAACGGACGTACGTCACATCCCGACCGTCGTGTTGGACGAATCACGGACCCCGACCAGCCGTGAACTGATCGCCGCATTTCAAAACACCGGCAACTTCCGGATCGTGGCGTACGTCGACGGGCGCGACGCGCTCGACGGCTGGATCGCGCGCGGCGACGCCCAGGCCGCGATCGCGATCCCGCACGACTTCCCGCGCGATCTGGCGCGCGGGACGACCGCCACCATCCAGGTGATCGTGGATGCGTCGGATCCGCTCTCGTCGCAGGCCGCGTTGGCGTCGGCCGCCGGGATCGCGCAGGTCCGAAACCTCGCCGTGCTGTCGGCCGCGGCGCACCGCCGTGAGCTGCCGCTCGAGACTCGGATCCGGCCGCGCTACAACCCCGGCCTGCGCAGCGCCAACTACATCGTCCCCGGGCTCGTGGGCGTGATTCTCACGATCACCATGGTCCTCGTGACCGCGATGGCGATCGTGCGCGAGCGAGAGCGCGGCACGCTCGAGCAGCTCATCGTCACGCCCATCACCAAGACCGAACTGATGCTCGGCAAGATCTCCCCGTACGTCGGCGTGGGGCTCGTGCAGATGACGACGGTGTTGCTGCTCGGCAGATTCGTGTTCGACGTCCCGCTGACCGGCAACGTGCTGCTCCTCTACGCCATCGCGTTCGTGTTCATCACCGCCAGCCTGGCCCTGGGGCTGTTCGTCTCGACCCTCGTGCGCACGCAGCAGCAGGCGATGCAGGCCAGCTTCTTCTTCGTGCTGCCGAACATCCTCCTGTCCGGGTTCATGTTCCCACGGCAGGCGATGCCGGTGGTATTCCAGTGGATCGGCGCGTTCCTGCCGCTCACGCATTTCCTCAAGGTGCTGCGGGGCATCCTGCTGAAGGGCGTTGGCGTGGCCGAGTTGTGGCAGGAGATGGCGATCCTGCTGCTGTTCGCAACCCTGTTGATCGCGCTCTCCGTACGACGCTTCCAAAAGACGCTGGACTAGGAGTTTATCTGGCTTGGCCCGGGGCCAGGTCAGCATATAGTTCAGCCAATGCCACGGCTCGCACATCCCGCCGCAGACACGCGCGGCCCGCGCACCCGCATGGTCATGCGGCAGCTCGCGGGACGCGGGGTGCGGGATCAGCGAGTGCTGGCGGCCATGCGCTGGGCACCGCGCGAGTGGTTCCTGCCCCCGCAGCTCGCGCGCGACGCGTATAGCGACGGTCCCCTTCCCATCGGCAGCGGGCAAACCATCTCGCAGCCCTACGTCGTGGCCCTCATGACCGAGGAGCTGCGGGCGCGACGCACTGACCGGATTCTCGAGATCGGCACCGGCTCCGGGTACCAGACCGCGATTCTGGCGTACCTCGCCGGCAACGGCACAATCTTCACGATCGAGCGTCTCCCCGACCTCCTCGTCGAGGCGGAGGAGCGGTTCCGGCGCCTCGGGCTCACGAATATCGAGACGCGCCTGGGGGACGGCGCCGCCGGCTGGCCCGAGGTCGCGCCGTTCGACCGGATCATCGTCGCCGCGGCCGCGCCCCGTGTTCCCGAGCCGCTCACGGCCCAGTTGGCCCCGGGCGGGCGGCTGGTCATCCCGATCGGTGACCTCGGGTCGCAAGAGCTGGTCATCTTGGAACGACCGGCCACCGGCGACCGGCTGCTGCAACGCCAGGCCGGCGGCGTGCGCTTCGTGCCGCTGATTTCGCGGCTCGCGTTCACCGAGGACTAGGTGATTCTGGGGGCACATGTCTCGAGCCAGGGCGGCGTGACGTCGGCACCGCAACGTGGCGCAGCGCTCGGCGCGAATGCGATTCAACTCTTCACCAAGACGCCAAATCAGTGGCGAGAGCCGGTGATTGCCGCCGAAACCGTCGAGCGGTTCCGCAGCGAGGTCGCGCGATATGGACTCCAGGTCGTCGCGCACGACAGCTATCTGATCAACCTGGCGTCGCCCGATCCCGTACTCCGGGCGCGGAGTATCGAAAGCTTCAGGTCGGAGCTTGTGCGGTCTCAGGCGCTCGGTTTGCGGGCTGTCGTCTCGCATCCGGGGAATTACATCGACGAGCGTGATGCCGGGCTCGTGCGCAACGCGCGCGGGTATGCGGAGTGCCTGGCGTCGGCGCCCGGCGACTTGGAGGTCTGGATGGAGGGGACGGCGGGATCGGGAACGGCCTTGGGCGCGCGGTTCGAGGAGCTGCGCGATCTGCGTGACGCGCTGCCGGACCAGATCCGGACGCGCGTCGGGTTTTGGGTCGTATCGAGTCCGTGTGGGAGGAATTCGACCGCGTGATCGGGTTCGATCTACTTAAGTGCTTGCATCTCAACGACTCCCGCGCCGCGCGGGGGTCGCGGGTCGATCGGCACGAGTGGATTGGCGAGGGCAAAATCGGGCCGGAGCCGTTCCGCCGGATCATGCGCGACTCGCGATTAGCCGGGGTCGTTAAGATTATCGAGACGCCGAAGCGGGATGATCCGCTGCGGCACGACCGGCGGATGCTGCGGCGACTGCGCGCGTACGCGCGCGGCAACACCCGGGCACGCGCCGGCGTATAAGGAGACCATGTTCAAGCGCATTTCGCTCGCCATTTTGCTCGCCATTCAGGCGCTCGGCGGCGGCGCGGTGTCGTTGGCGCACGCGCGCGACGCCGTCGTCGCGCCGCCTGGCTATGAAGCGAGCCACTCGGCGCGGTGTGCGATCCTCCACGACGAGCTGCGCTGCGCGCTGTGCCAGTACGCGAGCGCGCGCGTCGTCACGCAGCACGCATTTACTCTCGCGGTCCCCGCAACGGACGTACATTTCGCACCCGTGCAGCGCGTCGTTTGGTTCGCGGCTGCCGTTCCACTCACCTCCCCCGCTCGAGCACCGCCGCTTCCTCTCTCCTGACTTGACTGGCACCGCTCCGCACGTCGCGGAGCGATCAGATTTCGCACATACAGGAGGGGGACAATCACATGAGACGCACGTTGTGCGCGTTGCTGCTGGTCGCTGCATCACTCGCGGCCCCGGCCGCCGGCCAGCAACCGACGCAGCGCCAGATGGATTCGCTGGGTGCGCAGGTGCGGCAGCTCCGCGCAAAACTCGACAGCGTACTGCGCGTTTTGGGCCGGCAGGCTGCGGCACCTCAACCCGCTGCCGCGTCGGTCGGCGACGATCTCGCGGCGTTGCGCGCCGCGGCCAGTCAGGCCGCCGGCGGCGGCGGGCGGGATACCGCGCCGGGGGACACCCTGACGCAGGCGATGGGTCGCGAGCGCAATCAGGCACAGCTCAATCCGGAGATCGGGGTTACCGGCGACGTGCGCGGATATGCCACCGGCCGCGGCGTGCAGCGTGACAACTTCGATCCGAGAGAATTCGAAGTCGGCTTCCAGTCGGCGCTCGATCCGTACTCGCACACGAAGATCTTTATCAGCCTCGAAGGCGGGCACGTCAGTATCGAAGAAGGATATGCCTATTGGACCGGCCTGCCCGGCCATATCCGACTCGATCTCGGCAAATATCGCCAGCAGTTTGGCGAGCTGAATCGCTGGCACCTGCACGCGGTGCCCGAGACCGAGTATCCGCTCGCGATCACGACGTTCCTGGGCGAGGATGGCCTGTCCGGTACAGGCATCTCGCTCTACCGGGCGTTCGGCGGGTTCGGCGCGCACGAGCTCACCGCGCAGGTCACGCGGAGCGCCAGCGACTCGGAGCTGTTCGGGAATAGCGGGAGACCAACGTACCTGGTGCATCTCCTCAACTTCTGGCAGCTCAATCATTCCACGTATATGCAGATCGGCGGCACGGCGCTCTATGGCACTGATCCGGACTCGGCCTTGCGGACGAAGGTCGGAGGGATCGAGTTCCGCCTCACATGGCGGCCGCCGCTGCGCGCGATGTACCACGAGCTCACCGTCCGCGGCGAGCTGCTCGCTATCAAGAAGGAAGTGGCCGGCACCGGGCCGACTCGGCTGGGCGACTATGTCAGCTTCACGTACAAGCTGAACCAGCGCTTCATTCTCGGCGCTCGCTATGACTATGTCGAGTCGCCCGATTCCGGGATAATCCGGCAGGTGGTTCCTTCGCTCACGATGTGGCAGAGCGAGTGGGTTTTCCTCCGCGCGCAATACCAGTGGCGGCAGGTCGTCAACCGACCCGCTGAGCATCAGATCGCCCTTCAGGCGGTCTGGGCCATTGGACCTCATAAACACGAGACCTACTAACATGCTGACCAGAATCATGTTGCTCGCCCTGGGCCTGCACGACGGCACGTTGCCCGTCCCACGAAGCGCAGCGCCCGTCAAGGTCGTGACTTCACTCACGACCTACGCGGCGATCGCGACTGAGATCGTCGGCGACCGCGGCAAGGTCAGCTCGATCGCCGTGGGCGACGAGAACCCGCATTACGTGCAGCCCAAGCCGAGCTTCGTGCCGACGCTGGCACAGGCCGACCTGTTCGTGACGACGGGCCTCGATCTCGAGCTGTGGGTACCGGCGCTGCTGGATAAAGCGAACAACGCGAAGATCACGGAAGGCGGAGCTGGATACGTCGCAGCCTACCAGGGCTTGCCGCTGCTCGACGTGCCGGTCAACCTGTCGCGCTCCCAGGGCGACATCCATGTCTACGGCAACCCGCACATCTGGACCGACCCGCTCAACGCGGTGCTCATCGCGCGCAACATTCTGCGCGGGCTGAAGCGCGTCGCGCCGGCCGATGCGGATTACTTCACGACGCGCGAAAAAGACTTCGAGGACCGGATGTACCGCGCGCTGTTCGGCGACGAGCTGGTGAAGTTGCTCGGTGGTGAGACGCTGGCCGACCTCGATCGCCAGGGCAAGCTGTTCAGCTTCCTCGGCCAACAGCAGTATCAGGGCGCGCCGCTCATGAACCGGCTGGGTGGCTGGCTCAAGCAGGCGATGCCGTTCCGCGGCAAACTGGTCGCGTGCTACCACAAAGAATGGGATTATTTCTCGCGCGAATTCCAGGTCACCTGCTTCGATTATATCGAGCCGAAGCCCGGGATCCCCCCGACGCCGCGGCACGTGCAGGAGATCATCACGGCGATGCGCGACCAGCACATCCAAGTGCTCCTGTCGACGAACTACTATGATCGAAGTCAGGTGACGGACGTGGCGCAGCGGACAGGCGCGAAGGCGGTGATCGTGCCGTCCAACACCGGCGGTCAGGCGGGCATCAATACCTACTTCGATCTGATGAATCTGTGGGTCACCGAGCTCGGCCAAGCCTTCGGCGGGTAGGAGGTTTCGTGAGCGGCTTGGAGCTGATGCTGCCGCCGTTCGTCGCCTGCATGATTCTGGTGGCCATGCTGTCGTATCTCGGCCTCCACGTGATCGCGCGCGAGGTGATCTTCGTCGATCTGTCGCTCGCGCAGATGGCGGCGCTGGGCAGCCTCTCGGCCCTGCTCTTCCACGTCGCGCCGGAGTCCTCGCTTACCTACGTGTTCGCACTGCTGGCGACCGCTGTCGGCGCATTCCTGTTCGCGTTGACGCGGACGTCGGCGCACGGCGGATCGGGCGCCGGGCGGGTGCCGCAGGAAGCGTTCATCGGCATCGTGTACGTCGTCGCGTCGGCGGCGGCGGTGCTGGTGGCGAACAAGGTACCGGGCGGTGGTGAGGCGGTCGAAAAAACGCTGGTGGGCAGCCTGCTGTGGGTCACGTGGCCGACGATCGTGAAGCTGGCGATTGCGTACGCGGCCCTCGGAGTCTTTCAATTCGTGTTGCGCCGCCGCTTCCTCACGATTTCTTTCCACCCCGCCGAGGCCGAGGCGCAGGGGTGGAAGATCCGCTGGTGGGACTTTTTCTTCTATTTATCCTTCGGGGTGGTAATCACGCTGGCGGTGCCGATTGCCGGGGTGCTGATGGTCTTCAGCTTCCTCGTCGTGCCCGCGGTGATCGCAAATCTGTTCACGGCTGACAAGCGGAAGCTCACGATCATCGCGTGGAGCTCGGGAGCGCTGGCGTCGATCCTTGGCCTGTGGCTCTCCTATACCCAGGATTTGCCCACCGGCCCCCTGGTCGTCTGCATGTACGGCTTGCTCCTCATTGGAGCGGCGCTGCTTCGCAGGTTCGGCGCCCGCGGCAAGCCCTTAGCGAATCCGCAGAACGTTTAGGCGCGGCAACACCGCCGCCGACACGGAGGCTCCGGCCGGACCGCTGAATTGCAGCGTGAAGGCCGGATCTCCCGGTTTCTGCACCACACGCATATACGCACCAGATCCGGACCACAGCGTCCCGCTGACGTTGACCGCGCTCCCCGCCCGCACCAGCGGCAACAGGGGATAGGCTCGAGCGAAATCGATCGAGTCCTGGGCGTGGAGCGACGCGTACGTGGTGCGGAAGTGCCACGTGGTGTAGCGAAGCTCCGCAGGTGCCGTAAAGCCAGGCAGATCCGAGACCCAGTTGGCGAATGCCCAGTTGCTCACGGTGGTGGCGAAGGGCTGGCCCGTCTTGGCGGTAACGTTCGCGGCGCCGGACAGGGAGCTCTGCGCCAATTGGCCCGCCAACGTCGCCCCGAACTGATCTACGATATAGCGCGTGAAGAGCCAGCTCGCGCCCACCTCGGCCAACGAGCCGCTATCGACGGGAATCAGCAGCGGCGAGCTGCCCGGGGCGACGAGGTAGTCGTAGGCGTCCGACACCGAGTTGAACGCGTAGCGACTGAAGGCTTGCTGGCTATCGGGGAGATAACTGCGCCCCGCCAGCTCCTCGGCGTATTTCGACAGGCCCTCGTCCAGCCACCCCTCTTCAGAATTCGCTGATCGCACCAGCACGTGCTGCACGAAATTGATCATGTGCTGGAACTCGTGCGTGAAGATGACGGGGGTCAGGCTCACGACGTCCGCGTTCGTATGCGCGCAGCTCAGCGTACCGTTTGGATCCGGCACGACGGAGTAAAAGATCTCGCCGTTATTGAACTGGGACGCGAACGCCGGATCGAGATCTCCGGTAAAGAAAAACCCCGCGACGTAGCCGCCACTGCATTGCGCTTTGCTGACGAGGTGATTCACGGTACCGGTCATCAGCACGATGACGACCGAATTCCCGTCAATATCCGAGACGTTGCCGAATGTTGCCGTGTCCAGAGGATAGAGACGCGAATCGAACACCTGCTGGAGCCCACGCAACGTCGCGGAATCGATGGGCGACGGCGCGAGCGTGTCGACGTAGATCGCGATATGCGTTCCGACTGCCCGTGCCACCGCCCCGACGTTGGCGAACGTCGAGCATTTCGCGTTCGAGCACACCTTGAACGTCCGCGAGCTACCCACTGTCGGCGGGCCTGCCGGTGAGGGTGCCGGCGGCGCCGGCACGCTCGCGGCGGTGATCGATCGTGTGGGAAGCGCGTAGCGGCGCGCCCGCGCGCTTTCCCGCAAGAAATGGTCGAACGCCACCGCGTTGGGACCGCGCGGCCCCGTGGTGGAGCCACTCGGTGAGATCCGGCCCGACACAAACTCCGGAGCAATCGTGGCCGCGACAGGCGTCGCGGACTGGAGGATGAACGACGTCGACGTCGCCGGCGTGCCGCCCGTCGACCACGGCAGCACCAGATATTCAGCCGTGTCTGGTGACGCATTGGCGGCGAACGTCACGCACCCGGAATCGCTCGCGGGATTGATGGATGTGTATTGCGCGACGGCAAGGGAGAGCTGCGTCCCGTGCGCGCCGCAAGACGGCAGGGGGCCTGGCCCCGCCGATTCGCTACTGCATGCGATCGTCAGCGCCAAGCCCGCGAAGGCCGCCAGCAGTGAAACCTGAGTGTTCAGAGTCACTTCAGAACTCCGTCGTAACGCGCGCGATGAGTGAGCGGCCCATGCCGGGATCGAGGGCATTGGTCTTGATCCGGCTCAGGTAGTCTGCGTAACGCTGGTCGAATGCGTTGCGCAGCGAGAGATCCACGGTGAGGGTGCGGGACCCGACGACCAGGCCGGCACCAGCACCAAAGTTCACGAGCGTATAGGGACGGGATTGATACCCCGCTCCGTTGAAAGCATCCGCGTAGAACTGCTGCTCGGCGGGATCCATGCGGGTCTGGCGGGCATTCATCTCACCGCTCACCGAGAAGTATGGGTGCTGCACCTCACCACCCGGGCGCTCCCCGGATTCGAGGCGAACCAGCCAGGTCGCTCGCACGGGAGGCATGTTCGGCAAGGGGTTATGGCTGGACGTATTCTGGCCGCGGACATAGTCGGCCGTCCCTTGCAGATGCAGATGCGGTGTCGGATGCCACTGCGCCGCCGCCTCGAAGCCGGTGAGGCTGGCGTTTCCCTGTGTTACATCGAAAATCTGGAAACCCGACGCGCTGTCCACGGTGCCCGTCGGCACCGTGTAGATGAAGTCCTGAATCAGATTGAGGAACGTCCCCACCTCCAGCGACAGTCGGTCCGATTGCGCGCGAAGCGCCACATCGGTGTTGACCGATTTCTCTGTCTTGAGATTGGGATTGCCGCGTTCGAAGGCGACTGTGCCTTCGTGGACGCCATTGGAATACAAGTCGAAGGAAGAGGGCGCCCGGAACCCGCGTCCAACGTTGATCACCAACGCGGCCGGCTCGCTCAAGTGGAACAACAGACCGAGATTACCGATCAGCGAATTCCAGGTGTGGGCGCGCGCGGGGTTGCCCAATGCTGTATCGGCGTCTACGTCGAGATGACGGTAGTCGTAGCGCGCGCCGAACGAGACGTTCACCCGTTTCCCTTCGGCCTGTTCGAACGTGTAGAGACCCGCGCTACTGAGCTGGCTGGGCGGAATCAGCGTCTCCTCACCGAACTTGTCGAACGTGTTGCGGAGCCCGGAGAATCCCAACAGCCCGGAGAATTGCCCGATCGGCGCATGGTGATAATGGACGTCCGCGAGATAAGTCTGTGAGAGCAGGCCGAGCCCTACCGTGGTGGTGGTGGCATCCTCGAACTCGCGCCGACGGCTACGCTCGTAGCCTGTCGATACCTCGAGCCGCGACGCGCCGACAGGCAGCGTCAGATCTACGCGACCGTGGCTCGTCGCCATCCTCTGGGTCGGTGTGGCGGCCGGATCGTCATCGGTCATCGAGAGTTTCTCGTTCCGCTGGGAGAAGCTGCCCGACAGACTGCCCCACGGTCCGCGCGTTCCCAGCGTGGCACTGCCGCCGACCTGACGCAGGCCGCTGTTCCACACCGTGTAATCGGGAGTTTGGACGTCCCCGCTGCTCCGCCCGCTGAGGTTCGCCCGGAAACCCACCCTGCCGCTGCCACCCTCGAGATCGAACGACCCGTCCTTCAGACTGTTGCCACTCTCGAAGCCGGCGCTCGCGGTCCCGTGGACGAACGCCGGTATCCCGCTCGCATCCGGCAGATCCTTCTGAACCACGTTGACGACGCCGCCGAGCGCGTCAGATCCGTACAGCACGCTCGCGGGCCCCCGAATCACCTCGATCCGCTCGGCGGTTGCAGTTTCGACGTTCGGACTGTGCTCGTCACCCCACTGCTGCGTCTCGAGCCGCTGTCCGTCGTCCAGGACCAGCACGCGGTTCGACGACAGGCCGCGGATCACCGGCTTGCCAATGCCTGGGCCCGTGCTCCAGCTGTGGACACCCGCGATTCCCTCGAGTGTCTCACCCAGGTTGGGCGACTGCGACTGCCGCAGCTCTTCGCCTGAGCGCACGCTGGTTGGTTGCGGCGAATTCAGCGCGTCAGTGGCGTTCGCGCTGGCGGTGACTTGTATCCCTGTCAGCTCGAGGACCGATTCCCGCAGGGTCACGTCAGCGGTGACGTCATTGCCGGTCGACGCGATCCTGCGCACTGCCGGAGCGAAGCCAATTCGCTGGAACGTGAGCGTGAACGTGCCGGCGGGCACGTCGGTAATGGCGTAGCGCCCCGTACTATCCGTGGTTGTGGAACGGTGCAGATCTGTGAGCGACACCTGGACATCGGCAATGGGTGCGCCCGCGGACGTAGTGACGCGCCCGGACACTGTACCGCCCGTCGCGGACAGCAGAGTCATGAGCATTGTGAGGACGTGCATGACGCTCTCCTGGTAAAGTCCGGCGCACACGCACTCCTCCGAGGGAGGAGTCGGGCACGCGAGGCTTGTTTTGGATTTGCGGCGGCCGCGGATGCGCGGCGCCGTTACTCAGGAGAGCGTCGGAGGAGCGCGAGAATCTGGAAGAGTGAGATCCGCTGCCGTTGCGGACCGTGCGACGACCGCCGGCGCCCACCGCATCCCCCGCCCTTCGCGAATCCGAATGACGGTCGAGGGATTTCGTGCGAGCGGCGCCGAGAGGAAGCGATGGAATGCGCAGTCGGCGGGGTGAATGCGCGCGCACGTGCTGGTCGAGTGCGACTCGATGTGCGCCGGACCGGTTGCTTCGCCGAGCCGAGCGTCCGCCCACGCGACAGCCGCCGGCACGCTGACCTGTAGCAGCGTGAGCAGCAGAAGCGGCGTCCGGACCCAGAGCGAGCGTTTCGGCATCGGCGACATATTACAACCCACGACTCGGTCTTGACAGCCTCCGTCACGACGGCTTAGCATAACCCCTTCTCCAAAAAGGACTTCTGCCCTGGCCCCGCCCAGCCGCCGCCAGGAGGCCCTCGACTATCACTCGCAGGGCCGCCCTGGGAAGATCCAGGTCACGCCTACCAAGCCGTTCAAGGACCAGCGGGACCTGTCCCTGGCGTACACGCCCGGGGTGGCGGAGCCGTGCCTGGAAATCGCCAAGAACCCCGACAACGCCTACGTCTACACGACCAAGGGCAACCTCGTCGCCGTGGTGTCGAATGGGACGGCGGTGCTCGGCCTCGGCAACATCGGCGCCCTGGCCGGCAAGCCGGTCATGGAGGGCAAAGGCATCCTGTTCAAGGCGTTTGCCGAC
>WNFL01071512.1_pt1 | contig 11165 bp, 8 predicted proteins | sample 5400361 | NCBI WGS metagenome assembly WNFL01 (sample SAMN13153351, study PRJNA577476) | soil metagenome | isolation source: 40 cm soil on Douglas fir-dominated hillslope | place: USA:California | collected 2013-09-17 | reverse complement strand
CGAAGAACCTCGTGATCGTCGCTCCGTTTGCCATTCTTATGGCATTCCTTCTCGCGCCGCTTCCGGCGTGCGGTCCTTTCCCCGGCCCTGGGCCAACGCCGACTCCGCCGCCTCCCCCGACGACTACCACGACCACAACGACTACCACGACCACTCTGCCGCCTGCTTCCACTCAAGGCCTCAAGGTCGTCGGCAACCGCATCGTCAATCTCGATGGGACCGACCCTCGCATCCTCGGCACGATCGTCGGCTGCCACGTCGATGGCGTCCTCGGTTGGCCGGGGATCTGCAAGGAGAGCCTGGACGCAATTGCCGCGGCTGGTCTCGACTGGACTCACGTCAGGACAGGGGTGTTCAGCGCTGAGGGTGAAGCTCCAGCCTTCGCCTTCTACGAGAAAGATCCAGCGACGGGGAAGTACGACCTGACCAAGATCAGACAGGCGTACCTCGACCTCGTGCGAAACGAGGCGCTCGACGCTGCTCGATTCAATATCGTCATGGAGGTCGATCTCCCTATCGACCGCTGGGTCCGTCAGCACGGTCGCGCAGCAGGCACCTTCATCATCCACAAGATGCGTTCGCGCAAAGGCCGGACCGTCATGGTCGCCTCCTCAACCCTCGATCCTTGGTCCGCCCAGAACAACCTCCAAGGCGAGGAACACGGTGGCCTCGACATCTTCCAGCACGTCCCCGATTCGGTCCATGAGGCCGCTATCCGCGCGATCGTCCGTGTCACTTGCGACATCCCGACCGTGACGTATTCCGGTGGGAACGAGGCGTACAAGTCCGACTCCGACATCTGGGAGAACCGGGTCATCCAGATCGTTCAAGACGAGTGTCATCGTCCCCACGTCTACGGGATCAACTCGAACTTTGGCTCCTTCATGGGAGACTTCCAGATCCTCCACCAATCGACCGCTCCAGCCACCGCTGCAAAGCCTCTCGAAGTCAACGAGTACGAGGACATCTCGACTGACGCCGTAGTCCAGCAGGCCCAAGTCGCGGACACCGCCGGAACCTATTTCATGTATTGGCGTGGCTCGCACACAGCCGACGAGTGGAAGGCGACGATGAGCCGACTGGCTGCGATCCGCGCTGGGCAACCTCCACCGCCTGCTGGCTGCATCCCGCCACGGTCCGACGATGGGAAATGGACGACGGTGTGCAAGGCGAGGGCCGACCTCATCGGGGACCAGCCGCTCTGTTCGAGCCTCGGGTACTCAGACCAGAAGGCCGCAGCCACGGGAACCGCCCAGCAGAAGGCCCAGGCCGACAACCCGGACCTCTTCCGCAACGACTGCATCGTCGGGCTGAACGAGGCCCGCGTCATCAAAGGTTTGGATGCTATCGGTGCCGCTGCCCGCTTCGCTGGCGAATGCGCTGGACGGGCAAACGACGCGGTGCTGATGCGTCGGAACGACGGTACGACTCCAGGCGACCAGAACTGGCAGGAGCAGCACACGATCGTCTTCGCTAGCGGGTGCTTCACGCAGCCAGCCAACGCCTTCAAGTACATCCTGAGTCATCCGGTCGTTGAGCCCACGCCTCCGCCATCTGGTGGATGCTCGCTGACCAACGAGCAGATCACCGAGTGGCGCTGGCAAGTCAAGAAGGAAGCCGGACAGCAGGTAGACCTCACCGTCTACGTCTGCGGCCCCGCAGCTCGCGCCGAACTCCACCAGTGCGGTACTTCCTGTTGCCCCCTCGGCGATGTGGAAGGGAACGGAGCCTGCCGAGCCAAACTCCTGGGCGATCCGATCTTCGACACCGAGGGCCCGGTGACGATCCTCCCGCAAGGCGATCCACCGCAGTTCACGGTGAAGGTCACCACGGGAGAGGGGTTCCTCAAGGCCCGCGGCTCGAGGGGCCCGAACTCATTCCTGAAGTGGCACATCTTCGCGGGCGTACCTGCATGCGATGCCGACGCGGCCGGTATCTGCGCGTCACAGTCGGTAGCACTCACAAAGGAGAAGAAGTAGATGAGAAAAGCCTTGCTGTTCGTCGTTCTGTTCACCCCGTTCATCCTGTGGGGATGCCCGCCGCTCGACCCGTGTGCGATCGCCCCCGAGCTTTGCACGCCCGCGCCTCCGGCAACCGCCTACGATTGTGCGGCACCGCCCGCCGCCTTGAAGGGGATCATCAAGGTCAAGAACCCGGTCCCCAACTCCTACATCGTCGTCATGAAGAAGTCCGGGACCAACGCGCTCGCCGTGCAGGACATCCAGGCGTTCAGCGCGAAGTTCGCGGGCCTTTCCAGCGTCAAGACGCTCCGGTCAGTCAACGGCTTCTCGGCTCTCATCACGGACGCTACTTTGGTCGTGAAGCTCGCACGCGACCCACAGGTCCAGTACGTCCAACAGAACCGCAAGCTCACCGTGCCGAAGCCACAGGCGGTGCATCCGAATGACAACCCGACGTGGGGCATCGACAGGATCGACCAGAGGGATCCTCCCCCGGACTGGTCCTACGCTCCCGGCGCCACCGGCAAGGGCATTGACGTATTCGACATCGACCAAGAGGCCGACACGAAGAACGCCGACTTCGCCGGCCGTGTCGGTGAGGGGTTCAGTTCCGTTGCATCTCAGCCCGTTGGAGGGCCTGGGCAAGACCACGCTACGCACACAGCCGGCACGATTCTCGGCACGAAGTACGGTGTCGCGAAGGAAGCCATCCTCCATTCCGTGACCGTCCTCGATGCGAGTGGCAGCGGCTCCGATACCGATGTCATCACCGGAATCGACTGGGTGACGAAGTACGTCCAGGCGCACCCGGGAGTAAAGGCGGTGGCGAACCTGAGTCTCGGTGGCCCGGCTCCAGCCCCCGCGCTTGACGCTGCTGTCTGCAACGCCATCGCTCAGGGGGTCGCGTTCGGGATCGCTGCCGGGAACGATGGAGCCGACGCCTGCGGGAGCGCACCGGCAAATGTCCTCCAAGCTCTCACCAGTGGTGCCACGGACAAGACCGATACCGGGGCGTCGTTCTCGAACCGCGGGGCTACGTGCCTTGACCTCTGGGCTCCCGGCGTGGACATCGAATCCGACATGCCGGGTGGCGGCGGGCAACTCATGAGCGGGACCTCTATGGCCGCTCCGCATGTGACAGGAGTCCTCGCCCTCTACTTCGGTATCCATCCGACCGCGACCGTGGCCGAAGCCAACGCGGCCATCATCGCCGGGGCCTCGAAGGACAAGCTCAGTGCCGTGGATGGCCCGAACCTGCTGCTCTATACCATCACCAAGCCGTAGAACCAGTGGAAAGGGGTGAGAGCGTGGAGGAAGAACCGACGAACAAAGACCATCCGAAGCGTCGGTCGTCCGATGCCTTCATCGCTCGATGGCTTAGGACGCTCGCTTACGCTCTCATCCCGGCCCTCCTGAGTGGAGCTGGCATCCTGTGGGCTGATCGGCAAGCCAGGGAGACAGCCGTCGTCGCGAATACCCAGGCCGTCAAAGACTTCGGGGTACGGGTCACGGCGCTCGAGAAGCGCGTCGAAGAAAACAAGAACATCGCGATCGTGGACCGCAGGGAGATCCTCGACGAGCTCAAGGAAATGCGGAAGGAGGTCCGTGAGATGTACAAGCGGGCCTCGGCCAGGTAGGCGTGGGCAAGCTCATCCATCGCGTCGGAACAGAAGCCGTGCCGAAATTCGGCGGGGTGCGCCGGGAGTGTGACCCTGGCGCCATCCCGCCGCACATGCTCCGGGATGGGATCAACATCCGCCTGAAGGACGCTCCCGGGGCCCCCATCGTGAGCCGTGGTGGCCAGACCCCCTACGGTACCCCGATGGTGGGGTGTGTCCGCGGGATCTTCGCACCGGAGTACCAGTTCGACGACCTTCAACCCTGTGGGCTCTGCACCGAGGTATGGGAGAGTGGCCTCGGGGTGATCGAGGGCGAGCAACTCTACGAGGTCGGCCTGGACAACCTGGGGCCGGACCGGACGAGCACCTTCACACCGGGGGGCGTCTACAACTACTTCTCGGATGGCCAGACCCCGAAGATGCGGCTCTACCGCAACACGGATCTCTACGATCCGACGAATCCGAACGTCAACTTCAACATGGTCACCTTCTCTGATGACGGGGTCCTTGCCTACATGGCTGGGGTGGATTGGAGCCCAGCCGGAGTTGCACTCCGGATCGTCCTCCGGAGCTTCAACCGTGGAGCCGTCCCCGTCGAGGTGGCCTCCATCGTGGCACCGTTCGCTGACGCCTTCCCATGCTCGATCGCCGTGCTTGGGTCCGAGGTCTTCCTCACGGTTGCGAAGAACGCCGGTACCGGCTCGCTCATCTACAGGGTGAGCGGAAGCACCTTCGTCGTGGACGATTCGCCGGCCACGGGGATCCCCCTCCTACGCAAGATGGGGAGCGATCTCTACGCGGTCTACTCATTCGATGCCTCGGCCGCCACCACGTTCGCCGGAAAGATCCGGCGGCGCGTGGCCGGGGTCTGGTCTGACCTCGTGTTACCTGGCACGGTCGGGAAGTTCAGCGCAAGCGCACATCCGATGGTTCTCTCGGGCGCCCTCTACTGCCCAGGATTCGGCGATGGCGCTGTGTTTGATCCCGCAGTTCTCGTCCTCAAGGTAGTCGGGACGGTGGTAACGATCGCGGACGAGGTTGCCACCACCACCTCACACGGGCATTTCTTCCAGGCCGTATTCGACGGGAAGATTTACTACGTGTTCCTGGACGAGTCGGACATCGTCTTCATCGGCCAGTTCGATGGTGCGACCTGGACGAACGAGTTCAAGAACCTCGGATTCAACGCCTCCGTCCAGGCACCGATCGGGCTCATGGCCTCCGGCGGATCTCTCCGGCTCCTGATTCCCGACACGGCACCGACCGAGTGCAAAAAGATCCTCTACTCGTCTCCCGGCCTAACCGTCTCGGGAGTCTGGGTGAAGGAGGCGACCCACCACAAGACCTATGACGGGAGTCCGGCCGGGGCGAGCAAGATCATTCCCGCGCTTCTCGATACTCTCTCGGTGATCTCCTGATGGGAGTGGACATCTTCCTCACGCGCGAAGAGAGCGGTGCCACCGTGGGGACTGGTCACTTCTACTGGGCCGGCGAGGGCTGCGGTGGGGACCGAGCGGAACTCCCGCCACAAGCGCCGATACATCGCGGGGATGTTCAAGAAGATCCTCGTGTTCCTAGCTGCCGAAGGACAGACGCTCCACCTGGCCGGGATCTCAAAGCCCGGCGCCCCGACCTTGACCGCGGTGGCAGGAGGGACGATCAACGCCTCCAACAACATCGGCTACATCGCCTTCCGCCACAAGTACGGGACGACGATCATCCACGAAGGCAACATCAGCGACGGCTCCGCCACCATCACGCTCAATGGCACGCAGCAGCGCCAGTGGACGCTTCCGGGCTCGGCTCCCGATGTGCGCGTCACCCACGTCGTGGCCTACGTCTCCGTCGATGGGGCGCTCCCGAAGGAAGTCTTTGAGCGGCCGATCACGGACGTCACCTTCACGGAGAACACGGCCACCGGGGCGCTCGGAGCTCCCCCTCCCGTGGATTCCCAGGGAAACCTCCGGAACGCCCGCGGCATCCCGCCCTACACGCGGTTCCTCTCCAAGTACCACCGCCGCGCCTGGTACTTCGGAGACCCCGATTTCCCCTACCGCCTCCACTACTCCGAACTCGACGAGTTCGAGAGCGTGGGCTCCCTCAACTACATCGACATGCTCGAGAACGAGACGGTGGTGGGAGGCGGCGCCGGCGGCGACCAGTTCAACAGCTTCGGGCAGACGGTGTCCTATGGGGTCCAGGGCTGGGACGAGTCCGACCTCCGCATCTTCCGGACGAGCCCCTCGATCGGCTGCATCTCCCACTTCGCTATCGTCAACATCAACGAGCTGCTCTACCTCCCGAGCGAGATGGGCCCCATGGTCTACGTGCCCGGCGCCGGCTTCCGACCCCTGGCGCACCGTGAGCTGCTGACCTACTGGCGCGAGCAGTACGAGGCGAACCCGGATGCCTTCGACGACTGCATCGCCGACGACGACCGCTCGAGCGCCATCTACAAGCTGCTCGTGATCTACCCGGGCACCGAGACGGAGACGAACCCCAAGAGCCGGTATTTCATCGGCCACTACCAGGGGTTCGACCCCAGCATCGGCGACGGGACTGCGCTTCCTCAGTGGACGTTCGACTTCCGTGGACGCGAGGACTCCGCGATGGGAAGGCTCCGCCGCCCGGGAAGTCGGCGCTCGGACTTCTACACTGGGTCGTGCGATGGCCAGGTCCGGAAGGAGAACGTCGCGGCGAACGACGACGACGACGGCGATTCCTACCAGAAGCAATTCGTCATCGATACGCCCCACTACCTGCCGAAGGCCCAGGTGGGCGACGACAGCGAATGTTGCGAGTTCACCCATGTGACCATCTTCCTCAAGTCGGAGACGAGTCCGTGGACGCTCGAGGCCAGGGCGGGGGACGACTCTGCCTATCTCGCAACCACTCCAAATTGGCCACCGCCGGGCACTCCGGCAGTTGCAGCGAGCCGGGAAACGATCGGCAATCGTACTCGCGTGCCGAAGACATCTCATGCTTTCCGCACTCCAGGCGTAGCGGGCAAAGGAGTCATGTTTCGTGTGACAATCCCACGAGCGCACGACATCGAATACCGTGGCCTGGCTCTTGCGTGGACGGACGGAATCCAGACCCGTCCGGTGATCTAGGGAGGCCGTATGCCAGGTGTCACGCCGATCGGCGGCCAAGGCGTCAAGGCGTACCCCGACGTCTACTCCAAGTACAAGAAGCCCACGCTCGGGAAGTCGGGCAGTGAAGACATGGCCGGCGGTACTCCCACCATCCAGAGTGCCGCGCAGCTCGCCGCGCAACTCGCACAGACTGGCGGTGGTGCCACCGGTGGCACCACCGGTGGTGGCGGGCCAGTAGGTGGTGGGGGTACCCCAGGCGGCGGAGTTGGGGCCCAGGTCCAACTCTCTCCAGGCGTCGGCTCGGCCATCGGCAAGACGGCGGCCGAGATCGCCGCCCTCAAGGCGAAAGGTCCTGATCCTCTTCTCGCCGAATCGGTGGGCGATCGACCGTTCGTCGTCAGCAATCTCCGACGCGGCCGCCGGCGCGAAGGCGGCGCGGACGACCGAACTCGCACGGCGTGGTGTGGCTGGCGGGGGTGTTGGCGATCAGGAGCTGGGACAGATCGACCAGGCGGCCGAACGGGCGAAGGCGGGGGCGGCCGCCGGCATCAGCCTCGGACGCGAGAAGGACCTCGATGCCCTCGTGCTCGGTGGCCAGGGAATCATGGGAGCGCCCGGCCAGCAGGATCTCGCCCGTGAGGGACAGGTCCTCGGGGCGATCGGCCAGGAAGGCAGTCTCGCGGGGGAGCAGGAAAGGATCGGCCAGGGTTGGGCCGGTGTCGGGAACGAACAGCGGCGGACGGAACTTGCTGGACAACAGCAGGCACAAGGTCAGTACCTCGCCCTTCTGCGGTTGCTGATGGGCGGGGCCTACGCATAGGAGGCGACCATGGGCTCGCTGGTGAACCGGACTTCCTACGACGCGCCGAACGTGAACGTCGACACCTCCGGTCCCAACGGGACCGGGCTCGGCGGTCTCGGCATCGACCCCTTCTACATGAACATGGCGAAGCGACGGATGATGCTCGCGGCTCGGAAGGCGGCCATGGAGAACGAGGCGATGGAGTTCGACCTCGGCAAGAAGAAGAGGGACCTATCGTTCAGCGACCGGACCCCGGATTGGGGCGCAGAGGAAGAGAAGATCCGCGACCGAACCTACAAGAAGCAACTTCAGGAAGCCGACATCAACCCCGGCAAGAAGATGATCGGTGGCTTCAACATCAACCCTGGCTACATCGAGGACACGACCCTCCTGCCCGTCTCGATGCGACCGAAGGCGGCGGGGATGATGCAGGCCGAAGAGAACACCGCGCACATGCCACCGGGAGGAACCGGAGGTTACGACCAGGTCGCTTCCGAGAAGGCGGCCAGGGCGGATCTCGCGGGCCCGGAAGGAAGCGGCAGCGGGGGAGATTTCGAGAAGGGACTCCTGCAGTTGACGGCGGAGGAAGCGGCACGGAAGCGTCTCATGAAGGCGCAGGCCCAGCAGCAGTATTTCTCCGGCCGAGGGTAGGAGGGCACGATGGGAACGATGCCGCCGTCCGCGGATCCGTTCTACGTGAACATGGCGAAGAAGCGCCAGATGATGATCGAGGCGCAGCAGCAACAACAGGCCGAGCTTAACAAGCCTCCTGTCGTCGCTCCTCCTAAGCCTCCCGTCGTTGTTCCTCCAAAGCCATCCATCGCCCCCGTCCCTCCGGTCGGTGCTGAGGGGGCCATGGGCGGGAAGGCCGGCGTACCTCCTGTGCTCGGTGGGGGGAATGCCACAGGTCTAGGAGGGGCCGCCGGCACCGCGACGAGCCCCTTCAACACGGGTGCCGTTCCACCGCCGGCGCCGCCTTTCGCTGCTGGCGCTGGTGCTGGGCCGATGCCTCCGGTGACAGAGGTAGGAGGCGCGGCACAACCCCCGATCGGCGGTGGTCCTGCGTTGGGTGGGGGTCCTGTCCCTGTCCCAGCAGGTGGAGGCTTCCTCGGCAACGCTAGTGGCGCGATGCAGCCGCCGACGGCCGAGCCCGGGGGCGCCACCAACTTGCTGGGCCCTCCGGCGGTGGATGCCACCGCGGAGAAGAGGAAGGGCCAGCGGCAGTTCTTTGCGCGGAGGCAACCGCAGATCGCTCCGCCCGTAGCACCACCGAACTTCGGCGGCGGCGCTTACACATAGGAGGACGTGATGGCCTTCGGGATTTCCGAAAATCCGGATCTGCGGAAGCTCCTGGGCTGGAGCCCTCTCGCAACTCGGCGACCGCGCCTTCCAGGGATGGCCTCCCAGGAAGACGTGAACATGGCCGACGAGGAACCGCCTTCACCTGGACCCTTCTCGGAGGAGCACGCTCCCGCGCAGGATCCCGAGACGGTCCACGTCGACCAGCAGCTCGCGGCCATCTCCAAGAGCCCGACGATCACGCCCGCTGCGGGTATCGGTAACCGCAAGGGCATCATGCGGGCCGGTTACGCAATGGCAGAGGGGCTTGGCCACGCGGTCGAGGCGGCAGCTCCCTATGTCGGCGCCGGGCTCGGTGCGGTTGCACAGGGGGCTTCCGACCTCTTCGGTGGCCCCGACCTCGGCATGTCGATCGCGCACGCGGCCGCGGCTGGACCAGCGACTTTCCATCCCCAAAGCGAGATCCCCGCGGATTCTCCCCTTGGACGTGCCCGAGGAGGGACCCACCCCCACGCGATCGAAGAGGCGGCTGCTGCGCGAAAGGCGCCGCCTGGCAGCACCTCCTACGCTGATGAAGTCGCGGCGCAGAACAGGCAACCCGTCGCCAGGCCCGGTACCGGGCACGTTTACGGGGAAGCCGATCTGATGCGTGAGCACACCCAGGGACCATCGCGCGGCGGCTACATGGCGCCGAAGGTCGAGGATGTCGCCTACATGCCGGACTCCGTGCTCGAGGAGGCTCGGAACCGGAGCCAGCTCGAGGACATCACGACCCCCCGGGGGTCGATTTCCCCGAGCCAGGAACAGGCGATCGAGTTCGAGACGCGCAAGGGCGAGATCAAGTACGCGGCCATGGAGAAACTCATCGACGACGACCACGCCCGGATCGTGGCGCAGATCATGTCCGACCCGCGGGCGGCGAATCCGGCCTGGAAGGCGACGGCGCTCAACAAGGCCGCGAACGAGGCCATGCAGACGAAGCTCGAGAACCGGCGCCTCGGAATGGCCGGGTGGCCGCGGGGACGGATGGGCCTCGAAGGCGAGTACCTCACTGAGCCGATGCCCGCAATGCCACCGGGGAGGCTGGGCCAGTAGGGGTAGCCCTACTACGCGATGTTCGAGGAAACCGAGGCATTCCTCCGAGGCGATCCCGGCGCTGGCCGGCCACGGTCACGCTCAGGTCTGTTTCCGGAGACCGAGGCGTTCCTTGAACCGGAGGCGCCTCCTCCGTCCGCAGCTCCCGAATCGCTCATCTCTCGCGCGGCGAAGGGGCTTGGACACGTAATCGAGCCGATCGGCCACGCCTTCGCAACGCCCGCGCGTTGGCTCGGAACGATCGCCACGGCCGCCCAGGAGCAGATGATGCACCCCGAGTCCGACATCGGGGCGGCTCCGGGATCCCGGCTCCGGATCACCCCCGAAGGGGAGGTGTCAGGAGTTTCCATCCCTGAACTCGCGATGGAGGGCCTGCATGCGGCGACCGGACTCTCCCAGGGAGCCTACGATGCGAGCAAGGCTCCCGGTGAGGCCATGGGAGGCGAAGAACCTCGGATCCGCCAGGCTTTCGCCCGCGGCGCCGGCAGGCCTTTCGCTCAGGCAGAAGCCGTCGCCGAACCAGTCCTGAAAGCGGGCCTCGGCTTCGCCACTGATCCGTCCCTCCTAGCGTTCGGGCCACTCACCGAGGCCAGAGCCGCCGGTCGGGCGGCAGAGGGGTTCATCGGCCCTCAGACGATCGAAGGAGCGGCCGCGGCTCAGAAGGCCGCGTTCCTGGGCAAGGCCGCAGGGGGCGCCGAGAGGGCGATCGGCGCGTCCTTCGTGCCAGCCATGGTCCAGGGGGCCTATCAGGGCGGCAGGCAGTTCCTACGGGCCGGGCGCGAGGAAGGCTACACCTCCCCGACCGCGCTTCGTGCTGGGGCCGAGGGCGCGATCGACGCGGCCATGGCGGTGATGGTCGGTGGCCACGCGCTCCACGCCGAGGGCGCACTGCCCGCGCCGGGCATGACCCCCGAGGCGGCGCGGCTCGGGGAGATCGGCGAGCAGCGGGCCTTCCTGACCCCCAACCCGGAAGCGGGAGGAATTGCCGATGCGGCCCGGGCGCTCCGGGAGCAACTCCAGTCCCAGCGGTTGGCGCAGGAGCCACCCCAGCCGGAGTCCGACTTCTTCAGCCCCGACCTCGACGCGGCCGCTCGAGCGCAGGCCGCCCGGACGGCCCGGGAACAGATCCTTGCGGCGCGGGCCGGGCCCCCGGACATCTTCCAGGGCCAGCCGATCGAGCCGGTCCAACCGGAAGCGGCCAGGACGCCACAGGAGGTCGCGGCTGACCAATTGGCGCTCTCGGGGGCGGTCGGGCCGGGTGGGATCTACCCGGGCACGGCCCGGCCGCTTCCTT
>WNFL01320988.1_pt1 | contig 11166 bp, 12 predicted proteins | sample 5400361 | NCBI WGS metagenome assembly WNFL01 (sample SAMN13153351, study PRJNA577476) | soil metagenome | isolation source: 40 cm soil on Douglas fir-dominated hillslope | place: USA:California | collected 2013-09-17 | reverse complement strand
CATCCAGTTCGGGCTGTCCAAACAGCACGATCTGCAGCAATTTATACTGCTGCGTTTCCAGGTTGGAAAGCAACCGGATTTCCTCCAGCGTGGAAATCGGCATGCCCTGGGATTCCTCCACAAAGACGACGACCTGGCGTTGCTGGCTGTGACGCTCGACCAGATAATCGTTTAGCGCGTGCATGACTTCCAGCCGGCTCGCGTCCTTCGGCACCCGCAACTGCATTTCGAAGGCGATTGCATGGAGAATTTCTTCCGGAGACACGCTCGGATTGGCCAGGTAGACCGTCTCCACGTTGCGCGGCAAGCGGGTTTGCAGAACGCGGCATAGCATCGTTTTGCCGCTACCCACTTCGCCCGTCACCTTGATGATGCCTTCGCCGTGCGTGATGGCGTAGATCAAGGCCTCCAGAATGGCGCCACGATTGCCGCCTTCGAAGAACACATCGGTGTCGGGCGTGATCTTGAAGGGAGCATGGGTGAGACCGAAGAATTCGTAGTACATTCAGGTTCCCTCCTCCATGCCGGAAGCGTAGTTCTGCATGCGGCTGTACAGGGTCGTGCGATGGATTCCGAGCAGTTTCGCCGCCTGACTGAGGTTGCCCCGTGTGATATCCAGGGCTGCTTCGACGTAGCTTCTTTCCAGATCGCGCAGCGCATCGTCCAGGAGAAACCCCTTCTGGGTCTGCAAATGTTTGCGGGCGGCTTCCACCGACGTCTTGAGGTCTTTGACCTGTCCGGTCTCGGATTGCGTCGATATCGGATCTTCCCAATCCAACTCGCCCAACAATTGCTCGCTATTGATCGTCTCGGAGGGGTATTTGGTGCTGAGCCGGATGACGATGTTGCGCAATTCGCGCACATTCCCGGGAAAGCCGTATTGCATCCACAACTCGAGCGACTTGTCATCGAGTCTGAATGGCTGCACATTGGTCTGGCGCGCATAGATTGCAGAGTAATGTTCAAGGAGCCTCACCTTGTCATCGCCGAGCTCGCGCAACGAGGGTACCGATATTGAGAACACCGAGAGCCGGTGATAGAGGTCCGCGCGAAAACGCGCGGAACGTACTTCCTGACGTAGATCGCGATTGGTCGCGGCAATGACCCGCGCGTTGGAGACCCGGCTTTGCGTTTCGCCGACGCGCTGATACTCGCCATTTTCCAGCACGCGCAGCAATTTTGCCTGCAACTCGAGCGGTAACTCGCCGATTTCGTCGAGAAACAGTGTGCCCTCGTGCGCATCCTCGAAATAACCGGAACGAGAGGAACTGGCACCGGTGAACGCGCCCTTGACGTAACCAAAAAGCGTTGGCTCGACCAACGACGGCGAAATGGCGGCGCAATTGAGTGCGAGATAAGGCTTCCCTCCCCGCGAGCCCTGCCGGTGCAGCGATTGCGCGACGAGCTCCTTGCCGCTGCCGGATTCGCCTTCTATCAGCACGGGGAACGGGGCCGTCGCATACTGTGCAATCTGCTGATGCAGCTTCGATATTGCAAAGCCCCCGCCGACGAGGCCGGTATCCGCTTTGGCCGATGACTGCTGCACTTCGGCCATGCGCCGGGCCTTGGCGAGCATCGCTTTGAGTACTTCCGGCTCGCACGGCTTGGCAATGAACTCGACCGCCCCCAGCGTGCGGGCGTAGCGGGCATTGGCTTCGTCGCTCTGTCCGGACAGGACCAGGATTTTGATCGACGGGGAATGTGCCAGCAGATCGGTGATCAATTGGAAGCCTTCGTCCGGACGATGCGGCGTCGGTGGCAGACCCAAATCCACCAGCGCCAGTTCCGGCGCGGCATCGAGTTGCCGAAGCAGACTCTTCACCTGGGCTCTGGAGGCGGCCGCCCGGACGTTGTAGTCCTTGCCGAGCACGAAACTCAACGTATCGATGATAAGCGGGTCGTCGTCGACGATCAGCAGTTCCGGTTTCGATGCGCTCTTTGTATCCATTTGTCCGATGGCCGGCGACGATGCGGCGGCTTCGCGCTATTGTGCCAGAAGGGCTTGATTGTTCATAGGTTTAGCCAACCCGGCAGGTAAAGTGCGGGCTTAGGGTGTTTGCGGGGTGAGGCAACCCGAACGCTTTCACCCTGATCCGGTTGAAAATTGCGTGGTACGGCGGTGAATGCCGCTCTCCGTTACAATGCAGCCCTGTTTTCCCCACCCGATTCTTAACGTGCCTTCCGATAACCTCGTCGAATTCTCGCGTGTCGATTTTTCATATGATCGACGTCCCATCCTCCAGGGAGTGGACATGGCTTTCCCACGCGGGAAAGTCATAGCGATCATGGGCGGGAGCGGTACCGGCAAGACCACGGTGCTGCGGCTGATCGGCGGCCAGCTTAAACCGGATCGGGGTGAAGTGCGGGTGGATGCCAACCCCATTCACGACATGTCGCACGCGCAGCTTTATGCCATGCGCCGGAAGATGGGCATGCTGTTTCAGTTCGGCGCGCTGTTTACCGACTTGAGCGTGTTTGACAACGTCGCGTTTCCACTCCGGGAGCACACCGACCTTCCGGAATCGATGATTCGAGACCTTGTCCTGATGAAGCTTAATGCTGTCGGATTGCGCGGCGCGCACGCATTGAAGCCGGCCGAATTATCCGGGGGAATGGCGCGGCGCGTAGCACTTGCACGCGCGATCGCGCTTGACCCTATGCTGATTCTGTATGACGAACCATTTACCGGCCTGGATCCGATCTCGGTCGGCATCATCGGCAATCTCATCCGACGACTGAATGATGCGCTCGGCGCGACGTCCATCATCGTCACCCACGACGTTCAGGAATCCCTGAAAATCGTGGACTACGTTTACTTCCTGTCCGGCGGGCGGGTCGTTGCCGAGGGAACTCCCCAGCAGGTCATTCGGACCACCGAACCTTTCGTGCACCAATTCGTGCATGGAGAGGCGGATGGACCGGTGCCATTCCACTACGGCGCGCCCGCCTACGGCGAGGATCTGGGGATCGGCCGCTGACATGTTGCGACCCCTATCCGGCGGATTGAGGCTCGTCGGCCGCCGCACCATTAATGCGGTGTGGCGCCTGGGTTCGGCGACCCGATTCATGGGACTGGTGATGCTGCGCTCAGGCCTGTCATTTCGCCGGTTTCATCTGACCATCGATGAACTCTACTTCGCGGGCGTGCTTTCCCTCATCATCATCATCGTATCGGGCATGTTCGTCGGACTGGTGCTCGGCCTGCAGGGTTACGAAACACTGAAACGCTACGGCTCCGCGGAAGCAGTCGGCACTTTGGTTGCGTTGGCACTGGTACGAGAACTCGGACCCGTCGTTGCGGCCCTGCTGTTTGCCAGTCGCGCCATCATGAAATCAACCGAACAGTTGTCGGCCATGGAAATGATGGCGGTCGATCCGTTCGCACGGGTCATCAGCCCGATGTTCTGGGGTGGTTTTCTGTCGATGCCGCTGCTTGCGGCAATCTTCAGCGTGATGGGGATATTGGGTGGCTACCTGATCACCGTCGTCATCATCGGCGTTGATTCCGGAGCGTTCTGGTCGCAAATGCAATCGAGCGTGGATCTGCGCGATGACATCTTGAATGGGGTGATCAAGAGCATCGTATTCGGCGCCGCAGTTACGGCCATTGCCTTGTTCGAAGGTTATGATGCGCCGCCGACCGCAGAAGGCGTATCGCACGCAGTGACGCGGACCGTTGTTACGTCCGCCCTTGCGGTACTGGCACTGGATTTCGTGTTGACCGCGTTTATGTTTACAGGAGTCTGAATCATGCAGCGGACCACACTGGACCTATGGGTTGGAATTTTTGTGACCGCCGGCGTGGCGGCACTGTTCGTTTTGGCGCTGAAGGTCGGGAACGCGAGCGGCGTGAGTGTCTCCGAGGGTTACCGGGTAATTGCGGAATTCGACAATATCGGGGGATTGAAGGTGCGCGCCCCGGTAAAAAGTGCGGGTGTCGTGGTCGGCCGGGTGGAAGGAATATCCCTCGATACGCGGACCTTCCGCGCCAATGTTGCTTTGCGAATCGACAAGCGTTATCCATTTCCGAGGGACTCATCGGCGTCTATCCTGACCGCGGGCCTGCTCGGCGAGCAATATGTCGGCATGGACGGAGGCGGGGACGAGCAGAATCTCAAGGAAGGCGACCGCCTGAAAATCACGCAGTCCGCGATCGTGCTGGAAAAAGTGATCGGCCAGTTCCTTTACGGTAAAGCTGCCGAAACCGGCGCCGGTAAATGACGATGAATCCGGATTCAACCAGGACAATGGTCATGCGAAGAGGAAGCAAGGAAGTGATCGGGCGATGGTTTATCGCACTGTTGACGGCGTATTTGACCGCCATCCCCGCCAGAGCCGACGAAGTTCCTCCGGACGCGCTGGTGCGCAAGACGACCGAAGAAGTGCTGAACGTCGTGCGCAGCGACAAGGACATTCGCGCGGGCAATGTGGCAAGAATAGTGCAACTGATCGAGGACAAGGTTGCACCCCATTTTGATTTCGAACGCATGACGCGCCTCGCGGTAGGCCGCCCCTGGCGTGAAGCGTCGCCGGCGCAGCGCGAAACACTGGTCAAGGAATTCCGTACGTTGCTGGTGCGCTCGTACTCGGCCGCGTTTACCGCCTACACCGGAATTGCAGTCGAATACCGGCCTTACAAAATGATTCCCGGGGATACTGAAACAACCGTGCAGACGCTGATCAAGCTGCCCGGAGGCGCCCCGCCGATGGGGGTGGACTACGATATGGGTAACACAGCGGCAGGCTGGAAGGTCTACGACGTGCGCGTGGCCGGCGCCAGCCTGATCATCAACTATCGCAATCTGTTCGCTCAGGAGATACAGAACAGCGGAATCGACGGACTGATCAAGAGTCTGGTCGACAAGAACAGCGGCAAATCACTGCCGGCGGCCAGAGGGAAATCGCTATCTGATCGATGGCCCGGTCACGCTCGACAACGTCGGGGACTTGATCGCTGAAGGCGCCGCTCTCGATGGCGACCGGGTGATCATCGATCTCGCAGGAGTGACGCGCGCCGATTCGTCAGTATTGAGCCTGCTGCTGGAATGGACCCGGCGTTTTAGCGGCAGCGGCAAGCAGATCGTTTTTGCGAACTTGAGCCGTGACTTGCAGAGTCTGGCGGAGCTTTACGGCGTCGTCGACCTGATTCCGGTTGCGGCCGACTAGTTTTTTCCGATAAACCGACGAAACGCCACCCCTTTTTTGCCGTGCAGCCCGCCATCGAGATACGTGGGGTCTCCAAGGCCTATGGGAGCGTGCGCGCGCTCGCCGACATCAATCTCATCATCCCGGAAGGTGAATTTTTTGCGCTGCTCGGCCCCAATGGCGCGGGCAAGACCACGCTGATCAGCATTCTCGCCGGCCTGGCTCGCGCGGACGCCGGCAGCCTCAAGGTGATGGGTCACGATGTGGTGGCCGATTACCGCGGTGCGCGGCGATCCCTCGGTGTAGTGCCGCAGGAACTCGTGTTCGACCCTTTTTTCACGGTGCGCGAGACGCTGCAGTTCCAATCGGGCTATTTCGGACTTGGCCGCAATGAGGACTGGATCGACGAGGTCATGGCCCGGCTTGATCTGACGAATCGGGCCGATTTCAACATGCGCGCATTGTCGGGAGGCATGAAAAGGCGCGTTCTGGTGGCCCAGGCGCTGGTGCACAAGCCGCCCGTGATCATTCTCGACGAGCCGACCGCGGGTGTGGACGTCGAGTTGCGCCAGGGATTGTGGCAATTCATCCGCCAGTTGAATGGCGATGGCCACACCATTGTGCTGACCACGCACTATCTGGACGAGGCAGAAGCACTCTGCAGCCGCGTGGGCATGCTCAAGCAGGGCAAACTGGTCGCGCTCGATTCCACGCATAATCTGCTCAAAGGCTATTCCGGCGCCCATTTGCGCCTGAGGCTGGCGCAGGGTCTTCTACCGGAGACACTGGTAACGATGATGGCGGCGGCCCCGACTAACGGGGAATACCTGCTGGCGTTGCGGGACTATGCGGAGGTCGAAATCGTACTCGGCGAACTCCGGAAAAACGGCCTCGCGGTGGCGTTCATGGAACTGGAACAGCCCGATCTCGAGGAAGTCTTCGTCGAGATCATGCGTAGCGAGTGAGGCATGCCCAGGTCCGCACCGATGGCCGGCTTCTCCACGCTGTTTCGCAAGGAGATCATGCGATTCTGGAAGGTCAGTTTCCAGACCATCCTCGCCCCGGTGCTCACGGCGTTGCTCTATCTGCTGATTTTTTCCCATGTGCTGGAAGGGCACGTGCAGGTCTATCCGGGCGTGCGTTACACCGCTTTCCTCGTGCCGGGGCTGGCCATGATGTCGCTACTGCAAAATTCCTTTGCCAACAGTTCCTCCAGCCTGATCCAGTCGAAGATTACAGGCAACATCATTTTTATTCTGCTGCCCCCGCTGTCGCACTTCGAATTCTATTCAGCCTATGCGCTGGCCTCTGTCGTGCGCGGCGTCGTGGTCGGTATCGGTGTATTCGCCATCACCTCGATTTTTGTCCCCGTTCCGGTGCAAAGCCCGCTATGGGTGTTGTCGTTTGCACTGTTGGGTTCGGGACTGCTAGGCACGCTCGGCATCGTCGCGGGTATTTGGTCCGATAAGTTCGACCAGCTTGCCGCCTTTCAGAACTTCATCATCATTCCGCTGACCTTTCTTTCGGGCGTGTTCTACTCAATCCATTCCCTGCCGCCTTTCTGGCAGGAGGTTTCGCACTTCAATCCGTTTTTCTACATGATCGATGGCTTTCGCTACGGCTTCTTCGGTGTATCGGATGTTTCGCCCAAGCTCAGCTTCGCAATTGTGGGCGGCTGCCTTTTGGCTTTATCATTTGCCACCTTGTCACTACTCAAACGCGGCTACAAGCTGCGCAATTGACGGAAGTTTTTTATGGTCACCCCGGAACAGGTCAAGTCCTATATTCAGCAGAACCTTGCGTGCGATCACGTTGACGTGGCCGGCGATGGCCATCATTTCGAGGCGGTGATCGTGAGTTCGGAGTTCCGGGGCAAGTCGCGGGTCCAGCAGCATCAGGTCGTCTATCGGGCGCTGGGGGATCGCATGCGCGAAGAGATTCACGCGTTATCGATGAAAACCTTCACGNNCTCGCCTCGTGGACAAACTCGTTATCCAGGGCGGCGTGCCGCTGACCGGGGAAGTGCGCATTTCCGGCGCCAAGAATGCCGCTCTGCCCATTCTTTGCGCATCGCTGCTGACCCCCGGCATGCTCCGGCTGCAGAACGTCCCTCACCTGCGCGATGTAACCACCATGCTGAATTTGCTGGCGCAGATGGGCGTGGAAGTCTCGCTCGACGAAAAGCTTGGCGTCGGACTGACGGCCGTGAAGCTGCATAACCTGTCGGCGCCCTATGAACTGGTAAAAACCATGCGAGCGTCGATACTGGTGCTCGGGCCCATGATTGCGCGTTTCGGTGAAGCGCGGGTGTCGTTGCCGGGTGGCTGCGCGATCGGCCAGCGACCTGTTGATCTGCATATCAAGGGCCTGCAGGCGATGGGGGCGCAGATTGACATCGAACAAGGCTATATTCTTGCCCGTGCGGCACGGCTGAAGGGCACGCACATTGTTCTGGACCTGGTCACGGTGACCGGCACCGAGAATCTGATGATGGCGGCGGTATTGGCCGACGGCGTGACGGTACTCGAAAACGCGGCACGCGAACCGGAAGTCATCGACCTTGCAGAATGCCTGAACACGATGGGCGCCCGGGTGAGGGGTGCCGGCAGCGATGTAATTACGATCGAAGGTGTCCGGGAGTTGCAAGGGGCTACCCATCGGATCATGCCGGACCGGATCGAAACCGGTACATTTCTCTGCGCCGCGGCGGCGACGGGCGGGGAAATCAAGCTTAAAGGCACGCGTGCGAACATTCTCGACGCGGTTATCGGCAAGCTGCAGGAAGCCGGTGCGCAAGTCGAGCATGGTGATGACTGGATCCGGTTGTCGACCAATGGGGGCCTCAAGGCAGTGAGTCTTCGTACCGCGCCCTACCCGGCTTTTCCGACCGACATGCAGGCGCAATTCATGGCGCTCAACAGCGTGGCGGAGGGCACGGCGGTGGTAACCGAGACCATCTTCGAAAATCGTTTCATGCATGTGCAGGAACTGCGCCGTTTGGGCGCCAGCATCGAAGTGGAAGGCAACACGGCGATCGTGCACGGGGTAAATGCGTTGCAAGGGGCCAACGTCATGGCGACCGATCTGCGTGCATCGGCGAGCCTGGTGCTTGCCGGGCTCGTAGCAAAAGGCGAGACGCTGGTGGACCGCGTCTACCATCTCGACCGCGGCTACGAATGCATCGAGGAGAAGCTCAATCAGCTCGGTGCGCGCATCAAGCGCGCCCACTAGAGGGCACGACGGATTTTGACGACGCACATGAGCATCAGAATCGCCCTGTCGAAGGGGCGCATATTCGAAGAGACCGCTCCGCTGCTGAAGGCGGCCGGGATTGTCGCGTCCGAAGATCCGGAAGCCTCGCGCAAGCTGATCATCCCGACCAACCGCGGCGACGTGAGCGTCATCATCGTGCGGGCTTCCGACGTCCCGACCTATGTACAGTACGGTGCCGCGGACATTGGCATAGCGGGCAAGGACGTGTTGCTCGAGCACGGCGGGACGGGGCTGTACCAGCCTCTTGATCTCGGCATCGCGAAATGCCGCATGATGGTGGCGGTGCCCGAGCGTTTCGACTGCGAAGCTGCCGTGCGTCAGGGCGCCCGGCTGCGTGTCGCAACCAAGTATCTCAAGACGGCGCGCGAGCACTTCGCGGCAAAGGGTGTGCACGTCGATCTGATCAAGCTTTACGGCTCCATGGAACTCGCGCCTCTGGTCGGACTGGCTGATGCCATCGTCGATCTGGTCTCCAGCGGCAATACGCTGCGTGCAAACCAGCTGAAGGCGGTTGAGGAGATCATGCCGATCAGTGCACGGTTGATCGTCAACCAGGCCGCTCTCAAGCTCAAACGCCTGCAGATTCAGACGGTGATCGACGCGTTTCGTGCGGCCGCGTTGAAGGAACCGGTATGACCGGGATCGCGCGCCTGTCTACCCGTGAATCGGGTTTTGAAGCGAAGCTCGCTAAGTTGCTGGCTTTCGAAAGGGACCAGGATGAGCGCATCGAGAGCACCGTAGAAGCGATTTTGCGGGATGTACGGTCGCGCGGTGATGAGGCAGTTCTCGAATACACGAACAGGTTTGACCAGCTCGAGGCAGGGTCGCTCGCCGCGCTCGAAATTTCGCGGAACGATCTCGATCGGGCGCTCGCCGGCTTGCCCGCGGTCCGACGGGGCGCACTCGAACAGGCCGCGATGCGCATTCGCGGCTATCACGAACGCCAACCGCTGGTATCCTGGCAATACACGGAATCCGATGGCACCACGCTGGGGCAGAAAGTCACACCGCTGGATCGTGTCGGCGTGTACGTCCCCGGTGGAAAGGCTGCCTATCCGTCCACCGTGTTGATGAACACTCTGCCGGCAAAAGTCGCCGGTGTGTCCGAAGTCATCATGGTGGTGCCGACGCCGCGCGGAGAACGCAACGATTTGGTATTGGCAGCAGCCAGTATCGCCGGGGTGGACCGGGTATTCACCATCGGTGGCGCGCAGGCGGTGGCGGCACTTGCCTACGGCACCCAGACCATTGCGCAAGTGGACAAAATCGTCGGCCCCGGCAACGCTTATGTTGCTGCCGCGAAACGCCGCGTATTCGGTGTGGTCGGGATCGACATGGTGGCAGGACCCTCCGAAATCCTGGTGATCTGCGACGGCAGAACCGATCCGGATTGGATTACGATGGATCTTTTTTCGCAAGCCGAGCATGACGAGATGGCGCAAGCGATCCTCCTCTGTCCGGATACCGGGTTCATCGAAAAGGTTGCCGCCAGCATCGATCGCCAGCTCAAGGATATGCCGCGCGCAAGCGTAATCACGGCTTCGCTGGATGGGCGCGGAGCCTTGATCGAAACCCGCGACCTGGAAGAGGCTTGTGATATCGCCAACCGTATCGCACCGGAGCACCTGGAACTATCCGTCGAGGAACCGCAGTTATGGGCGGAGAAAATCCGCCATGCCGGCGCCGTTTTCCTTGGCCGTTATACGTCCGAAGCATTGGGCGACTATTGCGCTGGGCCGAATCACGTGCTGCCGACCTCGCGCACCGCGCGTTTTTCCTCGCCGCTCGGCGTCTACGATTTTCAAAAGCGCACGAGTTTGATCGAAGTCTCACCCGCGGGGGCGCGCAAGCTTGGCCTTATCGCAGCCGAGTTGGCCGGTGGCGAGGGGCTCCCCGCACACGCAAGATCGGCTCAATACCGGATTCATCGATGAGCCGATTCTGGAGCGCTATCGTTGACGGCCTGACACCCTATGTTCCGGGAGAGCAGCCCAAACTGCCCAATCTGGTCAAGCTCAACACCAACGAGAATCCCTACGGCCCCAGCCCGCGGGTGCTGGAGGCACTGCGTGCCGAAGTGGGCGATTCCCTGCGGTTGTATCCCGATCCGGTCAGCGAACGGCTGAGACAGGCCATCGCCATGCGCCATGAGGTGACGCCGGCGCACGTATTCGTTGGCAATGGTTCGGACGAGGTCCTAGCGCACACCTTTCATGCGTTGCTCAAGCACGACGCGCCGGTGCTGTTTCCGGACATCACCTACAGCTTCTTCCCGGTGTATTGCCGTCTGTATGGCATCGAGTACCGGGAGATTCCCTTGACCGGCTCGTTCGAGATCGATGTCGACGACTACCTGCAAGTCAATGGCGGGATCATTTTTCCCAATCCCAATGCTCCGACCGCTCGCCTGCTTGCCCAATCGGAAATCGAGAGACTGATGCAAGCGAACGCCAGCTCCGTGGTCGTGATCGATGAGGCCTATGTGAATTTCGGCGGCGTATCCGCCGTGCCGCTGGTGTTGCGCTATCCCAACCTGCTGGTGACGCATACCCTGTCCAAGTCGCGCTCGCTCGCCGGACTTCGAGTGGGTTACGCGGTAGGTCACCCGGACCTGATCGAGGCGCTCAACCGGGTCAAGGACAGCTTCAACTCCTATCCGCTGGACCGTTTAGCTCAGGCGGGTGCCGTGGCGGCGATGGAGGATCAGCCTTATTTCGAGGAAATCTGGCGCAGAGTCGTCGAAAGTCG
>WNFL01383768.1_pt1 | contig 11167 bp, 8 predicted proteins | sample 5400361 | NCBI WGS metagenome assembly WNFL01 (sample SAMN13153351, study PRJNA577476) | soil metagenome | isolation source: 40 cm soil on Douglas fir-dominated hillslope | place: USA:California | collected 2013-09-17 | reverse complement strand
TTCGAAAAGGTGGATTCAGCATGATCTATTTAGAGATGTCACGAGATGAAGCCCATGGTGGAGGAGCGTGGGCATTTGCAAACTGCCTATGGGCACCCACCGAAAAATCCGGTGGTGGGGCTTGGCCATTCTGGTCAAAGATACTCGATGTTAAAGCTGGTGATACCATTCTGCACTTGCGAGGCATTCCACCGGCGGCGTCGTTTGTAGGTTATTCGAACGCATCCGCCGATGGATATGAAACACAAAGCCGCCCTCCTGAACCCGGCGCCGTTGGAGTCGAGGGCCTGCCGGCGGGAGAGAGTTCGTTTCCTGATCGGCATTGCGCGCTACCTGCGATTCAGGCGTCGCAGGATAGAAGAGTTGTGGGCGCCCGCTTGCAGGTTTGCGAGCGAAACCGCCAGCCGAAGCGGACTCAACGATATCGCGAGCGAGTTCGAGCAATTTCGTCGGTCGCGATAGATCCAGTTTCGTCAGGAAATCCGACGCATCGAAGATCGCGCCGGGCGGATGCGCGCCGATGGATTTGAAGCGCCCGTCGTGCAACCGCTCGATCGTTTCGGTGACCATGGGGGCGGAGAGCGCGTAGCTGTCCTGTCCCTTCACGGCGGCGCGGCGTTTTTCGCCGTCACGGCTCGCGATCACCTCCACCGCGAAGTTCTTCTGCGCGCTTCCGGTCTCGTCGCCTCGGCCGATGACGGGAGTCTCCGGAGCGACGACCTCGGAGAGAGCGTCCGCGCCTACGAAATTGCGTTGCGCCGGATTTCCTCGAGGTGACCGAGGCGTACGCGCTTGGGATCGTCGTTTTCCCAAAGAACGGCCATTAGGCCCACATCGTTCGCTGAAACGTATTTCACCGGCTCGGCTCCACGGCGCGCAATTCCCGGTCGGGCCAGGGGAACGGCCGCCCGGCATCGTCGGTCGGAAGTCGTCGTTCCGCTTCAGTGCTTCCACAGCGCTTCCGCCTGATCGCGCAGCAGCTTCGCCACGACGGCCGAGATCGCCGTTTCGAAGAAGATTCCGAGCGGGAGGAGCCTGCGTCGCAACTCGCTCCTCGGCCTGCGTTCCTTTTCGGCAAGCCTGCGGCATTCCATGGGTATCGTTCCTGTGTACGCGTTCGATACCGCCTGATCGCATCCGATCATGGCTCGCCCTCCCTTTCGAGGGGAGCGACGTGCTCGTTGGGGTCGAGCTTCGCACCCAATTTGCGGACGAAGGTGTAGAAGGCGGGCGTGAACAGGAGTCCGAAGGCGGTCACCCCGATCATGCCGAACAGCACCGCCGTTCCGAGCGATTGGCGCATCTCCGAGCCGGCTCCTGTAGCGACCGCGAGCGGCGCGACGCCGAGGATGAAGGCGAACGAGGTCATCAGGATCGGACGGAGGCGGGTCTTCGCCGCCTGGGTCGCGGCTTCGGCAGCCGACGTTCCGTGCTCGTCCTGATGTTGCCGGGCGAACTCGACGATCAGGATCGCGTTCTTGGCGGCTAGACCCACTAGCACCACGAAGCCGATCTGCGCGAGGATGTCGATCGGCATGTTCCGCATATGCAGACCCGTCGCCGAGGCGAGGAGACACATCGGGAGGATCAGCACGATCGCCAGCGGCGTCGTCCAGCTCTCGTACTGTGCCACCAGCACGAGGAACACGAAGAGGGCGGCGGCGCCGAAGATCGCGATCGTGGGCGTGCCCTGCTGCTCCTGCTGGTGCGAAAGGTCGGTCCATTCGAACGCTACGCCGGTCGGCAAGGTCTGCTTGGCGAGCTCGACGAGACGCTCCATCGCCGTTCCGGAGGACACGTTCGGCGCGGCCGCACCCATGATCTCCGACGCGGGATAGAGGTTGTAGCGCGGCACGCGGTAGGGGGTCGTCTGGTCCTTGAAGGCGGCGACCGATCCGATCGGCACCATCTCGCCGGACGTATTGCGTACCTTGAGCCGGGAGATGTCCTCCGGAGACTTCCGGAATTGCTGGTCGCCCTGGGCCAGCACCTGATAGGTCCGGCCCAGATAGTTGAAGTCGTTGACGTACTGCGAGCCCAGATAGAGCTGGAGCGTCGAGAACACGTCCGACGGCGTGAGGCCCACCTTTTCGGCCTTGAGACGATCGATGTCGGCGAAGATCGAGGGCGCGCCCGCATTGAAGAGGGTGAAGACGCCTCCGAAGGCCTTGTCCGCGTTGGCCGCCGCGACCAGATCGTTGGTCGCCTTGGCGAGCGCCTGCGGTCCCAGACCCGCACGGTCTTCGAGCATCAGCTTGAAGCCGCCCGCCGCGCCGAGACCCTGGACGGGAGGCGGGTTGACGACGATGACGCTCGCATCCTTGATGCCCGCCAGAGCTGCCCTCAGCTTGGGCAGCATCGAGGCCGCGTTGATGCCGGGGACGTGCTCTCCGTACAGCGATGGCAGCGATGTGAAGATCGTGCCGACGTTCGGCGCGACCGTGTTGGTGGTCACGTCGAATCCGGTCGCAGGCCCAGTGTGCCGGACGCCCGGGGTATTCAGGGCGATGTCGTTGACCTGACGGACGACCTCGTCGGTGCGGGCCAGACTGGAGCCCGGCGGCAGGAAGACGACGATGGCCTGGTAGCCGATGTCCTGATCCGGAATGAAGCCCGTACTCATCCGGGACATCTGTAAGCCGGTCAGCCCGATAAGACACGCGTAGACCACCAGAATCGTGGTCGTCACTCGGACGAAACGGCTGGTCATCCTGCCGTAGTTCGTCGACAGCCGCTCGAAGCCGGCGTTGAAGCGCCCGAACACCGCATGGAGGATCCGGCCGACACCGTGCGGCTCGGCGTGCGCCCGATGCGGCTTGAGCAGCACCGCGCAGAGCGCCGGACTCAACGTCAGGGACACGAAGCACGAGATGATGGTGGACGCCGCGATCGTGATCGCGAACTGCTTGAAGAACAGACCCGAGATGCCGGAGATGAAGGCGGTCGGTACGAACACCGCGCAGAGCGTCAGGGCGATGGCGATCAACGCGGTCGACACTTCGGTCATCGTCCGGTGTGCCGCTTCCCTCGGAGGCATTCCGAGCGCCATGTTCCGCTCGACGTTCTCCACCACGACGATCGCGTCGTCGACAACGATGCCGACCGCCAGAACCAGGCCGAACAGCGACAGGTTGTTGATCGAAGCGCCGGCGATGGCGAGGATGGTAAACGTGCCGACGAGCGACACGGGGATCGCGATCACCGGGATGATCGTCGCCCGCCAGTTCTGCAGGAAGATGAAGACGACGCCGACCACGAGCGCGATCGCGATGAAGATCGTCTTCCCCACTTCATCGATCGACTGGCTGACGAACGTCGTCGGATCGTAGATGTTGATGTAGTCGATGCCCGGCGGGAAGCTTTTCTTGAGCTCTGCCATCTTTTCCCAGACCGAAGTTTCTACCTGCACGACGTTCGCATCGGGCGTCGCGATGACCCACCAAGGGGTCGCCACGAAGCGATCCGCATAGGCGATCGAACCGTAATCGACCGAGCCTAGCTCGACGCGGCCGACATCGCGGACGCGGGTAACCCGTCCCTGGATGTCGGATTTGACGATCACGTTGCCGAACTCTTCTGGCGTGGTCAGTCGGCCCAGCACTTGCACGTTGATTTCGTATGCCGCATCGGTGGCGGCCGGAGGCTGGTTGAGGGTACCCGAAGACACGCCCGCGTTCTGCGCGCGCAGCGCGGCCAGGATTTCGGACGCGCTGATGTTGTAGGCGGCGGCTTTGTCGGGATCAATCCAGATGCGCATCGCGTACTGCCGCTCGCCCAATGTCCAGAAATCCGCCACGCCGGGCAACCGCGCGATCTCGTCCCTGATGTGAAGCATGTAGTTCGACATGTATTCGGGGCTGCGCGAGCCGTCCGGCGAGTAGATGTGAACGCCGAGCAGAAGCGCCTGGATCGTCTTCTTCACCTGCACGCCCTGAAGTTGGACTTCCTGAGGCAACCGGGACAGCGTGTCCTGCACGCGATTGCGGGTCAGCATCAGCGCGGTGTTGACGTTGGTGCCGACCTTGAAGATCACCGTGATGGCCAGCTGCCCGTTTCCGGTCGATTGGCTAGTGATGTAGTCCATGCTCTCGACGCCGTTGACCGCTTGCTCGAGCGGTGTCGCCACCGTTCGGGCGATCGTCTCCGCGGAAGCACCCGGATAGGACGTCGTGATCTGGATCGTCGGAGGAACGATGTTCGGATACTGGGCGACCGGAAGAGCTGCCAAAGTCGCGAGGCCGAACGCCGTGATGAAGATGTTGATCACCGCGGCGAAACGCGGATGGTCGACGAAGAAGTGCGTCAGCTTCATGACTTTGGCTCTGCTTTTCGATTGTGGATATCGAAGTCGTTCTTATTTCGAAGCGAATTTGATTGATCCGGCTTCCGTGTTTACCTTCGCGCCCGGCCGAGCGACCGGAATACCGCTGATGATGACCTTGTCTGTGGCGGTCAGCCCCGATCGGATCACCCGCAGGCCGTTGCGTAGATCACCCAGTTGCACCTTCTTCGGCGTGACGACGTTGTCGGCGCCGACCGTCAGCACCATGTGCTCCGACTGGTCGGGCAGGACGGCTGCGTCGGGCACGAGAAGCGCCGGCGCCGGCGCCGACAACGCTACCCGCACGCGGGCGAAACCGCCGGGCGTCAGAAGCTGGTCGCCGTTCTGAAGCGTGGCGCGGGCGTGGATTGTGCCGCTCGAACGGTCCATCGCGTTGTCGATGAAATCGAGCGTTCCCTGCCGGCTGAAGTCGGCCTCGTCGCTCAGGGACACGTCGACCTTGTCGGCGAGCGGACTCTTCTTCGCCTGACGCTCGCGTTGGAACGCCATGTAGTCGGCTTCGCTCATGTCGAAGTTCAGCCAGATCGAATCGACGGAGACGATCGTCGCGAGCAGCGTGGTCGGACTGGTTCCCGCCCGGCTTCCGGCCACGAGGTTGCCTACCGACACCATGTGTGTGCCGATCCGACCGGTGAAGGGCGCCGTGATACGCGCATGGTCGAGGTCGAACTGTGCGTCGCGGATGGCGGCTTCTGCGTTCTGGACCGCCGCCTGTGCGGCGCGCTGGTCGGCGGAGCGCTGGTCGGCGTTCTCGATGGTTCCGAAGCCGTTCTTCTTGAGCGTGTCGGCACGTTCGAACTGGCGGGAAGCCAACTCGAGCTTCGCCTTGGCGGTCTCCAACTGTGCCTTGGCCTCGCTCAGCTTGATCTCGTAGGGCGTCGGATCTATTTCGAACAGCACGTCGCCTTGGTGGACGATTTCGCCGTCCTTGAAGCCGATCTTGGTGAGGATGCCGCCGACCTGGGCTCGCAATTCGACGGACTGCACCGCCGAGAACTGGCCCAGAAGCTGGAGCCTGGATTCGACATTGCCCTGGATCGGGGCACTTACGGACACCGTCGGCATCGCGGGAGCGGCGGCTGCCTCATTGGAGTGCTCGAAAATCCGAGGCCCCAACAGAAGGCCGCCTCCGATGAGGCCTGCCATGACTGTCGAAGCGAGCCAAAACCTGTGCCTGCTCTTGGTCGTGCGTGGGCTGGAATACGTTCCAGTGGTCTTCTCGTGAATGACTGCGTCGGTCATGATTACCCTCTGTAAGTAATCTATCTATCGATAGATTGAGAACCGAGGGATAGTTATAAAAAGCGCCGCTGTCAACCTCTATCTATCGATAGAGCGGCCACGAAGCAAGAGGTTTGTCGGTCAGGCATCGAACCGATCTTCGAGTTTGCTGGCGCATTGGCAGCGGCCCCGATGAGCGGTGGCCAGCGGGGTTTGCGCGGGCGAGCGACGACGGATCCGCCGCGAGACAGATTAGGGGACGCGATCCGGCCCGAACGCCTATGCACAGCGGGTTTTCACCGATTCGGGTAGTTCCGATGCTCAATTTGCCTTCGAGCAGGTCAATCTCGATGTCGGCTTCAAGGAAATGGACTTCGTCATTCACGCCGCTTCCGTGCATGAAAGCGGCACGGCGTGAGCTTGCACCGGAATATCTCCTCGGCCCGGGAATCCGAGACAACTCACATTCGCCGCCCTCCCATAGAAAAAGGCGCTCGGACGTCGGCCCCGGCTCTCACCTTGATTTGATCACCACATTTTGCGAACACTTACAGCTGCCTTGTTCGCGCGGGTGGGATCGGCCGACGGTTTTAGCTGCCGACCGAGATGGGCCGTCCGAGCGAGGCCGCCGACTGTTCGGCCAGTCGCCGGAATCGCAGGACGCGCGGCAGGCCGGAGGCTAAGGAAAATCGACGCACCTTTTCTACCCGGCATTCCCTAAAGCGGTCTCGAAGTCGCGGGCGTCGTGACGTTCAATAAGCGTGCCTGGCACGTCGGATTGCGTCCTGTTGACGCGACGTCCGCGCTGCACGGCAGGACGCTTCTCGGATGTCTTCCGCCCAACGCCGAACGTTGTCGTATTCTTGGGCGTCGATGAATTCCCTGATGTCATTGTACCAGCCGAGCACGTAGGTGCCGTACCAGGGGAAGCATGCGATATCGGCGATCGTGTACTCGCTGCCGAGGATGTAAGGCCGGTCGGCTAGTTGCCGGTCGAGGACATGTAACTGGCGCTTCAGTTCCATCGTGTACCGATCGATGGCGTATTCGATCTTGATCGGCGCGTATTTGTAGAAGTGAGCGAAACCGCCTCCGACATACCGCGTGCTTCCCACCTGCCAGAACAGCCAGGAAAGACAATCCATACGTGCGGCGGCGTCGGTGGGAAGGAAGTGCCTGAACTTTTCCGCCAGATACAGAAGGATGGCGCCGGATTCGAAGATGCGGACGGGACGCTCGGTGCCGTAGTCGACCAGCGCAGGGATCTTGGAATTCGGGTTTAGTTCGACGAATCCCGACCCGAACTGGTCGCCCTTCATGATGTCGACAAGCCAAGCATCGTAGTCGGCATGGGGAAAGCCGGCCTCCAGAAGCTCTTCCAACATGATCGTGACCTTCATACCATTCCAGGTTCCCTGCGAGTAGAGCTGGATCGGATGGCGGCCTCTGGGAAGCACCTTTTGGTGCGTCGGCCCCGACGTAGGCCGGTTGATGGAAGCGAAGGCGCCGCCGTTCTCCTTTTCGTATCTCCAGACTTTGGGGGGCGTGTAGACATCGGCGCTCATGCGTTGTTCCCTTCAGAAGCGTGGATATCGTACCGCCTTCTTCTCAATGGACCGACGCGGTAGTCGACCTTATTCCCAGCGGCCGAGGGATGGTTCGGTCGCGACCGAACTGTCGAGGGTTGCGCGCAAGCGAACCAGATGTCGGAAGACCAAGCGTCGAAAGACATTGAATATTTTAAGGCACGGACAATTCGTCGATGTCGACCAGACGCGCGAGAGCTTGAATTGTGATGACCGTTCGGACCGCTTCCCGAGAGCGACGTCGGCTCCGATAGACTACAGACCCGCGCCCTGCCGTTGATCCCTTGTTCTTCAACGGTTATGGCTTTTTGGCGCTCAACCGTTGAAACCTCTGCTTGGTCCTGGTCGGTAGGTCCATCTTCTGCTCCGCGATCGGCTTGGTCCGGCCTAGCGTATCCTAATTCAGTGCCGGGGACCCGTCCGCCCCGAACGTCGGAGACGGCAGCGTCTGTCCGGCCGGAGGGTCGAATCTGCCGTTGTATTTCGGCCGCTAGGGCCCTATCTATCTAAAGATAGGTTATAGGAGAAAATCGATGAGCGAAGTCGCCGAACAGATCATGGACGCAGCCGGGCATCGAATCCGGCAAGGTGGATTCAATGGGTTTAGCTTCCGGGAGGTCGCCACGGACGTCGGAATCAAGAGTTCGAGCGTACACTATCATTTTCCCACCAAGGAGAACCTCGCTGCCGCGGTCGTCCGACGGTACGCCGATTACGTGGTTCGGACCGTCGACGAAGGAATGGAGGCCGAGGCCAACCCTGCCAAGGTGTGGACGAAGGCTTTCCGCAGCACGTTGAACTCGCCCGACCGCATGTGTCCTTGCATCGTGCTCGGCGCCTCCGCGGGAGACCTGCCTGCCGAAGTGGGTATCGAAGTGCAGCGTTTTTTCAAGATGTGCCTCGACAAACTCACCAAACAAGGCATGCCCTCCAAAGAGGCCGCCGAGCTTCTGGCGACGATCACGGGCGCGATGGTGATCGCCAACGCCATCGGCGACAAGGCTGCGTACGATCGCGCCACCGGCGAACGGCTCAAGACCCTGGTGCCAGCCAAGCCCGCTCGGCCAGCAAAACCGGCGGTCCGCACCCCGCGTTAATCCGCCAGATTCAGACCTCAGAAGCGAGCAGGCACGCGAGCTTGCGGACGTCGATCTCGGCGGACGACGATGCCGACGACTGCGACCGTACGCACAAGCCAATCGCGACCGCCGACAGCAACGACGCAGATATGGTCCGTTCGCCGTCGCCCAGCACGCTCCGGACCGTCGCGCCTGCTCCTCAACAAGATCGATCGGGTGAGCGAGGCGGATCGCGCCGCTCTCCGCGCAAAGCACCCCGACGCGATCCTGCTCTCCGCCAATTCACCCGAGGACGCGGCCACGCTGCGCGAGACGATCATCGCGTTCTTCGAGGACGCGATGGTGGAAGACGAGCTGGTCTTGCCGTACGCGATACGCGAAGCAGGGATTTGATTTCTCAACGACGTGTATGAGAATGCCCGGGTGCTCTCCGAGGACTACGACAGCACCGGCCGGATCATGAAGATCCGCGGCCTGCCCGGCGCGGTCGTGGCGAAGGGCTTCACCCGGAACTGCGGTTGCTTTTTGAGCGCGCGGCAACGTCTCCTGTTTCCGACGTCGTCATTAGGCACGTGCCACGCACGCGGGATTACATGCTGTAATATGCGCGTGCATTACACGAAGCTCGGCGTTTCCATGCGTATTTCCGCGCGCTGTGCTTTCGATTTGCATTAAGAATGCCCGTGTTTATACGGGTAAGAATTACATTCTTTAATTGCAGCGCCTTAGACCCCGATTACGAATCAAGCGGCGAGCGTCCCTCATTTCCGCTATCATCGAACGATGACGATCGGGATCACCGGACCCGGACGGAACGCGCCAAGGCAAAGCGCCGTGGTCGGGCTCATCATTGCGGCCTTCTTCATCGGGATTTGCCTGATTTTGCTCGAGCTCGCGAGCGGCTTCCTGGTCGATTGGCTGTGGTTTTCCTCGATCGGTTATCTGCCGGTTTTTCTGACCAGCATTGGCGCCAAGGCCGCGGTCTTTTTCGCCGCTTTCGCGGCGACCGCCGTCATCCTTTGGCTGAACGGATTGTTCGCGGCGCGGTTTTCCCGGCAGCAGCCACAGACTGTTGCTGCCTCTGCGTGGAACCCCGCGGGCCATGCGCCGCCCGATCTGCTCACGCTGATACGCGAACGATTGCCGCGGCCCCGGTTCGTCGCGGCAGGCGCAGCCGTGCTCGCCCTACTGGTCGCCGCGGCGGAAGCCGGCAATTGGGGCGTCTTCCTGCAGTTTCTCTATCATGTGCCGTACGGCGCGGATGATCCGCTCTACACCAAGGACATCGGCTTCTACCTCTTCTCACTGCCTGCCTATATCCTGATCAAGAACTGGATGCTGCTCACCCTGCTTCTGGGCGCGCTGTTCGCCGGAACGATTTACTGGGCGCGCGGCGACATCGAATACGACACTCAGCACCGATCAATGTCGCCGGCAGCGATTGCTCACGGCTCGGCACTGTTCGGCCTTCTGTTCGCGGTGAAGGCCTGGTCCTATGGCCTCGACCGTTATCTGCTGCTCTACGGCGACAACGGCGTCGTCGTCGGCGCAAGTTACACCGATGTACATGTGGGGCTGCCGGGTCTGTGGCTGATGATCGGACTTTCGATCATCGCGGCGTTCGCCGCGTGGGCAAACCTCCGGGTGCGCACCTACCGGCTGCCCGCCGCCGCGATCGTGCTTGTCGGAATCGGCTCGTTCATGCTGTCCGCCGTAGTTCCCGGGCTGTTCCGGTACTTTTTCGTCAAACCAAGCGAGTTGCAACTGGAGAAGCCCTACATCGAACGCAACATCGCGCTCACCCGGCAGGCCTACCATCTCGATCGGATCGAGGCCAAGCCGTTTGCGGCCGAGCAGAAGCTTACCTTCAAGACGCTCGAGGCCAACAAGGCGACAATCGAGAATATCAGGCTGTGGGACTGGCTACCGTTGTCGGATACCTACGCGCAGCTGCAGGAGATCCGCACCTACTACAAATTCCACGATCTTGACGTTGATCGCTACTGGCTCGATGGCTCCTACCAAAGCGTGATGCTCTCGGCTCGCGAACTGCGGCCCTCCTTGCTGCCGCCGAACGCCCAGACATGGGTCAACCGCCACATTCTGTTTACGCACGGCAATGGTGCGGTGATGAGCCCGGTCACCCGCAAGAGCACTGAAGGACTGCCGGTGTTCTATTTGCGGGATATTCCTCCTGTTGCAAACGGAGGTCCGAAAATCCGTGAGCCGCGCATCTACTACGGCGAAGAGAGCGACGACTACGTCATCGTCAAGGGGAGCACACCGGAGTTCGATTATCCGAAGGGGAAAGACAACGTCTATGCGGCCTATGACGGCACCCGCGGCGTTCCGATCGGAGCATTGGGGTGGAAAACGCTGTTTGCTTACTACTTCAACGATCCGAACCTCGTCCTCTCGAACTACATCACGACCGACAGCCGGATCATGTTCCGGCGCAATATCTGGGAACGGGTGCGCACGATCGCTCCATTCCTCAGGCTCGATCATGATCCCTATCTGGTGATCAGCGATGGGCGAATGTTCTGGATGCAGGACGCCTATACGACGAGTTCGTATTTCCCCTCTGCGCAGCCTGCGCAGGATCTCGACCTCAACTATATTCGCAATTCGGTGAAGGTTGTCGTCGATGCCTACAACGGGACCGTCGACTTCTACCTGATCGACCCCAGCGACCCGATTGCGGCGACCTACCAGCGCATCTTCCCAGGCTTGTTCAAGCCGTTCGCAGCCATGCCGCCAGACTTGCAGAAGCACATTCGCTATCCGGAGGACCTGTTCCTGATTCAGGCGCGGCTGTATCAAACCTACCACATGGAGGCGGCCGAGGTTTTCTACAACCGCGAGGATCTCTGGCAATTCCCGCGCCAGCCGGGCGGCGACGGCGTCTCGGTGATGACCCCTTATTATATCATCATGCG
>WNFL01071312.1_pt1 | contig 11167 bp, 11 predicted proteins | sample 5400361 | NCBI WGS metagenome assembly WNFL01 (sample SAMN13153351, study PRJNA577476) | soil metagenome | isolation source: 40 cm soil on Douglas fir-dominated hillslope | place: USA:California | collected 2013-09-17 | reverse complement strand
CGGCGAGAATCCGCCCGCGAACCTCGACGGTCTCGCCGACGCGGTCCCGAGACTCGAGCCGCTCAGCCGTTTCGCCAACCGCCCTTACTCGGTGTTCGGCCGCGACTATGTACCGGCGACCAGCCTCAGGCCATACAAGGAGCGCGGGCTCGCGTCGTGGTACGGGCGCAGGTTCCACAACCAGAAAACGTCGACAGGCGAGCCTTACGACATGTACGCGATGAGTGCCGCCCACCCGACGCTGCCTCTGCCGTCGTACGCCCGCGTCACCAACCTTGCGAACGGTCGCAGCGTCGTCGTCCGGGTCAATGATCGCGGGCCATTTCATCCGGGGCGCATCATCGACCTATCGTACGCGGCGGCACACCGCATCGGCATCGCGCAGAACGGCAGCGGCGAAGTCGAGGTTGAGAGCGTATTTGCGAGCGGCGCACCGCCCACGCCCGTTGCGCCGCTGCAGACGGTGGCCGCGAGCGAGCCTGCGGTGGCAACGCCGATACCGGTGGGGCAGTGGCTGCGTTCGCGAACTACGTCAACGCGCAGGCGTTCGTCGAGCACGTCGCGAACCAAATCGCGCCCCTCGGCGTCGAAGCGAACGTGCACGAACAGGGCGGATTGTACCGGGTGAGCGTAGGACCCTATCCGACACGGGACGAGGCAAGACGGACGGCCGATCGCATGCGCGCGGCGCTCGGACTGGAGAGTACGATCAAGACCCGCTAAGGGAACCTCTGAACAGGTTCCCTGACCCGGGTCGAAGCGCTCGTTCGTTATAATTCTTACTCTACAACAATGATGCGACCGCTTCTCCGCCGGGTTCGATTCCTGCTGCTGCTCGCAGGCACGCTAGCCGTTGCCCTGGGTCTTGCGAGCGGCGCCCGCGCCCAGCTCACCATCGATATCATCGGCGGCGGCGGCACGACCATCCCGATCGGGATCGTGCCGTTTGCCGGCGAGGGCAACTACCCCTACCCATTGACCGAGATCGTCGGCGCCGACCTGGCGCGCAGCGGCCTGTTCAAGCTGATCGACCCTGCCGGCATCAACCCGCGGCCCGCGCGAGCGGAGGATGTACGCTTCGGCGACTGGACCGCACGCGGCGCCGATGCCGTCGTCGTCGGCAGCGTGACGCCGCAATCCGACGGCCGGGTCGAGGTGCGCTTCTTTCTTGTCGACGCGGTGAAACGGGCCCAACTCGCCGCCGTTTCCTACGTCGTCACACCGGCCCAGTTCCGCACCACCGCGCACCACATCGCCGACGTGATCTACGAAAAGCTCACCGGCGACGTCGGTGTTTTCAGCACGCGTATCGCCTATATCACCAAGCAAGGGGCCCGCTTCGAGCTGCTCGTCGCCGAAGCCGATGGCTACAACCCGCAGACCGTCGTCACCTCGAACGAGCCGCTGCTCTCGCCCCAGTGGTCGCCCGACGGCACGCGCATCGCCTACGTCTCGCTGGAAAACAAGAAACCCATCATCTACGTGCAATCGCTCACGACCGGACGCCGTCAGGTGCTCGCGAACTTCCGCGGCAGCAACAGCGCTCCGGCCTGGGCGCCGGACAGCAGCCGGCTCGCCGTCACGCTCTCGCGCGAGGGCGGATCGCAACTGTTCATGATCAACGCCGACGGTACGGGCGCGCAACGACTGATGAGCTCGCCCGGCATCGACACCGAGGCGAACTTCTCACCCGACGGCAAGTCGATCCTGTTCACGTCCGACCGTGGCGGCACACCGCAGATCTACCGGTTGACGCTCGCTACGGGCGCGGTAGAGCGGATGACGTTCGACGGCAGCTACAACGTTTCGCCGCGGCATTTGCCCGACGGCAGGGGATTCGTATTCGTGCGCCGCGACGGCGGCCGCTTCAACGTGGCGATCGAGGATTTCGCGACGCGCCAGGTGCAGGTGCTGACGCAGGGGACGCTCGACGAATCGCCGTCGATCGCGCCCAACGGCAAGCTGATCCTGTACGCGTCGGAGAATGGAGGGCGTGGTATATTGGCCGCGGTCTCCAGCGACGGGCGCGTCAAGCAGCGGCTCACTGCGTCGGCGAGCGATGTGCGCGAGCCCGCATGGGGCCCGCTGCCCAAGTAGCAACCAGCAGGCAACAAAAACAGGAGATCGATATGACCAAGCTCAATCCAACTGATTTAAGGCACGCGCTTTGGGCAGGCGTTGTCTTGACCGCGTTCCTGGCCGGCTGCGCCACCAACCCGAGCCCGGAAAAGGTCGCGGTCGAAGAACGCACGGTGACGCCGGGGACCGCCGACACGGGTGCCGCAACCGCGGGCACGACCGGCAGCGGCGTTTCCGGGACCACGTCCGGCGCCAACGTGCTGCGCGATCCGCGCAGCATCCTGTCCAAGCGTAGCGTGTATTTCGAGTTCGACAGCTACGCGGTCAAGGACGACTACAAGCCGCTGGTGGACGCGCATGGGAAGTATCTGCAGACGAATCGTCCGGCACGGATGACCATTCAAGGCAACTGTGACGAGCGGGGCAGCCGCGAATACAACATCGCGCTCGGTCAACGCCGCGCCGATGCCGTGAAGCGGATGATGCAGCTTTCCGGCGCGACCGATTCGCAGATCGAAACCGTGAGCTTCGGCAAGGAAAAGCCGCGGAACCAGGGGCACGATGAGGGCGCCTGGGCCGAAAACCGGCGCGACGACTTCGTGTACGCCGGCGAGTAGCCGAAGCGAGCCCGCGGCGTAGGCGTCCCGGTCGCAGACACGATGCGAGTGAACCTGCAGTGACTGAGCAGAGCCGTGCGAGCCCGCGGCGAGGGCCCCCGCAAGCGAAGCGAAGCGGGGATCGCGCGTGGAGAGTGGCGGCTTGAGGCCGACACGATGCGAGTGAACCTGCAGTGACGGAGCAAGGAGGCCGAGGCCGAGGCCGAGGCCGCCGCATGCACCATGGCCGCCTGGGCGCCGCGGCCGCGACCGTTTTCCTGGCGCTCATCGTTTGCGCGCAACTGGCGAGCACGCCGGCGCGCGCCGCGTTGTTCGACGACGAAGAGGCGCGCCGGCGGATCGAGTCGCTCCGCGCCCGCATCGACCAGCTCGAAACCACGGTGAACCAGCGCCTCGGCGCGGTCGAGGATACGGTCAAGGGCCAGGGGTTGCTCGACCTGTTACGCGATGTCGAGCAGATCAAGGCCGACATCGCCAAGCTCCGCGGCCAGTACGAAGTGCTCTCCTACGAGCTCGAGCAGGCGCAGAAACGCCAGCGCGATCTGTATCTCGACCTCGACTCGCGCCTGCGCAAGCTCGAAACCGCACCGGGCGCCGGCGCACCGGCGGCCAGTGCCTCGCCTCCTGCCGAGGGCCCGCCAGCCACGAACGCGGGCCCCGCCGCGTCGACAGGAGCCGGTCCGCTGGCTGCCGCGGCCAATGTCGTCAGCGAGCAACGTGCCTACGACGCGGCGCTCGATCAGTTCAAGAGTGGCAACTACGCCGCTGCAGCGGCGAGCTTCCAGGCGTTTGCGCGAGCCAATTCGCGCAGTCCGCTGGCGCCTTCCGCGCTCTATTGGGCCGGCAACGCGCAATTCGCGCTCAAGGACTTCCGCGCCGCGATCGCCACCCAGCGCCAGCTTGTCGCCACTTATCCCGACAGCCAGAAAGTGCCCGACGCGATGCTCAATATCGCGAGCTGCTATGTCGAGCTCGGCGACGCCCCGGGTTCACGGCGCACGCTCCAGGATATCGTGGCCAAGTACCCCACGTCCGAAGCCGCCGGCAAGGCCCGCCAACGTCTCGGCGCGCGGTAGATCCTGCAACGCGGATGCCGCGATCGTTCGCATCGCGACTCGTGGCGTGGCAGAAGGAACGCGGCCGCCACGACCTGCCCTGGCAGCGCACGCGCGATCCATACCGCATCTGGCTCTCCGAGATCATGCTGCAGCAGACGCAGGTCGCGACGGTGATTCCATATTACCGGCGCTTTGTCGCGGAGCTTCCCGACGTGGCGAGCCTTGCGGCGGCGCCGATCGAACGGGTGCTCGCCCTGTGGAGCGGACTCGGCTATTACCGCCGGGCGCATCTCGCGCACGCCGCGGCGAAGACGGTGGTCGCGCTGCACGGCGGCTTACCGCGGCGGCGATCGCTGCGTTCGCGTTCGGTACGCGCGGGGCGATTCTCGACGGCAACGTCAAGCGGGTGCTGGCGCGACACGCGGCCATCGATGGATTTTCGGGCGACCCGAAGGTCGAGCGCGCGCTCTGGCGGCACGCCGAAGCGCTGCTGCCGGACACCGGCATCGAGGCGTACACGCAGGCGTTGATGGACCTGGGCGCGACCGTGTGCCTGCGCCGGGCACCGCGCTGCGAGGACTGCCCGGTCGCGCACGATTGCATCGCGCGGCGCGAGGAGCGCATCGACGCGTTACCGACGCCGCGACCGAAGAAGGTTTTGCCGCAGCGGGCGGTCTCGATATTGCTTCTCGAGCGCTGCGACGAAGTGCTGCTGGAGAGGCGGCCCGCTACCGGCATCTGGGCGGGTCTGTGGAGCTTGCCCGAGCTTGCGCCCGGCGCCGATGTGGTTGCGCATTGCCAGGCGCGTTTCGCCGCCGAGGTCGCCCTCGGGCCGCCGCTGCCTGCGATCGAGCACGGCTTCACCCACTTCCGGTTGACGCTGCATCCGCAGCCGTGCGACGTGCGCGACTGGCCCACGCGCGCGGCGGAGCCGGGGCTGTTGTGGATGGCGCTCGCCGATGTCCCCGGCGCCGCGTTACCGGCGCCGATCAAAAAGCTGCTGCGTGAGAGGGCCCGCACATGATCGGGCGCTCGCGCTCCTTCGCGGCTTCGTTGCTCATGGCGCTCGTCGTGACGATCGCGCAGGCGCAGGACTATCCGTCGCGCCCGATCCGCATCGTCGTGCCATTTTCCCCCGGAGGCGCGGTCGACGGGCCGATGCGCGTGATCGCGCAGGAGATGTCCAAACGGCTCGGAGCCGGAGTGATCGTCGAGAACAAGCCCGGTGCGGGCGCGACGATCGGCACCGACGCCGTGGCCAAGTCGCCGCCCGATGGATACACGCTGCTCCTCTCCTCACAAACCAATGCGATCAGCGCGACGCTCTACCCGAAGCTGTCCTACGATCCGGTCGAGGATTTCGCGCCGATTTCGCTCATCGGCCGGGAGCCCGGCGTGGTGGTTGTCAACCCATCATTACCGGTCAAGACGCTGCAGGAGTTCATCGCGTACGTGAAGGAGAGGCCCGGCAAGATCGACTACGCATCCTCGGGTAACGGCAGCGGCCAGCATCTGTTCACGGCGCTTCTCGCGTCGATGACGGGCATGAAGATGAATCACGTGCCGTATCGCGGCAGCGGCCAGGCAACGACCGATCTGCTCGGCGGCCAGGTGCAAATGGCGATTCCCGGAACGGCGGGGATGGTCGGTCATATCAAGGCCGGTAAGCTTCGGGCGCTGGCGGTGACGGGCGCGACGCGATCGCCGCAACTGCCCGACGTGCCGACCGTCATGGAATCCGGTGTGCCGGGATACGAGGCTTATGTATGGATGGGATTGATGGCGCCGAAGAGTACACCGGCGTCGATCGTCGACAAGCTGCAGCGCGAGGTCGTGCGCGCGCTCTCGACCGACGAAGTGAAGACCTACATGGCCACAGCCGGCATCGAGATCGTCGGCTCGACGCCCTCGGAATTCGGCGCATTCTTCCGTGCGGAGAAGGAGCGCTGGGCTAGGGTCATCCGCGAGACCGGCGCGAAAATCGATTAGGCAGCCAATGGACAAGGCAACGCAGGTGACTGGCGTCGAGCACTGGGCGAAGAAGAAAACACCCGGTGGCGACGTGCGGCTGTTCCTCTGGGAAAAGTACGTCGACACGCCCGAAGGCAAGCCCGCGGTCCTGTTCGTCCATGGATCGTCGATGGCTTCGCAGCCGACGTTCGACCTGACCGTTCCCGGTCGTCCCGATTCGTCGGTGATGGACTGGTTCGCCCAACGCGGCTTCGTCTGCTGGAGCGTCGACATGGAGGGGCGCCGACGATCTCGCGGCCGCGACCGAGTACATTGCCGCGGCGCGCGGCGCGGGTGCGTTTCTGACTTACGGCATCTCGTCGGGGGCGCTCCGGGCGGCGCTCTTCGCGCAGCGCCATCCCCAGCGCGTCGCGAGGCTCGCCCTCGACGCATTCGTGTGGACCGGGGCGGGCGCGCCCACCCTCGAGCAGCGGCGCAAGAAGCTGCCCGAGTTCCTGGCACACAAGCGCCGCCCGATCGACCGCGCATTCGTGTATTCGATCTTCGAGCGCGACCACCCCGATACCGCGGAGAAGCGGGTCGTCGACGCTTTCGCCGATGCGATCCTCGCGCTCGACGACTCGATGCCCAATGGCACCTACATCGACATGTGCTCGAAGCTGCCGGTCGTCGATCCGACGAGGATCACGATGCCGACGCTGATCCTGCGCGGACAATACGACGGCATCGCCGCGCTCGACGATCTGATCGAGTTCTTCAAGCGGCTGCCCCATCCGGACAAGCAGCTCTCGATCATGGCCGGCATCTCGCACGCGAGCTTCCAGCAGAAGAACTACCTCATGGCCTATCACATCCTGCACGCGTACTTCACGCAGCCGGCGCCGCTATACGTGGGGACCGGCCACTGACCTGGCCGGGCGGGGCCTGATTACTTCGTGGTCGGTGTGGGGGCCGCCTGGGCCCACGTGCGCAGGTCCGGCGGCAGGAACGCGTCGGCGCGTTCCCCGAATGCGGCGCGGAACGCGGCGAGCTCCTTGGCGGCGTCGTCGACGCGGCCCTGGTTCTTCAGATCCCGGATCCGCTTGATCCGGTCCTCGACGCTGAGCGCGCCGACGTCCTTGGCTTTCGCTTCGTCGGTGTTCGCGACTGTCGCTGCCGCGACCCGGCTTTCCACTTGCGTCTTTCGGACGGCGCGACCCGAAGCTTGCACCGCTGGGGAGCCGGCTGCCGCGTTGGCGGCGGGTTTCTGCGCTTCATCAGCGTAGATGTCGCGGCGGGCCTCGGGCGGAGCGGTCTTCGCCGGGAACGGCTCGCTGCGCGGGAGCGAGGGCGCCCTGATGCCGCCGAAGGTCGCAGCAGGCGCTGCGTCCGGCTTCTCGGGCGGCGGCTGCGCAAGCTTCGCGCGCGCCGGTGCTTCTTCCTTCGCTTCCGCCAGCTGTTTTTTCGCCAGAGCCTCCGGAGCCTGTGCGGGCGCTGCCGCGCGCTCGCGCTCGATTGCGCCCCCGGCGACGCCCTGGTCGCGTGGCGGAGCCGATGGCATCTTGGCCCGCGGTGTTGGCGTTGCAGAGGGCGCAGCGGGTGCTGCGGGTGGCGGCGCAGCGAGACGTGCATCGGCGCCCGCCGATTGGCGCGCAACTTCGTTCTGCGCTGCGCGCGGCACCGCAGATTGCTCGGCGACCACGGTCGGGGCCACCTGCTCCGGCGGCATCAATTGGACGATGCTGACTGCAAGCACGGCAACCGTCGCCGCGGCCGCAAGCGGATACCACCAGTGCTTGCTACGCTCGCGACCGGGCGCTGCACCGACTGCGCGCCGCGCTTCCGCGCGAATGGCGGCATCGAGTGCAGGTGGCGGCTCTTCGCGGCTTGCCGCGCGCCACGCCGTGCCGACTTCGCGATCGCGCTCGATTTCGTTCATCCCAATCCTTCGCGCAATCCGTCGTCCAGATCGCGCAGTTGCCCACCGAGCTCCGCGCGCAGCTTGCCGACCGCGTAGCGCAGCCTGCTCTTGACGGTTTCGGTGCCGACATCGGTCAACTCGGCGATCTCGGCGAGCGACAGCCCGCCCTCCTGTTGCAGCAGGAACGCTTCGCGTTGCGCGGGCGGTAGCGCCGCGAGCGCCGCGCGCAGGCGCTCGGACAGCTCGCGATTCTCGGCCCGCGATTGCGGCTCATCGCTGCGCGCGGCCGGGATCGCCGCGACCGCATCCTGGTGCGCTTCGTCGTCGGCGGAGACCAGCGTGAGATGTCCGCTCGCGCGGTAATGGTCGATCAACCGGTTGTGCGCGAGACGGTAGAGCCAGGTCGTGAACTTGGCCGTCGGGGCGTAGCTCGAGCGGGCCCGGATGAGATTCATCCAGACGTCCTGGAAGAGGTCCGCAGCGACGCCGGCCTGCCGGCATTGCCGCAGTAAATAGCGGTACACGCCGCCCTTGTGCCGGGCATAGAGCGCGTCGAACGCGGCGGCGTCGCCGGAGGCGTACGCCAGCATCAGGTCCTCGTCGCTCTGCGTTGCGGGAGCGGGCATGGCCCGCCCAGTATGCGAGGCGGGCCACGGGGTGGCAAGCAGTGGTGGGGCGCGCGGGATTCGTTACTGCGCTCTCGGATCCGGGACGAAGCGCCCACCGTCGGGGAAGGGATTGGGCCGCAATCGCGCGAGCGGCTGTGGTGCCACCGGCACGCCCTGCGCGAGCAGATTCTCGTAGGAATCGTAGTAGATCGCGATCGTTTCCACCGGTGTCTGCGTTGCACGCTCGAACTGCGTGTAGCTCGCGTACGAGGCTTCGCTGCGGCCGTATCCCGTGCCCAGCCGCGATTGTTGCTCGCGAGCGAGGGCGCCGGCGGTTTCGTTCCGGGCCGCCGCAGCAGGCGACGAGGGGGCCGGCGCCTGCGCGGTCCTTTCCTCGTCGACCGCTGCGTCCTTGCGGCGAAGATCGCCGAGCGCGATCGGCCGCGTGCGTTCAACGAACACGGCCACGCCGATCACGCCGACATTGTCGGGCCGTCCGGTCCGCGCCGCGTACGAATCCGGGAGCGAGGTGAAGTAGAACGCCGCCGTGTGCGACAGGCTCGTGCGCCAGCCGGCGATCTCGGCGTTTTCGTAGGGCGAGAGCACGTACCCCGACTGCTGGGAGGAAGCCGTGTCGCCGGTGATCACGTTGACCCCGTCGACGCTCATGACCGCGAGGATGCGTCCCGACGCTCCGTTGCGCACGCGGATCGCGTACTCGTTGCCGGGTTTCCCGACCACGTAGCGCCGACCGTCGTGCCAGTAGATCGGGAGCACGCGGCCTTCGGTGCGATCGACGATCTCGACCGCGGCCCGGGTCTGTGGCGGGATGCCGTGCGCTGCCGCCTCGCCGACAGACGCTGCAGCGAGCACCGCGATCGTTGCGGCGACCTTCGCCAGTTTCCCGAATTGCCCCATGGCCTGCTCCTTGCGTCTGTTCGCCGCGTTCATCGCGGACAGCTCTGTAAACGGCGTCAGGATGAGTTCGGGGTTACCGGGTCGCGAACGGCTGCGTGCGATAATTCGACGCCCTGGACTCTCCGCCGGCGCGAGCGAAACCGCGAAAATGCAGGACCTCCAATCCCTCCCTGCGCTCGTCGCCTGGAGCGCGTTCGGGCTCGCCGCAGTGTTCGGCGCCGTCGCCAACCGAGTCGACTTCTGCACGATGGGTGCGGTAACCGATGTCGTGGTGAGCAGCGACTGGCGGCGGATGCGGATGTGGCTGCTGGCGATCGCGGTGGCGATCGTGGGGGCGACCTGGCTCGAGGCGACCGGCCTCGTCGATCTGGGCAAGTCGATCTATGCCGTGCCGCGCGTGGCCTGGGCATCGCACCTGGTTGGCGGCCTCCTGTTCGGGTTTGGCATGACCCTCTCATCGGGCTGCGGCAGCAAGATGCTGATTCGCGTCGGGGCCGGGAATCTCAAATCGCTGGTGGTACTCATCGTGCTGGCCATCTCGGCATACATGACGTTGAAGGGGCTCTTCGCGGTATGGCGCGTGAATACGCTCGACACCTTGCGACTGGACACGACTGCCTTTGGCGCCGCGCATTCGGACCTCCCGAGCGTGGTGAGCGCGCTCGCCGGTGGCGGCTCGGTCAAGGTGGCGCTCTCGCTCGCCATCGCCTTGGGCGTCGCGACCTTCGCGCTCTGGTCCCGCGACTTCCGGGAGACCCGGGGAATGATCGCGGGCGCGCTCATCATCGGCGCGGTCATCGTCGCCGGCTGGTACGTCACCGGACATCTGGGCCACCTCGCCGAGGATCCGCGGACCTTGGAAGAAGCGTTTATCGCCACCAACTCTGGAAGACCCGAGTCGTACAGCTTCGTGGCGCCTGTGGCCTACACGTTGGAGCTCTTGCTCCTGTGGAGCGATCAATCGCGTATCGTCACTTTTGGCATTGCCGGCGTACTGGGCATGGCGACGGGATCGGCGGCGATGGCGCTCGCGACGCGACGCTTTCGATGGGAAGGCTTCGCTTCCATCGAGGATCTGGTCAACCATATCGTCGGTGGCGTGTTAATGGGATTTGGCGGGGTTACCGCGCTGGGCTGCACGATTGGCCAGGGCCTCTCCGGTATCTCGACCCTGGCCATCGGCTCGTTCATCGCCTTGGCCGCGATCGTCGGGGGTTGCATTGCCGCCCTGAAGTACCAATACTGGCGTGCAGGATGAAGATGGCGCAGGACTCATGATCGTTTACGACCTTATTTGCGCACAGCAACACCGGTTCGAGGGCTGGTTCGGCTCCGCGGACGACTTCACGCGGCAGCGTGGCGATGCGCTCATCCGCTGCCCCATGTGCGACGATGCGGAGATCGAGCGCCGGCCCTCGGCGAACATCCAGGTTGGCCGCGCGCCGATTCCCGCGCCGGAAACGCCATCACCCGTTGCCGAGCGCAAGGACGCAGCGGCTGCAAACAGCGACGCGCAGGCGCTCAAGCTCATTCGCCTGCTGATTGCCGAAACCGAGAATGTCGGGCGTGCGTTTCCGGAAGAAGTGCGCAAGATCCATTACGAGGAAGCGCCCAAGCGCGGAATCCGCGGCCAGGCGACGCACGAGGAAGCCGACTTGCTGCGCGAAGAAGGCATCGAGTTCATGGCGCTGCCCGGGTTTCTGACGCGCGATCTGAACTAGCGACGCGAGCCCGCATCGCGTGGATCGCGTGAGGCGGGTCGATTGCCTTATAATTTCCAGGCTTCGGCGGGCCGTTAGCTCAGATGGTAGAGCAGCGGACTTTTAATCCGTTGGTCACTGGTTCAAGTCCAGTACGGCCTACCAGTATCGACGGGGCTTTCGTCGATAGCGCGTGCTAACTCAAGTCCTGCGGGGGCACGCTGGCGTTACGTCGGATTCCATCCCCATAGGCGTGTATGGGGCGGCCAACGCGTGCGTGGAAACACAGCGACGAGGTCACGACGCACGCGCAATG
>WNFL01390189.1_pt2 | contig 11169 bp, 10 predicted proteins | sample 5400361 | NCBI WGS metagenome assembly WNFL01 (sample SAMN13153351, study PRJNA577476) | soil metagenome | isolation source: 40 cm soil on Douglas fir-dominated hillslope | place: USA:California | collected 2013-09-17 | reverse complement strand
AGGCCGGGCCACTCTCTTCCAAATTGCTGGCGGAATGCCGTAACGGCGGCGACTTCATGCGTATCGTCATGGACGAGATCGCCCAGAGTCAGGGCGTACAACGATGGGCGGTTTACGATGCCGATAGCGTTCTCCACGTGGCTCGAATCAAGAGAAATCTTTCCGATGCGCTGTTCGTGCACATTATTCGGGACGGACGCGACGTTGCCTTGTCGCTTATGAAGATGGGGGGATTCCGGCCGTTCCCCTGGAGCCAGCAGTCACGCGGCCTGCTGGAAACAGCTCTCTATTGGGATTGGATGGTGCACCAGGGCCGGCAATACGGCAATCAGATTCCCGGGGACTACATTGAAATTCATTACGAAGAACTCGTAACCCAGCCGCGTCCCACTTTGGCTCGGCTGGGAGAGTTTCTTGATCAAGACCTGGACTATGATCGCATCCAAAGATCGCGTTTAGAGAAACCCTTTGAATCCAATTCCTCGTTCAAGAGCGACGGACAAGGATTGCGAGACCCAGTCAACCGCTGGAAGGAAAGACTCTCTCATCAGCAAGTGTCAGAACTCGAAGCCCTCATCGGAGCGAGCCTTCAGGAATTCGGCTATTCCTTGACGGTGGAACCAGAACAGCGGCGAGTCGGGTCTCGGTGGAAGTATCTCGCGTCGGTCTATCCTCGCTTTCTAAGTACCAAGCTTTGGCTCAAATTGAATACCCCGGTTGGCCGTCTTGCCAACCTCGCTGCCCTGGAACTTTCGGAAACCTCCGACACGGAATGATCTGATCACCATCTCCAGTCTCGATTCATCTCGCTGGAACTGCTCTGGCTCGCTCCTCCGCTCTCGGTGTTGGCAGTCTTCCGATAAGTAATTAGAATGGGTTTGCGTAAACAAGTCGATCGGAACGCGGCGGTTATCAGTCTTTGCGATGAGACTCTTCTTTTGGTGGTTGGCGATGCTGGGTTTGAGCGCGGCCGCCGGCGTGGGGCAGAGCCCTGCAAAAGCCAGCTCTGACGTATCCCTGAGCAATAGGTGTGGACCGCCACAATATTGCGCGCGCACCGACCGGCGAGTCGAACCTTACCCGGAGAGGCCGCCAGCGATCGGACCGTCAGGGTCAGTCATTAGTGATCCAACTTTTGGATCGCGCATTCTGCGCGTCACCGACACCAGGTCGGATCCGAAGCAGAGTGGCCGTCCGCTCTTCACGCCCTCTTCCGCGGAGCAGAATTCGTGGAACAAGGACTCCACGATGTTCTACGTCACAACCTCCGGAGGCCAGTTCCTGCTCCATGATTTCAACCCAGCGGCCATGGCGTCAAGCCCGGCCAGGAACCCAAATCTGAACTGGGGGGCAGAACCGCAGTTCAGCTTCGTACGGACCAACCTGCTCTACGGTATGAACCGCCGGGCAACCGTTTTTGAGCAATATGACACCTCAAGCGGGCGGGTGACAGAGGTAAACGACCCTTCAAAATGCGTTAAACTTGGATTCCGTGACTCGGGACATTCTGTTACGGTCAGCGCCGATGACAACCGGTTCATGACCACATTGGGGCCGCAGCAAGACAAGAACTACTTGGTCTACATCTACGACCGAACACAGGGCTGCCGCTGGTACAACACCCAGACCGGTGAAGTCGGTGGCCAGTGGGGACCCAAAGGTACAATTTCCATTCCCGATCGCTTTCTCCTTCACAACGCCCGCATGGCGAAGTCCGGGAAGTTCGTTTACATGGTTCGTGGTGGTGGTGGCATCGGCCACGGCTGGGTGGTTTGGGCAATCGACGGTATGAATGTCGGCGTCTGTCCTCGAGCTTGTGGCGGACACCATGTACTGGGATATTCCCACATCATTGGTCCGTCCGCACTGATGCATCCCCTGGACCTCTGGTTGAGGCCGCTGGACCATCTGGAAAACTCCACCCCGATCATCAGTGGATTGGAGCCTGCCAACGGATTTTGGTACGATTCTCATTTTTCGTGGAACAATGTGGATCCGAATGACTCCACTCCGGTCTGCTTTTCGACCTACCGGCCAACCAATCCCGATACGCCCGGAGCTCCACCCCTCGTGACCGGACCATGGGAGAATGAAATCGACTGTGTGGAGACGGATGGAAAGGCTTCCAAGGTTTGGCGGTTTGCCCACACCTACAGCACGGCGAGGAACGGCTTCTGGTCGAGCCCACGAGGGAATGTCTCGCAGGATGGACGATTCTTTATGTTCACCTCTGACTGGGAAGACCAGCTTGGAAAAACGCCGAACGGCGATAAATACCGGACCGATGTTTTTGTTGTTGAGCTGAAATGATGCGCTGGAAACAAAATTCGCTTGCGGCGGAGCGCCCAGCCTAGATGGAACCTTCCATGCGTGCAACCTACGTTTCACAAGGCACGTTTCATCACATAGGGTTCGTTGTCGCTTCCATTCCTACCGCCGTAGAAGGATTCCTGGATTCACTGCAGGCCGATTGGGACGGGGCCATCTTTCATGATCCCAATCAATCGGTGCGAGTCACTTTTCTACGCAGCAAACATGCCGCGAGCCCTGTGCTGGAACTGGTGGAACCGGCTGGAGAGAATTCGCCGGTCATCCCATTCTTGAGGTTGACAGTCTCGAGGACCAACTAGAGTTGAGCCGCGCCCAGGGCGGACTCGTGGTAAAACCGCCGCTTCCCGCTGTAGCCTTTGGCGGACGCCTAATCGCCTGGGTCTACACCAAGAACAAACTCCTCCTCGAATATCTTGAGCATCAAAAAAGGCCCGTCCAATAATGACGTCTGAGCCCAAGAATTTGGACTTGCGAAGCGAAGTTGACCAACTGATCTCGGCCGGGTCGTACGAGTCAGCCTCACACGGCCTTGCCGAACTATGGCGCGAGGAGGCAGGCGCCAGCGCCGCAGCCTTCCTCGTGTCGCGCAACGAACAACTGCGTGGCAAGCTCTCTCTGCTGCCCTATCGCCTGGCAATCCTGCGATCGTTCACTGTGGAGCCGGCAATTCCGTTGCTCAGGGCGGAGGCCTTCGTACACGGAATCGATTTGACGGTTCAGTTGGGTGACTTCAACGCCTACGCTCAGGAAATCCTGGACCCCGCCAGTTCCCTCTACCGTTTTGCCCCTGACGCTGTCATTCTTGCAGTGAGGACAGCCGACGTCGCGCCCGATCTTTGGCACGAATCTACGGATCTGGCGCCAGAAGCAGTCTCCGCAGTTGTGCAACGCGTCGCCAATAGCTTTCGCAAGTGGATCTGTGTTTTTCGCGAGCGCAGTTCGGCGGCGCTGGTCGTGCATTCCCTTGAACTCCGGACCCGTCCGTGCAGGGGAATTCTTGATGCCCAGCAAAGGGCAGGTCAGTCCACCGCGCTCCAGCAGATCAACCAGGAACTCAGTCAGATCGCTACTGAACATCACGGTGTTTATGCGCTTGACTACGACGCGCTCGTCGCCCGCCACGGCCGCTTGCGCTGGCATGACGAACGCAAATGGCTCATTGCCAGAATGCCGATTGCTGCAGACCATCTCATTTACCTCGCCCGTGAATGGTTGCGCTTCATGGCTCCTCTTTCCGGACGAATTGCCAAGGTGTGCGTCACCGACCTCGACAATACAATGTGGGGAGGCGTGATCGGCGAAGACGGCATGACTGGAATCAGCCTCGGGCCTGAGTATCCGGGTGCAGCGTATCAAGACTTGCAGCGCGCCCTGTTGGATCTGACGCGGCGGGGAATCCTGCTGGCCATCTGTAGCAAGAATAATCCTGAAGATGCGATGGAGGCGTTGGAGAATCACCCCGGAATGTTGCTAAGGCCCACGGATTTCGCCGGCGTGCGCATCAATTGGAGCGACAAAGCGCAGAACCTGTGCGAAATAGCCTCCGAATTGAACGTCGGGGTGGATGCGCTCGCTTTTCTCGACGACAACCACGTGGAGCGAGAACGCGTTCGCAAGGCCCTCCCCGGAGTCACGATCATCGATCTGCCTGAGGATCCGCTCGCCTTCGCTGCCGCGGTTCGAGATTGCCCGGTGTTTGAACGCCTTGCCCTCTCCAGCGAAGATCAGCGGCGCACCAACCTGTTCGCGGCTCAGCGTGAGCGCTCGCAGGCGGAACAGACTTTCCAAAGCAAAGAGGACTTCTTTCGTTATCTCGAACAGGAAGCCGAAGTAGGGCCGGTGTCACCGGCTACGCTGGTGCGGGTCGCACAGCTCACGCAAAAGACCAACCAATTCAACCTGACCACTCAACGCTATACGGAGCAGCAGATCGCAGCCATGGCCGCTCGTCCGGGATGGCAGGTCCTCTCGATCAAGGTACGAGACAGGTTTGGGGACCACGGGCTGGTTGGTGTGGCCATTATCCACGACGATGCCGAAGCCTGCGAGATTGAGACCTTCCTGCTGAGCTGCCGCGTCATTGGCAGAGCCGTGGAAACCGCGCTGTTGTCGCATCTCGCTCAGGGCGCCTCGGCTCGCGGACGCCGGCGTCTCTCCGGACGATTCGTCCCCACCAAGAAGAATGCTCCAGCCCGCGATTTCTACGCACGGCACGGTTTTCAGCTTCTCGAAGAAAATCGCGACGGCTTGGTTTGGACCCTGAACTTGCAGCATCATACAATCGCCACTCCGGAGTGGATCCGGATGACAACTACCAAAGGGGGGGCAATTTGACGTTAAGCATTCTCGACCAGGTTCGAGGCGTAGCATCTGATCTTTTTGGTGTTCCCGTGGATCGCATCATGCCTGCGTCTTCTCCCGAAACCATCGAGGCTTGGGATTCCACACAGCACTTGAACTTCGTGCTTGCGTTGGAAGAGAAGTTTGGCCTCCAGTTGTCCCCGGAAGAAATGGAAAAAATGCGGAACGTTGGCGAAACTGCGACGCTGGTCGAGAGCAAACTGCAAAAAGCTCCGCACTAGCCGGGACCCTTTCAATCCTTTAGCAGACCGACGGCCGGTCGCTATGCCTATCGTCATCCAGCCATATCGTGAAGAGCACCAAGCAGCGGTGCAGGAATTCAATCAGCGGCTGCGGTCCCGCGGCGCGCATCCCGACCTCGTATTTTTTCGCTTCGCCCAGCCGCGCTGGTTACCGCGCACTGAGGGATCGCCGGTGTATCAGGAGTACTTCGTAGCTCTGGAAAATGACGTGGTGCGAGGCGGCTATGCCCTAAAACAACAAAGCTTCTTCTTCGCAGACGGCACGACTCGCACGGTTGCCTATTATCACCATCCGCTTTCTGAGGGAATCGTCAACAAATCCTATGCAGCCGTAGGAGGCATGCTGCTGAAGGATGCCCTGGGACGGTCTCCTTTGCTCTACTGCCTCGGCATGGGCGGCTATGATCGCCCACTGCCCAAGATGCTGGTACGCCTGGGCTGGGCCCACTTTCTGGTTCCTTTCTATTTCAAGGTTGTGCATCCCAATCGCTTCTTTAGGGAAATGCAGGCCCTGCACACGTCCGCATCCCGAAGGTTCCTGCTGAATCTGGCTGCCCATACCGGGACGGGCTGGGCGGGAGTGAAGACGCTCCAGGGCCTACGAAAGCTGCGCGCACCGAAGCTGTCGCAGTTTACTATAGAGATTTTTCGGATTGGGTCGATCCGCTGTGGGAGCAAACGAAGGGCCGCTATGCGATGGCATCCGTGCTAGACTGTCAAACTTTGCGCACACTTTATCCGGGGAGCGACACCCATTTCACCCGCCTGCGAGTGCGCCGGAGCGGGCACGATATCGGTTGGGCGGTGATCGGGGAACGCCGGAAGGATGAAAAATACGGCGCGATGGGCGTTGGTTCGATTGTGGATTGCTGGGCCTCACCGGTCGATGCCTTGCCCGTAGTAGAAGCCGCTTCAGCAGCCCTGATGGACAACGGAGTAGATCTCATCGTCTCCAACCAGAGCCATGGTCTCTGGGCTCGCGCTCTTGGGCATGCCGGTTTCCTCAACTCGCCGTCCAACTTCATTTTTGCCGCCGGAAAGAATCTGAGTGCTCTCCTGCAACCCTTTGCTGACACCCAGTCTCGAATGCATTTCACCCGCGCGGATGGCGACGGATTACCCCGCAATTTCTAAGGCCTATCCCACCTTCTACTTACTCTTGTAGAAGCCTCGGTGGCAGGATCGAGGACGGGCGTCGCCAGTTCGTAGCCAAGGTCTTGCATCAGGGGACCCCACTCCGTCTCGATGTAGGCAACGGTTTTTTCGGGTAGGACGGTTTTCCAGCCGCCGGAGGTGGCGTTGCGAACAAAGGGCTTGTCCTGGCGCGTGAGCGTGGTAGCAACCCACTTTCCGCTCTGCTCGCTTTCCATCTTTCGCATGTTATCGGCGGAACTCAATTCGACGGCCCGGTCTAAACGTTCCCGTGTGGCCTTGATTCCCAGGAATTCAGCAACCCGCGTAAGTTCGCGCTGGGGGTTCTCTTTCAGATCTTCATAGCGCAACAGCAGGAAACCCTCATGCCCCTGGCGAGTACCGAGCCAACTGCTTACGTGATCTCCCCAGGAACCGATGCGCGGCCAGAATTGCGGCGACATCCAGCGGGGCACAAAGTCGTCGATCGCATGCCCTTCCCTTACGGATCGCAGCTTGAGTTCCCAGTGATAGTTGGACACCGCCACATCTCGCGGGTCGCGCACAATGTAGATAACCTTCCTGTACCGAGGATCGAAGCATTCATGGCTCTTCACGATGCGCGGCCGCGGAAGGTTGCGTAGCATCCGGTCCGAATGTTTGTACATGTCGGGAACCAACCGTTCAACGCTAAGGAAGGTGACTGCCTCGTTCTGATGAACCAGATTGCCAATCAGGAAGCGCGTCCAGGTATTGCCCGAACGAGGATAGGAAGTGAGGAACACATCATCCGGAAAAATTGTGATGTCCCGCTCAATTCTGAGTTTGCGAAAAAGTACGTCGCTGACGCGCGAAAGGTGTTTGAATCCCCTTTTCAGCATTCCTTTGCCTCAGATTTTGCAGCCGCTCTCGTCGAATCGCTCGATCCAGACTGGCGCAGGCTTGATTCTTATCTTAACAAGGGATGTGAGGAGCGAGCGTCTTCCCCGGTTACGAAGGATTTCGCCGCTAAGCATCGACCGAACCCGTTTCATCGTTCTCCGGTGACTTTCGGCGGCTCTGCACCCATCCTTGAAACCGTTGTTTTCTCTCGAACATAGCCTTGGCCTGCCCCCGCAGCTTCGCGATGAAGCCAAAGCGCGACTTGGTAAACCAAGGCACGCGGTGCGGAACGCAGCCGTATTTCTCTTTGTAGGTTCCTTCGCCACCCCAGTCGTAGATTTCGGCCCCGCGGCGTTTCCAGTACCGCATGGCATACCAGTGGATGGCCTCGTTCGGCCGCAGGCTCTGGCTGGGGCGGAAACTTGCATTGCCCCAGAATTCAGCGATCTTGTTGAAGCCTGGAAAAACTCCCGTGGCCACGCACTTTCCTTCCAGATCGCGCGCCCGGAGCAGCAAAACCCGCCCCGTCGGTTCCATGTACTTAACCAATGCCCGAACGCGATCCACCTTATACGTCGGTACCAGTGCCTGCTTGGCAAAAACATCCTTGAACTGCTCGTAGTATTCGTCGGCGAATGCGAGGTCGTGTGCCTCTTCGATCGTGACTCCGCTCTTCTCCGCCTTCCGAATGCACCGGCGGCAAGCGCTCTCCATGCTATTGAAGAGTTCCTCTTCGCTCTTGCGCAAATCCGTCCGGTAGGAAATGTACGCTCCGCATGTGAACCCCAACTTCTCTCCATCTTCGACGGCAAAGTATGGATCCGAAACTTCCATGTGCAAGCACTTCAGCGTGTCCCAGGCTAGCCTCTCGACTGCTTCCAGTGCCGACGCACGCGAGGCCCCCGGCAACAGGTTGAAGCCGACGTAAGGAGTGGTCCACCCCGGAAAACTTCCCCCTAAAACCTTGATCCCGAACTTAGAGAGCGTCAACCCGGAAAAGTATCCAGCAAGCTGACCATTCTCCCGTAATTCCACCAACACTGGCGTGGCTTTCTGCGTTTCGGCAATGAAGAGCAGCCACTCGCGTGTTTGAAAGACGGTGCGGTCGGGAAACTGGTCGAGTGCCTTCCAGTCTGCGGTCTCGAAATCGAGGATTTGGCACTTCATGGTCTCGCCCCAGCCCTACCAGCAAATCCCTTCATATCTCCCGCTGCCATCAAGACGGCGAGACCGGTCCAGGTTCACCAGGTCGATCACGATCTGGCCTGGAGAGAGACAACTCGCCAGCTGGCCCTTGTCCACCGACTTCGTGCCGACGATCACAACCTGGCCCGCACGCACGACATCCTCGAGATCGGCCGACAGCAGCGACCCAATATGAGGAATCACGTCCTCGATGTACTGCTGGTTCGATCCTGCCAGCCGCCCCAATGACACGTCTTTGTCCCAGACTCTTACCTGGCAGCCTTCCCCCAGCAAGCGCTTGATCAATTGCACTTGCGGGCTCTCGCGCAAGTCGTCGGTTCCGGCTTTGAAGCTCAACCCCAGCATGGCGACCTTCCTGCGGTTGGTCCGCAACACTGCATCGACCGCGCGGTTCACATGTTCCGCGTTGCTGGAAGTCAACGCTTCCAGCAGAGGCAGGCTCAGATCCAATTCCTTCGCGCGGTACGTAATCGCGCGCAAGTCCTTTGGCAGGCAAGATCCCCCGAAAGCGAATCCTGGAAACAAATATGCCGGTGAGATGTTCAACTTGTGGTCGGAGATAAAGATTTCCACCACCTTCTGCGTGTCCACACCCAGATGCTTGCACAACGTACCAATTTCGTTGGCGAACCCAACCTTCACAGCGTGAAACGTGTTCGATACGTACTTGACCATCTCCGCCACCGGAATGCTGGTCTCAAAGGTGGGTCCCGCCAAATCCTTGTAAAGTTCTGCGAGCGGCGCCAGATGCCGGGCATCGAGGGCCCCGAGAATGGTGTAAGGTGGCAGCAGGAAGTCCGCGACCGCAGTGCCTTCCCGCATGAATTCCGGGTTGTAGCAAACCATAAAGTCCTCCCCGTGCCGTCGCCCACTGCGCTTCTCAAGGATGGGAATCAACGTCGCTTCCGTCGTTCCCGGCAGCACAGTACTGCGCAGCACCACCACGTGGCGGCCTTTTTTGTCGTGTAGAGCGTCACCAATTTCGCCCGCCACTTTCTCGATATGGCTCAGGTCCAGCTTCCCGCTGCGCAGGCTGGGCGTGCCCACGCAGACAAAGGAAATCTCGGAGTCGTGCACCGCTTTTGCGGCATCCGTCGTGGCCGCCAGCCTGCCTGCCGCATGTCCCTCGGCCACCAGTTCGTTCATGCGCGCTTCGACAATAGGACTTCGTCCCGAAGCCAGCATCTCCACCTTCGCCGGGCTAACATCCACTCCAATTACTCGATGTCCACGGTGCGCGAAGCAGGCAGCACTGACCGAGCCAACGTAACCCAAACCGAACAGACTGATCGACAGACTCACGCTTGCGCTCCTGAATCAAGCTCTGGATGATGAATGATGATGAATTCTGTATGCTCCGAAGGTAGGCAGACTTCCTCCGTTTCACTATGCCAGCTTTTCTCTGGCAAGGTAACTCCCCCAGGGTAACCACCCCGGTGACACCCCACTTTCCCGGGCCCCTCCCGTGGGAAATGCACTCGTACTCTTTCAGAGTAACAAACTGGCGGCCTCGTCCGATTTAAGGCAAACTGTGAGTAGCCGGATTCTCGGCCCGCGCGCGGAATAAACGCCTATGTGTGGAATCGCCGGCATAGTCCGGTTCTCGAGGGACGCTGAAGTCGACCCAGCCGCTTTGCGGCAAATGTGCCGGGCCATGATCCACCGTGGACCTGACGACGAAGGCATTTACGCTGCCGGCCCCGTAGGCCTGGGGATGCGCCGCCTGAGCATCGTCGATCTACCAACCCCTCTGCAACGAAGATGGCTCGGTCTGGATCGTTTTCAACGGGGAGATCTACAACCACGCGGCGCTTCGAGAGCAGTTGACGAGCCGTGGCCACCGCTACAGCACCCACAGCGACACCGAAACCATCGTACACCTCTACGAAGAGTACGGACGCGACTGTGTCCACCACCTGCGTGGTATGTTCGCCTTCGCCATCTGGGACGCGCGCAATCGCTCTCTGTTTATCGCCCGCGATCGCCTGGGCATCAAGCCGCTGTATTACCGCCTCAACTCCGAGTCTTTTCTATTCGGCTCAGAGATCAAGGTCATCCTGGCACACCCGGGAGTGCAACCCGAGCCCAACCGCTCCTGCCTTCCCGAATACCTCGCTTTCGGCTACCTCTCGGGAGAAGACACTTTCTATTCCGGCATCAAGAAGCTCATGCCGGGACACACTCTCGAACTCAAAGAGACCGGGAAACTACATATCTCGCCGTACTGGGACTTGCCGATCCAGGCGGAATCTCAAGCCCGCCCCCAGTCCTATTACGTCGAAACCTACCGTAATCTTCTGGAACAGGCCGTCACCAGCCACCTCATGAGCGATGTTCCGCTCGGAGTCTTGCTGAGCGGCGGCGTGGATTCCAGCGCACTGGCCGCGCTGATGACCAAGGTCCGACAGTCTCCGATCGAGACTTTTTCCGTGGGCTACACCGAGGCCGCCTACAGTGAACTCCCCTACGCCCGCCTGGTTGCCCAGCATATCCATTCCATTCATCACGAAGTCCTGCTCAGCCGGCAGGATTTCTTTGGCGCCCTCCCTAAACTGATCTGGCACGAGGACGAGCCCATCAGCTGGCCTTCCAGCGTCCCGCTTTACTTCGTCGCAGAACTGGCTCGCAGTCGCGTCAAGGTCGTTCTCACAGGCGAGGGCAGCGACGAAACCTTGGGCGGCTATTCCCGCTACGCCTTCACTTTGAAGAATGCGGCCCTCGATAACGTCTACCGCAGCGTCGTTCCTGGCTTTCTGCGCCGCAAGATCCGCCAATCTATCTCGGATTCCAAACTTATCGGCGCTACTGCCCGCCGCAAGCTGGGCCACACTTTCCTCATGCTCGACCGCGACTCCTGGGCTTCCTTCTACCTCGACAACTTCTTCTCCGCCTTCAGCGCGAAAGATCAAGCGGATCTGCTCACCAGAGAAATTGCTTCGCAGGTCGCTCCGGGTACGGCTTACACTCACGTGCTCGAAAACTGGGAGCGTTCTTCCGGCGACATGCTGCAGCGCTT
>WNFL01039234.1_pt1 | contig 11171 bp, 14 predicted proteins | sample 5400361 | NCBI WGS metagenome assembly WNFL01 (sample SAMN13153351, study PRJNA577476) | soil metagenome | isolation source: 40 cm soil on Douglas fir-dominated hillslope | place: USA:California | collected 2013-09-17 | reverse complement strand
GAAATGCACCCGGCGGCCGTGCTCGTCTTGGATGTCGCAGCGTTCCAGCCACCGGTAGAGCGCCAGCCGGTAAGTCGAGCTGCTGGTCGGCGCCTGCCCGTCAAGGTTCTTGGTCGGCCGGGGAAACAAGCCCGGTGGCCCGGCGGGCCAGCGTTGCAGGACCCGGTGCTGCTGCTGGCCGATCAGGGCATGCAGATCCTCGTCGACGGGGACGAGCGCCTCGCGTTTCATCTTGTGGTTGAAGTACCGCAGATACGGGGCTCCGTCAGCGTCGCAGGCGATGCAGTCCCGTTCGAGGCGGAGGGCGTCGGAGACCCGCAGCCCGCAGTGGATCAGGATCAGGGTCACCAGCCGGTAGGCGGGGTTGCCCCATCGGTCTAGGTTGCCGGGATGCTCGACCTGCGCCATGACGTGCTCGGCGAGTGCCCGTGGCGGCCGTTCGCTGCGTTTGGGCAGGTCCTGGGGAAAGAACATCGCGGTGGCCGGGAGCGTGTCGTCCCAGTGGTGCTGGCGGATCGCGGTGAAGAAGCTGTTCAGCAGCCCGATATGAGCGCCCTGTCGCTGGCTGCCGGCCATTTCGGCATGCAGGTCGGCCAGGTACCTCTCGAGCAGCGGCCGGTCCATGTCGCCGAGCCGGGCGATGTTCACCGCCGGGGCGGAGAGGAACTGAGCGAACCGTTCCACCGCGCGGACGGCCCGGCGGCTGGCCTCCAGGCAGAGCCCGGTACTGATCCGCCAGCGGGCCCACCGTTTGGCCAGCTCTTTGAGCCAGGGCTGGGGAATGCGGTCGAATCGCAGCGTCTGGCGGCCCTCGAAGCCCAGGTTATGCAGGCGCCAGACGTCTCGGCCGTACTCGACGTCCCAGCCGCCGCCAGCGTCGGCCAGGTCCTCGAGCTGACGGCGGGCAAAGATAAGCAAGGCCCGCGGGTTGGAGTCCTTGGGAGCGGGACGGCCGATCCGCTGCCGCCATGTCTCCTCGGGCCAGTCGAGCAGTGAGGTCACCGGGCACGTCACCAGGAACCGCACCACCTGCGTGACCACGAAGGGCTGGACCTTGACCGTCCGCTCGTCCCGGCGGCGTTGCAGGGCGTACTGGATCTCCAGCTTCAGCTGCGCGGGCAGGCCGTCCAGGAAGATGCGCTCGTTGCGGGGAACGACATCGATCTCGGCATAGCCGCGGATGAACTCCTCGACGCCGGGGCGGCCGTTGGTCTTCCACGTCCTGCCGTGACCGTTGCAGAACGGGATGTCCTTCTCGGCCCACAGGTCGCAGACCACGATCTGACACAGTGCCTGCCCGGCCGGCGTGCAGGTCACGGGCACTGCGGCCAGCCACCGCGGCAGCGCCGGCCGGCCCGCACGCTCGCGGGACTGAGCATGGCGGACGCACAGCCCCTGGCGGGCGACGCCGCGGCCGCAGCCCGGCGCCCGGCAGCAGGCCAACGGGGTCTGTTTAAGCCACCGAGGGTCGGTGGAGGCGGCAAAGGCGCCCGGGTCGGGCCTGCCTTCGCAGATCCACCGGTCATGGTGAGCTGCGCACAGCCCCCAGCCGCCGCGGCCTGTCCGCAGGCAGCTGGGCACCCGGCACAGAGCTCCGCCGAACACCGGGTCGGCCGGATCGAAGACGAACTCGTCAGCCCGGAACTCCGGCCGGACCGTCGACATGAGCTTGCCGAGCAGCAACCCGGGCCGCGGCGCGAACGAGACGGGAAGCGGGCTGGTCACCACGACACCCGCCGTCCAGCGAACCAGCCGGCCGCCTCCAGTACCCGGCGGGCGTCCTCGCTGCTCAGATGCCCGTAAGTTGCTAGCGTCGTGGTGATCGAGGCGTGGCCGAGGATCGTAGACACGACCTCCACCGGGACGCCGTCGCGGAGCATCCGCGTAGCTGCCGTATGGCGGTACCAGTGCGGGCCGAACTCGATGCCGGTCTGCCGGCGCAGCCGGCGGACCAGATCATAGACGGCCGGGTAGCCAAGCGGATGCCCGTGCGGGCGGCCCCACAGGTTGACGAACACGTAATCGGAATCGAGGTCCCCGTGCTCCTCGTGCAGGTAGTCGGCATAGAGCCGGACCAGCTCGGCAGAGACCGGGATCGTCCGGGCTGTCCCTGACTTGGCGCGGGCGCCGTTGGCGTTGAACCGCGGCGCCACGGTGATCTCGCGTTCGGCGGCAGCGACGTCCTCGTGCCGGAGTCCCAGCGCCTCGCCAACGCGCATCCCGGTCTCATACAGCACGGCGAACAACAGCCGGTCCCGCAGCCTGCCGCAGGCGTCCAGGATGGCCTGGACCTCATCGTCGGTCAGGACCTGCGGAAGCCTGCGGGAGGACTTCAGCGCGATCGCGCGGCAGGTGACCGGCTGGCCCTTGCTGATGTGATGCATGAACGGCTTCCACCCGCCCCGGCGTCCCGCTGGCGCCAACGTCACCAGCAACTCGCCCAGACCCACCCCATGCCGCGCCGCATGCAGGTAGAAGGCGCTAAGCGCCGAGAGTTTCCGGTTCACCGTCGACGCGCCCACATAATGGCCGGCCGAAGGGAGGATCGCGACCCGACCGTCCCGGCCAGCCGGCGGCAGCCGCAGCCACGCCACGAACCCGCCGATGTCCTCCAGCCGGACCTCGCGCCAGTCCAGGCCGCGGCCGTCCAGGAAGGAGAAGTAGTCCTTCAGATCATGGGCATAAGCCCGGTCAAACAGATGCGGTCCCGAGTCGCATGCGGGATCACCGCGATGATCTCGAAGTCGTCGCCGACCCGATCGCCGATAGCGAGGCCGATCTCGCGCGTGCTCATGGCCTCCTAGCTTGCCAGAGAGTAGGGCATTCAGTCACTGTCCTACCGCTGTAGTTCTCCTCGACCGACGGCCGACGGTGCCTGCAGGTCGGTCACTGTCTGGGCTGGCCTCACTGCTCGGGCCGGATTTCGGGGCGGAGCCTGGAAACAGCCGGTCCATCGCGTCCGCGTCACTGCGTCTCACCGGTAGCCAGGCCGATCAGGGTCCCGGCGAGGCGGTCGAGAAGCCCGGGATGCTGAGGCCGGCCAGGGTCATGACGGGCTTCCTGACGGCTTGGCGTCGCTGGCGCGGGCGCGGCTGTCTGGCGGCAGGATGCCCAGCGCACGGCAGACCGTCTGGCGGCTGACCGGCTTGCCGTTGCCGAGCAGGAAGCCGATCTCGCGGATGGAGTGACCGCGCGAACCAATGGGTGAGGTGCTGCCCGGTCACGATGTCGTCGTAGTGCTCGCTGGCCATAATCGCCCGAAAACCATCAACGCGTCGAGCGCGTCCTGCCAGCGACCTATGGTCCAGTCGGTGAGCGCCTGCCAGCCCTGTTCGCCCTGGGTGGCGGTTGTATAGTCCTGCAGCCGCTGCTCAACACCCATCACGTCCTGTGGTGCGGGCGACAGCGGCTGCAGTCGCTGCTCGTCTGGGACGTACTCCTTGTGCAGGGTCACCAGCCCGGATAAGTCGGCGGTCATCGCAGTCCGCCGCCACGTCCGCCGCGCCGTCTTCCCGTCGGCCTGCCGAGGTGGTCGTAGGCGGGGGGCTCCAGGCTCGGGCGCGTGCTGAAGTCGACCGTCCGGTCATTGGTGCGAGTCGCATTGCGTGGCTTCAGCTCTTCCCAGCTCGACATCACGGCCAGCCACGCATGCCGCACCGCCCGCAGTGACGGCGTCCGGCCGTGCAACTCGGAGCACGACGCTCGCGGGACCGCCGCTCGTCCCGCGCGGCCCGCAGGTCGAAGTGGTCCTGCAGCAACTGCCGCAGCACCTCCCGTCTCCGCTCGTCCAGGAGCTCCTCCAGCTCGCAGGCCGTGCCGAAACCGAGTCAGGGCGCTGACTCGGCTCCGAGGTCAGTCGGCGACCGCCGGAGGCGGGAGCATCGCGTAAAACTTCCGCGCCTTGCTCGCCGAGCGGCGAGTGGTGACGTCAGCGATCGCAGCCCCAACGGGGACGTTGACGAACGGCAGCATCTTGACCAGCCCGGTTCGCGCGAACTTGATCCCCGCGAATCTGAACAGCGACTTCGCGGCCTTAAGGGCGTCCCCCTTGAGGTAGCGCATGAGAAGGCGCTTTCCGACGCGCTCGCCCCCCTTCCCAACCACCGGGGCGAGGGTTTGCCCTCCGATCATCTCCAGCCCGTGAAGATAGAGGATCTCGCGGGCTCTCGTCTCGAAGTCCGTCAAGTCGTGGCCGTAGGCCGCAGCGATCTTGAGTGACAGCTCGATCTGGAAGTATGACAAGGTTGCGAGGTCAGCAATGATGGTTACCGCCATGCCCGACAATGCCACGGGGACCGCTCCGCCCACGCTAACCACGGTCTCGGATGCGGCGACTGCCTCCGCTGCGACCACGGCCAGACCTGCAAGTGCTCCCTGGCCCCGAACCAGCATCAGCTGACGTTTAATCAGCCGATCGACGTACTCCTCGACGTCGAAGTCCGCTGAGCGTCTATGGCCTGCGGCCTCGGCCGACAACTTCGGTCCCCGACGCTGGGCAACTTCGCGGACGAGAACCGCAGGGGACCGGCCTTCACAAGGTCCCCTATGGGAACCTTCAGGACCGACTTGGTCTGCTGATCACTCATATGCCACACGCTAGGGCAACCCTCCGACACGATTGGCACTAACGCAGAACGCACCGCCGTGCTCCGAGCTAACCAAGGACAGCCAACCACCGGGCTCTCTGTTCGCCGACTACATCTTCAATGGGCCTCTTCTGGGATGAGCTAGCCTCGGCCGCGCGGATCAGGCCACCCGGACTTCGGCGGGAGAGCACACGTGGCACAGGACCACATGGGCGGCCACGCTGACACCGGGCGCCACCAGCCTGGTGTACCTCGGGCTCGGCTCGGCGCAGTAGTCGCACCAGCCGGGATCTGCATCAAGCGCCCGGGCGGCCCTCGGACCACAGTCGGCGCACAGCATGGCCGACGGCCACCGCGCGAACCAATGGGTGAGGTGCTGCCCGGTCACGATGTCGTCGTTCGGCCCAGCACGGCGGCGAGGGTATGGCTGCATGGCTCAGCCGACCGCCAACATAGCCGAGAGCAGCAGTCAGCTGAGACTCCGTGGCCCGAGCTCCGATAGCTGCGAAAATCCGCCCTGGAACGGTGGCACATCATGTCGTCCAGCGGAGCATTGTTCCGGACTGGCTGGGCGCTTGGCGAGCCTCCATGCATCCGGAGCCCTGACGGAGTTCGAATTCCGCGAGTGAGATTGCGCAGGTGCCGGAAGCCGGGCCAGTATCAGGACCGTGACAGGTCGTATCGAGGATGCGATCCGAAATGCCGTCTCCGATCGCGGAGCCCTGGTGACGCCGTCGGGTCGTGGGCATTTCACGATCCGGTACACCCAAGACCGGCTAGTGCTGCTGCTCGGAGAAAGTGAGGCAAGGCATGGACGCCTCTGCGGTGGTCGGCGCTGGAAGGTATCCCCGACTTCCTGCGCGGCCGAAGCTGGGTTCTGATCGGCAGTGCGTATTCGACAGACGGCGCGGCCGGAAGCCTTGACCAGTACCTGAAGGGGTTTTCTCAAGACGGCTACCGCTGGCTGGATCGCTGTCGTCCTGGAGAAGGCCCGCAGTCGTCACTATTGACCGTTCCCGGCCAGCGCGCATCATGCTACGCACGGGCTGGTTACCCCCGAGCAGGCGCAGGTATCGGCTCGGTGTCCGGGTTCCGCTGGGCGGATCGGTGAGGCCCTGGTTTCCTAGACCCGGGCATGTTGCGACGGCAGCCGCTGGGTATGCCCCAGTACAAGGAGTTGCTCCGGCTCTTTGACTTTTCGAAGTTCGACCATATCAATCAACTGGTGGCACCAGATGCAGCCCGTCCCGTCGTACAGGCTTGGAACCAGTCTCGCGCTCACCGGCGAAGGCGGTGAACGTGAGGCTGAAGAGGTGCTCGCGCAATTCGTCGCTGGTAATGCCGATGACCGCTGCGATTGACGCAGGTCTCTCGCCGTTTTCCCGGGCCGACCGGAACACCTTGGCCAGAAGCTGCGAGGACTCACGAGTGATGCCTCTCGGCTCGGAACGCCGGTATCCCAGCCTCGACAACTGAACGCAAGCCGTTCGATATCCCCAGTCGGTCAGGAGATCAAGCTCGTATAGCCGGTGCGTCAACGCCATGGCTGCCACCTTCCAGATTCGCTTGGCCTGCAGGATTCGCTTGGGCGTAGCATCCCGCAGGCCCTGAGCCAGGACGCTGGCGCGCGGCATAAGGAAGGCGGACGCGAAACGGTTGGCCTCCGTCTCAGCGGCGAGGCGGTTGGGTATGAGGTGTTCGCCGTGAAGCACGAGATGCCCCAGCTCATGGGCAGCATCGAAGCGCCCCCGTTCACCGGTTTTCGTGGTGCTTAGGAAGATGAACGGCCGGAGATGCCAGTAGAGCGAATAGGCGTCCAGCTGATTGTTCTCTGCCGTGAGTGAGTAGATCCGCGTACCGTGCGCTTCGAGCAGATGTAGCACGTTGGCGATCGGCCGCTCCCCCATTCCCCAGCGAGCGCGGACAACCTCAGCAGCGGATTCAGGATCGTACCCAGTCAGGGTAGGGAGGTCAGCGGTCGGCAAGTCGAACCGGGCTTCGATCCAGTCGTTGATCAGCAACGCCACCCGGCCGGCGCTCAGTGCCCGGTCGCGCTGCCGGGCCGTCATCTTGCTCAGTGCACGGAAGCTCACCGCATCGACGGGAATCTCATCGACATCAGGTCCGCTGAGGAACGCCGGTGATACATCAAGCACATTCGCGAGCTGCAGAAGCGTCTCCTCGGTGGGCTCCTGGTGCCCGTTCTCGTAGAGCGAGATGCTGCGTGTGCTCAAGGCAGTCAAGTCCGCCAGGCGCGTCAGGGTTAGGCCGCGTCGTTTCCGGGCGATCACGAGCCGTGAGGGAGTCAGCATCGTCGTCAGTCCTTCCGCGCATTAGCGGCGATTGACAACGACGACGGCTCCTCCGTCCTGGTCATCACCGCCTAGCGCCAGATCGACCAGGCGATCATCATCGCGCGGGAAGAGTGGCAAGATGATCCGCTCAGCCCAGCTCGTGATGCGGCCATCGACGATGGCGTCAGGCAGTGACAACTCAACTCGAAACCCGTCCTCATCGGCGTGGAACAACAGAAGCCAGGTCAGCAAGTCGCCGACATCATCTGCCCTGTCGTTGCCCCGACCGAGATCAATGTCACCGAAGTCAAGGGTGAGTTGCCCGTTGACCTCTACGGCCTGGACCGTGGCGTAGCCCTTCGGATACTTGGTTCTCGGCAGCAACTCAACTAGACCGGTCAGCTCGTCACCCGTGGTCGCTACGATGGCGAATTCGCCGCTGGGATGGATCGTGCGAGGAAGATTGCGAGGGTTGTCAAACCACCAGCCCGCTGGGATCAGTTCCTCACGCAGATACCGGTTGGTGCGACCCCAGCGCGCGAGACCTTCCATGATCGGCGGGTCAAGTCGTGTGCACATGCTGGCCTCGGCATCGGCGCGGCGCACCACACGCTCAACCATTTCGGCGGTCAAGCCGAGTTCAGCCAGCCGGTCTATCGCCTTGGCTTCAACGAGGGTCCGACATGCCATGTGCTCGACCTCCTCCTGGTGACAGCTCTCTGTCGCTTCACGAAACGTTACCTCAGTTGAGGTGCCGAACCGTGAAGCTCGGCGGTGTGTCGTCGAAGATCTCGCTGCAGGCCTGGCGTTGCCAGGTCGATGACAAGCTGGGATGTCTCCTCGACCTGACGGCTGGCCGCCTTGTGGTAGCAGGAGGAGTGAAGGCTCCCGCTATTGTCCGGTGGCTTGCCAGGCGGAAGCCAGCGACAATATGTTGCCACACGCGCAATTTTCCGCTGTGCGTCTGGCATGGGCAAGCGGGAGTGGCGTCCGGTGTCCTCCCGGAGGAGAAGAGCGTGACCAGAGCCGGAGAACGACCAGCTACCCCATCGGCTCCGACCTCCCGCCGGTGGCAGCTTTCCTACGGCGCGCCCGCTATCAACTGGATGCGCTCGTCAGGGGTCGCGCAGCGCATGCTGGCCGATGTCTGCAGGGCTGTCGAGACCACCATCGCGTGGGAGGTGGGTGACAACCAAGCTTGGGCCCGCCGGGTCATCGAGCGGTTTCCTGCGGTTCGTGCTCAGTGCGATCAGCTTAGGTTCAGTGATCCTGCCCAGGCGTTGGCCTACCTCATCCTCCATGTGCCTGACCGCTACTGCCGAATGTTCCACGTGCTCGAGCGCCTGCTCGCGACTGGCAGGCTTCCGATCGGCAAGCGAGACGACTTCGCGGCGAACGCGTTGCTTGCCTACTACGCCCGCCTACATCACCCAGAGGTGCGGATTGCGCCGTTGAGCTTTCGCAGATGTCGTGGAATATAGCCAGGCAATGCCCGTGGTAATGCGCCGCTTCGGGCAAGCCTTGCTGCTGGTGGAGCGAGGTCAGATCAGCGGCGGCGATAACCACCGGTGCGAGACGCATCCATGCGCCGAGGAGCTTGCACGCTCGGCGATCCCGCCCGGTGAGACATACCGGGACTTCAGGGTCTTTGACGTCCACAGGGAGCACCACCAAGCGCGGCGTCGGCGGGCCGAGGAGTTGTATCGGGAGGACGAACTGGATCTGAGTTGGGCAGGAGCCAATCGCCTCGCCTACGGGGAAGGGCCTGATCGGCCAAGCGGTTACGCGCTCGTGAGCATGATGAATTTCCTTACGCCTGGCTCGCGGGCTTTCCCGCGATTCTCGGAAGCTCTGGACCGGCTAATGGGGGGCGCACTCGTCCCTGGAGGCACCATCTTGGTGCTCGGTGCTGCGAGCATCGATTATCAACAGATCTATCAGGAACTTGATCACGCTGCTCGCGGTGCCCGCCTGACCATCGTGGCCGGGTTTGACAAGCCGCTCCGAGCAGTGCGCCTCGCCGATGAACGCTCGGCGGTCCGTGCGTTGACAAGGGGCGTCTGGAACAGATTGGAATCGCTAGCGGGTGACGTAAGCAAGACGAAAAACGAACTGCGAGCCATCCGCGCCGCCGGGATATTCGATGACCATGAACGCTACCGATTTCCCGACTTCCGGGTTAGGGCGTACCGCCGGGGCTTGTAAGACGTGCGTCGTCGCGCCCTCCTCATGCAAGGGCCGGTCGCGCCCATGCGCTCAGCAGGATTGGGTGGGCGAGGACTGCCGAGGCTGTCAGTTCCGCGCGGTCAGCAGGAGGCAGGAGCGTATCCGCCTGTATCTCGGCGGCGACGCTGCGCCGGTCCGTTGGATCAGCGGGGCGGCGGTCCGGATGATTCCGGCCAGCAGCCTGGCACCGTTGGTATCGTCGGGCTCGAAGTGCGGCTGGACGCCGATCATCCCGTGCGGCCCGCAGCCCGGCATCCCGCAGGACTGCCCCAGCTGCGGCCCCCGTTAGGCCTTCTGCTGGCAGGCCCGGTCGCAGTACTGCTGCCGCCGGCCGGTCCCGGGGAGCGGCCGGGGCAGGGGCTGGCCGCATCGGCTGCGCGGCATGTCGTCACGCGCCAGTGCCGGAGCTGCGGGCCTGCCGCAGGGCGCGGTGGCCTGTCTTGCTCGCGGCGAGCGGGTAGGACTGGGTGCCCGTCTCGAGACCGGCGCCCGGATCTCCGACGTCATCGGAGGCCATGTCCGGCTTCCTAGAGAATGCCGGCCAGCCGCTTGCGACACGACGAAGACCCTGACGGCCGATACGCGGCCGGGGCCGGGACGGACATTTTAACGAATGTCACACATGGCCAAGGCTCCTTCGGTTGGCTACGTTCGGTGCAACGGCATCAGAATCGGGCGGAGACGATATGGCCGAAGGCACCGAGAACTGGCGGCTGATACTGGAGGCCGCCCGGGCGCTGACGGCGGCCGGGCAAGCCCCGTTCACGCGGATCAGCGTGTACGAGTGGATCTGGCGGCGCTACCCGCAGGCCAGTCACGACCGGCCCAGCCTCGATCCGACATTCCAGGGGATGATCCGCGATGCCCCGGGCGGCCCGAAGAGCCTGGCCGGAACGCCGCTGCTCAAGATCGAACATGGACGCTTCGTCCTGGCCGAGACGGCCGGCATGGACGATCTGGCGCCGGTGCCACCGGGGACGCCGGTTCGCCGGATCGGGGCGCCGCCACTGGCCGAAGATCAGGTCAAGCAGGGTGCCAGGGACTTCCTAGAGGCAAGAGGGTTCCACGTCACCGTCGCGTGGGGCCACGAGCGCGGCATCGACATCGAGGCCGTATCTGCGGCGGAAATCTTGCTGCTGGAAGCTAAGGGCAGCGCGCATAACCCGGCGCAGCAGGTGAACTACTTCCTCGGCGCTCTGGGCGAGCTGCTGCAGAGGATGACCGAGTCAGGCGCGGTGTACGGGCTGGTCTTGCCGGACAACGCGCAGTACCGGGGCCTGGTCAGCCGGCTTCCGCCGCTCGTGTGGGAGCGTCTCAGGTTCACGGTCCTGTTCGTGAGCAAGACTGCTGCCGGCGCCTACGCAACCGACCGGATCTCCGGGCCTTCGTAGCGGCCCATCGGCCTCGCCGGCTATCGCGCGTTAATTACAGTCCGGCCGCAATTGCCCGAAAGCGCTGCGCTGGCCTTTCCCATCAGCGATCTGCAAGGCCGACCGGGCAGCGCGCTATTCAGGAACTGCCGCCCCATCTGGCGACGGCTCGTCGGCGAGGCGGCCGTGTGGATTGGCCACAGGTCACAAGCGGAATTCGCCGGGCCGGGGACGGGTGCGGGGTGCGGGTTCATTTTCCAATGTCAGAATGACCCGAGACGTATTAACCTCGTGCGCGCTGGCTCTTGATCCGTGCATCCTGCCGGCAAGGCGGCCTCAGCCGACCGGGACGCCGGGAAGTCGTGATCGCCGGAGGCAGGCCCAGCGTGACGCCCTGCGGGGACGCGACGCGCTGGGGGTCAGGCAGACGAACCGGCAGATCGCCCAGGTGGTCTTCGTCACTAGCGAACTGCCGAGAACTACCCGACAAGCACCTATGCGAAGCTCGGGATCAGCTCCAGGCCCGGCCTTGCGGCTGCCCTCCGACATAGCGCCGGGGCGGACGGGCTAGACGCGTTCGGTACCGGATATCTGGCCCCGGCACTGGACTCGCCCGCGCCTGAGCGAGTCCAGTGCCACTGGCGGGGCCGCCCGCTGGCTACGGCAGCAAGCTGAGGGTGATCGTGGCCGGGTTG
>WNFL01022173.1_pt1 | contig 11172 bp, 13 predicted proteins | sample 5400361 | NCBI WGS metagenome assembly WNFL01 (sample SAMN13153351, study PRJNA577476) | soil metagenome | isolation source: 40 cm soil on Douglas fir-dominated hillslope | place: USA:California | collected 2013-09-17 | reverse complement strand
GGTTCCTCCATGAAGTCGTTCGGTGCATACGGGCCATTCTCACAAACCTACCGGATCGATTTTTCCAGATTCAGCAAACCCGGCCGGTATTTTCTGCGGGCCGGAAAAGCAACGTCTCCGGTATTTGAGATTGCCGGGAATGTTTACCGCGGGGCAGCGGACTTTTGCCTTCGCTACATGCGGCAACAACGCAGTGGCTTCAATCCTTTTTTGAAGGATTCGTGTCACACCCACGATGGCTACACGATGTACGGCCCCATGCCCGACAGCAGCCGTGTCGACGTGGTGGGCGGGTGGCACGACGCCTCGGATTACCTCCAATATGTAACGACGTCTGCCAACGCCACATATCATTTGCTTGCGGCCTTTCGCGATTTTCCGAATGTATTTTCCGATAACCACCAGGCGAATGGCCTTGATGGAAGCAATGGCCGGGCCGATGTTTTGGACGAAGCAACATGGGGATTGCGATGGCTGTTGAAAATGCACCCTCGCGCCGACTGGATGTTCAACCAGGTAGGCGATGACCGCGATCACCAGGGCATGCGCATTCCTAAGGAAGATCCTTTTTATGGAAAAGGGCTGGAAAGGCCAGTTTATTTCTGCACAGGCAAGCCCCAGGGACTTCGCAAATATAAAAACCGCGCAACCGGTGTGTCATCGACGGCAGGAAAGGTCAGCAGCGCCTTAGCGTTAGGTTATCAAGTGTTGGCGGAAAAAGATAAGGTCCTGGCAATGCAATTATACGATCGTGCCCTCAGCGCATACCAACTCGGGTTGAAAACCCCCGGGGTATGTCAAACCGCTTCCTGTGTGTCGCCTTATTTTTATGAAGAAGATAACTGGGTGGACGATATGGAACTGGCCGCTGTGGAATTAAGTAAGTTGAAACCTTTCAAAGGACATCCGGATGCAAATTACCTCGAGAACGCGTACTGGTATGCGGCTCAGGAAAAAATCACTCCCTGGTTGGGCAGTGACACGGCGCGACATTATCAATGGTATCCGTTCATCAACGTCGGTCATTATGAACTGGCGAAGCAATCCGACGTAAACCACAAGCGTGAGATTCTTGCCTACTATAGAAAAGGAATTGATACGGTGTGGCGGAAAGCGAAGCAAAATTCTTTTTACCGGGGTGTTCCTTTCATTTGGTGCAGTAACAACCTGACAACTTCCTTCGCCATTCAATGCTACTGGTACCGTACCTTAAGCGCGGACGATCAATATTCCGAATTGGAGCAGGCTAGCTTTGATTGGCTGTTCGGTTGCAATCCGTGGGGAACGAGTTTCGTGTACGGCCTGCCTTCGCCCGGGGACACCCCCTCTGACCCCCATTCCGCTTTCACGCACATTAAGAATTTTCCGATCGATGGCGGACTCGTCGACGGGCCGGTTTATGGAGGAATTTACAATAAGCTCCTCGGCATCACGCTCCATGACAAGGATGAGTACGCGGAATTTCAAAGTCCGCTTGTAGTGTATCACGACGACTACGGAGATTACTCCACCAACGAACCGACCATGGATGGCACCGCCTCATTGATTTATCTCCTGGCTGCCAAAGAGGACGCTATGGCACAAAGACACTAGGGAACTGCGAATCATTGTTGTCGGGTAAAACTATCAATAATGAACAGCCCATAAAAGACGCCTGCTCTGAATCAAGGTGCTGCCCCTACGGGGCAATGATCAATTTTATCTTCGCTTTCTACAAATATTTTGTCCTTACAGGACATACAAAGTTCGATCAAAATGGTCTCTGTTTTTAATGTTCGCCCAAAACAACACACATCAGCAGGTCCTGCGCGACGGTAAGGCAACACACTCATCACTATCCAACTTAGCATTGTCCCGTCAGGGACAACATATTTGTAGATATAAAGCAAAATCAAATTCCCTCGGGGCCGACCAAAAAGGTATTATTTGAAAGGTCAAACCAAATTATCTCCTGCCTCTGCGCCTACTTTGCGCCTTCGCCCCGACTAGTCGAGGGTGAAAAATTCTAAACCGCGGAGGCGCAGACCTGCCTGCCGGTAGGCAGGGACGCAAAGTAGGCGCAGAGATCAAAAGAATATTTGGCCAATTTTTTTCATCAAGTACTTATTAGTCGGCGCCAATGATCAATTTTATCTTCGCTTTCCACAAATATTTTGTCCTTACAGGACATACAAAGTTCCATCAAAATAGTATCTCTGTTTTTAATGTTCATCGAAAACAACACACACGGGCAGTGTTCTGCGCGATGGTAAGGCAAGACACTCATCGCCCTATTTAACTTTGCTTGTCCCGTCAGGGACAACATATTTGTAGATATAAAGCAAAATCAAATTCTTCGTCCCGTAGGGACGACACGCTATTCAGTGCGCTGCTATACTCTCAAGAAAACATTTTTCCTGTACAAGAAATACAGGAACGCCCATTTGACCATCACATAACAGATTGCCATTACGACGATGTTCCATGGGTCGCCAACCAAATGGCCCAACCATCCAAAAATGGCTTTGGTAGAATATCCCCAATTGATAAATCGCCCGGACATGTAGATCAGAATGGAGTTCATTCCAATGATGCTAAAGAAAAAGGCCCATCTTTTATAGCCCTTTACGTCGATGATGTAATAGAATAACGCCAGTAAAATAAAACTCCACCCCCCAACGTGCATTACAAACGAACTGGTCCAAAGGTTTTTATTGATTGGAAAAACTATGTTCCAAAGCTGTGCTACCCCCAGAAAAACAATACCCAGTAGGAGCAGGCGCAGGGCCTTTTGCTGCGCTGTCAATGGACTGCTTTTCAATAAATTCCCGGCATAAATTCCGAGCAGACCTGTTCCGATAGCAGGAATAGTGGACAACAATCCTTCCGGGTCGTGGATACCCAAATAAAGTTTCCCGGGAAGGATCAGGTGATCCAGGTAGGAAACAAAATTCCCTTCCATCGTTAGATCGCCGCGCGGATAACCGGGTGCGGAATTGAGCAAGAGCAATAACCAATAGCCGATGAGCAAGCAGCCAAACCAGATAATTTGTCCTCGTTCTTTGGTGTACAAATAAATGATGTTGGCAAACATATATGCCAAACCAATGCGCCCCAATACACTGGCAAAACGTATTTCGGAAATCGGGCGGAAGATATCGAGGCCATTGTTATAAATGACTCCCAGGATCACCAGGACCAAACCCCTTCGAATTACCCGGAATAGCAGTTGCTGTCTGGCTTTGCCTTTTTCGAGTTCGCGTCCCACAGAGTAAGGGGTCGCGACACCTGCGCAGAATAAGAACAGTGGAAAGATCAAATCATAAAAATGAAACCCATGCCAATCCGGATGAGTGAGTTGGGTCGATATCGCCTCCATGACCGGCGATCCGGTGACTTTGGCAAAGGTATGGACGATCTCTTCGGCGCCCATGATCCAGAACATATCAAAACCGCGAGGGAGTAAAGACGTTGAGCGGGAGAAACCTGTGTCATATTACATTTCGAATTTAAAATTCAATATAGCACAGAGTTTACGATTTGATTGTCAATTTTAGATCTTAAATTATCTTAAATTTTAAATTTAATCTTCCAAAAAGCTCAGCCGCAACGTTTCGTATGGCATTTCGACTTCCAGGTATACCGGCGCATCATTGATGCTTTGGTAATTCAACTCAACGATGCTCTTAATTCTGCTCTGTGGACTCGCGTACACTCTTCCTACACTGGCCATATTGATCAATACCGTTTTCAACTCGTCTTCTTCCGAAACTTTCAGTTCAATAAATTTTGTCATAGATTCTTGTTTAGTCCTCACTCTTCCGTTTGCCCAGATAGGCCAGTTGGCCCAAATGGTAGCTAAGATGATTTGTCCGGTTGACCAGGATATTGAGTCTATTCCTGTGCGGCTCCTTTGCAAAATCTTCTGCCGAGACGCTGTTGTGCCTCCCGAACCATTCGTCGGGCTGCATGTTGTTGATGCGCTCCGTTATGTTTGCATTTACACTTTGCCAGTATTTCTTGACATCAGCAAGAGTGGGGAGGTCGGCGACAGCCTTATCGGGCTGCGTGACAAAAGCATTTTCCAATCGAGGATAAAGCCTTTCCCCCCAACCGAGGATAGGCAACATACCATCGCTTACTGCCGTAAGATGTCCGACAAGATAGACGCCTCTGTTTCTTCCGGGCGCCGTTTCTGACATAAGCTGTTCTTCCGAAAGGGTTTCCAGGAGCTTGTTGATCCTTGTGTTTTGTGTTTCCCAGGCACCGACAATCATTTTTATGAACACTTCCTTTTCCGTCGAGACGTCGTTCTGAGTTTTCATGCTTATATTTTTTAATTGTCAAAGGTAACGGTTTATCAACCTTTTCGGTTCCTCGCCCCGCCACAGGTGAGGAGAAGGCCGGGTTATGCTAAACCCCTGTTCGCGAAACCAAAATTTGCAATTCCCTAATTTCTGGTTCTGGCAACGCATCAATCCTGATGCAATTACTGCTCACAAATTCCACAATTTAGCCCTGATAGTGCCTATCTGCTGTCTCAGTGTAAATCAGACACTATTTCCGGAAATAAAAGTGTTACGCTATTCAGCGGCCAGTTGAGGGTTTATAAACGCCTTTTTGTCAGGGGCATTCGGCTGGCACAGGTATTGAGCGCTCAGATGCTGAAAGGAGAAATGTATCATGATTACAGGTTTTAATGATTTAATGACATCGGTAGATGTGTTAAATACATTGCACGGTGGTGTGAGTGAACCGTTTGTTTCATTTCGTGAGCACGCTGACGGGCGCGAGATTCGCGTCCGCGTACCCGGTATTACCAAGGAAGCGATGCAGGCAGAAATCAATAACAACGAACTTTATATTTATTATCTTATCCCGGTATTTTCGTCAGCCAAATTGATCCATTTGCCTCAAGTGGTCTACAGTCAAAAGATACCTTACTTCATCGAGGTCAACGGCATTAAAGCCACGTATGAGGAAAATGAATTGGTCGTTCGGCTTCCCTTTAATGAACGATCCAACGGCCATAACCGGAAGATACAGATCGGAAAAGAGTAAGGAGGCATTTTTTGAAGGTGGAAAGCAGTGTCCGGTTACGGATTCTGCCTCAAGCTATTTTGAAGTTTCTTTACGTCGATGTCCTGAATAGCGGACTTCTTATCAATGGCCATGCTTGCGGCAACAGCCGCCGATTGGGCTAATACCATAAATACCGGCTCCATGCGGATGGATCCATACGCAATGTGTGTCGCGGACAGGCACACCGGTACCAGGAGATTCGCACATTCCTTTTGCCGGGGAATTAGGGCCCGGAATGAAACAGGGTATGGACCAAACCCTCCCACCTGAACATCCCCTTCATTCTTCACCATACCGCTAACGACGACACGCTGGCAGTTGTGAGAATCCATGGTGTATGCTGCTAACCCAATTGCATCGCTAACGACTTCGCGGCCCTCACAATTGTGTTGCGTCATCACGTAAGAACCAATCATCCTGCGCGCTTCGCGCACATACAACTGGTGCGTGAAATGATCGTTATCTTCATATTCATCGGAAGGATAACCCCACATGAGCATTTCCTGCCGAAGGTGTGCCGGCATACGAACGTCGTGCCCAAGAAAATACAGCCATCCTTTTGTGTAGGATGCGTGGGCGTGGAAGATCTCCCGTCGTTTCCTATAATCCGCCCCGGCATACTCATAATTCGCTCCGATCATATCCGACGAGAACCCGCCGCAATTATTAATGTCTGTTTTCTGATTCGGCATCGGGGCAATGTGGAGTAACTGCCAGTTCAGCGAATCCGGTTGACTTCGGGCTATTTGCCTGAGCAACAGCTCGTACTTCGTAGAGTCATAGTCGGCGGGCCTGGAGATCGGAATCCTTTTTTCCGGATTGTTGGTGAGACAAATTCTGAAATTATAAGCCTGTACTTTTTTATCCGCGCTGCCCGACGCTCGAAGGCCATCGCTGCTGATACCCCACAACAGGCCACTCTCCGCATGGCCTGGAATCCGGTAGGGGTCGACGCCTTCTGGAAATTGATGTTTGTCGAGTAACTGTACACCGTTGAATGTCTCTTTATATTCGGAATTCGATTCTCTTCCAATGGTATAGGAAACGCCAGCCCGCGCCATCAGATCGCCTTCGTATGAGCAATCAATAAACACGGAAGCGCTGATGATTTTGTGAGCAGAAGCGCCCGGATCTTTTGAATTCTCGACTTCGATTTCCCTGATCCAGGCCCCTTCCTTTTTTAACCCGACTACTTGATGTTCATAAAGCACTTCCACTTCGCCTTCTTTCAAGTATTCCCGGAATATGCTTTCGGCAACGTGTGGCTCGAAAATCCATTGTTCGGATTTTCCATAGTGTTTGCCTACGCGCCTGTAAAAATCTCTTGACCATCCGGTGATGGCAATTTTATTGCCGATATCGGTTTGTCCCAGGCCGCCGGACGACAATCCCCCCGGATGCTTGCCCGGTTCGACCAACAAAACTGATTTACCCATCTTTCTGACAGTAAACGCGGCGATTACCCTCGCCGATGTTCCCCCATAAACGCAGACATCCACGTTCCTGAATTTCTCCTGGGCAGCCACCCAGCCCGCTGACAATTGGAATGCAATTACCAGGGTGATGGTTCGGGTATTCATAATTCAAAATTTATTCAAAATTTAAGACTTAAAATACTTAAAATTTAAGATTCAAGTCTCGGTGTTCCTTTATTGAAGTGAGTTTAGTGATTAGTGTCCCGATAGATTCGCAAATCACTAATTAATCACTAATCGCAACTCATTTTTCACATTCCGGTGTAACCACATAGGAGTCACAGTCGTTCAGTTTAGTAGAGTTAAAAATCCAATAACTTCCATCTTTGGTCATTTAATTATTTCCACTATGAAATCACAACTCACCCTCCTTTTCTTCATTTTTGTCCTTGCCGATATCACCGCACAAGACAAAGCATTGCCCTACTATCAAATTCCAGCCTACCCGGAAGCCTATTCCGCTGCCACGGTCGCGGCGAGGTTGATTGATGGGGTGGGCTTCAGATACTACTGGGCAACGGAAGGATTGCGCCCGGAAGACCTCAGCCACAAGCCCTCGAAAGAAGCAAGAACATCGCTGGCAACACTTGTCCACATTTACGGACTTTCCCGTGTGATTGTTAATTCGACCAGGAAAATTGCGAATGTGTCCGATGCCAACGAGCCCTCACTTTCGTTTGTTGAAATGAGAAAGAAAACGCTGGAGAATTTCAAATCCGCCAGCGACCGTCTCAAGGCGAGCAAGGACAGCGAGTTGAATGATTTTAAAATAGTTTTCAAGAATGACAAGGGCTCGTCGGAGTTTCCGTTTTGGAATCAACTCAACGGGCCCATTGCCGACGCACTTTGGCATATCGGCCAGGTCGTCTCGTTCCGGCGGTCTTCCGGAAATCCAATCAATCCGAGGGTAGAAGTGTTAACAGGCAGACTTAATGAGTGAAATGTATGAGAATGATTAGTCACCAAAGCCAGGCAACTTGAAACCATCGATGTACCAATATCCCCATTGGAGGCAAAAAGTTATTCTGCACGTACCATCAAAGTATCGGTTTCCGTTCCCTTTTGCCCGATAACGAATCCGTCCCTCGACCTCGGCATGTTCTTTCGCCAACTCAAACTTTACATCCTGAATTTCGAATTGCTCCACCGAAAAGGAATCGTGGGCTTCCTGAAAGGCTTGAATAATGCCGGCGATTCCTTCGTTGTCGTATACACAGCCCTTGAATTCCACCCTGCCGGCGAAGCAGTGCGAGTCGAACCTGTCCCATTTTTTGCGAAACACTATTTCGATTAACTCATTGGCATACCTCCCCAAATCCAGGTCGTGGTTGGGGTGAAATTCTTCGTAAATGAAATGCATGACCATGTTTTCCGTCGAAACATCATCGATTTCATGCACGAAAAGTTCTTCGGTCACAAACCTGTAAATAAGGGCGTCGTCATGATCGCAACTGCAGTCAAGCGCTATTCCCTTTCTCTCCATGATGGACTGGATACGGTGCAACTCGGCCCCAATTTCTTCCGGTCTCAACTCATCCATTTTCTTAAAGGCAGGCCGCCCCAGGAAGTCATACACACGGATGCGCCTGGCTGCCTTGTACCGCTGCTCAAAGTTGTAAACGTTGTTGAGCCATTGATTTTCCAGGGCGGGTGGATTTGCCGACAGATTACTCGCCAACATACCGTATTCCACCTCAAGCTTTAGGTTCAGTAATTCATTTTCTACCCTGATCTCCTCCTTGGCGCTTACTTGCCTGGCATGGTTGTCATTGCGTCTCATACGACCGAATTTTAGAATTTCTTCCCGTTCAGTGAGATGAAGTTATGAATAGACACCCACCCAGGGCAATGGCGGCAGTTAAGTTGTCAGGAAAACAGGATAACCTGCATGTAGGGCAGTTGGCGGAGGCCTGGCGTGGGGTAATGGCCTTGCCTTTTTCCCGAATTAAAGGCTTTTTAAGACAGAAACCACATGACACGCAGTCCCCGCCAGGACAAAAATGTGCCAGATAAAATGACTGTACCTGATCCGGTTGTCCATAGCAAAAAAGAAGACTCCGCCCGAGTACATCACTCCCCCGGCCAGGAGCCAAAACAACCCCCCGATCGACAGGCTGGTGTACAGCGGCTTTGCCGCCACAATCGCCAGCCATCCCATAGCAAGGTAAAGGCCTGTAGAAAGTCTGCCACTCTTTGGACCACCGACAGATTTGAGTACGACCCCGAGAAGCGCCAGGCCCCAGACGACACCAAATAAAGCCCAGCCCCAGGCACCCCTAAGCACACTTAAAGTGAAGGGCGTATAGGTGCCTGCAATGAGAAGAAAGATAGCACCGTGGTCAAAGATTTGAAAAAGTCGTTTGGCCCTGTTCTGTGGAAAAGCGTGGTAGAGGCATGACACGAGGTAGAGCGCAGTCATCGTAGCTCCGAAAATACTGGTGCCGACAATGGCTGCGGGGCCTGATGGAATTGCCGAAACAATGAGCACCGGCGTAACCGCCACGGCTCCCAGAAAACCAATTCCATGGCTGATGCTATTCGCAATTTCTTCGCCGAGGGATTGGTCTCTATTCATTTATTGTGATCGCCATTGCGACCCCTTATGCGAGTGGCGACACGGAATATTAAAATTTAATGGCAATCGGACCCCCTTATGTAGCCAGCTTGCAAATACCCCTTCCAAGATGGATTTCAAATAGAAAGCCCACCTTCCTTCCGAGACGGAGAATCGGTGCGGGAAGTCCGGGGAATTTCCTATTCCTTATTTCCTCATCACTTGCCTACGCTACCACCTTCGCTGAAGCTCACTTCCACCGATTACCACTTACCTTTTAGTCTTTATAATCCCAGAATCAACAGCTACAGTTACTACGGAAAACCCCGGACCAAGTTTAACGCCGATCTCCAGAGCAGCGCACACATTCAATCCGCTGGAGGTTCCTGCAAAGATGCCTTCTTGTGAGGCCAACAACCTGGCCATTTCCCTGGCCTTGGTTTCATCGATGGCGAGCGCCTCGTCGTAGCGGTCCGTGGTCAACATCGGTGGCCTTCTTCCGATTGCCATCCCTTCAACCCGGTGGCTGCCCGAAGTGCCCTTAGTAAGGAATGCTGAAGAGGTAGGTTCGAGGGCGATGATCTTTGTTGCTGCCCGGGCCTCCTTGAGTTCAATTCCAACGCCGGTCAGCAGTCCCCCCGTACCGACACCGGCACAAAAAACATCGATCGGTTTATTGAGCTGGCCGAGGATGTCTTTGCCTATCCGGCGATAACCGATTTGAGCATCTTTGTTCTCAAACTGCTGTGTCCAGTAGGCGCCCTCTTTTTGCAGTTGCAAAACACGTTCTTCCATCCTTACAAACAGGTCGGGTGTTATTTTCCCGCCGTCGCTGGGAATGATTTCCAGTTCGGCCCCAAACAGTCGCATGGTTTGGAGTTTTTCTTTTGCAAAGGCATCGGAACTGATGGCCTTGAAGCGATGGCCTTTTACCGCGCACACAAAAGCAAGCGAGGTGCCAGTACTTCCACCCGTGTATTCCACGATGGATGTGCCGGCTTTTATATCCCCGCGTTTCTCCGCTCCTTCAATAATGGCCACCGCCATCCTGTCTTTATAAGAGCCTGTCGGATTGAAGTATTCAAGCTTGATATAAATGTCTGCGCATTTGGCAGGAACTATTTTCGATAGTTTGACCAAGGGCGTATTGCCGATGGTTCCTAAGATGGTGGTGGCTGTTGGCATGGGGTGTTGTCTGAACTGTGATTCTTGTGATTGGAATGATTTATGTAATTGGATCTAGCCTCCAGTCTTGAGTCCATAGTCTTGAGTTGGACACGACCTTAACTAAACAGCATCTACTATAGACCATCGGCTATGGACTATTCCTAAAGGTAATCAAGAACCTGAAAACCGTAACACAGCTTTCTTGCTGATTTCCAGCCGAATTATTTTTCAACTGACATACGGATCTAAATGTCCCTGGCGGACAATCAAACTCTTGAGTTATGGAAAAGTTTTATTCCAAGGCGAAAAGAAATTGCGGGATTACCCGTTGTCACGATCTAGAGTAGGCCCTTAAATTAATTTATCGAAGGGAAGGTAGGATTGCATTCTGAATTGATTGGCTTTGCCTGCCGTAGCTTTCCCTGACCACCGAGCTTCAGCGAAGGTGGTAGAGTAGGCAGGGGTATTCCAAAAAGTAGTATCTTTTAAGGATCTTTCCGCGGATCACCAAATTGGATGAATACGTTAAAGTGGATTGTCTTTATTTTCTTCGCAGTATTTGTTGGCCTTTACCCCTTCGCCTATTTGATGTTCGATATGTCCGCAGGATTGCTCTCCTCAAAAACGCCTGAATTATTGGGGAGCAAGGTGTGGCATGCTGCTTTTTATCAGCATATCCTTCTTGGCGGAATTGCATTGCTTACCGGGTGGTCTCAGTTTAGCAAGCGCATCAGAAATCGAAACTTGAATTTCCACCGCACCTTGGGCAAAGTTTATCTGATTGCAGTTGCTTTCAGTGGAATGGCGGCTCTCTATATAGCACTGTATGCCACGGGAGGTGCAGTGGCGACTTTGGGCTTCGGCGGACTGGCCGTTGCCTGGCTGTTTACTTCGTATCGGGCTTACCTTGCCATT
>WNFL01044482.1_pt2 | contig 11173 bp, 13 predicted proteins | sample 5400361 | NCBI WGS metagenome assembly WNFL01 (sample SAMN13153351, study PRJNA577476) | soil metagenome | isolation source: 40 cm soil on Douglas fir-dominated hillslope | place: USA:California | collected 2013-09-17 | reverse complement strand
CGCCTTCCCCCAGCGCCCCGCCTCGAAGTGTGCGCGGCCGGTCGTGAGGTGCTCGCGCACGCGGGCCCGGCCGTCGTCGGTGAGGAGGGGCTCGTCGCCCTCCGCCGGCAGGGCCGAGCGCGACCGCGACCGTCTGAGCGCGTCGTGGATCTGCCGGAGGTCTCGGCCGACGTCCTCGAAGGACGCGTAGCGTTCGTCGGGGTCCTTGCGCAGCATGCGATGGATTATGGAGGCGAGCCGCGACGGCAGCTCGGGGTTCAGGGTGAGCAGCGCGTCGGGCTCCTCGGAGATGATCTGGAAGAGCACGCCGTGGAGCGTCTTCCCCTGGAACGGCTTCTCGTGGCAGAGGAACTCGTAGAAGACCGCCCCCGCGGAGAAGATGTCGGTCCGCTGGTCGAGGGCCTTGCCGGTGGCCTGCTCGGGGCTCATGTAGTCGGGCGTTCCCAGGATGATCCCCCGGCGGGTGATGGTCTCGCGGGTCGCCACCCGGGCGAGCCCGAAGTCGAGCACCTTCACCTTCCCCTCCGTGGTGACCACGATGTTGGCCGGCTTGACGTCGCGGTGAACCACCCCGCGGGAGTGCGCGTATCCGAGGCCGTCGCAGATCTGGGCGAGGACGCGGACGCGGTCCGCGAGGGCGATGTCCGTCTGGCGGTCCATGAGCGCGCGCAGGTCGTCGCCGTCGAGCAGCTCCATCGCCATGTAGAGGTGGCCGTCCGCCTCGCCGAGGTCATAGACGGTCACGATGTTCGGGTGGCTGAGGCGGCCGATGGCCTCGGCCTCCCGGGCGAAGCGCTGCTGCTGCTCCTCGTCGCTCCCGAGCTCGGCGGAGAGCATCTTGAGGGCCACGATCCGACCGAGGCCATGGTCGAGGGCGCGGTAGACGACGCCCATGGCCCCTTCGCCGATCTTTCCCAGGATCTCGTAGCGGCCGAAGCGGGCCATGACGCGGGCCCTCGGGCGCTACTCCGTGTAGCGGAGGAGAACGACGGTGACGTTGTCCTTGCCGCCGGCCTCGTTGGCGGCGTCGATGAGGTGGCCCGCCGCCTCGTCGAGGGAAGCGGGCATGGGGGTGAGCTGGCGGAGGATCTCCGCATCGTTCAGCATGGCGTGCAAGCCGTCCGAGCACAGGAGCGCCACGTCGCCGGGAGCGAACTTGTGCTCCACCACGTCCAGCTCGATCGAATCCTTGGCCCCCACCGCCTTGGTGATGACGTTGCGGAGGGGATGGCGTTCGACCTCCTCCGAGTTCAGGATCCCCTCCCCCAGGGCGGCCGAGACCCAGGAGTCGTCGCGGGTGAGCTGGGAGAGCGCCCCGTCGCGCACGAGATAGCAGCGGCTGTCCCCGGCGGAACCCACCGTCATGAGGTTGCCGGACACGACGGCCGCCACCACCGTGGTGCCCATCCCGGTGTATTCCTCGCGGTTGTCCGCGGCCCGAAACACCTTCTTGTTCGCCAGCTTGATCGCGGTCTTCAAGCGGTTGCCGTCGAAGGAGAGGTTCACGTCCAGCCCGTAGGGCCAGGTGATCTCCTTCTCCTTGTGGCTCTTCTCGATGAAGGCGGCGAGGGTCTCGATGGCCATCTGGGAGGCCACCTCCCCGGCGTTGTGGCCGCCCATGCCGTCGCACACCGCGTAGAGGTTCGGCTCGGCGGCCACGAGGAGGCTGTCCTCGTTGAGCTTGCGACGGCGCCCCACGTCCGTCCGGCCGAACGCCTCGAGCATGAAGCCTTCTCTCCTGGCGGGGCCGCCCCTGGCGCCCGCCCCCGAAGCCGTTGCCGCGCTGAGTGTTGACCTTTTTGTACAGCGAGGATAAGGGCTTTGCCTTCGAGCGTCAAACGGGCAACCCCACGGACCGGAGGGAGCCTCAGCGAGGGCCCATCGCCGCTTTCATCTCCTTGACCGCCCGCTCCATCCCCACCAGCACCGCTCGGGCGACGATGTTGTGGCCGATGTTGAGCTCGCTGATCTCGGTGAGGGCCGTGATTGCTCCGACGTTCTGATAGGTGAGGCCGTGGCCCGCGTTCACGAGCAGGCCGAGCTTGCGGCCGAGCTTGGCTGCGTCCGCCACCTTTCGAAGCGCCGTCTCCCGCGCACGGGCATCCCGCGCGTCGGTGTAGGCGGCGGTGTTGATCTCGATCGCATGGGCGTCGAGCTTGTGTGATTCCTTGACCTGCTCGAGGTCGGGGTCGATGAAGAGGCTGACCTCGACCCCTCCATCCTGGAGCGTCTTCACGGTGGGCTTCAACTGGACGCTGTTCAGGACGACGTCCAGCCCACCCTCGGTCGAGATCTCCTCGCGGCGCTCGGGAACGAGCGTGACCTGGTCGGGCTTGACGGTGAGCGCGATGCGGACCATCTCCTGGGTCGCCGCCATCTCCACGTTGAGCCGCGTCTTGACGACCTGGCGCAGGATCTCCACGTCGCGGTCCTGTATGTGCCGGCGGTCCCCGCGCAGGTGAACCGTGATCCCGTCGGCCCCGCCCAGCTCGGCCAGCACCGCGGCCTGCACCGGATCAGGCTCGGTCACCCGCCGCGCCTGCCGCACGGTCGCCACGTGGTCGATGTTGACACCAAGCCGGGCCATGGAACGGAGCAGTATAGCGCGGGCCTATCGAACGAGCTTCAGGCCGGCCAGTCCGGCCACCTTCTCGAAGTCGCCGTCAGTGGTGAAGAGTCGGGCGCGCCGATTCAACGCCTGGGCGGCGATCAGCGCATCGGGAGTGGACAGGGCAAGGCCCTTTCGCGCGGCGGCGTTCACGAGGTCTGCCGCCAACAGGTGATCTCCCTCGGTGGCAAGGACGACCGGGAAGCTCTCCCGGACCGCGGCCAGGACCCGCTCGTGCTGCGCGCGTTCGGCGATGCCGCTGAGCAGCTCCTGCAGGACGATGCCTGGCAACGCGACCGGAGTATCGCTGTCCAGGAGGGCGGCGACCTGCGTCGCCAGCCCTTCCTCCCGCTCGCCTCGGCGTCGCCGCCGCAGCACCGCGGACACCACGACCGTGTCGAGAAAGATCACGGCCGCCGGCGGGCCTTCTTGTAGTCCCAGTCTGGCCGGAAGTCGATGGTGCCGAAAAGCTTGACGAAGGTGCGCCGCTTCCGCCGCTGGATGTACTCGGCCAGAGCCTCGTTGACGGTCTCACGCTTGGTGCGGCGGCCGCCGACCCGCAGCGCCTCCGTCAGCAGGCCATCGTCGATCGCCAGGTTCGTGGGCACCCGCCACCTCTCACACAGAGTCTTACACAGCCGCCGGCTTGGCACAAGGCAGGCAAACCGCTCGATGTCCTGCGAGAATGGGCACCGACGTCCAACGGAGTTGACGCCGGGCTTCGGGAGCTCGGTCCAGGAGGAAGACCAAATGAGAAGCGCCCTCGTGTGGATCTTCGGCCTCGTCGCGGCCACGGTTTCCGGCCAGACCCCCAGCCACAAGCACTATGAGAAGTCCGAGGAGGCGGACAAGCCGGCCCCAACGGGCGAGATGGCGCCCCGGCTCCAGAGCCTGGGCAAGCACACGTTCCCGGTGCGCACGAAATCCAAGCCGGCCCAGCTCTTCATCAATCAGGGTGTCAACCTCGCCTACGGCTTCAACCATGCCGAGGCGGGCCGGGCCTTCCGCGAGGCGGCGCGTCTCGACCCCGGGTGCGCCATGGCTTATTGGGGCCAGGCGCTCGTGCTCGGGCCCAACATCAACGCGCCGATGACCCCGGAAGACGAGCCGAAGGCCTACGAGCTGGCCCAGAAGGCCGTCGCCGCCCTCAAGTCGAGGGCCTCGGCGAGAGAGCAGGCCTACATCGGCGCCGTGGCCCAGCGCTATTCGGGCAAGGCCGATGACCGCGCGGCCCGCGACCGCGCCTACGCCGATGCCATGCGCGACCTGGTGCGCCGCTACCCCGGCGACCTGGACGCGGCCACGATGTACGCGGAAGCCCTCATGGACCTCCGGCCCTGGGACTACTGGAGGCGGGACGGGCAGCCCTACCCGGGGACCCGCGAGATCGTGGACACCCTCGAGAGGGTCATGGCCGCGAACCCCGCCCATCCGGGGGCGAACCACTACTACATCCACGCCATGGAGGCTTGGACCCCCGGGAAGGCAGAGGCCGCGGCCGACCGCCTGCTCGCCCTGATGCCGGGCGCAGGCCACATGGTCCACATGCCGTCGCACATCTACCAGCGGGTGGGCCGCTACGCCGATGCGGTGGCGTCGAACGAGGCGGCGATCAAGTCGGACGAGAGCTACATCACCCAGTGCCGGGCCCAGGGCCTCTACCCGATGGCCTACTACCCGCACAACATCCACTTCCTGTGGTTCGCGGCAACCGCCGAGGGACGAAGCCAGGTCGCAATCGACGCCGCTCGCAAGGCCGCGGCGACGGTGAGCGACCAGATGGTCGAAAAGCTCCCACTCCTCGCCGGCTTCCGGGTGGTGCCCTGGTACGCCCTCACGCGGTTCGGGAAGTGGGACGAGATGCTCGCGGAGCCCGCGCCCGCCGACCGATTCCTCTACCTCAAGGGCACCTGGCACTACGCTCGCGGGCTCGCCCTCCTTGGCAAGGGGCAGCTCGACGAGGCCGAGAAGGAGCTCGGCGCGCTGCGGCGGATCGCGGAAGACCGCGCCCTGGAGTACACGCTGTTCTCCCCCAACACCGCGGCGGCAATCCTCGCGGTCGCCCCGGAGGTGCTGGCCGGAGAGCTCCTGGCCCGGCGCAAGGACTACGACGCCGCCATCGCCCACCTGGAGCGGGCGGTGCGTCTGGAGACCGGCCTCGTCTACACCGAGCCGTCGGAAACGCACTACCCGCCGCGGCAGGCCCTCGCCGCGGTCCTGCTCGAGGCGGGAAGGGCAAAGGAGGCGGAGACCGTCTACTGGGAGGACCTGAGGCGCAGCCCGGACAACGGGTGGTCGCTCATCGGCCTCGCCCAGGCGTTGCGCGCCGAGGGCCGGGCGGACGATGCCGCCGCCGCCCAGGCCCGCTTCGAGAAGGCGTGGGCCCACGCGGACGTGAAGCTGACCGCCTCACGCTTCTGAGCCGGAGGGGGGAGGTCGCGGCGGAGACTCTTGGTCCTTGACGGGAGGGTGAGATGAAGCGCTACTGCTCGCTTTGCCTGGTGACGGCGTTGGGGCTCGCCGTCGCCGCACCAAGGTGGTCGCAGGCCAAGAAGGAGCCGGGGCGCGCGCGCATCACGATCTACCGCGTCGCTCCCGGCAAGCACCTCGACTTCCTCAAGTGGCTGGCCGCCCAGGACGAGGTCGCGAAGGAGGCCGGCGTCGCCACCGTCCAGCTCTACGCCCATCTCGACGGGGACGATTGGGACTACCTGGGCATCGGCCCCGTCACCACCCCCGACCAGGACAAGAAGCTGGACGAGATCGCCGCGAAGAAGGGGCTGAAGACGGGCTTCCCCGCCTCGCTCGAGTTCCGCCAGCTCCTGGCCTCGCACACGGACACGCCCCATGGCGGCCGCGGAGCTGGTCGCCCAGGCGGAAAAGTAGTCACCCGGCGGTCACGTCCCGCCGCGCCGCCTCCGCCAGCTCCCCGGCCCACGTCCGGATCTGGCCCTCGTCGGGGCCCTCCAGCATGATCCGCAGCTTGGGCTCGGTGCCGCTCCAGCGCACCAGCACGCGGCCGTCCTTCCCCAGGGCCGACCGCACCGCCTCCGTGGCCCGCGCGAGCAGCGTCATCTCCTCCAGCGGCCGGCGGGCCGGCAGGGTCACGTTCTCGAGCACCTGGGGCACCCGCTCCATGGCAGATCGGGCCAGCTCCGAGAGCGGCTTGCCGGTGCGGATCATCAGCGCCAGCACCTGGAGCGCGCCGATGAGCCCGTCCCCCGTGGAGGCGTGGTCGAGGAAGATCAGGTGCCCCGATTGCTCGCCCCCCAGGTTGTAGCCGCCCGCACGCATGGCCTCGACCACGTAGCGGTCCCCCACGGGGGTCCGCACGAGAGCCACCCCCTGGGCGGCCAGCGCGCGCTCGAGGCCGAGGTTGCTCATCACCGTCGCCACCACCGTGGCCTTGCGCAGCTCGCGGTCGCGCAGCATCCGGGTCGCGCACATGGCCATCACCGCGTCGCCGTCCACGATCTGGCCCTTCTCGTCGATCACGATCACGCGGTCGGCGTCGCCGTCGAGGGCGATGCCGATCTGGGCTCCCCGCTTCACCACGTCGGCCCGGGCGTGGTCGGGGTGCAGCGCCCCCGACTCGCGGTTGATGTTCACGCCGTTCGGCTTCACGCCGATGGCGTGGACCGTCGCCCCCAGCTCCGAGAAGACGAGCGGGGCCACCCGGTAGGCGGCCCCGTGGGCCGCATCCACCACCACCCGCACGCCTTCGAGCGAGAGGTCGCGGGGGAAGGTGGCCTTCACGAAGGCGACGTACCTCCCGCGCGCGTCCTCGAGCTTCTCGGCGCGGCCGATGCCGGGGCCGGTCTTGCGCTCGCCGAGCCGCTCGCCGTCCATCAGCAGCGCCTCGATCTCGCTTTCCGCGGCATCGGGAAGCTTGAAGCCGTCGGCCCCGAAGATCTTGATGCCGTTGTCGGCGTACGGGTTGTGGCTGGCGCTGATCACGATCCCCGCGTCGGCGCGCATGCTGACGGTCAGGTGGGCCACCGCGGGCGTGGGAACGGGCCCGCAAAGCATCACGCGGCCCCCCATCGAGCAGATGCCGGACGCGATCGCGGTCTCCAGCATGTAGCCGGAGAGCCGCGTGTCCTTGCCGATGAGGATCCGCGGCGCGTGGCGCTTGCCACGGCCCGCCACGTAGGTCACCGCCCGGCCCAGCGACAGGGCCAGCTCCGGCGTCATGGGGGCCTCGTTGGCCACCCCGCGGATGCCGTCGGTGCCGAAGAGTACGCGCGACGTGGCGCGGGTGATGGTCATGGTGCGCTCCTCGGTCGCTGGGGTCGGACCGTCACTTCGGCCGGCTCGACCTCGGAAAGGCTGGCCGCCGCGAACCCGGAAGCCAGCTCCACCGCCACCAGCAGTCGTTGCACGCCGGCCTGGGGGTCGACGAGGCTCACGTACGCGTGGACGCTCTCGGGCTGGAGCTGCTTGAGCAGGGCGACCGGCCCGGCGATGACCAGCCGCACGACGGCGGGCCGCGCGACCCCGACCCCGCCCCGAACCTCGACCGGCACCGATTCGAACCGTCGCTTGCCCGACTCCTCGCGGATCCGGGCCGTCACCTGGACCCGGCTCGCTCCCTGCAGCCGCAAGACCGGGTCCTCGAGGCCGATGCTGACCCGGTCCACGACGGAGACCTGGGCTCCCTCCACCGAGACGGGCTCGGTGAACGCGCTCTCCACTTCCTGCACGCGGCTCTTGGGGCCGGCGATCCGCACTTCCGGAGGATCGCTCACCACCTCGGCCACTTCGTAGCCGGCGGCCGGACGCCCGATGAGCCGGGGGCGGACGGGCACCGCCTTCTGGAGCGTCCGCTCGAAGTTCAGGGTGAGGATGGCGGGCGTGATCTTCACCACGCGCACCCCGAAGGGAACGCGGACGGTCTCGGGGGTGAGGTGGATGATCCGCTCGCCCTCCCCGGCCCCGGCGAGGTTGATCTGGGCCGAGATCTCGCCCGGGCCGAGGGCGTGGATGATCCCCGGCGACGCCCGCAGGCGCACCTCGACGCTGTTCACGGCGTCGCCGGTCAGCTCGAGGCTCTGGGGGAAGTTCTGAAGCTCCACCGGGACGTTGAGCCCGCGCTCCGAGGTCTTCTCCCCCGCGATCACGAACCAGAGCACCACGGCAAGGGCCAGGCTCGCCAGCTTGAGGGGCAGGTTCTCGAGAAGGACGTTCATGGCCGCCCCGTCATTCCTCGCGGGCCGCCACCGCCTCGCGGGAGGGGGCCTCCGCGCGGGCCCGGTCCTTCCCCTCGAGGGTTTCGAGCAGCGCCTGCTTGAGCTCGCGTCCGTCGAGCTCGCGGCGGATCAGGCCGCCCTCCACGAGCGAGATGATGCCGGTCTCTTCGGACACCACCACCGCCAACGCGTCCGTGTCTTCCGACAGGCCGATGGCCGCCCGGTGCCGGCTGCCCAGCGTGCGCGAGAGCTCGGGGTTCACCGTGAGGGGAAGGAAGCAGGCCGCGGCGGCCACCCGGTTGGCCTGGATGATCACGGCCCCGTCGTGGAGCGGGGTCTCGGGGTTGAAGATGCTGATCAGGAGGTCGTAGGTGAGGAGGGCATCGAGGGCGATGCCGGTCTCGATGTAGCTCCGGAGCCCCATGTCCCGTTCGATCACGATGATGGCCCCGGTCCTGGTGGAGGCGAGGGTGGTGGCGGCCAGCACCACCTCGTCGATCACCTCTTCCTTGCGCCGCCCCACCACTCCCAGGAACGGAAGCGGCGTCTTGCCGAGGTGGGCCAGCACTTTTCGGATCTCCGACTGGAAGACGACGATGATTGCAGGTTGGCGAGCAGGGAGGTCCAGTAGAGCACCACCAGGACGAGCGCGCCCAGCGCCATCTGGACGGCGTGGGTCCCCCGGAGGAACAGCAGGAGCTGGTAGACGATGAAGGCGACGAGCAGGATGTCGAGGATGTCCCACCAGGTGAAGTCGGTGGCGGCGAGGGCGCGGGTGATGCGCTCCAGGATCACCGCTCACCCCCGAGGCCCGCCGAGAGGATGGCGTCGCAGACCCGAGCCACCTGGGCCATCTCCGCCACGTCGTGGACCCGCACCAAGTGGGCCCCGGCCATCACCGCCGCCGCCACTGCGGCCGCGGTGCCGAAGAGCCGCTCGGAGGGCGGCGCTCCCCCGAGCACGGTCCCGATGAAGCTCTTCCGCGACGGCCCCACCAGCACCGGCCGGTCGAGGCGCTGAAGCTCGCCCAGGCGGCGCATCGCCTCCAGGCTGTGCCCGGCGTCCTTGGCGAAGCCGATCCCGGGATCCACGATCATGCTCTCCCGCGGCACTCCGGCAGCCATACCCCGGCGGAGCGCTTGCTCGAGCTCCTCCGCAACCTCGCCCATCACGTCGCGGTAGCTGGGCTCCCGGTGCATTGCCGTGAAGTCCCCTCGCAGGTGCATCACCACCGCCGGCACCCCGCGCTCGGCCACGAGGGGTGCGAGCCCCGGGTCGAAGCGGAAGCCGCTCACGTCGTTGACGAGGTCGGCCCCCGCGTCGAGGGCGGCCCGCGCCACCTCCGCCCTCGTGGTGTCCACGGAGATCGGCCCCGCCCCGCGCGCCCGAAGGCCTTCGATGACCGGCACCACCCGCCGGCGCTCCTCGGCCGCGTCCACCCGGAGAGCGCCGCCGGGGCGGGTCGACTCCCCGCCCACGTCGACGATGTCGGCTCCCGCCTCGAAGAGCGCGAGGCCCCGGAGGACCGCCGCGTCCGCATCCGCGAACTGCCCGCCATCCGAGAACGAGTCCGGGGTGACGTTCAGCACCCCCATCACCAGCGTGCGAGCGCCGAGCACCACCAGCTCCCCCCGGAGGGGGATTCGGTAGCGTCGGCGCGGGGTCGGGGCGTCGATACCCGCCTCTCGCTAGGACGTGGGCTTGGGCGCGGCCATGGGCGGAGGGAGGATGCCCGGGCTGCGCTCGCCCTCGTCGACCTTGCCTTCCCGGGGCGGCACCGGCACCGGCGCCGGGGCCGGCCTGTGCGGGGCCCGGATGCTCATCGGCTGGCCCGCGAGGACCTGCTGGATCTGCTCGCCGTCCAGCACCTCGTGCTCGAGGAGCGCCTCCGACACCTGGACGAGTACCGGGCGCCGCTCGGTGAGGATGCGGGCGGCCCGGTCGTACTGCTCGGACACGATCCGCTTGACCTCGGAATCGATCTTGAGGGCGGTCGCCTCGCTGTAGTCCTGGTGGCGGTTGAACTCCTTGCCCAGGAAGATCGCCTCTTCCTTCTTGCCGTAGGTGAGCGGCCCCAGGGTCTCGCTCATGCCCCACTCGCAGACCATCTTGCGCGCCATCTCGGTGGCCTGCTCGATGTCGTTCTGGGCCCCGGTGGTGATCTGCCCGAAGGTCAGCTCCTCCGCGATGCGGCCGCCCATGCAGACCGCGATCCGGCTCTCCAGCTGCTCCTTGCTCCAGTTGTGCTTCTCCTCGGTGGGGAGCTGCTGGGTGAGGCCGAGGGCCATGCCGCGCGGGATGATGGTGACCTTGTGAAGCGGATCGGTGTGGGGCAGGAGGGCGGCCAGGAGAGCGTGCCCCGCCTCGTGGTAGGCGGTGATCTTCTTCTCCTCTTCCGTGATGATCATGCTCTTGCGCTCGGCCCCCATCAGGACCTTGTCCTTCGAGCTCTCGAAGTCGCGCATGGTGACGAACTTCTGGCTGTGGCGCGCCGCCAGGAGCGCCGCCTCGTTGACGAGGTTCGCGAGGTCGGCCCCGGAGAAGCCGGGGGTCGCCCGAGCGAGCACCGAGATCTCCACGTCGTCGGCGAGGGGGATCTTGCGGGTGTGAACCAGGATGATGCCCTCGCGGCCGCGAACGTCGGGGCGCGAGACCACCACCCGGCGGTCGAAGCGGCCGGGGCGCAGGAGCGCGGGATCGAGGACGTCGGGCCGGTTGGTGGCCGCGATGAGGATGACGCCGTCGTTCGACTCGAAGCCGTCCATCTCCACGAGGAGCTGGTTCAGGGTCTGCTCGCGCTCGTCGTGCCCACCGCCCAGGCCCGCTCCGCGATGCCGGCCCACCGCGTCGATCTCGTCGATGAAGATGATGCAGGGGGCGTTCTTCTTCCCCTGCTCGAAGAGGTCGCGCACCCGGGAAGCGCCGACTCCCACGAACATCTCGACGAAGTCGGAGCCGGAGATCGAGAAGAACGGCACGTTCGCCTCTCCGGCGATGGCGCGCGCGAGAAGGGTCTTGCCCGTCCCCGGAGGGCCCATGAGGAGCACGCCCTTGGGGATGCGCCCGCCCAGCTTCTGGAACTTCTGGGGCTCGCGCAGGAACTCGATGATCTCCTGCAGCTCTTCCTTGGCCTCGTCCACTCCGGCCACGTCCTTGAACGTGACCTTCTTCTGCTGGCTGGCCAGGAGCTTGGCCTTCGACTTGCCGAAAGAGAGGGCCTTGTTGCCGCCGCTCTGCATCTGCCGCATGAAGAAGATCCAGAACCCGATCAGCAGCAGGAAGGGAGCCCAGGAGATCAGCATGTTCGCCCAGGTGGGGGTCTGGTCGGGCTGGTAGTTGACCATGACCTTCTTGGCGAGGAGGGTGTCGACCATCT
>WNFL01322184.1_pt1 | contig 11175 bp, 13 predicted proteins | sample 5400361 | NCBI WGS metagenome assembly WNFL01 (sample SAMN13153351, study PRJNA577476) | soil metagenome | isolation source: 40 cm soil on Douglas fir-dominated hillslope | place: USA:California | collected 2013-09-17 | reverse complement strand
GCGCGATCCGCCGCCAGCGCTCCAGACGTTTGGTCGCGGCGCGCTCCAGGCCGCGCTCGCTGCGAACCGTCTCCACCGGCACAATCTCCGCGACCCCCAACTCGGTCGCTTTTTCGATCATCCATTCGAAGTGGTCGAACTTGATTAGCGCGGCGCACAGCGTTACCCGCAGAGGCGATTCGCGCGCCTCGATCGGCTCAATTGTGCGGAACAGGACTCGCTCCTTGTGCGCGGTCTCGATCTCGGCGAGGTACACGTTGCGATTGTCGGAAATCTCGTAGCGCTGGCCGGGCTCCACGCGCAGCACCCGCGTCAGATGCTTGGCATCCTCGCCCGCGATCTCCGCATGCCCGTTTCGAATTTCTTCAACGAAAAATCTTCGCCGCACTCCTGGCTCCTGGCTCCTTCTTTGGTGGCTCCTGGCTCCTGTATTCTTTCACTAGTGATCTCTCACCTGCGCGGCGCGCTCCTCGAAAAACATCCCAATCGTGTCGTGGTGGACGCGCACGGCGTCGGCTACGAGGTGACTATCCCCGTCTCGGCCTTTTCGTCGCTCCCCGAATTGGGCGCGGAGGTTCGGCTGCACATCCACACCCACGTGCGCGAGGACGCCCTGGCGCTGTTCGGATTCGTCTCGCCCGCCGACAAGACGGTCTTCGAGAAACTGATCGCGGTGAGCGGCATCGGTCCGAAGCTCGCGATCACCGTGCTGAGCGGTCTTGCGGCCGAAGATCTGGCCGCCGCGATTCGCGCGGGTTCCATCGAACAACTGGTGCGCATCCCCGGCGTCGGCAAGAAAACGGCCGAGCGCATGATCCTCGAACTGCGCGACAAGTTGGACCTGGCGGGTCCGCCGTCACGCCCCGCCGAGGCGAAGTCGGCCTTCAGCGTTACCGAAGAAGACGTCATCTCCGCGCTGATGAATTTCGGCGCCACGCGCGCGGCGGCGGAAGCGGCGGCGACCAAGGCCCACTCCGCCACCGAATCCAACGATTTCGACGGGCTGTTCCGTCGCGCCCTCAAGTTGGTTCGCTAAGGTGGGGAGGCGGTTTCGGCCTGCCTATTCGTCTGGATCTTATAAATCATGACTGCTAACGCTCCAGTCTGCAAAAGGGGGACTGGCTCGAATTTCGCCGCTTTTGCGAAACGTCGTGCCTGTACCCTTTTTGCCGGGTTCGAATTACTGCTAGAAATCAACGACGCACTCCACTAGTGCACTGTGGCGCAGGCTGTTTCGCCTCCCTAGTACACTGAAGTCTCATGCACGAACAGGGCATCGTCTCCGCGTCGTTGCGCGAAGAGGAGCGGCAATTCGAGGCGGCCTTGCGCCCCAGCCGGTTGAACGATTTCACCGGGCAAGCCAAGGTCAAAGAAAACCTTGCGATCGCGATCGAAGCCGCCCGTCAGCGCGGCGAGGCGATGGACCACGTGCTGCTTTACGGTCCGCCGGGCCTGGGCAAGACCACCCTCGCCGGCATCATCGCCAGCGAGCTCGGCGTCGGAATACAGCAGACCTCCGGCCCGGTGCTCCAGAAAAAGCTGGACCTGGTCGGCATCCTCACCAACATCAAGGACCGCGAAGTTTTCTTTATCGACGAGATTCACCGCCTCCAGCCGGATGTCGAGGAGATGATCTACTCCGCGCTCGAGGATTTTCGAATGGACATTCTGATCGGCACCGGGCCCGGCGCGCGCACCGTATCGATGGACATTCGCCACTTCACTGCCATCGGCGCGACCACGCGGCAGGGACTGATCAGCGCGCCGCTGCGCGGACGCTTCGGCTTGGTCCTGCGCCTGAATCATTACGACGTCGCCGAGCTGACCGGCATCGTTGCACGCTCCGCCAAGCTGCTCAACGTCGAACTCGACTCGCCCGCGGCCGAAGAAATCGCGCGCCGCAGCCGCGGGACGCCGCGCATCGCCAATCGCCTGCTCCGCCGCGTTCGCGACTATGCGCAGGTGCGCGCCGCGGGTCGTGTCGACCTGGACGTGGCGATGAAGGCGCTCGATCTCCTCGAAGTCGACCGGCACGGGCTGGACGAGATTGACCAGAAGATCATGCTCACGCTGCTCGAAAAATTCGGCGGCGGGCCGGTCGGCGTGCAGACCATCGCAGCCGCGATCGACGAACAATCCGACACCATCGAAGAAGTCTACGAGCCTTACCTGATGCAGCTCGGGTTCCTGGACCGCACGCCGCGCGGCCGGATGGGCACGGATCGCGCGTTCGAGTATTTTAAGATTCCGCGGCGCGGGCGCATGAGCCAGAACACGCTCTTCTGAGGACGGCGATTGAAAACCGCCTATCTCGGCCTCGGAACCAATCTCGGCGATCGTGCGGCCAATCTGCGGGATGCCATCGAGCGCCTTCGGTCGGCGGAATGCCGAGTTTCTCGCGAATCTTCGGTGTATGAAACCGAGCCGCGCGACGTTCCCGACCAGCCCTGGTTTCTAAACCAGGTGATCCAGCTTCAGACCACCCTATTCCCCATGCAGCTCCTCGCCCGTGTGCAGCGCATCGAACGCGACATGCGATCGACATCGACATCCTGCTCTTCGGCTCGGCCATCGTATCCGCGGACCAACTGGAGATTCCACACCCGCGCATGTGGGAGCGGCGCTTTGTGCTGGAACCGCTGGCCGAGCTAGTACCCGACCTCCGCGACCCCCGCACCAAATCCCCCATTCAGAAAATGTTGAATCGGGTCGCGAGTCAGGCAGTACGCAAATTGTGACGGTGGGGCGGCCGACTGCCGGCTTCAGAAGCCGCCGCGCCACATGACCTTGGCTTTGTCCGCCGCCGTCATCTTCTCCGCCGCGTATCGCAAGACCAGCCTGGGCGCACTCTCGCGCCACGGTAAAACAAAACGCATCGTCTCGCGCGGCTTTTTCGGATAGGTCTCCTTCAGAAGCCAGCCGACGCCCTTCTGCACCATCACGTCCTCGTCCGTCATCAGCAGGGTGCCGATTCGAAAAATCGCGTCTGCGTGCAGCCCGCGACTCGCCGAGGGTTCCAGCGCGACCGCCGCGGCGCGCCGCTTCCAGCGATTCTTCGACCGCGTCCACGCGTCCAGGTCTCCGATCAGCGACGCATCGTTCGCGATGCAACCGCCTAACAGCCACTGCGAAATTCCGTCGGTCAGACTCCAATCGTTCACGAAGCGATCCAGCCAGCCCGCGAACATGCGAAACTCGCGCGCGCCGAACTGCTTGGCGAAGCGGCGGTATAGGTAGATTGCCAGCGCGCCCTCTTCGTGGCGACCGGATTCCCACAACGTCTCGCACAAACGATCACGATCCGCGGCGGGCCATTTCTTCACCTGCGCGTACAACTCGCGTGCCATCCGCTGCACCTCGGGCGCACGCACGCCGTACCCGTCCACTTGTTCATCCGGCTGGTGAAAACGACGTGTTTTCGCCAACTCCTCAGCGCTTCCGAGCCGCTTGAGCTCGGCGCGAATCCCGCTAAGAAGCTCTTTCACTGGGACTCCCTACTTCCGCTGGCCGCGCGTTCACAATCTTCACCCGCGCGATTCGGTTACGATCCATCTGCTCCACGATGAAAGTCCGATTCTCAAATGCCACCGACTCGCCGGGCGTGGGAATGTAGCCGAAGCGGAACAGCAGAAAACCGGCCAGCGTCTCGAAGCCTGCATCGCCCGGCAGTTCCACTCCGTATTGCGACGCCAGATCGCGAATGCTGGTCGCGCCGTCCACCACCACCACTGCCGCGCCCGGAACCGGCTGCGGACGCCGCGTATCGTGCTCGTCGCCGATCTCGCCGAATACCTGTTCCATCGCGTCTTCCAGCGTGATCAGTCCGGTGATGGTTCCGAACTCGTCCACCACCATCGCCAGATGTGTGTGACGGCGCCGGAACTCTTCGAGCAGTTGCGTGACCTGCTTGGTTTCGGGGACCACCAGCACTTCGCGGAGGTAGCGGCGTAACCGGAACGGCTGCGGCGGCCGGCGATGATCGGCCGCAATCTTGCGTTCCTGCCAGGCGCGCATCAGATCCTTGTAATGAATGATGCCAACGATGTGCTCGGGATTTCCTTCGTAAACCGGCAAACGTGAGAATTCGTGTTCCAGCGCGAGCCGCAGCAATTCGTCCAAACCGGTGTCGACCGAAATCGAGACGATGTCGCGCCGCGGCGTCATGACCTCACGCGCCGCCACATCTTTCAGCTCCAGCAGTTTTTGAATCGCCTCTTCTTCGAACGCGTCCAGATAGCCTTCGCGCTTGCTCGACTCGACGATGAATTTCAACTCTTCCGCGGTGTGGCCGCCGGAACCGTGCCCGTGGAGGCCCAGAATCCGCGATAGGAGAGATGCCGATCGTTCCACCACCACCACAAAAGGCGCTGAAATTGCATAGAACAATTTCAGAACGGGCGCCACCAATAGCGCCAGCCGGTCCGCCTTCTCGATGGCGAGGTTCTTCGGCACCACCTCGCCCACCACCACGTGCACGTAGCTCATCGCCAGAAATGCGAGTGCGAAACATCCACCGCGCCAGATTGCTTCCGCGTGCGGAGTAATCACCGGATGAAATAGCGAATAAAAGATCTCAAATAGCGAATCTTCACCACCCATCCCAGTCCCAGGCTGGCCAGGGTTACGCCCACCTGCGTGACGCTCAGCAGACGCGACGGATTCGCCAGCAGATCCAGCGCGGCGCGCGCCCCCAGATTCCCTTCGCCCGCAAGCTGCTTCAAACGCGACCGCCGCACGCTCACCAGCGACACTTCCGCCGCGGCGAAAAAGCCGTTCACCGCAACGATCGCGAACAGTAAAACCAGGCGGAGAGACATGTGGTTTCCGCTACAATGCGAGCAGTGTCGTCACGGCTCGTTCGAGCAATTAATCTGAGCATAGCGGTTTTATTGCTGGCGCTCCTGTTCGCGGCGTACTGGTTCGCCTACCGACCGCTGCCGAAATCTTCGGGCCAGATCACGGCGCCGGTTTCGGCCCGCGCGACCGTTGCGCGTGACGCCCGTGGCGTGCCGCACATCTCCGCGGCCTCGTGGGAGGATGCCGTTTTTCTGCAAGGCTTCGCCACCGCGCAGGATCGCATGTGGCAAATGGACGGGCTGCGCCGCCTGGCCGCCGGCGAACTGGCCGAAGTGGTGGGACCTGCCGCGCTCGATTCTGATCGCGACTCGCGCCGCCTGCGCCTTTCCCGCATCGCCGAAGCTTCAGAGCGAGCCATGCCCGCAGCCGACCGTGCCGTGCTCGCGGCCTTCGCGCGTGGCGTGAATTATTTTCTCGAAACCCACCGCGGCAGCCTCCCGCTCGAGTTCACCTTGCTCAACTACGAGCCTCGCCCCTGGCGCGTCCGCGATTCGATCCTGGCCGGCCTACAGATGTATAAGACGCTCACCAATAGTTGGCGCGACGAGATGATCAAGCTGCATGCGCGCCTCCGCGGCGACGCCGCTAAAGTGGATTATCTTTTTCCGCCACGCTCCGGTTTCGATCCGCAGCCGGGATCGAACGCGTGGGCGCTCTCGGGCTCCCGCACCGCCAGCGGCAAGCCGATTCTGGCCAACGATCCGCACCTGGATTTCGCCATTCCCTCCACCTGGTATCTGGTCCACCTGCAGGCGCCCGGGCTGAACGTTAGCGGCGCCTCGCTACCCGGCGTGCCCGGCGTAATCGTCGGTCATAACGATCGCATCGCGTGGGGCGTCACCAACCTTCAGTTCGACGTGCAGGATCTGGTTCGCGAGCAGTTCGATCCGCAAAACGCGCGCTACGTTTTTAAAGGGCAGACCTTCTCCGCCGGGGTCGAGCGCGAGCTGATTCCCGTGAAAGGCGAAAAACCCTCCGAGTTCGCCGTGTTCGTCACGCGCCACGGTCCGGTGGTCGCGATCGAAGACAACCAATACTATGCGCTGCAATGGACCGCGGCCGATGCTTCCAGTTTCACGTTTCCTTTTCTCGATCTAAATCGCGCAAAGAACTGGACCGAGTTCACGACGGCGATCGCGCGCTTCCCCGGCCCCGGCCAAAATTTCGTGTACGCGGATGTGGACGGCAACATCGGCTACCACGCCACCGGTCATTTGCCGATTCGCAAGAACTGCAAAGGCGACGTGCCCGCCGATGGCGCGTCCGGTGAGTGCGAGTGGCAGGGCTACATTCCCTTCGACCAGCTCCCCAATGCGTTCAATCCCGCGTCCGGCGCGGTCGTGACCGCGAATCAGAATCCGTTCCCGGATCAGTACGATTACACGGTGAGTGGAAATTTCGCCGCCCCCTATCGCGCGCGGCGCATTCGCGAATTACTCGACGCCAGTCCCCGCTGGAATCCGGCTGAGATGCTGAACATTCAGAAGGACGTGTATTCCGCCTTCTCGCATTTCCTGGCGAAGCAGGTGGTGGCCGCGTGGGATGCACGCAAAGCCTCCAATCCCGAATTGCAGGAAGCCGTCGTGCTGCTGCGCGGCTGGAATGGAATGATGGAAAAGGGCGCCGCCGCGCCGATGCTGGTCACGCTGGTGTTTCAGGAATTACGCAAGACCGTGGCCGAGAGCGCTTCGCCGGGCGCCGGCCAGAGTTACGAATTTCCCATGGCCACGGCGGCCCTCGAACGCCTGCTGCGCGATCGCCCCATCGGCTGGTTTTCCGATTACGACGCAATGCTGATGAAATGTTTCAGCGACGCGGCCGCGTCGGGGACCAAGCTGCTAGGCTCCAAGATCTCGCGCTGGGATTATGGCAAGTACAACGAGTTACGGATCGTACATCCGGTCGGAAACGCTCTGCCGCTGGTCGGATCGTACTTCAACATCGGCCCCGTACCGATGAGCGGATCGTCGACTACAGTGAAGCAGACCACCCGCCGCATGGGTCCCTCCATGCGCATGATCGCCGACCTGAGCGATTGGGATCGCTCGCTCCAGAACATCACCATCGGCGAATCCGGGCAGATTTTCTCCTCGCACTACAAGGATCAGTGGGAAGCCTATTACGCCGGTACCAGCTTTCCTATGCAGTTCACCAAGGTGGATGCGAAGGCAGTGCTGGTGGTGAATCCGCGTTGAAGATTATCCCGGAGCTTTTTCGCGATGCGGATGAAATGCGCGCCCCACCGATCGCATCCAGCGCTTCACTCGATTGCCTTTTTCGGGCACGGGAGCTTCGTCGATCGCGGCGGGTTCGGCCGCCTCGACCGGTTCCGGCGCGGCTTCCGGTGGTGCGATAGCCGCCGTCGGGATTGGATCAGCCGGGGACTCCACCTCGCGGATCTTCGCCCGCAGCGGAGCCGTAACCACGCGACCGGACGTCGCTTTTGCGGGAATTGCAGCCGCCGGTAGAACCGCGTCCACCCGCGCGTGCGATGCGGACGGCGGAACATCGAAGCTCGGCAGCCACCGATATACCGCAAGTCCGGCCATCAGCAGGGCGGCGACGATCGGCAACATCCGGATGTGCCTCAGAATTTCCGGCAGTATTCCGCGGGAACTCAGATGCATTAGCAGGGCCGCGAACAAAAATGCCCCACCGATTTCGAGCGCTATTGTCGCCATCATCACTCGCTTATCGTCGGTTATCGCGGGAACCGCTAGAGTACAGCCCGGGCGCGCGTACTGGCGTCTTCCAGCAGCTCGAAGCGGCCGTCCTGCTTCAAACGGTAGCGGCGATCGCGCCAAACAATCGTGTTGCCGAAGAATCCCGCGATCCAGAAACAAAAACTCATCACATCCTCGATCGGCAGCAGCCACCACTCGACCATCGCGTCCAGAACGCGTGTCGCCACCACCCACGCCGCACCCGCGCGAACCGCGAACACCGCCGCCAGCACCGGCCACCACAGCGGATGCAGCGCCGTCAGCAGCAGAGCCAGCGGGAACGGCATCGTGAAAATCTGTCCCAAATAGCCCCACGGCCGCGACCGTCGCGTGCTGCGCGCCCACCGCAACCGATGCGCCGCGTTGTGCCGCCAATCGGAGCTGCCGATGTGGTGCTCGATCACATAGGAGGAAAGAATCACGCCGTGGCCGGCCTCCGCGGCGAACTTCCCCATCACGAAATCCTCGGCGAGATAGTCCTTCAACCGATCAAACCCGCCGATTGCACGCAAGACGCCGCGCCGCGCCACGATGGTCGGCCCCACTGCGAACCGCATGCCTTCCAGCATTCGCGCCACTAGAATCCCCGCAATGAAATCCGTGTTCATGCCCGTTGCTTCCAGTCGCGACCACAGGCTGCCGCCCGCCACCGCGCGATACGGACAGGTCGCCACGCCCACTTTCCCGTCCGCGAATTCGGCGGCCGCGGTGCGCAGCAAATCCGGCGTGACCCGAATATCGCTGTCGCTCATCATCACCAGGTCGTTGGCCGCGGCCTCCATCATCCGGTCCAGACTGAAGACCTTCGCGTTGGGATACGGCGGTTCGCCGACGATCAATACTCTGGTCGCAATGTGGGAAAACTCGCCGCGCAGCTTTTCGACGACGGCCACTGCCGGATCCGCCGCGTCGCGCACTGCAAAGAGTATTTCGAACGACGGATAGTTCTGCTCGAAGAACGTCCGTAAGTTGGATTCGAGATCCAGGTCCAGCCCAGCCAACGGCTTCAGAATGGAGACCGGCTCGACACCCGCCGCTGTACTCGGCAACGCCGGCCCCGCTAGCGACAAATAGCGCAGCGCGGCGACCACGCTGAGTAGCGAATACACCAGCGCCCCCGCCACCAACGCCGCCAGCACCAGCGTCACGCCGGCGATCCACATTTCTAATTAGACGCGCGCTTGGGACGGTACAGATCCATGGGGTTGGTCTTAGCGTCGATCGCCACTTCCACCGTCCCGGCCAGCATCTCTTCCCAGCTTTGATCGCCCCAGCGAACTTCCTTCGATGGATCAGGGTTGGCCGGATTGTTGGCGGAATTATCGTAACGCGCGTAACACTCGATGCGCGACCCGCGTGTCAGCGCGATCGGCTCGGTCAGGTAGTACTGCAGTTGCCAATTGAAATCGTAACGAGGAACGTTGAGCAGCGTCTTCGTCTCACCGCCCGCAGGCGTGACGCGAAACTCAAACGACTTCCCGCGCACATGCATATGCGGATTTAGCGCCACGATGCGCGCATCGTCCTGCAACGTCATTTTGGCGTCCGCGGCGTAATCCGCGGCGCCCGGCGGAATTACGATCCCGCGATTCGCGATCACCATGGTCAGCACGCGCTCTTTCGGCGGAGTCTTGGCGAACACGATCCCCAGCCGCGTCCGATCCGTCGCCGGTTTTCCGCTGGCCGTGTAATGCATTTGGAAAATCAAATCGCTGCCCGCTTTGATCAGCTTGGCTTGCCCCGGGGGAAGCGCGTGCGGCACGCTACCCGGCACATGGAAATCGAGCAGCTCGTCGCCGATTCCCTGACCGGCTTCGGCTTGTTTGCCAGCCACTGGCTCGCCCAGCTTCGCTTGCCGCAGCCAGCGCGATTCCGGCGGACGGGTGAACACCGCAGCGTGATGCACCACGGTGCGATCGCCGGGACGCAGTTCCACCACCTGAATCCATTTGTCTTCGGTGAAGCCGGTCGGCACCACGAAGTGCTGATACTCGATCGTCCCGCTGGCGGCGACTTTATACTCAGCCGGCATCTCGAGAATCAGATCCGGCGTGCCGATGTTCCAGCCCTCGGTGAACACGCGGGGTTTGGGTGCATCCTTCGGATCGCCCGCAGGCGCGCCGGCCTCAACCCAGGCGGCGAGCACATCGGCGTCCGCCTTGGTCAGCGTCCGATCGTTCGAAAACTTTCCGTGCGCGGGATCCGCGAACCAGGGCGGCATTTTTTTCGACAGCACGGCTTCCCTAATCGACTTGGCCCACGGCCGCGTGCTCTCGTAGCTGAGGAACGACATGGGCGCGGCTTCCCCCGGCCGGTGACAGGCCTGGCAGTTCTGCTGTAGCACCGGCAGGACGTTCTTGTAGAAAGTGGGCGCCGGGGCGGCATACAGCCCGGCAGTAAAGGTCAAGGCAATCGCGATTCCCCGCATTCGATCAGCATACCGCGATGCGGATTTAGTAGCGGAAGGGTTCCAGGTCGGCGTATTTTTCAGGAATCGGAATGTCCCAGGGGTCCTTCTCGATGACTTTCTGGCCTTCGCAGAAGACCATCGGAACCAGAGCCTCCCGATGGAGTTTTACGGCGCGATAAAAGGCCTTGTCGAGGGCTTCATTGATCAGGTCGTGATCCTGCATGAGCTCGCTGATCGATCTTGACCTGTTTCCGCTGCCGTTTTCAGCCATTGCCGTACTCCTTACTCAATGTATCCCAGGTGAGGGCGTAGATATTCTTGATGCCACCAGAGATGAAGGGTTCCATTCGGTTATGCTTATCGCCGTGCAAGAGGAGCGAGTGACGATTCTTGTCGAACTACTGAACGAAGGCGTGAAGTGTTGGCGTCCGGTTTGGGCGAAGCATCTTTCTGAAGATACCTACCGCATCATGGATACCGTGCCGGAAGGGGAAACGTGGGTGTTCCAACCCGGCGAGGTCGTCCGATGCAAACAACGCGAGTTCAGCGATGGAACGGGCCTGACCGCCTACGAGTCGGTGTCGGTGACGTGACTCTAGCCAGACAGTTGGCGAGGTCAGCACATCGCTTCCGATTACCCTCACTCACATCGTCCCGATCACAGCCCGAACACGAAAATCGCATTCCCTGCAGCGATCGCGACGTGTTCTTTCCCATCGATCTGAAACGCGATCGGATTCGACGCCATCATGCCGCCCGTCTGAAATTCCCACAGTGGCTTGCCCGAAATCCCGTCGGGGGCGTAGAAATTCCCCTCGCTCGATCCGCCGAATACCAGCCCGCCCGCCGTGCCCAACACACCGACCCAGGGCGGTGTCTTCAACCGAAACTCCCACTTCTGTTTGCCCGTCGCGACATCCAGCGCGCGGATCGCGCCGTACGCGTCATCGCCTGCCAGCGCGCGCTCCCCACCGCCCGCGAAGAACGTTCCAGGTTTGTACTCCGCTTCGTCCTTGTAATAGTAGGCGCTCATCTCGCGCACCGCGACGTAAAATTGCTCGCGCCCCGCATCGTACGACGGACTGAACCAATTCGTCGCGCCCTGCAGACTGGGCCACACCAGCGTCCCCTCTTCGCTCGGCGCCGTATTCGGCAGCACGATCGGACGGCCGCTATCGTCCAGCC
>WNFL01323214.1_pt1 | contig 11176 bp, 13 predicted proteins | sample 5400361 | NCBI WGS metagenome assembly WNFL01 (sample SAMN13153351, study PRJNA577476) | soil metagenome | isolation source: 40 cm soil on Douglas fir-dominated hillslope | place: USA:California | collected 2013-09-17 | reverse complement strand
CGCGCGCCGGGCGGGCCAGCGCCCGGCCCGCGGGAAGGCCGCAAGCGGAGGCCGCAAGCGTTAGACCCGATCGTCCGCCCCTCGACACCGAACACCACCCGAAACCGACCCGCCCTTTCAGGAGAGCCATGGCACTGGAACGCACCCTGTTCATCGTCAAGCCCGATGCCGTCCAGCGCAACCTCATCGGCAGGATCCTCGCCCACGTCGAGGAACGCGGATTCCGCATCGTCGAGGCGCGCATCGCCCAGCTCACGCGTGAGGAATGCCAGACGTTCTACGCCGAGCACCAGGGCAAGCCGTTCTTCAACGAGCTGGTCCACTACATGACCTCGGGCCCGGTCATGCTGACCTGCCTCGAGCGCGACGGGGCGGTCGCCACGCTGCGCGAGGTCATTGGGGCCACCGACCCGGCCCAGGCGGCGCCGGGCACGATCCGCAAGCTCTACGGTGAGAGCAAGGGCCGGAACACGGTCCACGCATCGGACAGCCCCGCCAGCGCCGAGCGCGAGGTGAAGCTGTTCTTCGGGGTCGCGGCCCTGTCGCGCTGATTCGCGCCGGTTCGGCTCGGGCACGGGCCGCGCCGCCCGGCAAAGCCGCCAAGTTCCGTCAGGATGGGCGGCTAGACGGGGTGCGGGGGCTGTGCTACCTTGCGACCGGCTCGGATCCCGCCACGGCGGGTCATCATTCCATGTCTAGGTCAGCGTTCATCCTCGACCTCACCACGCTGCGGGGCGGCTTCAGCCAGGTGGCGGTGGAAACCGGGGCGAGGGATCTCGACCTCTCCGAATCCGAGTGGCCGGGGGGGATCAAGGGGACGCTCGACGTCGAGAAATCCGGCGATCGCGTTTCGGTGCGGGGGCTTATCGAGGCTCTTGCCCGGCTGGAGTGCGTCCGCTGCCTCAAGACGATCGAGCACCCGATGCGGGTCGCTCTAGAGGTGTTCGCGGACCGGTCCGGCACCGGCTCCCGTCGGGACGAGGAAGCCCTGGTCCGCGACGCCTACATGAAGTTCCACGACGGACGGCAACTGGATCTGCGCGAGGACGCGCGCGATTCGTTGCTGGTCGAGATGCCGATCGCGCCCCTTTGCCGGGACGATTGCGCCGGGCTGTGCCCCAGTTGCGGGGCCGATCTCAATGCCGGCCCGCACGCCTGCCCCGGCCCGAGAAACGAGGAGAGAGACCATGGCGGTTCCGAAGCGTAGACACTCCAGCACCCGTGGCAAGAAGCGGCGCACCCACTGGAAGCTCAAGTCGCCGGGCCTCAACACCTGCAGCCACTGCAGCAGCCCCAAGCAGCCGCACCGGATCTGCCCGAGCTGCGGCTGGTATGACGGCGAAGAGATCATTCCGCCGCGCGACGAGTAGACCGGGCCACCCCACTCATCATGGCTTCGGTCCCCCGCATCGGGATTGACGCGATGGGAGGCGATTTCGGCCCCTCCGTCGTCGCCGAGGGCACCGCGCTCGCCTTCAAGGAGATGCCGGGTCAGTTCGAGATCGTGCTGGTCGGGGACGAGGCCGAGATCGGCCACTCCCTCAAGCGCGTCCACGCCAACGGCTATCCGATCGAGGTCGTCCACGCCGCCGAGCGCATCGAGATGTCCGAGAAGGCGGTGATGGCCGCGCGCAAGAGCAAGTCGTCGCTCGGGGTGCTCACCCAGCTTCACAAGGAGCGCCGGATCGACGCGATGTTCAGCGCCGGCAACACCGGGGCCGTGGTCGCCACCACGCTGATCGGCCTGGGGCGGCTCGAGTCGGTGTCGCGCCCGGCGCTCGCCGCCTTCGTGCCCAATCCGGGCGGCGGCACCGTCGTTCTCGACGTCGGCGCCAACGCGGAGTGCAAGGCCTCCTACCTGGTCCAGTTCGCCCACATGGGGGCGGTGTACGCCCGCTACCTGCTGGGCCGCGACAACCCGCGTGTCGGGCTGCTCTCGATCGGCGAGGAGGACACCAAGGGCAACGCGCTGGTGTTCGAGTCGCTGCCGCTGCTGCGGCGCGCCCGCCACCTCAACTTCATCGGCAACGTCGAGGGGCGCGAGGTGTTCAAGGGCACCTGCGACGTGGTCGTGACCGATGGCTTCACCGGCAACGTGGTGCTGAAGACCGCCGAGAGCGTGGCGGGACTGCTCGCCCACATGGTGCGCGAGGAGCTCCATCGCGACTGGCTCGCGCGCGCCGGCGCGCTGCTGATGCTGCCGTCGCTCAAACGGGTCAAGCAGCGCATCGACTGGGAGGAGTACGGCGCGGCACCCCTGCTCGGCATCAACGGGGTGTGCTTCATCGGCCATGGCGCGAGCGGGGTACGCGCGTTCCGCAGCGCCATCCGCACCCTCACCCGGTTCGTCGAGCAGCGGGTCAACGAGCACATTCGCGAGGAGATCGAGGCGGACCATGACTCGGCGGCTTGAAGGCGTGCGTGGGGCCACCATCACCGGGACCGGGATGTACGTGCCCGATCGCATCCTGACCAACGGCGATCTGGAGCGCATGGTCGAGACCTCCGACGAGTGGATCCGCGAGCGCACCGGCATCGCGCAGCGCCGCATCGGCGCCCCCGACCAAGCCTCCTCGGACCTCGCGCTGGTCGCCTCGCAGCGCGCCCTCGAGGCCGCCGGGCTCGAGCCCGGCGACCTGGACCAGATCATCCTCGCGACCACCACGCCGGACCGCATCCTGCCCTCGTGCGCGTGCACGCTCCAAGCCAAGCTGGGCGCGAAGAACGCCGCGGCTTACGACATCTTCGCGGCCTGCACCGGGTTCATCTACGGCATGGGGCTGGCGCGCGGCGTCATCGGCACCGGCCTCGCCGACACCGTGCTGCTGGTCGGCGTCGAGATGCTGTCGCGCATCGTCGACTACGGCGACCGCAACACCTGCGTCCTGTTCGGCGACGGCGCGGGGGCCGCGGTCATCCGTCCGTGCGCGCCCGAGGACGGGATCCTCTCGGTGACGATTCACAGCGACGGCGTGCTGGGCGATCTGCTCGAGGTGCCGGCCGGCGGCTCGCGCCAGCCGGCGAGCGCGCAGAGCCTCGAGGAGCACGGGCACTTCATCAAGATGCGCGGACGCGAGCTGTTCAAGGTCGCGGTGCGCGGCATGGAGGAGAGCTTGCGCAGGGCGCTGGGCGACGCCGGGCTCACGCCCGACGACCTCGAGCTGGTGATCCCGCACCAGGCGAACCGGCGCATCATCGACGCGACCCGCGAGCGGCTGGGCATTCCGGCCGAGAAGGTGATCCTCAACATCGAGCGCTACGGCAACACCTCGTCGGCCTCGATCCCGATCAGCCTCGATGAGGTCGTGCGCGCCGGGCGCCTCAAGCCCGGCGACCACGTCGGCTTCGTCGCGTTCGGCGGCGGGGCGACCTGGGGCGCGATGGTCTCGCGCTGGACCATGCCGGTCCCGGCGGCGTCCGCCACCGCGGGAGCGGCGGTCGCGGCGCGCGCGGCGGCCTCGTGATGCTCGCCTACCTGTTCCCGGGCCAGGGCTCGCAGGCGGTCGGGATGGGCCGCGCCCTCGCCGAGGAATTCCTGGCCGCCCGCGAGGCGTTCGAGACCGCCGACCAGGTGCTGGGCTTCGGACTGTCGCGCCTGTGCTGGAGCGGGCCCGAGGAGGAGCTCAAGCAGACGCTCAACGCGCAGCCCGCGCTGCTGGCGCACAGCGTGGCGGCCCTGCGCGTGATCGAGTCGCGTGGCGTGCGCCCCGCCATCGTCGCCGGGCACAGCCTGGGCGAATACTCGGCGTGCGTGGCGAGCGGGGCGCTCGATTACGCGGACGCGCTGCGCCTGGTGCGGCGGCGCGGCGAGCTGATGCACGTCGCGGGCGCGGAGCGGCCCGGCACGATGGCCGCGATTCTCGGACTCGGCCCCGCCGAGGTGCAGGCCGCGTGCGCTCAGGCCGGCGGCGCAGGGCTCGAGGTCGTGCCCGCGAACTTCAACGCCCCGGGGCAGATCGTGATCTCCGGGGACGTCGAGGCGGTGCGGCGGGCGTGCGAGCTTGCCCGGCAGGCGGGCGCCAAGCGGGCGATCCTGCTGCCGGTGAGCGGCGCGTTTCACTCGCCGCTCATGAAGCCCGCGGCCGAACAGCTCGCCGCGGCCATCGACGCGGTGGTGGTGCGCGACCCGGGCTGCCCGATCATCTCCAACGTCGAGGCCAGCGAGATCCGGAGCGCCGACGCGGTGCGCTCGGCGCTCAAGCGCCAGCTCACCCACCCGGTGCGCTGGGAGGACTCGATGCGCCACCTGCTCGCCCGCAAGGCGGATCCGATCGTGGAGCTCGGGACCGGCCGGGTGCTGTGCGGCCTGCTCAAGTCCCTGGAGGCCGGGGCCGTCTCGCTCGCGCTCAACCTGGGCGAGCCCAAGGATCTGGCGATCGTGATGAGCCGGCTCGAGTCGGCCCGCCAGCCGGCGCACAAGGAGACCCGTTAGCATGGAGCAGGCTCTGGGCTCCCGCGCCGCCGTGGCACCGGCCGAGCTCGCGGGGCAGGTGGCGTTCGTAACCGGGGGAGCCACCGGTATCGGGCATGCGGTGGTGCGGGCCCTGGCCGAGCGCGGCGCCGAGGTGGCGTTCTTCAACCGCAACCTGGCGCGGGCCGAGGCCGCGGCCGAACAGCTGCGCGCCGGGGGGCTGCGCTGCCACGCCTTCCAGGCCGACGTGGCGAAGAGCGCCTCGGTCGATCCCGCCTTCGCCGCAGCATTGGAGCGCTTCGGGCGCGTGGACGTGCTGGTCAACAACGCGGGGCTGACCCGGGACGGCGTGTTCATGCGCATGAGCGACGAGCAGTGGGACGAGGTGCTCGAAACCAACCTGGCCGGGGCGTTCCGCTGCTGCCGCGCGGTGGCGCGCAGCATGATGAAGGCGCGCTACGGCCGCATCGTCAACGTCTCGTCGGTCGTGGGCCTGATGGGCAACGCCGGCCAGTCCAACTACGCGGCCTCGAAGGCGGGCCTGCTGGGGTTCACGAAGTCGCTCGCGCGTGAGCTGGCCTCGCGCGCGATCACCGTCAACGCGGTGTGCCCCGGGTTCATCGAGACCGACATGACCGCGGCACTCCCCGAGACGGCGCGCACCGACCTGATCGCCCGTATCCCGCTCGGCCGGCTTGGCACGCCCGGCGAGGTCGCGGACGTCATCGCGTTCCTCGCCTCGCCACGCGCCGGCTACGTCACCGGTCAGGTGTGGACGGTGGACGGTGGCATGGTGATGTAGTTCGTTTCAGACGTTTCAGCAGCAGCTCGAATCCCCACAACCCAGGAGGTGGAATCCGTGGTGACGTTCAGCGAGGACCGCGTGAAGGAGATCATCGCGAAGGAACTGGAGGTGGACCCCAAGCAGCTCGGCCCCGAGGCCAAGTTCATCGAGGACCTGGGCGCCGATTCGCTCGACATCGTCGAGCTGGTCATGGCGCTCGAGGAAGAGTTCGGGCTCGATATCCCGGACGAGGATGCCGACAAGCTCAAGACCGTGGGCGACGCGATGAATTACCTCAAATCGCACGCAACGGCGCAGTAATCACAACGGATCTGAACATGATCAGGAAGCACGGCCGGTGCCGGCAGGCGCCCGCGGGCCGCACGCCCGAGAGGCCCCCGCGCGCGCCGGCCCAGGAGCATGCACACTATGTCGGATAGCAACCATCGGGTGTTCGTGACCGGGACGGGCGTGGTTTCGCCCCTCGGGAACAGCACCGAAGAATGCTGGGCCCATCTCATCGCCGGGAAGAGTGGAGCGGGTCCCATCACGCGCTTCGACGCCTCGGCCTACGAGACGCGCTTCGCGTGCGAGGTCCGAAACTTCACCCCCGACGGGGTGATGGACCGCAAAGACGCCAAGCGTATGGACCGCTTCGCCCAGTTCGCGGTCGTGGCCGCCGACGAGGCGTTGAAGAACGCGGGCCTGGACCTCGCGGCCGAGGACCTGGACCGGATCGGGGCCGTCGTGGGCTCGGGGATCGGCGGCATGGAGACCTTCGAGTCCCAGCACACCATCCTGCGCGAGCGCGGGCCCGGACGCGTCAGCCCCTTCTTCATTCCGATGATGATCTCTGACATGGGCGCGGGCCAGGTTTCGCTCCAGTTCGGGCTGCGGGGACCCAACTTCGCCACGGTCTCGGCGTGCGCTTCGGGCGCCCACGCGATCGGCGAAGCGCTTCGGCTGCTGCGCGCCGGTGACGCCGACGTCATGGTGGCGGGCGGCTCCGAAGCGACGATCACCCCGATGGCCCTGGCCGGATTCAGCAGCGCACGTGCACTCTCCACTCGAAACGACGACCCGCAGCGAGCCAGCCGCCCGTTCGATCTCGACCGGGACGGCTTTGTGATCGGTGAAGGCGCCGGCATGATCATCCTCGAAACTGAGGACCATGCCCGACGCCGCGGTGCACCGCTTCTGTGCGAGCTCGGCGGCTACGGCGCTTCGGCGGATGCCTACCACTTGACCGCTCCCAGCGAGGACGGCAACGGCGCGGCGCGCGCGATGAAACGCGCGCTGATGGACGCCGGCATTCCGGCCGAAGACGTGGACTACATCAACGCCCATGGGACCTCGACCCCCGCCGGAGACCCGGCGGAAGTTCGCGCGGTCAAGACCCTGTTCGGCGACCACGCCCGCCGCCTCATGATGAGCTCGACCAAGTCCATGACCGGGCACCTGTTGGGTGCCGCGGGCGGACTCGAAGCGGTCGTCACCGCGCTGACCCTGGCGCGCGGCATCGTCCCGCCCACCACCAACCTCGAAAAACCGGACCCTCAATGCGATCTCGATTTCGTTCCGAACCAAGCCCGTCAGCGGCCCGTCAAGGCCGCCCTCTCGAACTCGTTCGGGTTCGGGGGACACAACGTCACGCGGGCCATGAGGAGCGTGAAATAAGGGGCCGCCGCAGGCGCGGTGGCCGCGGCCGCAGCCGCGGACCCCGGCCGCCCCTGCGGCCGCGCGCCCGCCCATCGTTTCTCGACTGGCTCAAGGGGCTGTTTCGCCCCGCCGCCGGGCGGCCCGAAAGCGCGGTCTCGGCCGCCCGCTCGGCCTCGCTGGGCGAGCAGGAAGCCCGCGTCATCGCCGAGTTCTCGCGGCACTACAAGCTCACGTTCAACAATCCCGAGCTGCTCAAGCTCGCGCTCACCCACCGCTCCTACCTGAGCGTCACCGGGCAGGGCCCGCGCGAATCCAATGAGCGCCTCGAGTTCCTGGGCGACTCGGTGCTGGGTCTCGTGACCAGCGACTACCTCTACCATCAGCACCCCAACGAGCACGAAGGCCAGCTCACGAAGACCAAGTCCCTGTTGGTCTCCAAGGCGATCCTGTCGCGGCGCGCCCTGGCGATGGGGCTGGGACGCTTCGTACTGATGAGCCACTCCGAGATCGAGTCGGGCGGCCGGCAGCGCCTGTCGATCGTGGCGGACGCGTTCGAATCGGTGATCGGGGCGATCTACCTCGACCTGGGCTTCGAGGCCGCGCGCGAGTTCATCCAAAAATGGCTGCTGCGCGATTATCGGGAAATCGCGGCCGACAAGCGCCACACGAACTACAAGAGCCACCTGCAGGAGTACGTGCAGAGCACCTTCCGCACCCACCCGATCTACCGCATCCGCAGCGAGATGGGGCCCGACCATTCCAAGCAGTTCATGGTCGAGGTGATGGTGGGCCGGCGCACGCTGGGCACCGGCCGCGGGCGCAACAAGAAGGAGGCCGAGCAGGCGGCCGCGCGCGATGCGCTCGATAAGGCTCAGGTGCATCCTTCCGACCGCGTGCCCGACGCCGAGCGCCTGGTCGAGTCGCGGCCGGAAGCCCGCGAGCCACGCGAAGGGCGTGAAGCCCGCGAGCCACGCGAAGGGCGAGAAGCCCGCGAGCCGCGCGAAGGGCGAGAAGCACGCGAGCCGCGTTTCGGTCGTGGATCCCGCGGCCCGTCGGGCCCGGCGCCCGAGGCCGAGGTGGCGCCCGCCATGGAGCCCGAGCGGCTGCCCGAGATGCCACCTGCCGCGCCCACGCTGGACGCGCCGACGCCGGCGGATGAGGAGGGCGCCTCCGACGGCACGCGCCGGCGGCGCGGACGGCGTGGGGGTCGCGGGCGTCGGGCCCGCAGCGAGGCGCCACCAGTGGCACCCGCGGTCGAGCCGCCAGCGCGCCCGGCGGGGGTCGTTCCGACCGCTCCGGCCCGCCCGGCGGCGCCGATCGGGAGAGCCGGCGTCCGGCGGGTACGCAGCGAGCCGCCGGCCTACTTGGAGGAGCCGCGCCTGCCCGAGGTCGAGCCGCTGCCGCCGGCTTATGAAGAGGACGAGAACGAGGAAATCGGTCGGCCCGAGGGTCCGCTCGAGGAGCGTCACGTCGACCCGTACGCGGTCGACGTGGAACCCGCGAGCCGCTCGACCGGCCTCTCGCGGGCCGAACGCGGAGGCGGGCGCAGCGTCGAGCCAGGCTACGTGCTCCCGGCCCGGTCCGACCCCGAGCCCGAGGATGAGTGGCCCGCCGCGACGGACGTGGAAGAGGAGGCGCCCGGGGCTGGCGCGTTCGAGCCTCCGGCGGGGGAACCCGAGCGCGAGGAAGCGCTGGCATCGGAGACGGAAATGGGAATGGAGTTCGATCCGGAGAACGTCTCCGAGCCGACCCCGAGCCCCGAGCCCACAGCGCACCGCGAGGCCGAAGCCCCGGCCCGCGGCGAGGCTCGATTCGGCCGTCGGCCGGGTCGGCGCGGTCGCTGATCACGGGGTAGCTCCCGGCCACAGCGGTGGCCGGGGGCCCACCCGCGTGCTAGGCTTGAGCCCTCATGCTGCGATTGGCCCTCGTCGTCATCGCCCTCCTGATCGCCAACGCCCTGCCCGCCGCCGTCCCCGCCCGGCCCCCGGCCGTCGCACCGGCCCCGAGCGCGCCGTCGGGGGCAGGCTTTTCGAGCCCCGAGGCGCTGCTCCACTACGCCCGCGCGCGCTTGTCGGAGGAACGCGGCGATGACAGCGAGGCGCTGGCCGAATACCTGCGGGCGCTGTCGACCGACTCGCGCTCGCTGAGCGCGACCCGAGTACGCCGGCCGCGCCCTCGCGCTGGATCCTGACGACGCCCGCAGCCTGTGGCTCAGGGGCTCCGCCCTGTTCAACCTCGGCCAGCCGCCCCAGGCTCTCGAGTCGCTCGAGGCCGCCACGCGGGCCGACTCCACCCAGGTCGAATACTGGATGACGCTGGCCCGGGCGGCGGAGAGCATGGATCGCATCCCGGTGGTCGCACGCGCCTACCGTCACGTCGTGTGGCTCGACGAGGACGACGGCGAGGCCTGGTTCCAGCTCGCGGCCGCCGACGCCCGGATCGGCAACTACGACGCGGCCGACAGTGCGCTCACCCGCGCCACGATGCTCAACCCGATGCGCCCGGGGCAGGTGTTCCTCAAGGGCTGGATCCGCGAGAGCACCGGGCGTCGCGCCGAGGCGGTGGCACTCTATCGCCACCACCTCGAGCTCCATCCCGACGACCAGGCCACGCGCAGCCGGCTCGTGGATCTGCTCGAGCGCGACGAGCATTTCGCCCCGGCCTTCGACGAAGCCCGCAAGGTCACGCGGGCCCGGCCCGGGGACCTCGATGCGCTGCAGACCGAGGCCGAGCTGGCGTTCAAGCTTCACCGCGAGCACGACGCGATGGACGCGCTCGAGCGCCTGCGGCGCGTGGCCCCCGACGATCCGGCCACCGTGGCCCGGGCGCTGGGCGTGCTGGGGCGCAACGCGCACGGCAAGGACGCGGTGAGCATGGCCGAATCCTGGGCCCGCGCCCATGGCCACGACTATCGCGGCGAGATGCTGGTCGCCCAGGCGGCGGCCGCGGACCACCAGATCGACGCCGCCGTCGAGCACGCGCGCCGCGCGATCGGCGCCGTGCCCGATTCGCTCGGGCCGCGCGTGTTGCTGGGGCGGCTCTATCAGAGCGAGAAGCGCTATGCCGATGCCGAGCCGGTGTGGACCGAGGCCGTCGCGCGCTTCCCGCACGTCGCGGGGCTCGGGCTCGACCTGGCCTTCTGCCGCGAGCAGCTGGGCGACCTGGACGGCTCGGAGGGCGCGGTACGCGACGTCCTCAAGCAGGAGCCCGCCAGTCCCGCCGCCCTCAACTTCCTCGGCTACCTGCTCGCCGACCACAATCGCAAGCTCGCGGAGGCCGAGGCCCTGATCCAGCGGGCGGTCCAGCAGGAGCCCGACAATGGGGCCTTCCTGGACTCGCTCGGCTGGGTCTACTACCGGCTGGGGCGGTTCCAGGAGGCTCGCGTCAAGCTCGAGCGCGCGGTCCAGCTGACCGGCGACGCGGTGGTGCTCGAGCACCTGGGCGACGTCTATAAAGACTTGAAACTATTCGACTTGGCGCGCGATCAGTACGCCAGGGCGCTGAGCCGCGACAGCTCGAATACCCGGGTCCGCAGCAAGCTGGCCGGGCTGCGCTGAGTGCATGGAACCGGGGCTTGTCCAAGGGGTAACAATCATGGGTGAGGTGGCTCGTGTCGCCTGATCGCGATCCGCAGACGCCCGCCATCCCGAGCCTGTCCGACGAGGACTTGATGGCCCGGGTGGCGGTGGACGACGAGCGGGCGTTCGCGGAGCTGGTGCGCCGCTTTCAGGGCCGGGTCACCAACCTGATCAGCCGGGTGCTGAACGACCGCGAGTGCGCGGACGATCTCGCGCAGGAGGTGTTCGTTCGGGTCTTCGTCCATCGCCGGAATTACCGGCACGGCGCGAAGCTCTCGACCTGGTTGTTCACCATCGCCGCCAACCTGGCGAAGAACGAAATCCGCCGGCGCGTGCGGCGACGCAACTGGTTCAGCCTGGATGCGCTTCAGGAGCTGCTGAGCGACAGCGCGATTCAGCTCGCGGATCCCACCGAGGGGCGCGACGTCACGCTGGAGCGCGAGCAGCTGCAGGGCGAGGTCGGGCGCGCCATCGCCACGGTGCCGGAGAAGTACCGGCTGGCGCTGGTGCTGCGGGACATCGAGGGTCTGGCCTACGAGGAGATCGCGACGGTGCTCGGCATACCGGGCGGAACGGTGCGTTCGCGCATCAATCGCGCCCGGAGCATGCTGAAGCGCAAACTTCAACCGCTACTCGGAAAAGCAGGCACACCATGATTTGCATCCAGGCTCGGCGGTTGTTCGGAGCCTGCTGGGATGACGAGATCACGCAGGCCGAGCGCGAATCGCTCGAGGCGCACTTCGC
>WNFL01040907.1_pt2 | contig 11176 bp, 10 predicted proteins | sample 5400361 | NCBI WGS metagenome assembly WNFL01 (sample SAMN13153351, study PRJNA577476) | soil metagenome | isolation source: 40 cm soil on Douglas fir-dominated hillslope | place: USA:California | collected 2013-09-17 | reverse complement strand
TCAATTCGTTGAATACCTCAGGGATCACCTCCTTCTCGACAAGTGCGTCGATTGAAGCCTAAAACTATTTTTATCACGGTGAATCCCTATGTGTCTACAACGCCGGCGATGCTTGTCGGGTAATCGGAAACTGACCCGTTACTGAAATTCAAGGAAGACTTTGCGTGGAGGGCCAACTCCGCTGGTTTTGGACAACCTATGCCGGTCAGCGCCAAGCCGTGGCGGACAAACATGCCGGTTCGCCTAAGGATGACGACCTATTTACCTTTCCTTGAGAGGAGCGCCTTTGCGCGGAATGAAGATGGTGCCGGGAGGCTCGAGGTTGAACTTCTTCGAGTAGTTGCCCTGGTTGACGGCAATGCTGACGCGGGCGCGAGAATCGATAAACAGAAGCGAATCGCCGACAGGGACATCCATGAAAGTCTTCACGTAAGGCAGGGTCACCGATTTCTTGTTGATTTCGATCCTGAGTTTGTCGCCGAGATTGTAGCCGAGGTTCTTGAATTCATCGCCGGAAATATCCGTCACCAGGGAGCCGAAGGGGTCGTCGAGTGCGATGATGTCGCCGGTGATGCCCTTGTCGGTGGTGGCGGAAGTTTTTGGAGTGAGGCGGACGAGTTGAGGGACCTCGGGGCCGACGAGATTGAAATCCCATCCGGCGGCGAGGTGCGCGCCCGCCGGAGAAAAAATGTCGCGGCCATGAAACGTGGAAGATATCGCGGATTGAATCATCCAGTTTGGATTGGTGATCTCGCGCGCGGAATCCAGGCCGTCGCGATCCATCACGGGGGTGATCAGGCCATTGTCGGGAAGAACAAAAAATTGACCCTTTTTTGATTTGACGATGATCGCCTTGCGCGAAGTACCGACTCCGGGGTCGACTACCGCCACAAATACCGTTCCAGCAGGATAGTAAGGGGACACCGACTCCAGGAAGCGCGCAGCCTCTTCGATCGAATACGGCGTCACCTGATGGGTGATGTCCATGATGCGCGCGGCCGGCGCGATGCCGACCATCACGGCCTTGCAGATGGCTACGGCGTCATTGGCTGTCCCGAAGTCGGTCATGAAGACGATGGTAGAACGGGCACCGGATGGGGAGAGGGACGAGGAAGCTGCATCCTTCGGCGACGGAGTCTTCGAGCAGGCGGCGCCCATCAGAGCGAGTGCGAGCAGCGGAAGAACAAATAAGCGAATGCGAGAAAGCATCAATCTCCCCTAAACCTGGAAGAAAAAAGTATACAGGAAGGCCTCAGGAAAGTGCGCAAATCCCCGTGTCCGGCGATGTTTCTTGATTGATTGGATTCAGAAGATAATTCCAGTAGACTTAATTGATTTCGCAGGGAAGCTAAGTAAGAAGAAGCAATCCTGCCCCCCTTCCAGAGAAGGCCCCGTCCAATGGCGAAAGTAAAATTCGAACAAAGGAGAACTATGTGCGCCGAAGCATGTGTGTTGCATGGATGTCGTGCTTCTTCGCGGTGAGCGTAATGGCTGACCGGGTAACGCTCAAGAATGGAGACCGGCAGACGGGAAGCATCGTCAAATCGGACGCCAAGACTCTCCTCATCAAAACGGAATTTGCGGGCGAAGTGAACGTGCAATGGGAGGCCGTGAGCGCCATGGTGTCGTCCCAACCGCTACACCTGGCTTTGAAGGATGGACAAACGATCGTCGGGACAGTGACCGCCGTGCGCAACGACGCCGAGCAGAAAGCCGATGATGAGCAGATCGAGCGCTTGCGCCATCCTCACTTGCTGGATTTCTGGAGCGGGATGCTGGACACCGGCCTTAGCTTGACACGAGGAAATTCCGAGTTGCTGACATACGCGCTGGCCGGCAAAGCCGTGCGTACTACGGAACGCGATAAAATTACGGTATATTCCAACGCCATTTACGCGAAAACCAGAGTGAACGGCGTTAACAGCACGACAGCGCATGTGATTGTAGGGGGCATTCGCGGAGATTTGAACGTGGGCAAGAAATGGTTTGTGTTCGGCTTCACGGATTTCGAGTACGATGCATTCGAACATCTCGATCTGCGCAACGTCTTGGGTGGCGGCCTGGGGTATCACGTTGTCGCGACGGAAATAACGACGTTCGATCTGTTCGGAGGCGCCAGCTTTGAGCAGGAATACTTCGCGCCCAATCCGCCAACTGTGCTCACCAGCCTGACCCGGAAGATGGCAGAAGCTGTGGCTGGGGAAGAGCTGGACACAAAACTGAATCGACCGATGACGTTGAGCGAGCGATTTGCGCTCTATCCAAGCCTCAGCAACACGGGGAACTACCGCTACCAGTTCGACACGAGCGCGGCCGCGAAGTTGAAAAACTGGCTGAGCTGGCAGATCACCTTGAGCGACCGTTTCCACAGCGATCCGCTACCGGGCTTGAAGAAGAATGATTTGCTTCTCACCACGGGCGTGCGGGTGACATTTGGCGAGGGCGCATTCTAAAAGGGAGGCAGGCGGGGTCTTTATCCTTACGGCGAAAAAAGAAGAAGGAGGAGGCAAAAATGGGACTCATTTACTGGATTGTAGTTGGGTTGATCGCCGGCTGGCTCGCGGGAAAAGTGATGAGGGGCGGCGGATATGGTGTGCTGGTGGATATCATTCTCGGCATTCTCGGTGGCGTCGTTGGCGGCTGGTTGTTCGGAATGCTCGGGCTTTGGCCGGGCGGAGGCATTATTGGCTCGATCCTCGTCGCATTTGTTGGCGCCGTAATTCTGGTGTGGATCACGCGGCAGTTGAAAAAGGCGTAGCCTAGCATCGCGAGAAATCAAGAGGTGTTCCCAAGGCTGGGAGAGCCGGCTGGGCAGATCTCTATTGTCTTGAGAAAGCCCTAGCGTGATTTACCGGTGTCCGCATGTGAGGTCAGAAACCATTCGGCGGTTGGTGCGCGCTGATATTTTAGGCGTGTACGCGTCGATTGGGCTGCCGCGGCATTGCCGAGTTTTTCTTGCGCAATTGCTAGTTGCCGGAGCGCCAGCGGCGAACGGGAATCCGCGGCCAGCTCGTCGGCGGCATTTGCGAAATCACCCTCAGAGAAGAGCAAGTACCCTCGGGCGGACTCATAGTGGCTTTCCACAATCAGATCACGCGAGGTTGCGGCATATCTTTCGAGCTTGGAAATATCCTCAGCGGCGTGGTCTAAAAGTCCGTTGAGTGCGTCAACGCGCACGCACTCGCGGAGTACCGCCGCGCGGGCCGTACCACGGTCAGATTCGCTCATTCCCTCGAGTGGCTTTTCCAGAAAAGCAGAAAGAGTTTCGAGCTGCTTAGATTCGTCTCGAAAATCGGAAGCAAGCATGGCGCGTCCGATTCCGATCTCGAATTGAGCGTTGGGTTCCTTTCGCTTACCAGCTTCTTTAGCCAGGGCGTCGAGCGCCTTGTAACCTTCCGAAGGCTGTCCTTCCCAGAAGTACTCCAGGGCCTCTTGGTATCTGGCGTGGAGTTCATCCCGGTGATTGTCAGAGATCTGGATTGCCCGGTCATATTCCTTTCGCGCGTCGCTGAAATTACCCATAAGCGTCAGGGTATCCGCCAAGCCGAGCTGCGAGGAGAAATACGTGGGATCGATCTGCAAACCCGCGCTGTAATGCTCAAGCGAGCCACGATCGTCACCTGTCATTCGCAAGACTTCGCCGAGCGAATCTTCCGGGTTGGGAGAGCCCGGCTGCAATTCCGCGTAGTGCTCTAAGGTGGCTACCGCTTTTCCCGGGTCGGGATCGCCAGTCTCAATGTAGGCGTAGCCGAGCATGTTCAGCGCCGGGGGAAAATTTGGATCGAGCCGGCGCACTTCCTCCATCCTCGCCCGTGCACGGTCGTAATCCTGCTGAAAGTAAAGCCATTCCGCCGTCAAATAGAGGACATGCTTATCCGTGGGATAACGCTTCAGCAGATCGTTCATATTCATGATCCCGGGAAGGAGGTCGCGATCCTGAACGCTGGTCAACCAGCGGACCAGGAGCTGCTCGTCGGGAGTGGCGCGAGGGAGCAGGGATTTGGCTTTTGCCAGAGCCGCCGAGTCCGGAATGCCCCGGCGTGAAGCGAAGGAGAGCAGCGCATGGCCCAGCGCAAATTGCGGATCCTTCTCCGATGCATGCCGGGCATGCACCACCGCGTCTGCCAGCAGGCCATTTTCGTACTTGTCCAAGGCCAGCTCGGCAAATTTGCGGGCCTCTTCGGATTTCGTTGCGAGCGGAATTGTGCCAAAGAGCTGCTGCGGAACCGGTGCCACGGGCTGGGTCTTCGCACCGGAACGTGAGGCGGCCTTCTCGGCGATAGGTGTGGGAGCCTGCGCCCACCCAGTGGCCGCGAACAGCGAGGGGAAAATCAGAAGGAAGAAGGGCGCCAAGAAACGATTCATGACCAAACACCCCACCTTTGTCCAAAGGAGAAGAATTGAGTCCTCTCTGAAACTCTAGCGCGGTGCCACGAGACAGAGATACTCGCCGTAAGGGCGTGTGCGCAGATGGTTAAGAAGCGGAGACACGTGGTGCATCCGGAAGGGAGGCGCACGGTTGGACACAATGAACGAATGGGTGCTTGCCATTGATGGGAAGAGAAAACATACTCTTGCTAACACCTGCCTGAAAGTGAGCGCGGGGATGATGCATGTGAATGCTAGCGGTAATCGGCTGCGAATCACAACCCTCTTGTTTATCGCTTCGGTGCTCGGTAGTTCGAGCATTGCAGCTATCAAGAACATGGCGGTCGTTGTTTCTGCGGGGAGCAAACTCTCGGACATCCCACTGGCCGACCTGGTGAAATTGTGCAAAGGCATCCAGAAAGCATGGCCGGACGGAAAGAGTTTCACTCTTGTCATCAAGAATCCGGAGTCTCCTGAGATGCGCGTGGCAGTGCAGAAACTTTTCGGTGATGCCAGCGGCGACTTCAAGGCAGCGATCGCAAAACTAAACGAGTCCCGCGTGGCTGTCAAGATCGCGGGGAGCGACGAGGAACTGCTGCGCATCGTGGAATCCACGCCAGGGGCAGTGGGAATTCTCGACGTTTATTCCATCAACAGTTCGGTGAAGGTCCTGCGCGTGGATGGCAAGCTGCCCTTTGACATAGGCTACGCTCTAAAGGGAAGTTAGAGAGTCTCTGCAGGGATTCCCTCAAAACACCCTTCCTTCTATCGGCTGACCCAGAGTGGCCCAGCAAGAAGCCTCTCTTTCGATCACCAAATCGGCACATCCTCGATAACCCAAGAAATACCGGTTAGAAACGCTTGGCGATGCGAGCCATTTCGGGCACCAACGTCACGTTCTCAGTTGGGGCCGAAACGGGGCATCGGGGAAGATTTGAGATTCCTGCCCGGGTTGCAGCAGCCTTCCCAAGACAGGGCCGCGCATGCGAAATTGGCCGGTCGCGAAAGTCGGCAGGCGCACGGGAATGAAACGAAGGACAGCCAGGTATCACTACTGACAGAGCCTGACGACGCCTGTACGTAAGTACAGGTTTTCCACAGCTCGTACAGGGAAAAAGAGGCGAAAGTTGTGGCGAAAGTCGAACGTCGCATAACTTATTTGTTTTGTGAAGATTAGATAGTAGTAGTCCCGGAAGTTGTAGTACTGGGAGACTGGTTTAGGCCTCAGAATGTGTCTTGCGTACCATCGCTTTTGGGACATGGATGGTGTCAAATGGTACAGGTACGAGGGAATTCTTATGGACCCTCCGGACAGGGTGGGGCATCTAAGCCAGTGAGTGAACAGCTTTAGAAGTGAAACACAGACTATCGGCCAGCGTTAAGTGGGTTGGGGAACGAGGAAAGATGAAGACCAAGGACAAGAGCCGAAAGTGGATGTGGATGTTCCTGGCAGTGATGGTTTCGCTGCAAGTGTATTTCGTGTGGGAACTGCTAGCGGCGTTTGCATTGTTTGCCGCAGGATTTGCGGCCATCGCTTTTGTGATCGGCAGTTTGTACATGCTGCACAGCGGTTGGGCATTGGCAGTGGAGCGTATCGCGGACAGCCAGCACCCGGTCATGTTGGCCACGCGGCAGGGCATCAACACGATCGAAGACATGGCGCGCAGGCCGTTTCGGCGTCCGGGTTCTGCGCCGGCCCGCTAAGTTTTTAACGACTTTCTGGCCTTGGCCAGGAGCACACGCAGAGCTTGTCACCCTGCCTCCTTCAGAGTGACACAGCCTCCGCGGCAATAGGAACGAAGAAAAAGAGCCAACCGTCCTGAGAGAGCGGTTGGCCTTTTTTCTTTTGGGGAGATAGGAGATTGCATGCCGCAGCCACTCTCCAATTCTTTGGCTGTGCCAATGTGAATCAACTCAGTCCTCAATTTGTCGAGGATTGGACCGGAATCGAGGATGTTGTGGCCGCACCGGCCTGGCGTGACAACTGTCTCTCAATGGGTTAGGGGGTCGATATCGGGATCAGGAAGAATTTCCGGATCGTCCTCACCACGCGAATCGCTGTCTGCCTCGAACAAAGTCTTCCCGTTGTCTTTGATGAGCCCGTCCAGGGTGGATTTCGAGTGTTCATCCACGGCACTGACGGCGGCCACCAGACAGGAGTACAGAAAAGCCTTCATTCCTTTGCGAAATTGGTCCCTGGAACGCTCGGCGGCACGGGCAACTTCGTTCTCCAATGCCAGGCGGCGAGCCTCGGAGGTGGCGCGGCTTTCCGCGTCGAGTGAGGAAAGGGCAGAAACCGCCCGCTCCTTAGTCTCGGCCAAGACAGCATTTGCCTGCTGGTCCGTCTGCCGCTGGAAGGCCCCCAGGGCCGAATTCACCGCGCTCTGCACCAGCGCCTGCACTTCCGCGGAGCGCGCATCGAGCTTCAAAAGCGCCTCCTGCGTCACGGCTTGGCTATTCTCCAGCAGCAGTTGATAGCGGCGGTCGACGAAGCGGGCAATGGCAGTTTCGAACTGGGATGTAGCCTGGGCCACCGCCTCGTTCAGCCGCGCGTGGATCTGAGGCTCCCTTTCGTGCGTCATTCGTTCCACAAATTCCTGCGACCTCGCCAGTTCGCGCCGCAACTCCGCCGCCTGTTTCTCCAGGCGCTGCGCCATCTCCTCCGCCTGGCCGCGGTACTTTTCCATCTGTTCTTTCCAGTGCGAGGCGACCTCGCCGGCGAATTCCTCCTTCGAGAAAGGCCTCATCGCCTCCACGCGCGTGGGAAAAAGTTCCTGAATCTCGCGCACGCTCGACTCACGCACGTCATTCAGCGAACTAAGCGCCTCGCGCAGCGCTTCGTCCACTTGCTTGGCTACCGCTGCTTGCGCCGCTTTCTCAGCCGCTTGCTGCAATCTTCCCTGCAACGCCGTGACGAGTCCGTCCGGCGTGATGACGACGCGCTGCGTCTTGGGGGCCTCAGCCAGCTTTGGTGCTTGCGGGTTCGAAACGGCCGGCGAAGGAGAAGGGAATGTGGCGACGTCAGCCAATTTGTGCTCGGCACTTACCGGCGGCTCGTCCAGTTTCGTGTCCATGGAGGGGGAATCTGGAGCAGGTTCGACCGCCGTTGCGAACTGCGCCATCGTTGAAGTTGTTCCTCGGGCCCTCATCCAATCCTGAGGTGGCGTGACAACCCCCCAAACATTTCCCGGGTTTTCCAATTCCACGCCGACCTGCTGCAATTCCCGCGCACTTTGGGACATGTGGACCGAGCGCACTCTTGCGCGTACAGCCGGGGGCCTCGGCAGGACATTTAATCCCACTACCTGCAACGTGACCCACGATCCGACGCCGTAATCGTGCCGCGACGGATAGCGGCAACCGTGCAGGTTCAGGCTAGTCGAGACGGTTCTTTCCACAAACGGCTCGCCCATGCGGTTCTGACCAAAGACGATCAGCGGGACGGAACGCTCGATGCGCGTGCTGCGCCGCGCGTCTTCCCCAACGGAATTGCGAGGAGTATCAATCAGAGACGATTGGCTCACGTCTGCTCCCAAAAGTTGCAGTTCCCAATCCCCGTAGCTCCAGAAGACTGTCGTCCGGCAGAGACATGTTTTCCGCGGGGAGGCAAATTCGATTTAACTGTGAAACCGGTTCCAGCACATTTTTGCGAAGTGCGCGTCCCGCAGAACCCCACGTGGCAAATGTTAGCCGAAGCCCGCTCCGTTGTCGATATTTGCGTGGAGGGTTGCCGGATTCCGGAAGTTCAAGTCTAGTCGAGCACTTTCAGGACGCGACGAAGTGGGCTATCTCTGATAGGCTGTGCGTCCTTGAGGGAGGAACTCTCTGATGCGCCGCTTCGTTATTGCGTTTGGGTTGAGTCTCGTAATGCCAATGCTTGCCCTTTGTCAGACCGCGCACCGCGTTGCCGTCCGTGCGGGAAAGCTGATCGATGGGAAGAGCGAAAAGCCGCTCGAGAATGTGCTGATCGCAATTGAAGGCGACAGGATCGTGTCCGTTGTGGCAGGAGGAAGCGCGCCTGCCGGTGTGGACTTGATTGACCTTTCTAAGGCCACAGTTTTGCCTGGTTTCATCGATACCCATACGCACATCCTGCTGCAAGGCGACATCACAGCCGAGGAATACGACGCGCAATTGCTAAAGCAATCGATTCCGTATCGCGCGATCCTCGCCGCGCGCAACGCGCAGACCGCGCTTTCCCACGGATTCACGGCCATTCGCGATCTGGAGACGGAAGGCGCGATGTACGCGGACGTGGACGTGAAGATGGCGATTGCCAATGGCGAAGTGCCTGGCCCGCGCATGCAGGTGGCCACGCGGGCGATGGCTCCCACGGGAATGTATCCGCTTCTTGGTTATTCCTGGGAATTAAAGGTTCCCACCGGTGTGCAGTACGTGGATGGAACCGACGGCGCGCGCAAGGCCGTGCGCGAACAGGCGATGTACGGCGCCGATTGGATCAAGTATTACTCCGACCGCCGTTACCATTTTGAAAGCGACGGGGTGCTGCACTCGATGGTGAATTTCACCGATGAAGAAGCAAAGGCCATCGTGGACGAAGCGCACCGCATCGGCAAGAAAGTTGCCGCCCATGCGATCGGAAGCGACGGGATCGCGGCCGCTCTGCGGGCCGGTGCGGACAGCATTGAGCATGGCGACGGCCTAACCGACGCGCTGATGGATGAAATGGCCCAAAGAGGCATCTATTGGGTGCCGACGATTACCGTGGGCATCTATGTTGCGCCCGGCCGCGGCGGAAACTGGCCGAAAATGGCCGACCTGCAACGCGAGAACTTCCCGAAGGCAATCAAGAAGGGCGTGAAGATTGCGCTCGGCACGGACGCGGGCGGCTTCGACTGGAAAGTGCTGAACGAGGCGAAAGAATTCGAATACTACGTGCAATATGGCATGGCGCCCATGCAGGCGATTCGTGCAGGTACTTCCGTCCCCGCCGAGCTTCTGGGCTGGAGCGATAAACTTGGAACCATCGAAGCTGGCAAGTGGGCGGACATGGTGGCCGTCAGCGGCGATCCGCTGAAAGATATCAAAGAGTTGGAAAATGTGAAGTTCGTGATGAAAGGCGGGGCCGTTTACAAAAACGAAATGCACTGATTCCGCGTCTTCCTAGTAGAATGCCACCCCGCCATCGACGTTGATGGACTGGCCGGTCATCGCGCTGGATTGCTCCGAGCACAGGAAGAGCGCGGCGCGAGCAATCTCCTCCGCCGTCTGCGCGCGGCCCTGTAGCAGGCCGTTCAGAAAGCCGGCTAATTGTTCAGCTTCGTTTACACCCATTTTCTTCGCGAGCTCCGCGCCCAAGTCCTTTGACATTTGCGTTTCTGTCACCGGTCCGGGACAGATGGCGTTCACGCGCACGCCCTTTCGCGCACCTTCCGCGGCGGTGACCCGCGTCAGCCCCAGCAATCCCGCTTTTGCCGCGGCGTAAGCCGAACCCCACGCGTAAGCCGCCTTCGCCGAGAGGCTGGAGATATTCAGGATCACTCCGGACTGCCGCACGTACATCTCTGGCAGCACTAGTTTCGACAACAAAAACGCGGCACGAAGGTGAACGGCAATCACTTTGTCGAAATCCGCCAGCGGATAATCTTCCACTGGAACCACAGGGCCATAATGCCCCGCATTGTTCACCAGGATGTCAATCCTGCCGAACTTTTCGCGGCACGCGGCGACGACATGCGAGCACGGGGCCTCCAGCGTCAGGTCGGCTGCCACGTAAGCCGCGCGTCCGCCTTTACTGGAAATCTCTGCCGCTGTCGCGCTGAGTTCATTCTCCGTGCGCGCCGAAAGAAACACGGCGGCGCCTTCCTTCGCAAAAAGGTGAGCGATGGCCCGGCCGATTCCACGTCCGGAGCCAGTAATCAGGGCAACGCGATCTTGGAGCTCCATAGAGAAATCGAGGATAGAGTGAACCTGGGAAGGAGGCAAGCCGACAGCGTGGAATTCGATTCGGGTTCGGCACGACCTGAATGGGAGAGCTGTGAGATATCCAGCTAGCGGGTCCCGCCGGCCCGCGTTTTGAATTTTGCCAGTGCGGTAATGCCAGATGACTCGAGGAGCTGGCCTTGAATCTCGTCCGTGAGCGCGTTGATTCTCTGCACTCCGGGCCCGCCCCGCGAAAGCGGATCAACCCTACCCGTTGGTTTTCAGCTTCCCCAGCATGTGGTGGACGAATTCGTTGATCTCGTCCTGATTGAACGTATCGCGATGCACCGGCTTCTGACCGGTCGCGCGATACACCAGCCGCCTCGTCGATTGCTTCACAAAGTCGAAGACAACCGTGCCTTCGCGGAAGCGAATATTTTCGTAGCTGACTTGCGGCGGCCCCCAGCCCCACGATTCCCAGCATCCATAAGGGCCGCAAACGAGGCCCGGGTATCCGCCGGGGTAGACGCGTTCCATCGTGACGTTGTGCCGCCGCACTGCGACGTGATACTCCACCAGGAAATCCGCGTCTCGCGGGTCGCTGACTTGCCGCAATCCCTTCGATGACAGCGTCTGCTCGATGGCCGTGCGGATACGCTCGCGAACGATTTCTTTATTGCCGCCTGAGTCGCGAACGATGGATTCTCCTCGCGAGATCACGTCACGCGACACAACGGGACGCCGGTCCGCGTCTTTGGGCGACGCGACAGGCTTCCAGGCCCACGTGCTCTCCTTGTGTATGGGGATGTTCGGATCGCGAATCACCGTGACGTGGTCGTCGCACCCGGCAAGCAGCAGCCCGCAAATCAATACGCACGCGGCCAGTAACGGCGATTTTCCAAGGCCATTTATTCGATGCTTCATC
>WNFL01002469.1_pt2 | contig 11177 bp, 13 predicted proteins | sample 5400361 | NCBI WGS metagenome assembly WNFL01 (sample SAMN13153351, study PRJNA577476) | soil metagenome | isolation source: 40 cm soil on Douglas fir-dominated hillslope | place: USA:California | collected 2013-09-17 | reverse complement strand
CGACCTGACCGTGACCCGCACGCTCGATTTCACCAACTCGCTGACCAACGCCCAGGTCGGCGGAGATCCGCAGACTCCGGTGTTCACGGCCAAGGCGGGAACGCCGACCATCTTCCGCTTCCTCCACCCGGGCGGACACAACCGCAACAACGTCATGCAGATCCACGGGCACGTCTGGGAGGAGGAGCCGTACGTCGACAGCTCCCGCTCGATCGGCGACAACCTCCTCTCGGAGTGGAAGGGCGCATCGATGGGCCACGGGCCTTCCAACCACCTCGACGTGCCGCTGCGGAACGGCGCGGGAGGAAAGTTCAAGGTCCCCGGCGATTATCTGTACCGCACGCACCAGTCGTTCCAGTTCGACGGCGGAATGTGGGGAATCTTCCGCGTCACGCCGTAGGTTCCACGCTCGCACGGGGCGCAAACCAGACGATCGGTTTGCGCCCCGACTTCCCTGAATCAGCCGATTCGAACAGGACCGGAATGCCGATCAGGAATCGATTGCTGGCGATGGTCTGCGCGGTGCTCTCGGTCGCGGCGGCGGACCCGCAGACGCTGGACGCGGACGGAGTGAAGATCGAGTTCGCCGTTCGGCCCGTCGCGGGGACCGAGCTCGTCGAAGGCGGCGACGCCGAGGTGCAGTTCAAGGTCCTCGACAAGAACACGAATACTCCGCTCACCGGCTTGCATCCGGCGGCATGGCTCGACCTCAAGAAGCCCTCCGACACGGGTGGCTGCAGCGCGAAGATCGAGTCCTTCCTCCAGGCGAGCCTGAGCGCGCGCGCCGACATCGATCTCAACGTCTATTACGCGCTGGCGCTGAACGGCGACGGCACCATCACCGTGGTGGATCCCATCTTCGGCTATGGCGGCAGCAAGTTGCTCGCGTATCTGGAGCTGATGGGCCGCGGCGAGGATTGGCGCCTCCGGAGGGACCAGAAGCGGATCTTCGTCGCCATGCCGGAAGCCAATCGGGTCGCGGTCATCGCCACCGCGACCTGGAAGGTGACCGACAACGTCGATGCCGGTCCCAAGCCTGCCCGGCTCGCCTTGCAGCCCGACGAAAAATACCTGTGGGTCGGACGCGAAGGCGGCGTGACGGTCGTCGACGCGGAAACGCTGCGGGTGGCCGCCCGAATCGAGACGGGGTCCGGGGCACACGAGATCGCCTTCTCCGACGACGACAGACACGCGTTCGTGACCAACGAACGGTCCGGTACGCTCTCGGTCATCAGCGTTCCCCGCCTCGCGCTGATGAAGACCCTGCGGACCGGGCGGCGCCCGGTATCGCTGGCGTTCTCGTCCCTGGGCAAGACGGTCTACGTGGCGGACGCCGTCGACGGAACCATCGCGGTGGTCGACGGCAGGAAGCACGAGCTGGTCACGCGCATCCGGGCTCGCGGCGGTCTATCGGCCGTGCGCTTCGCGCCAGGGGATCGGTGGGGATTCGCGATCAGCCCCGCGGCGGGCGTCGCGCAGGTCTTCGACGCCTCCACCAACCGGATCGTGCAGACGGCCCCGGCGGGGAAGCGCCCGGACCAGGTGACGTTCACGGCCGGCTACGCCTTCGTGCGGCAGACGGGCAGCGAGACCGTCAACATGATCGATCTGGCCCACCTCGGCCAGGGGTCGTTGTCGGTTGCGGAGTTCCCCGGCGGTCAGCGTGCGCCGGGAGAAGCCGCCCGGAAGATCAAGGCCGACGCCATCGTGCCCTCGCCGGAAGGCGGCTCCGTGCTGGTCGCCAACCCGAAGGACAAGACCATCTACTACTACCAGGAGGGGATGGCCGCCCCGATGGGCAACTTCCAGAACTACGGCCACGAGCCCATGGCGGTGATGGTGGTGGACCGGAGCCTGCGCGAGACCGCGCCGGGCACCTACTCGGCGCCGGTCAGGCTCACCAGTGGCGGCGAGTACGACGCGGCGCTCCTCTTGAGCACGCCGCGCGTCACGCACTGTTTCGCGATGTCGGTCAAACCCGATGAAGCCCGGCGCAAGCGCGCCGACCCGCTGGCACTCGAGTCGCTCCTGAAGGATCGAACGGTCGCCGTCGGAAAGGCGTTTCCCCTGCGCTTCAAGCTGACGGATTCCGCAACGCAGGCTCCGCGCGCCGACCTCCAGGACGTCCGCGTCCTGCTCCTTTCTACAGGCACCTGGCAGAGGCGGGAGTTGGCCCGTCCCATCGGTGACGGCGTCTACGAGATCAACGTCGCCGTGCCGCAGCCGGGTGTCTACTACGTCTTCTACGAATGCCCGTCCTTGCATCTCCGGTTCCACGAGCTGCCGAGCCAGATCCTGTACGCCCGCGACGTCGCTCCCGGAGAGCCGGTCGCCAACTCGACGAGCGGAGGACGACCATGACCCGGCGAATCGCTTTCGCGCTGTTGCTCGGCGCCGGCGGCGCCCTGGCGCAGACGCCGCACGATCGGATGCACCACGCCGCCGGCGAACCGGCGCGCGAGGAGGCGATGAAGCCGTCCATTCCCGACCTCGTGCTGCTCAACCAGGACGGGGAGAAAGTGCGCTTCTACAGCGACCTGGTGAAGGGCAAGGTGGTGGCGATCAACTTCATCTTCACCACCTGCACGACCATCTGCCCCCCCATGGGCGCGACGTTCGGCAAGGTCCAGTCGCTCTTGCGGCAGCGCATGGGGAACGATCTGCATCTGATCTCGGTCAGCATCGATCCCGCGAACGATACCCCGCAGCGCCTGAAGGCCTGGGGCGACAAGTTCCACCGTCAGCCGGGCTGGACGTTCGTGACCGGGCCGAAGCCCGAGATCGATGCCCTGCTCGCCTCGCTCGGGGCTTCCGTATCCGGGAAGGCGGAGCACACCCCGATCGTCGTCATTGGCAACGACGCGACCGGTGCCTGGACGCGCGCCTACGGGCTCGGCGGCGCGACGCAGGTGGCGAAGATCATCGATTCGATGGCCGCCGGCCGGCAGGTGGCGCAATGACCGCGCGCCTCGCCGGCGCCCTCGTCTTCCTCTGCGCGCTGCGCGCGGCGGCTGACGGATCGGACGCGGCCCGCAAGTACTTCTCCGACGTGACGCTGGTGGATCAGAACGGGAAGTCGGTGCGGTTCTACAGCGACCTCCTGAAGGGAAAGGTCGTGGTCATCAACTCGTTCTTCGGCACCTGCACCAGCGTGTGCCCTCCGGTGACGCAGAAGCTCGCTCAAATCCAGAATGCCCTCGGCGATCGCTTCGGCAAGGAGGTGTTCTTCCTCTCCCTCACCGTCGATCCCGTCCACGACACTCCGGCGCGGCTCAAGCAGTACGCCGACAAGTACCACGCCAAGCCCGGCTGGTCGTTCCTCACCGGCAAGAAGGAAGACATCGAATGGGCGCTGTACCGCGTCGGCCAATACTCGGCTGAGAAGAACGACCACAGCACCGTTCTCGTGGTGGGGAACGAGCCGAAGCAGTACTGGAAGAAGCTGTTCTCGCTGGCGAAGACGGAAGAGCTCGTCAAGCTGGTGACCGCCGTGGCGGACTCGAGCTAGTCGATGCCGGCGTGGTCCTGGACGGCCCTCCTCGCCGGCGCCGTGCTCGCATCGAGCCGGAGCGAACAGCGGGGCAAGCAGATCTACCTGCGCGGAACCAGCCCCTCCGGCCGCGAGATCACCGCGTCCTTGGGCGACTCCGCCGGACTCCCCGCCGCGTCGCTCGCCTGCGGCGGCTGCCACGGCCTCGACGGCCAGGGGAAGCCGGAGGGGGGAATCGTGCCTCCCAACGTCACCTGGGACTCGTTGACCAAACCCTACGGGCACCGGCATCCCGACGGCCGCGAGCATCCGGCCTATACCGAGCAATCGCTGCGGCGGGCGATCACCATGGGCATCGACCCGGCCGGCAACGCGCTGGGCGTCGCGATGCCCAAGTACGCCATGTCCGCACAGGACGCGGCGGACCTGGTCGCCTACCTCAAACGCATCGGCAAGGAGAGGGAGCCCGGTCTCACCAACCGGGCCATTCGAATCGGGGCGATCGTGCCCGGCGAGGGACCGCTCGAGGACGCGGGGCGCGAGATCCAGGCGCTCCTCGAGGCCTACTTCGAGGAGCTGAACGCCCAGGCGCGGATCCACGATCGCCGGGTGGAGATCCGCTTCCTGCGGGATCCGGGCGGACCGCTCTCCCCGAAGCTCGAGCGGTTCCTGGGCGGAGAAGGCATTTTCGCGCTGCTGGACGCTCGCGCGCTCGGAGCGGACCAGGAGCTTGCCCGGCGCGCGGAAGCCGAGGAAGTCCCGCTGGTCGTGCCATTGGCGACGTTTCCCGAAGCGGACGCCGGCGCTTCCCGGCACGTGTTCTACTTGCTGTCCGGCCTGAAGGACCAGGGTCGCGCTCTGGTGGAGTTCGCGGTGCGGAAGCTGGACGACGCGAAGCCTCGGGTGGCGATCGTCCACCCACAGTCCGGCTCGTTTTCCGACGTCGTCCGGGCCATGGAGGAGCAGTGCAGGCTGGCAGGCTGCTCGTCTACGATCGAGGTCGGCTATCCCTCCGGCGGGTTCGTGGCCGCAAACGTGGCCGAGGCGCTGCAGAAGGACGGGTCCCAGGTGGTCTGTTTCCTCGGTTCGGGAAGGGAGCTGCAAAGCCTGATGGCGGAAACGCAGGCTTCGAGCCCTGCGCCGACGTTCATGGTCGCGGGAGCGCTGACCGGTCGGGACGTCTTCGACGCGCCCGCCGGATCCGCCAGCAGGATCTTCGCCGCCTATCCGATGCTTCCATCCGATCGGACATCGGAAGGCCTCGAACAGCTCCAGGCGCTGGTCCGGAAGAAACGGCTCACGCTCCGTCATCTGCCGCTGCAGGTCGCCGCCAACGGCGCCGCGCGGATCCTCGTGGAGGCGTTGCGGCGCTCGGGCCGCGACGTGAGCCGAGAGAAGCTGCTCGCGGAGCTGGAAGGGCTGTACGAGTTCGACACCGGCCTGCTGCCGCCTGTGACTTTCGGTCCGAATCTCCGCGTGGGCGCTCCCGGGGCATACGTAGTGGCCGTCGATCGGGCGAGGAGGCGCTTCGTTCCGGTCAGCGGCTGGATCGCGCCGAAGTAACCGGTCGTTCCGGATCTCGTCAGCGACGCCGCTCCAGTCTGTGATACTCGCTTTAGACCGCGAGGGATCACATCCATGCAATTTCAGGAGCTGGGGCTGTCGCAAAAGGCACTGGGCGCGTTGGAGCGCGCCGGATTCGAGGCGCCCACGCCCGTCCAGGCCCAGGCCATCCCGCCGGCCTTGCAAGGCAAGGACGTGATCGGCAGCGCTGCTACCGGCACGGGGAAGACGCTGGCGTTCGCGCTTCCCATCCTCGAGCGGCTCGAGGGGAAGCACGGCACTCGCGCGCTGATCCTCGCTCCGACGCGGGAGCTGGCGCTGCAGATCGGCGCGGAGCTGGAACGGTTCGGGCACGGCCGGCACGTGCGCAGCGCGGTGGTGATCGGCGGAGTGGGGATGAACCCGCAGACCCAGGCGTTCCAGCGCGGCGTGGAGGTCATCGTCGCCACGCCCGGCCGGCTCAACGACCACCTCGACCAGGGGACGGCGCGGCTCGACCAGATCGAGATCCTGGTGCTCGACGAAGCCGACCGCATGCTGGACATGGGCTTCTTGCCCCAGCTCCGCCGCATCCTCCAGCACCTGCCGAAGAAGAGGCAGTCGCTGCTCTTCTCGGCCACCATGGCCGGAGAGGTCCAGGAGTTCGCGCGCGAGCACCTGCAGCACCCCGTCCGCGTCGAGGTGGCGCGCAGCGGGGCCACCGCCGAGCGCGCCGAGCAGCAGGTGTTCCTCGTCGGCGAGGAGGAGAAGGTTGCGCTGCTGCTTGCGCTGCTCGGGCAGGACGAGCTGTCCACCCTGGTGTTCACCCGCACCAAGCGCCGCGCGGACCGCGTGGGCAAGGCGCTCGCACGGGGCGGGCACCAGGTGGCGGTGATCCATGCCGACCGCTCGCAGGCGCAGCGGCGCCACGCGCTCGAGGGGTTCCGCGCCGGCAAGTATCGCGTGCTGGTGGCCACCGACATCGCGGCGCGCGGCATCGACGTCGCCGAGATCGGCCACGTGATCAACTTCGATCTGCCGCACGTCCCCGAGGACTACGTGCACCGCATCGGGCGCACTGCGCGCGCGGAGGCCAGCGGCCGCGCCTCGAGCTTCGCCTCGCCGGAAGAGCACGACTTGCTCCGCGGGATCGAGAAGTTCACGCGAAAGGCCGTGGAGCGCGCGGCCGTCCCCCGGGAGCACGAGGCGTTCCGCACGGAAGTACAGCGCCGCGCGTCTGCCCTGCAGGAGCGCGGTCACGAGCAGAGGCGGCCGGCGCACCGGGCGCGCGCGCACCGCGGCGGCAGGGCGGTGGCGGAGCCAGCCGGCACGGGCATGGCAGACCCGCCGGTGGCGGCGAGAGCGGCAAGAGCGGCCAACCGCCGCGCCGGCTCGGTAGCTGGAAGCCCCGCCACAGGCGCTAGCGGCCGCCTCCGCGGGGTTCTCCGCTCCACCCACTCTGACGGGAGTTGCTTGGCAAAACCTCGGTACTCGGAGCATGATGCGCGCGCCCGCGACCCTTACTGACCAAGGAACCTCAAAATGCGCATCCAGCTTGCGTGCTGCGTAGCCGCGCTTTCGTCCGCGGCCGCGTACGCCGCCGAGTCACAAGATCCGTGCAAGGCGCTCCTGGCGGAGTTCGGCGATCAGCTCGCCGACGCGACCTGCGTCGAGAGTGCTGACTTGACGACGAACAACCCTGCGACCACGCCTCAGAACAACTCCATCGCCGGCTTGCCAGCCCTCGCTTTCACCCCCGTGACCGATCGCGGCGTCATTTCGCCCAACCCACCCAATCGCACGCAGATCACGAAGGCCGTTCCCGGGCTGCAGATCGCCGGCCGCGTGGCCGGCGATCCCACGGGCGAGGCGCGCTTCCTGCTGCGGCTGCCGGACGACTGGAACGGAAAGCTGGTCGTCGCGGGCGCTTCGGGGACGCGGAGCGAGTTCAACGGCGACTTCGCCTGGAGCGACTACGTGGTCCAGAAGGGCTACGCGTATGCGTCGCAGAACAAGGGGATCCTGAACTTGTTCCTGGTCGGCGTCAGCGCGACTCCGCCGGCCGACCCGCTCGCTTGCAGGTTGAACCCCGCGTCGCCTGTGTGGGTCCATTTCTATGACAACGATGCCGCCAAGCCCTTCACCGAGTGGCAGGAGCGCATCGTTCAGGCCGCGAAACTGGCGCGCGACGGCGTCAAGGCTCGCTACCAGCACTACCCGCGCTACACCTACGCTGTGGGCACCTCGAACGGCGGTTACCAGGTCCGCCGCGCCATCGAGGAGGCGCCCGACCTCTTCGACGGTGGCGTCGACTGGGAAGGCACGTTCGTCGACCCGAGCGCGAACAACCTCCTCGGCACGCTGCCGCCCGCGATCCGCAACTTCCCCGCATACGTCGCGTCCGGATTCGACGCGAACAGCCCCGCTGCCCAGGCGATCCGCGCCGCCGGATATCCGCCCGACATCGTGAAGCGCAATGCGGCCGGCGCGGTGACCGCTTCGCTCTGGCAGAACTACTCCGCGCAATTCTGGGAAGTGACGCAGTGCCAGTGGCAGAAGCGCCTCGACCCCGGCTACGACACCTACCGCGCGGGCCCAGGCAACTACGACTACCTGAGCCGCGCCGCGACCACCGACGTTGCCGAGAACCTCGCCGCATTCGAGACTACCGGCAAGATCAAGCAGCCGCTCATCACGGTGGCGGGCACGATGGACGGCCTCCTGCCGATCAAGACGCAGGCGCGCGCCTACGCGGCGCGAGTCGCCGCCTCGCGCAAGGGCAACGACGAACATCGCAGCGCGCAGTACCGGCTCTACGAAGTGCAGAACGGAAACCACATCGAGACGTTCCGCGACACCTTCCCGCAGCTCGAGTTCATCCAGCCGCACGCGCAGCGCGCGTTCGATCTGCTGGTGGCGCACGTGGAAGATGGCGGGCCGTTGCCGCCCGACCAGTGCATCGGCCACGGCGGAGGCATCGACGTGCACCCGTCGCAGTCCGGGCAGTGCGCCTCGCTGTTCGTTCCCTGAGCACACGCTGCCGGATCGGCTCCCCCTCAGGAGCCGACCCGCTGCACCAGCCAGGTCAAGCCGAGGCAGCCGACCCCGAGCGAGCAGAGCCGCACGCCCAGCGGCTCGAACCAGCGCGTCCTGCGCAGTGCCGCGAGCAGCGGGACCGCGAGCGCCACGATGCAGACCTGGCCTCCTTCGACGCCCAGGTTGAAGGTGACCAGCGCGGCAGCGAGGCCCGAGCGGGGCAGGTGAAGCTCGCGCAGCACGGTGGCGAAGCCGAACCCGTGCACCAGGCCGAAGGCGAAGGTCAGCATCCACCGGTGCCGCAAGGCGGAGGCGCGCGTCCCCCGACGCAGCGCCCAGAGGTTCTCCGCGGCCACGTAGACGATGCTCGCCGCGATGAGCGGCTCGATCACCCGCGGAGCAGGGTTCACTATCGCCAGGGTCGCCAGCGCCAGCGTGATCGAGTGCGCCACCGTGAAGGCGGTGACGATCTGCACCAGCTCCTTGAAGCTCCCTCCGAGGAGCAACAGGCCGATCAGGAACGCGATGTGGTCGTAGCCGGTGAAGATGTGCTCGATGCCCAGCCGGAGGAACCGGCCCGCCGCCGCCCAGAAGCTCGCGCGCGCCCCGACGTCGAAGCGCGGCGAGTCGGCCTGCACCATGCGCTGGGAAACCCGCCCGCCCGGGAACGTGACCTTGGCCAGGTGGGCGTGCCCGGGGGGCAGGACTTCGAGGAATCCGGCGCGCACGCTCAGCGCCTCGACCGCCCTGGGGCACGTCCACGATCCCGCAACCACGATGCCGTCGTCGCCCTCCACCTCCGCGCGCCCGCCCGCATCCCTCGCGCAGGGGCCGTCGGGAGTGGCCACCGCGTACTCGTCCAGCGTCAGGTGCAGGAGCGCCGGCAGGACCGCGTCCACGCCGCTCTGCTTGTACGTGCCGTCCGGCCCCTGCTCGAGCCGCAGCGAGGCTGCGAGGTCGCTGGCCGCGAACCGGAGCCGCGCCGCGACCCGGTCGCCGCTGACGTCCACCTCTCCGACCGAGACGCTCTGCTCGTGCGCCTTCGCAGGCAGCGCCGCGCAGGCGAGCAGGACGGCCCAGGCGCGCTTCATCCGGCTACCGGCAAGACGCCGGCGAACAGGCGGTCCTTGCCGTCGTCGCGCCCGCGCCCCGGGGATTCGAGGTGCAGGCGATTCTCTCCCTGCGTGTAGAACCCGACGTACAGGTGGAGGGGACTGGTCCCTGGGGTGAACAGGATCGAGTCGGCGACCAGGTCACCTGGGCGCCAGGCGTCAGTCGGGTACCGGCCGCCGGCGGGATCGTGCTCGCCGTGGATGCGGATGCCGGCGCTGTCGTCCAGGTGGACGAAGATGCGCCAGGATTCCATCTCGGCGCGGCAGCGCCAGAGGAGCGTCAGGCGCGTACGCTGGCCGGGGACGAGCGCCGCGGGCTCGAGCCGGTAGCCGACCAGCTCGGCGGAGCCGCCGAACACGGCGCCCACCGGTGTGACCCCCGGCGGGACAGCCGTGAGCAGCACGTCGGCCAGCGCGGCGCGGTCGATCTCGCGCCTCTTCGGCGCGTCCTGCCAGGGACGCTCGATACAGGCGCACAGCGCGACAAGCGCGAGGAGCGTCGGGCGCACGGCGCGGATCCATAGCACGACGCGCGCCTCGGCCGAGCCCGATCGCACCGTTCCAAAGATGCGCTATGACGCTTGCGTGGAGCCGCTCGGGAGCTACGAACGGTGGCTGCCTCCGGGCGCCGGCCTTGTCGCGGGCGCGCTCGCAGTGGTGTTGGGCGCGGGACTGTTCGAGCTGTCGCGCACGCTCGCGGAGGTGGCGCGCGGCCGCTGGTACGCGGGCAACGGGCGCGACGTCTTCCACGCCGCCGCGGTCGCGGCGCTCGGGGCCGCCTACTTCGCCAACGGGTTGCCGCCCGCGGTGGCGCTCGTGGTGGCGGCCACCGTTTCCATCCCTCCGCTTCTGCTCATCGACGAGCTGCCCGACCGCGGGCGTCGTCTGCCGCTCTTTCTCGCCTTGCTCGCGCTGGGCTCGGCGCCCGCGCTGTTCGACGCGCCGCAGGTCGTCGCCGCGACCAACGCGCTGGCGCGCGCGCTGTTCGATTGACCCCCAGGCCCAAGGTCGCGCTACCCCAGCATCGCGTCGAGCTTTCCCTGCTGCTCGAGCTCGTGCAGATCGTCCGATCCGCCCACGTGCTCCTCTCCGATGAAGATCTGCGGGACGGTCCGACGGCCGGTGCGCTCCGCAAGCGCGATGCGCGCCTCGTCGTCGCCGGCCACGTCGATCTCCTCGTACCCGACGCCCTTGCGCTCGAGCAGGCGCTTGGCTGTCACGCAAAAAGGACAGTAGGGGGTGGTGTAGATTTTCACGCTCTTCATGGACTGTCGGATGCCCGGGCCGGTCAAAAGGACCGGGACTGCCCACCGTCCACGACCACGCAGGCTCCGGCGATCCAGCTCGCCCGCGGGCTGCAGAGAAACGCGATCGTGTCGCCGACTTCCCCGGCGGTCCCGAAGCGCCCGAACGGGATCTCGCGCCGGACGAATTCCGCGATCCCCTGCGGATCGCCCTGCAGGCGCCGCTCCCACGAGCCGCCCGGATGGAGGACGCTTCCAGGGGCGAGCGACAGCACGCGGACGCCGCGCGGCGCAAGCTCGCGCGCCTGCTCGTGCGCCAGGCTGATGAGCGCCGCCTTGGTCGCGTTGTAGCTCATCGAGCCGCCGCCCTCGCGGCCCCAGATGCTCGCGACGTGCAAGACGACGCTGTGCTGCCGGCTGCCCGGCGCGTCGACCGACGGCGGCGGGAGCACCCCTCGTTCGCGCGCGGAGGCCTCCAGGAACGGGAGCGCCAGGCGGGTGGCGCGAATGGCGGGCCACAGGTTCCGGTCCAGCGCCGCCGCCCAGCCGGCATCGTCCATCTCGGCACCTCCAGGCTGGCTGCCGCCCACCAGCGTCACCAGCACGTCCAGGCCGCCCAGTCCCGCCGCGGCGTCGTCTACCGCCCGCTGAAGCTGCGCCGGATCGGTCGCATCCGCTGCGATGGGCAGGGCCTGCGGCGCTCCGGCCTCTTGGCACAGGCGGGCCCGTTCCTCCACGGCAGCGCGCGTGCGG
>WNFL01436093.1_pt1 | contig 11178 bp, 11 predicted proteins | sample 5400361 | NCBI WGS metagenome assembly WNFL01 (sample SAMN13153351, study PRJNA577476) | soil metagenome | isolation source: 40 cm soil on Douglas fir-dominated hillslope | place: USA:California | collected 2013-09-17 | reverse complement strand
TACATGCCGCTGGCGTTCGACAAGTGGGATGACACGGTACAGGGCTACCTCACCAAGCGCTGCGCGGCCCTGACCGCCGATTCGTCCGTGCTGGCGCTGGTGCGATGGCGGTCGGGAAGCCTGTCCGAGCACCAGATCCTGCCCGAGGTCCTGTCGAAGGAGCCGCTGGGACCGGTTGTGGCCCAGGGCAACGAGCAGTGGTTCGGCATCGTCCGCTGGGTACTATTCGCGCTGATCACGGCGGAGGAAAACGACGTCAGCAGTGCCAACGTGGACGCCGCCCGGGCATCCAAGACACTCGAGGTGCGACGGCTGCTAGGCGTTGACGCCGACCCCGGTGCGGCCTTGGGACTGAGCCGGGACTGGGCCTATCAGGTGATCAGGCAGGTCGGCAACTATGGCGAGCTCTTCGACCGCAACCTCGGCGCCCGTTCGGCGCTCAAACTCGAGCGCGCCAACAACAACCTGTGGACCAAGGGCGGCCTGCTCTATGCTCCACCATTCCGGTAAAACAGCTCGCTCCCCGGGGGCGTCCCCAGCCGCGGAGCATTTGATCACTGCGCAACGACCTCGACCTGCGTGTTCTCCCCGTGCTGTACGCTGAATTCACGCCGGTAGAGCCGCCCTGAAGACTTAGCGCTGACGACATATTTGCCGGGAGCCAAGGTATGCGTGGGCAGCGCGCCGACGCTTTCTTTGACGACCTCGCCGCTGGGATCCATCACGCTCCACTGTGTGCCGGGAAGCGCCTCCCCACCCGCGCGCGTCACGAGCTTGAGCGTCACCTTGCCCGCCGCGTGGGCTAACTTCGCGTCCGTGAGCTTGCCGGCTTCCACCGTCACATCGACCCTGAGCGTGGCGTTGGCATCGCCGTAGGTCGACATGACGTGGTAGATCCCAGAGTTGAGCCGGACGATGACTCCCGGTTTGGCACCGCCCATGATCTTGGTACGGTTGCCGGCTTGGTCGCGCTCATCCGAGTAGATTTCGTAGCTGGCCGTGTTGGGGGGCGCGATCTCGCCATTACCGACAATGGCGGTTACCCGCAGGCCGCCGGCGCTCAGCGTGAACGGCTCGACCGACTGGATCCCGGGCTTGACCGAGATTCGCCGTGTTAGTTGGGCGCGGCCGAAGGCAGCATTGACCCAGTAGTCGCCAGGGGCGAGGCGCAACGCGGGGCTTGCATCCCGGCTGGTGGTGACAAGCCTTTTCTTGCCCTCCGGGCCGTCCTTGCCGTCCTGGAAGACGCGCCAGACGAGCCCTTGATCGATGCGCTGCCCGTCCTGGGTGAGAAGGCCGACGAGGGTGACCTGCGAGACCCCTGAGCTTTGCGGTCCGGCCGGAGTGACTGCCGTCTGTGGCGGCCCTTTCGCGTCGAGCGGGGTACGAGTTAGAACGGTCGTATTGCCCGAGCCCGCACCCGTCCCCTTGCCGGCATCGGGCAGGGCCCCCTGCTCGTTGCTTGCCGGCCAGCTCGACGTCGGGTTCTGCTGGGCGACGGCGCGGGGCGGCCCGGCAGCGAAGCCGGCCGCCGCGGCGACAACCAACAGAAGGTGACCTATGAGACCGATGCGGTGAGCCCTCATGAGACCCGATTGTATGCGATTGGCGCGCCGTCATCCTACCGCGATTTGAGACGACCTGAAGGCAGCTACTCGACTGTGAATTCGAGCGTCCTCGCCTCGCCTCCCCGGATGTCGACGGTCTTCTCGACGCGCCTGTCGCGTACCTCGGCCCGAATGCTGTACCGGCCGGCGGCGAGTATGCCCCTCGGCTCGCCCTCAATGGCGCGCCAGACGGTCTGGCCCGCGCCGTCGCGCACCTCCCAAAACACGTCCGGTATGGCTGCGCCTCCAGGATTCGCAGAAAGCCTGAGGCGGACGCTGGCGGCCGGCTGATCGATGACCAGGGACTGCTCCGTGCCCGCCTTGATCTCAATATCGCGGGAGACGACGGCATTCTGCGAGCCGAGCCGGCTTTCGATCCGATAGCGCCCTGCCGGCAGCTCGATCTCGGGCGACGCCCCATCGGCGCGGGCGACCTCGCGCCCCTGCTCGTCGAGCCCAATGATGCGGTAGGCGACCTGATCCGTGACCGCGTCCGACGAGCCCGCGAGACGCACTCCGAGCGCCAAGCGGCCCAGGGTCAGCGTGAGGGCCTTGGTGACATCCTCCCCGGCGCGGAGGACGACAAGCTCGCGCACCTCGGCAACACCTTTTCTCGCCACGGCGTGATAGGTCCCGGCGGGCAGCGTGAAGTTGGCTCGATTGGCGGCGGTGCTGGCAACCTCGCGCCGTCCCGACGGATCGGTCGGATCGTCCTCGAGGACGCTCAGCGAGACGAGACCCGATGCGAGGCCACCACTAACGTCGCGGGCCTGGAGCTGGATGCGGGCCGCGGTCGACGCAAGCAGCGGGGCGCCCTGGCTGCCGCTCGGCACGGCAATGATCTTTTCGGATCGGTATTGACGGTCCTGCAGGACGACCCTGTATGTCCCGGCCGGCACCACCAGCTCCGCCGGCTCGGCCGTGCCCAGCCACAGCACGCGACCGCCCGAGCCGCGTTCGGGCTGCTCCTCGACGCTGATGACGGCAGTGGGCTGCGGCGAAGCATCCTTGAAGGTGCCCGCACCGAACTGGATGATGCCGGCATTGAGCGGGATCGTGACCCTGGTCGGTCGGCTGCCGGCAACTTCGATCGTCTGCCGGGCCTCCGCGAGCCCGAGACGCGCCTCGACTGCATAGCTGCCCGGGGTCAGGGTGATGTTTGGAAACGATGCCGTCAGCTCGATGGGCGGCATGGCGGCATCCGCGGGCTGCTTCGTGATGCGCCATTTCACGGGCTTCTCCAGGACCTCGGATTCGGCGCCGAGACTGGCCGCTAGCCGGAGCCCCGGTGCTCCCGTTTCCGGCGGCCGTGCCGCGGGTTGCGGTGCGGGGATCGCGCTCGCCACCGGCGGTTCCAGACTCGCCAAGCGGACCGCCTCGTCGATCGCGCCGGCCACCGCCTGAGGGGTTTGTGCATCGAACAGCTTGCCTCCCGTCGTCTTGGTGACGCAGGCCATGCGCTCGACGTCCTCGGACTTCATGCCGATGCTGATGACATGGACGGCGAGGCGCGGTTTGGCGCGATGGATCTCGGCCGCGGCGGAGCAGGGGTCGTCCTGGCAGTTGTCGGGGTCGTCGTGGATCAGGATGAGGCTTTCCGGGCCTGCCCCCGGTAGCGCTTGCGCCGCCCGGCGCAGCGCCAGCGCGATTGGCCCGCGGCCCTTCGGATTGAACTTGATGAGGGGGGCAGCAATCCGCTCCGCATCCACGGCCTGCGGCGGCAGCATCTGCTCGACGTCGCTGCACTCGCCCGGGCGGCGGTGTCCAAACCCCACAAGCCCGACCTGGGTGCTGCGGCTGCTGATGCCAGCCAGCGACTGTCTGAGCGCTTCGCGCGCGGTCACGAACTTGGCATTGGCGTCGCCCGGCAGCTTGCCCCACATGGAGCCCGAGCCGTCGAATACGATCTGGATCGTGGCGGGCTCGGCCGCGACTGAGATGGAGGCTGCGAAGATGGCGAGAAGGCCTGCCGTCGCCGCGGCCAGCTGCGCGAGCCGTTTCGCCGTTCCGTGCCTCACACTGCCCATCGGTGCCTTCGTCCTCGTCGCCAGCACGGTTGTGCGGCCGAATGATTTGCGTTAGCGAGATTGATCGTCGAGCCAGCCAGGGGAGCCCGCGGCCATTGTCGTTGTCGATGATTGAGATGCTCTTATCACGCCGTTCGGTCAAGCCGGCGACCATGGCCGACCCTGGTCCGAACGCCACTGAGCTTGCCCGCATCCTGACCGCGGCGGCGCGCGTTCCCGATCACAAGAAGCTCGTGCCGTGGCGCTTCATCGTGTTCGAGGGCGAGGCCCGGTCCGCGTTCGGCGAGATTTTGGCCGCCGCCTGCCGGGCCGAGGAGAAGGAGCCGCCGTCCCACGTGCGCATCGAGCTGGAGCGCGGCCGGCTGCTGCGGGCTCCGATCGTCGTTGCTGTTATCTCGCGCGTCACCGACAGCCCGGGTGCGCCCGAGTGGGAGCAGGTCCTGTCGGCAGGCGCAGCGTGCTTCAGCCTCTGCCTTGCGGCCAATGCGCTCGGGTATGGCACCTCGTGGATCACGGAGTGGTATTCCTACAGCCCGGCTGTGCGCACGGCGCTCAAGCTTGGTCCCAACGAGCGGATTGCCGGCTTCGTGTACATTGGCACGGCAACCGAGCGCCAACCGGACCGCGATCGCCCGGACCTGTCGTCGATCGTCGAGCATTGGCGGCCATGAGCGGCCTCGTCACGCTCTGGCCCGATGGCAGCGGCCGAACGGCAAAGGAGCGCGCGCGACATGTTCTATGATCCCCGGATCAACAATCACGGCCTGCGGCGCGATCCGTTCAAGGCGCTGGTCGCGCCCCGGCCGATCGGCTGGATCTCGACCGTCAGCAAGGACGGCGTCTGCAACTTGGCGCCCTACAGCTTTTTCAACGCCGTCAGCGAAAAGCCGCATTACGTCGTCTTCGGGTCCGGCGGGCCTAAGGACAGCCTCAGGAATATCGAAGAGACGGGCGAGTTCGTCTGCTCATTGGCTACCTACGACCTCCGATATCAGATGAATACGACGTCGGCGCCGGTGCCCCGCGGGGTCGACGAATTTCCGCTCGCCGGGCTGACCGCCGCCGCCTCTAAACTCGTGCGTCCGCCGCGGGTCAAGGAGAGCCCGGTGGCGTTCGAGTGCAAGCACTGGAAGACGATCGAGATTCCGGGTGACGAGGGCAAAGCGGCTCCCGGGTATTCGGTCGTGTTCGGACGGGTGATCGGGATCCACATCGACGAGACCTTCATCAAGGATGGCATCGTCGAGACCGGCAGGATGCGCCCGATCGCCCGCATGGGCTACATGGACTACGCCGTCGTCACACCCGAGACGGTCTTCAACATCAACCGGCCCACGGTGGACGACAATGGCCGGGTCGTGCAGTCGCCCAAGGCCGCCGAGTAGCGGACCGGCTCTCAGGTATCTGCACCTGCTTCAGCGGGCCCGGCAAGCCGTGCACGAGCGAGGACGCGCTCGGCCCGCGTCAGATGGGGCCGGTCCAACATCTGCCCGGCGAGGGAGATCACACCAGCCCCCGGAGCGGCGGCAAACAGCGCGACGATCTCTCGTGCGCGGGCGACCTCGTCCGTGCTCGGCGTGAAGGCGGCGTTAATCACCGGTACCTGATCGGGATGGATCGCCAGCTTGCCGGTGAACCCGTCGCGGGCCGCGCGGGCTGCCTCCCGGGCGAGACCCTGCCCATCCCGGAAATTGACAAACACGGTGTCGATCGGCTGCACGCCGGCTGCCGACGCGGTGAACAGAGTGAGGTCGCGCGCCAGACGGTACGGCGATGTGAACTCCCCATCCGCTTCCCGCGTCGCGGCCGAGCCGACTTCGGCGGAGAGGTCCTCGGCTCCCCATGTCAGCCCCTCGAGCCTTGTGCTTGAATCGACGAAAGTCGCCATGTTGAAGATGGCGATCGGGACCTCGGTCGCGATGGCGGTGATCCTGGTCGATCCCGAGGGGAGCCCGCCTCTCTCCTCGGCATGGTTTAGCGCTATCGAGAGCCGGTGCACGTCTTCGCCGGAACGGGGCTTCGGCAGCATGATCCCCGCCGGTCCCGCCGGCATGACGCCGTCGAGGTCCGCGGTCCAGAAGTCCGATTGCAGGCTGTTGATGCGGACGTAGAGCCGCGGCCATCGCGCGCCCTCGGCCATGGCGGCCTTGGCCGTGCCGATGAATTCGCGGGTCATCTCGCGGGCCTGAGCCTTGCGGTCGGTGGCGACCGAGTCCTCGAGGTCGAGGATCAGCACATCGGCGTCGGCCGCGTGAGCCTTGGCGAGCTTGCGGTCGCTGTCGCCCGGGACGAACAGTAATGAGCGCATGTCCTATACAATCCCCTGGCCGTCGGCCGCTCCCTTGCGCATGAAGGCCTGCCGTCGGCATTCGGCAACCAGCTCGTCATCCTGATTGAAGGCCAGATGGTGGAACTCGACGATCCCGGCATCGGGGCGTGAGCGGCTTTCGCGCATGGCGACGACCTCGGTCGTAACTCGGATCGTATCGCCGTGGAAGACGGCCTTGCCGAACTTGACGTCGGTCATGCCGAGATTGGCGATGGTCGTCCCGAGCGTCGTCTCGTGTACGGAGATGCCGATCATCAGCCCGAGCGTGAACAGGCTGTTGACGATCGGGCGCCCCCATTCAGTAGAGGCGGCGAACTGGTGATCGATATGCAGCGGCTGCGGATTGTGTGTGAGACAGGAGAACAGCGTGTTGTCCATCTCCGTCACCGTCCGCCGGATGGCATGCTCGAAGACGCGGCCGACTTCGAATTCCTCATAATAGAGACCACGCATGGCACTCTCCTCAACCTCGCAAGGAACTCGTTTCCGGCTGGCGGCCCCCGCGATCGGTCCTTTCGGTCTCCTTGCTGTTCAGTAGCGAAACTGCTCCGCCAGTATCCGCTCGTCGAGACTGTGCCCCGGATCGAACATGATGAACAGATCGATCGACCGTGCCTCCTCGATCGAAACGCTCGCGACGGAACGGGTTTCCGAGTGGTCCGCGACCGCGCTCACCGGGCGCTTGTCCGGCTCCAGCACCTCGAGCAGGATGTGCGCCTCATTGGGAAGCAGGGCGCCACGCCAGCGGCGCGGGCGGAATGGGCTGATCGGGGTCAGCGCCAGCAGCGGCGCATCGATCGGACAGGTTGTAGGCCGTCGAGCCGGCTGGCGTCGAAACGAGTACGCCATCGCAGATCAGCTCATCGAGGCGGACCTTGCCGTCGATCGAGATCCTGACCTTGGCTGCCTGATGGGTCTCGCGGAACAGATAGACCTCGTTGATGGCGAGTTCTTCGTGAACCACACCCTTGAGGCTGCGCGCAACCATTGCCAGCGGGTGGATACAGCTGAGCTCGGCCCGCTCCAGCCGCAGCAGCAGGTCGTCCTCGCGGTATTCGTTCATCAGGAAGCCGACCGAGCCCCGGTTCATGCCGAAGATCGGCAGGCGGTCGCGCAAGCGGGCGTGCAGCGTCTGCAGCATCAGGCCGTCGCCGCCGAGCGCGACAATGGCGTCGGCATCGGGCGGCGGAACGTTTCCGTATTGCTCGGAAAGGCGGGCCAGGGCTTCGACGGCCTCAGGGTGATCGCTCGCAATGAACGCGATCCTCTCGAACTTGCGGCCGGCTGCTGGCATGATCATCTAGGGTGTCAGTTGCTGTTCCAGTCGCCGGCCCCTGCTGGCGCGGCGTGAGGCTCGCTCAAGTGCACGAAAACGACAAGGCCGTTCTTATCTATTCGACATTTCCGACGCCGGACAGCGCGGAAACCGCCGGCGGCGCGCTGGTCAATGCAAAGCTCGCCGCCTGCGTCAACATTCTGCCCGGCATGACATCGATCTATGTCTGGCAGGGCGAGCGCCACCGCGAAGCCGAGACGGTCATGATCATCAAGACACGCGCGGTTCTCGCCGACGCCGCGATAGCGGAAGCCAAGCGCCACCATCCATATACGAATCCGGCGTTCGTCGTCTTGCCAGTCGAAGGTGGAGCGGCGCCGTTTTTGCAGTGGATCAGGGAACAGACGCAGCGGGGCTGAGCGAGCTCTCCGCGCTCGCGAAAGCAAATGATCGGGCGAGCTAATCATGGAGCACGACGATGCAATCGAGGCTCAACGAAGGGCTGGTCAAGGTCTTGCAGCGCGTCGCCTTGGTGCCAGTGCTGACCATTGGTGAGGGCGACGACGCCGTCGGGCTGGCGCGCGCGCTGACGGAAGGGGGCCTCCACGTGCTCGAGATCACGCTCCGGACCAAGGTCGCCCTCGGCGCCATTGCGGCCATCGCGAAAGAGGTCCCGGAGGCGCTGGTCGGAGCCGGCACCGTGCTTGACCCGGAGCAGGGCAACGAGGCGATCAGGGCGGGCGCGCGGTTCCTGGTTTCTCCCGGCATGACGCCACGCCTGCTGGAGGCGGCCGAGCGCTGGCCGGTCGGGTTCCTGCCCGGTGCCGCGACGGCCTCGGAAGCGATGGCGCTCAGTGACCTCGGCTATCAGGTGCTGAAATTTTTCCCCGCCGAGCCGGCTGGGGGAGTGGCGGCGCTCAAGGCCCTGGCTGCCCCGCTGCCGCATTTGCGGTTCTGCCCGACCGGCGGCATCGATGCCGCCAAGGCGCCGTCCTACCTGGCGCTGCCAAATGTGGTCTGCGTCGGAGGCTCGTGGGTGTCGCCGGCCGGAGCCGTGGCGGCCCAGGACTGGCAAACGGTCGCACGTCTGGCGCGCGAGGCCGCAGGCCTCAAGCCCTGAACGGCGGCTCCCCAAGGACCGCCGCCGTCGCCTCGCGAGGAATGATTGCGCCGCGATGGCCAATGACCACCGCCGCGAGCCGGTGTCCCGATAAGACGGCGTCTACGGCCGGCGCCCCCTTCATGCGCGCAGCGAGATAGGCGGCGTTGAAAGCATCGCCGGCGGCGGTCGTGTCGGTCGGCTTCAGAACTTCGGGGGACGGGACGTGATGCGCCCCGTCGGGGAGCCGGACATAGGCTCCGTGCTCCCCGCACTTGACCACGATCTCGCGGGCCCCGAGGCCGTCCAGCCGCTCGAGTGTGGCGGCGGGCGATGCGTCGCCCCAGAGCGCCTGCTCGTCATCGAACGTCGGCATGGCGAGGTCGGCAAGCCGCCAGAACCGCGCGAACACCTCTCGCGCTCTCGCCGCGTCGCCTCGCCAGCCGCGCGGGCGATAGTTGCTGTCCATGACGATGACGGTGCCTGCCTCCCGTGCGGCTGCAAGGGCCACCGCGAAGCGGTCGAGACCGCCGTCGGAGTAGAGCGAGAGCGTCACACCCGAGAAATAGACGGCGGCGGCGCGCTCCATTCCTTCGGCCACAGTTTCGGCTTGGGCCCCGTCGAAGAGCTCGCGGGCGGGTGCCTGCTCGCGCCAATACCAGAACGAGCGTTCGCCATTTTCGTCGGTCTCGATCAGGTAGAGCCCGGGCATGCGGGCCGTCATCAAGGTGATCAGGCCGGTGTCTATGCTCTCGCGCTCGGCGAGCTGCAGGATCCCCGCGCTGTAAGGGTCGTCTCCCAATGCGGTCGCATACGCGACAGCCACCCCGGCGCGGGCGAGGTAAACGGCCGTGTTGAACGTGTCGCCGCCGTAGGCTAGCCCGAAACGCTGGTCGGGACCGCGCGCCAGCTCGACCATGCACTCGCCGACCGACACTACCTGCCCAGCTTTGAACTGCGGAAAACCCATGCCAACTCACCTCGGTCAGGCTTGCAGTGTTGCGCGAGATAATCCTGCCTGCAACATGGGCCGTTCCTGACATACCGGACAAGGGGCTTGAACGGGCTCGAGAATTGGCATAGCCCGAGGACTGCAGATTGTCGGCCGTTGTAAGCAGCGGGGCAGCCGGCGTTTCGAGAGGGAAAGCCTTTGAACATATGCATGATTGGTGCAGGTTACGTCGGTCTCGTGTCCGCCGCCTGCTTTTCCGAGTTCGGCTGGACGGTCGCCTGCATCGATAAGGACCGCGACCGGGTCGAAAGCCTGAAACGCGGCGAGGTGCCCATCTACGAGCCAGGCCTCGATGATCTGCTCCGGCGCAACATCGAGGCCCAGCGCTTGTCGTTCTCGTCCGACCTGCGGCCCGCGGTGGAGTCCGCCGACCTGATCTTTCTCGCGGTCGGCACGCCGATGCGCCGTGGTGACGGGCACGCCGATCTGTCCTATGTGTTCGCGGCCGTAGCCGAGCTCGCGCCGCACTTGAGCGGTTTCACAGTCATCACCACCAAATCGACCGTGCCAGTCGGCACCAGCAGGGAGATTGCCCGACGCCTGAAGGAGATCCGCCCTGATGCGGATTTCGCCGTCTGCTCGAACCCTGAATTTCTGCGCGAGGGCTCCGCGATCCAGGACTTCACGCACCCAGACCGAGTGCTGGTCGGTTGCGAGGACCCGCGCGCCCAGGAGGTGATGGAGCGTCTCTACAAGCCGCTCGCCCTGCGCAACGCGCCCATCATGTTCGTCCGGCCCGAGTCGGCCGAGCTCGCCAAGTACGCGGCGAATGCGTTCCTGGCCCTGAAGATCAGCTTTATCAACGAGGTCGCCGATCTCTGCGAGGAGATCGGCGCCAACGTCCAGGAGGTCGCCAGCGCCATCGGCAAGGACCGGCGCATCGGCGACAAGTTCCTCCACCCCGGCCCCGGCTACGGCGGCTCATGCTTTCCGAAGGACGTCTCCGCACTCATCCGCACGGCACGCGAGGCGCGGGCGCCGGTCTCCATTATCGAGCAGGTCCAGCGCGTGAATGACGAGCGCAAGATCGCCATGGCAAGCCTCATCGAGCGGTCGGCCGGGGGGTCGGTGGCGGGCAAGGTGGTTGCCGTGCTGGGCGTGACCTTCAAGCCGAACACCGATGATATGCGGGAGGCGCCGAGCCTCGTGGTGATACCCATGCTCCAGGAGCGCGGCGCCGAAGTGCGTGCCTACGATCCGCAGGGGCGCAAGCATGGCGAGTCACTGCTGCCGGGCGTACATTGGTGTAACGGGGGCATCGAGGCGGCCAAAGGCGCTGATATTGCCGTGGTCGTCACCGAGTGGAACGAGTTCCGTGCTCTCGATCTCGTCGCCCTCAAGCAGGTGATGCGGGGTGACGTCCTCATCGACCTCCGCAACATCTATCAGCCGAGTGACGCGGCGGCGGCAGGTTTCGCGTTCAGGAGTGTCGGCCGGCCGAAGGTTTAGAGTGCTTCCGGAAACGTGGTCACCGTTTTCCGAAAAGAAGCACGACAAACAAAGAGCTAGAGTGCTTGAGCAGTTCAAATTTGAAGCGACGACACTCTAGCTCACTGGCACGTGGGAGGAACACGGGCCGAGTATCGATCCCCGCCGCTGCGTCTCAGCTTCAGTGCATTGAAAGCTGTTTGAAGATCGTCTGTGTCCAGCGCTTCGATTGGGCTGGAGCATAGCCTTTTGCGGGCGCGCCGTCCGAGCTGAGGATGCCTACGCCACCCCGGGCGCGCCGTTCGGAGCGATAGGACGGCGACGGGCCAGGCTGGCCTTCGCTTGCGGCCGGCGGCGTCTTCTGCTCCTCGCCGATAGGTGCACCAACCGCCATCCGGCC
>WNFL01312310.1_pt1 | contig 11178 bp, 11 predicted proteins | sample 5400361 | NCBI WGS metagenome assembly WNFL01 (sample SAMN13153351, study PRJNA577476) | soil metagenome | isolation source: 40 cm soil on Douglas fir-dominated hillslope | place: USA:California | collected 2013-09-17 | reverse complement strand
CACAAATAAGATCGGTGCGATTGCTGAAGAAGAAGACCATCATCCTATGATTATATTGGAATGGGGGCGAGTCACTATTCAATGGTGGACGCATGTAGTAAAAGGTTTGCACAAAAATGATTTCATCATGGCGGCGAAGACGGATGAGCTTTTAGTCAATTAGGTTGATTCGAAAAAAGTTAACGCACCGTGATTTTCTTAAAATGTTGAACATTGCAATATCGGGTTTTATTCTGCTGGCAATTGTTGGAGTTGGTTATGGCTTATTAGTAGAACCTGGTTGGGTTAAAGTCGAAAATGTGCAACTAAATTTGCGGAGACTTCCCCAAATATTTTCAGGGCTTCGCATTGCACAGATCAGTGATATTCATATGGGCGGTTGGATGAATGCTGATCGCCTTCAACACATTGCTGAATTAATCCTGGCTCAAAAACCTGATGTATTATTGATCACTGGGGACTTTCTTATGGGTCATAGCTTCACAGAATCTGCGTGGGGCTCCATAAATGATTTGACCAAGGTCTTGTCACCTTTGGCATCAGCCGTTCCATCTTTTGCAGTACTCGGTAATCATGATTATTGGACCGATTCTCGAATTATCCGTGAAATGCTGCTTGCGTGTGGGATCACTGATTTAACGAACTCAACCTTTACTATGACGCGTGAAAACAAAAAACTGTATCTATGTGGGGTCGATGATGTTTGGGAAGGTGATGTTTGCTTGAATGAGGTCGTTGCTCATTTATCCGATAATTGTGCGGCGATCTTGCTTGCGCATGAACCAGACTTTGCTGATACAAGTGCCACGACGGATAAATTTGATTTACAAGTTTCCGGTCATTCGCATGGCGGGCAGATAGTTATCCCGTTTTATGGGGCGCCGATATTGCCATATATGGGAAGGAAATATCCTGGCGGGCTTTATGAAATCGGCAAGATGTATCAATACACTAATCGTGGGGTAGGGATGCATAGGTTTCCGATTCGAATCAATTGTCCACCCGAAATTACTGTATTTACTTTGGAGGGTGATGCTTAGGTGCTTTATCTTAGAGCAAATTCAGCATCGTCCCAAAGGTGGATAGGCTGGTGGCAAGCGGGTAAAAAAGCCACATCTTTTTGTTGTTGTGTTTGAGGCTTTCCAAGATGGCTGGGAACACTTGATGTTTTATTATTTTTAATATACCTATATTTTGCGCAATCCAAACCGGGACGTGGCGATGTTCGGGCAATGGGATTACCGGGCTGAAATCTACTTCACGATCGTTGAGTTGATACTTGTAGCGTGAAATTTTGCGAATATGGATATCGGCTTCTAAATATTCGTGCACGGCATCTAGATCCTTGCGATTCATCCACTGCGGCAAATCGGATGTAGCTTTAAAGCCCGAAATAGTTCCAAGATCTAGCAACAGTTGTTGTTCAGCTGATTTCAGCGCATTATATTTTGAACGGAAGAATATAACGTCAGGGTCGATGTTGACTAGGGATTTCAACCAAAGGCGGTGGAGACTGGTTCTAATCGAGTTTTGCGTGGAGGTGTCATTTGGGTTGTTGAGCCAGACAGACAATGGTTTGTTCAGCCAATATGGGGAAACATCGGGTCCAACACGAATGCCATCACACAAACCCAGAGAAGGGATCACGGGTGCGCCGCACGCGAGAACATAGGCATCGCCTGCTGCTTCGCGCATAACTTTTAGAGCATTGCGATAAGCAACTTCACGCGGTGTGTCCCTGTAGCGTTTTCCGGGAACTGCGCCGGCATAGAGAAAGTCCAATTTCAAATAGTCGTAGCCCCAACCTCGTACTTTGCGGATCAGTTTATCGAGCCAAGCTAACACCTCTGGATGGCTCACATCCAATGCATATGGAACTCCTTCCCAGGTGAGACCAACAGGAACGGGCTTTCCGTGTTCATCTTTCAATAACCAATCGCGATGTTCGCGGAATATGCTCGATAATTTCGTGACCATAAACGGCGCAAGCCAAAGTCCGGCGGTTCGACCTGTGGCTTTGATTTTATTAGCCAGTTCTGCCATCCCTGAGGGGAATTTTTTGGTGGGCTCCCAATCTCCGTGCGTGATCTGCCAGCCATCGTCGAGTTGGAAGACATCGAAGGGTAAATCTCCCAAAGCGTGGAGGGCATTTATCGTTACATGTTCGTTGATCCATTTGTACATGCTGTACCAGGAGCACCATACGCGCGGAGCTTTGTCGAAGCGGGTCTTGCCGAATTTGGTTTCAAGCAGGGTTGTGTATTTTGTGAAGACCTCATCTTCTTTGCCGCGAATGATCGCCCACTGGCTTTCGTGATTGTCTTCATAAAAAGCTTTGAGGGTTGTGCCATCTAATTCGACACGTCCGCTTAGGTCTAATGCGCCGAGAAGCAAGATATCATCCTCAGCGAGTTCCACAGCGCTAACCCAGGCGCTGACATGGTTCTTTGCCAATGCATAAGCAGGGTCTTCGTCTTTGGCGCGGAATTGCGGCGCGCTGATAGGGTAGGGCGGTTCGGATGGATCGAGCCAGGTTGTAAGCGTCCAGGATTGCCATCCGTGGCGGAAAAAGCGTTTCGGAGGCTGAGGCAGGCTCAAATTGAGTGATGAAGCGGCGACGATCTGTGAGTCTGTCTCCTGATGGATAGAGTCAAGATTCAGATTTAGGATTGTCATAGGGGGCATTATCCCGCGAATGTTGTTGACGGTCAATTTAAAATGTGGCATAATTCTTAGAAATACATAACAATTCCGATATTGTCTTGAAAGGCGATGAAGAGAAAGAGTAAATTTGCTGGAACTGTCAGCGAGTGTGGCGGAACGTGGTGAGAGCCGCATCAGGAAAGTAGATTGAAAATCATCTCGGAGCCGTGAGCTGAATCAAAGTAAGCGAACCGAAGTTGTTCTTCGTTATCAGAACAGGACGATGATTGTCGTCCAATGAGCGCCTGTTCGCTCCTTTCAGTACTGCGGACAGGAACCAGAGTGGTACCGCGAGAATTCTCTCGTCTCTGTTTGAGATGAGAGTTTTTGTTTAATAAGATAAGTGATTAGTTAATGAATAAATATTCAAAAGTCTTGGCGTTGCTGGCTTTGCCCCTCTTGCTATTTTCGGCTTGGCGGGTATATGGAACTGTCGGTGTGACCAAGACCATCGAGCAGGAGGATATTTTCTATTCATTCAGGGAGGGGCAGCGGATTCTGAATGGCGAAAATCCCTATGTGCGTATCCTGTCTGGAAATATGCTCGATAACAAGAAGTATGCCACTTATTTTCCACTGTTTTACGAGCTCTCTTATGAATCACAAGCTCTGGGTTTGAATGAATTCGCCACTTGGATTGTTTTTTGGAGACGCGTTTTTATCGTGTTTAACCTCGGGACTGCAGTGTTGTTGTTTTATGCCTTTTGGCGTTACGACATGGAATGGCTTGGGATCTTCGCCACGGCTTTTTGGCTTTTCAACCGTTGGACTCTGACGGTTATGTCGATCGTGCATCTTGATTTTCTGCCGATTTTTTTTCTAGTTGCATCTCTTGTTGTGTTTCCAAAAAATAGATGGCTTGCTTTCCTTTTATACGGTCTGTCGCTAGCTTTGAAGCAGATCGGCATCTTTATTTTGCCGTTGTACTTGATTTGGACATGGCTCACTGTTGATAAAGATCGAGTCAAGGAAGTATTGATGGGCAGCCTGCTGATTGGGATCATCCCACTTCTCGCTTCCATCCCTTTCCTGTTTTGGAATGCAAAAGGCTTTTTCATGTCCGTTTTATTTTCTGCCACACGTGTCGGGAGTGGTCGCTTTTCTGTTCTGCCGCTGGATGCTGTAATGGGTTGGAACGGACTGGTCGGACGCCTGCCAATGTTGCTGCTATTCATGGCTATTTATTGGTTTTGTTTTTCTCGCTATATAGGCAGATATACTGGCGCTTTTTTGGTGATGTCGGTCTTCATCGGTTTTAACACCGCCTTATTCGTTCAGTATTTGTTGTGGCTGGTGCCGTTAACAACTTTGTTCTTGTTGGATTCAAAAGAAAAATATTTTCTGGCAACTGTAGGAGTTTGAAATGTTTAAATCTGTATCGTCCAAACTAAATGTTACTTCTATGGAAGAGAATGTGCTGAAGTTTTGGAAACAGCGCGAGATCTTCAAGAAGACGCTTGAGCAACGTGAGGGTCAACCTGAGTTTGTGTTCTATGAAGGACCGCCGACTGCGAATGGGAAACCGGGCGTGCATCATGTGTTGGCACGCGCGTTCAAGGATATGTTCCCGCGCTACAAGATCATGCGTGGTTATCACGTCTCGCGCCGCGGCGGATGGGATACGCACGGCTTGCCGGTTGAGATCGAAGTCGAAAAGCAACTTGGCTTCAATAGCAAACACCAGATCGAAGAGTACGGCATCGACAAGTTCAATGAACTTTGCCGTAAATCTGTGTTCACTTACGCGTATTGGGTTGATCTGCAGGATGCCTATGTGACCTACACCAATGACTACATCGAGTCGGTGTGGTGGATCTTGAAAAATTTCTGGGATAAGGACTTGCTCTTCAAGGGCTATAAGGTCGTGCCGTATTGCCCGCGTTGTGGCACGCCTCTTTCCGATCATGAAGTTGCCCTCGGCTACGAAGATGCGACCGACCCTTCGGTCTTTGTCCGTATGCCGCTGGTCGATAAGCCAGATACTTCGTTGTTGGTGTGGACGACAACTCCGTGGACGTTGCCCGGCAACGTTGCTGTGGTCGCACACCCCGATGTGGATTATGTGACTATTGAGCGTGATAATGGTGGCGCAAAGGAAAAACTAATCCTTGCCAAGGCGTTGGTTGAAAAGGTATTCGGCGAAGAGAAAGTCAAGGTTCTCGATATATTCAAGGGCAAGAAATTGAATGGCATGAAATATCAGCCGCTATATACGTTCCTGCCACCCAACAAGCCGGCTTATTTTGTGGTGATGGGCGATTACGTGACAACCGAAGATGGTACCGGTTTGGTGCATACCGCACCAGCCTTCGGGCAGGAAGATATGGAGACCGGGAAGAAGTATGGTCTGCCTGTGTTGATGACTGTATTGCCAGATGGTACGTTCATTTCTGAAGTCACGCCTTGGCGCGGACAATTCGTCAAAGACGCCGACCCACATATCATCGAAGATTTACGCGCGCGCGGACTGTTGCTAAAATCTGAAGGCTATTTACATAGCTACCCGTTCTGCTGGCGCTGCCATACGCCGCTTTTGTATTACGCGCGCGACTCGTGGTTTATCCGCACAAGCGCACATCGTGACCGGCTCGTTGAGTTGAATAATACGATCAATTGGGTGCCTGAGCATACCAAGACAGGTCGCTTTGGCAATTGGCTTTCCAATAACATCGACTGGTCGCTTTCGCGTGAACGTTATTGGGGCACGCCGCTTCCAGTCTGGGAATGTGAAAACTGCGATTTTCGTGAGTGCGTCGGTTCGGTCGAGGTGAGTGCGTCGGTTCGGTCGAGGAGCTCTCAGAAAAGGCTGGGCGCGACTTAAGCGAACTCGATTTACATCGACCTTATGTTGACGATGTCCATTGGGCGTGCCCAGATTGTGGCGGTCAGATGACGCGTGTCAAAGATTTGATCGATGTATGGTTCGACTCTGGTTCCATGCCTGTGGCGCAGTGGCACTATCCGTTCGAGAATAAGGATAAGTTCGAGTCTCAATTCCCGGCGGATTACATCTGCGAAGCTGTTGACCAAACACGCGGCTGGTTCTATACACTTCATGCCATCAGCACGTTACTCTTCGATGAAGTCTCGTTCAAGAATGTCCTTTCGCTTGGTTTGATTCTGGATGGTGAAGGAAAGAAAATGTCCAAGAGTATCGGCAATATCATTGCGCCATGGGATGTTCTTGCCGTACATGGTGCAGATGCCTTCCGCTGGTATCTTTACACGGCAACTCCGCCAGGACAGGAACGTCGCTTCTCTTCCGATTTGGTGGGTGAGGTGATCCGTAGTTTCACGCTCACGTTGTGGAACGTCTACTCGTTCTTCGTGACCTACGCCAACCTCGACAACCCCACCGTCACCACCATGCCGATTGCGACCAGTGATCTTGACCGCTGGCTGTTATCTGAACTCAACGTGCTCGTCCGTGAGGTGACGGAAGCCTACGATCATTACGATGTGCCCAATGCCACACGCCCAATCGAAGCGTTTGTGGAGAAAATGTCCACGTGGTATTTGCGACGTTCGCGCCGCCGCTTCTGGAAATCTGAATCGGACTCTGACAAACAAGCCGCCTACTCGACTTTATACACGGCTCTCGTCACCATCTCGAAGCTACTCGCTCCTGCCATGCCTTTCCTTGCCGACGAGTTGTACCAAAACCTCGTCCGCTCGGTGGATGACGCTGCAGCTGAATCAGTCCATTTGGCTGAGTGGCCCAAAGTGTTGCCCGAAATGATCGACGAATCACTGAACCGCGATATGGCGTTGGTAATGAAACTTGTCTCGCTAGGACATTCTGCCCGCCAAAAAGCGAATCGCAAAGTACGTCAGCCATTATCAGAAGTGGCGTTCTCGCTTGGGAATGCCAATGAGCGCAAAGCTGTTGAGACTTATGCTGACTTGTTCATGGATGAGTTGAACGTCAAACAAGTTCGTTTGTTGAATGCGGCTACGGAGGCAGTGTCGCATTCGGTCAAGCCATTGCCGAAACAGCTTGGACAAAAGTATGGGAATAAATTCCCGTCCATCCAAAAGGCGATCCTTGCCATGAACTCTGAGGATGCTGCCCGCCCATTGTTGGAAGGCAAACCCTTGAGTGTTGAAGCCAACGGCGAAACTTATGATGTATTGCCCGATGAGGTCGAAGTAAAAGCGCTTGCCAAGGAGGGCTTTGCCGTGGCTGAGGAAGATCCCTATGTTGCGGCACTCGTTACCGAATTAACGCCTGAACTTGTTAAGGAAGGTTTGGCGCGTGAATTTGTGCGACACGTTCAAGACCTCCGCAAGAGTGCTGATCTGGATGTGGCTGATCGCATAGAACTGTTTGTCGAAGCCTCAGCAGGCTTGAGGTCCGCGATTGAAGCGCATAAAGATTACATCACAGCCGAAACACTTACATCCAATCTAGTATTTGGGAGTCCGCCGCAGGAGGCGTCTATGGTCGAAGATGGCTTGTAAGGCGCACCCTAGGGTGCGCCTTACCATTTATAATTGAGGGTAATATTTCTTCTTGAGGTGATGTATGTTCGAAAAACTTCCTCTTTGGCTTCGCAAAACACTTGCGTGGAGCGTCCATCTGTTCACAGGGACTGGTGCCGTGTGGGGCTTCCTAACTCTGCTCGCAATTTGGGATTTGAATTTCAGACTGGCGATCGTGTATATTATCATCGCGATGTTTGTGGATGGATTCGATGGCACGTTGGCGCGCTGGTTCCATGTGAAGGAATATGCCAAAGAGGTGGACGGCGGGTTGCTCGATAATATTATTGATTATCTCAATTATGTTGTCGTTGCAGCGTTATTGCTGGTTAAAGTGCCGAACCTGGTGCCCAATGGTTTTCAGATGGTTGGAGCGTTTGCCATTTTGCTTACCTCTGGATATCAATTTACACAGACCGACGCAAAGACAGATAACAATTCCTATTTCTTTAAAGGCTTCCCCTCGGTTTGGAATTTCCTGGTGATCTACATGATGCTCCTGGGTTTGAATCCATGGATCAATTTGGCGGCGCTTGTGCTTTGCAATGTTTTGGTTTTTGTTCCTGTAAAATATCTTTACCCCAGCCGCAATAACCGGCTGCGTCATTTTACGCTTGGTTTTACTTATTTGTATGGTGCCGTAGGAATTTGGGGACTGCTCCAGTATCCAGATGTGCCGCAGTGGGTGGCACCACTTTCGTTCGTGTATGTAGCATATTATGCGCTCCTGAGTTTCTTTCCGAAACTTGGAACGGCGAAATCTGCATAGAATGTATATCGAAAAAGTTTCCGAGGTAACTAAAGAGATTTATGCAGCGGTAAAGTTGTTGGTTCCTCAGTTAGGCGCCCATAAAGTAATTCCTACATGGGATGAAATGAATGCATTGGTTCGGTCAGAAGCGTCCACTATGTTGATCGCACGCTATCCTAACGAAAACAGTGAAATTGCTGGCATGTTGACTTTGACAGTTTATCGCGTTCCGACTGGGATCCGTTCCATTGTTGAGGATGTCGTCGTAGATGAGAATATGCGGCGGCGCGGAATTGCAGAGGTGTTAATGCGCAAAGCGATTGACTTAGCGAGGCAGGCTGGCGCGGATGGGCTGACGCTTACGTCCAATCCATCGCGTGAGGCGGCAAATAAATTGTATCAGTCCATAGGGTTCATGAAGCGCGAGACGAATGCGTATTTGTACAAAATTAAATAAAAGCAGGCAGGTTTTCAAACCTGCCTGCTTTTATTTAACGTAATATTTGCTGGTGTTATTTTATATTTTTCGTTAGCATTTTTTCGTTTGTCATGGCTTGTTCGTAGGCACCACGATAAGCCGGAGGCAGAAGTTCTGCTAATCTGATCATCATCTCGTCTGCGATTTGTTGCCGAATCTCCCGGGTGACTTTCACACCCTCGAGTTTCAATCGAAAAAGATCTCCAACGCGAATATGAAAGTCTGTACGTTTGAAGCGAGGCAAATTCTTCAGAAAATTTTCGCCGCCCCAATGAGCAACAGGCAAAATCGGCGCCCTGAATGGATGGGCACGATTCAACTTTCCGGTTATGTTCCATGTGTCCTCAGGTGCAATCCCGAAAACATAACCATCCTCAAGCGCTTTGATCGCCTTCCGCAAAGCAGACGTATCGCCCTCTCCGCGCCTGACCGGGATCACTCCCCATAAATTAAAAAGCAAATTCAGAAACGCGTTATCCCAAGCCTCCATTTTTGCCCAACCCGTGATCAGATGTGGCTGCAATAACCCGAAGAACACCGCCACTTCCAGTTGACCAGTGTGATTTGAGATCACGATCAACGGACCACGCATCGGAATTTTTTGAATATCAGGCGAGTCAATACGGCAAAGAATACTGGTCCCGGATTTAACAACGGCTGCAACGATTTTATAGATCATGTGAAATCCTCACCTTTATTTTAATATTTCAAAGTCAATTACGGGCGCGACGCGTCATATTCCTCAGGAGTATCAAGGTCTGCAAGGATGCTGGGATTATCTACATTCACATATTGAATATCATGCGAGTGCGCATTTAAGAAGTCGCGTGGAGTTTGCGAAGGCTCCTTCTGAATCACTTCATTCCAAAGTGATCTTGTGATGAGCCAGGGATGACCGCGACGCATTTGGAAACTCGGAACAACCAGTGGACTCTGCGATCGCAAAAAAACTTCGAGCAGTACACGCACGCTTCTTTCCTCGACTTGAGGCTGGTCGCCAAGCCCGATCATCGCCGCACCGATATTTTCTTCTGTGAGATGTCGTAATCCGCATTGGATTGAAGTCAGCATATCTCCTGCTGCATAATTTTCGTTAAACACACTTCGAACCGAATATTTTTTCCTGCACTCTGCCACGATTGTTTCTACTTCTTTACGCGCGCTACCTGTTACAACCAAAATATCCTTGACTCCTGACTTTGAAAATACAGCAATGACGTGTTCGATAACGGTGATATCACCCCATGGCAATAACATCTTTGGACTTCCCATGCGTGTTGATTTACCCGCGGCAAGGATAATGGCTGTAATCATCCCTCACACTCCGTGAGTGGGCGAATCGAGACGTGCAGGATCATAATGTCTCGTCCGAGATTAAGCGTTGATATTGTTCCGGTGTATCCACATCTAATAACATGCGGTCATCATGCCAATGTAGATATTCTACTGGGTGCTTATGGAAGATTGCTCGCCCACCGACATCTCCTTCAATACCCAATAAATCATTAAAAGTGACTTGATCAAACAATACAGGATTTGCGCGCTGATCCAATACCATCGGCGCAACAATCGGATAAAGTCCCTCGGCGTGCTTTTCGACCAGTGCGTCAAGAATTGATGTGGTGATTTGTGGTTGGTCGGCGAGTAGAAAAATTGCTCCACCCACAGTTGCAGGAGGAGATATGGTCAGCTTTTTTATGCCCTCCTTTATTGAACTGGCCTGTCCACTATCCCATTCATCGTTTCTTACAATCATTACATCTAAATCTTTGACAGCACTCTCTACGAGTTCGCTATTCGCACCTGTAACAACGATCACTGGTAAAAGACCTGCTTCTAATGCTTTCCTCGCAACTGCATGGACAAAAGGTTCGCCTTTCCAGTCTAACACTTGTTTGGATTTTCCAAATCGCTTAGCTTCTCCCGCCGCAAGAATAATCCCTGCGATGGGTTCATGGATTGCGTAAATTTTCTCTTGCGCTACACTGGAAACGATCACAGAGTGAAAACTTGATAACAACCCGTGCGCCATTCCATGTGCAATTGCTTGGAGTTCAGGTGTATCGGCTTGATTCAGTAGGATGGTTTTTCTTGCGTGCATGGGAATATTTTTTTGTCCGCCATCTGGATGCATCAATACCCGAGTTAATGCATCTGGTGCGATGACCGTGCCAATTTCCAATTCGCCTAATTTGGAAAAGATTTCAGCTCGATGAACATTTTCTTCTTTGAGGGGCTTTCCTAACCCTGTGAGGCCAACTACCTGCACTACGTGTTCCACGAAAGGTGGGATGGGCGGTTCATGTTCTGCCCAAGCCTTTAACGGCTTTTGGCGTGAGCCATCTGCTTCGATCAATAGGGGAATGGAACGACCCTTACAAAATTGATTTAGCTTATTCAACGAGTCTTCATCTAGCGGTTTTGTTCTATCACCATCCAATGTCCCCGTGATTAAAGTGATCCCCTGTAGTTTTGATTCCAAATCATTAAGCGCCTCAAATGACTCAACAACAAGGTGTTTGTCTGCAAATGCGATCTGCCATTCGCCGAGGTGCGACGAAGCGGTCACGACCACGGGCGAGTTTTTGCTCAACTCTTTTGCTAGAAGGAATAGTGCTGTTGTTTTTCCTCCAGCCCCGATGAATGTGATGATGGAAGTGTGCGAAGCGCGCATTGCCCGAATAAAAGAAACGCTCATGTCATGATTATACATCTTCAATCATGAACATCTCTAAGGTATAATACCTTCGCCGCGTATTCAAAA
>WNFL01194212.1_pt1 | contig 11178 bp, 10 predicted proteins | sample 5400361 | NCBI WGS metagenome assembly WNFL01 (sample SAMN13153351, study PRJNA577476) | soil metagenome | isolation source: 40 cm soil on Douglas fir-dominated hillslope | place: USA:California | collected 2013-09-17 | reverse complement strand
AAGATCATACTCAAAAAATATCATTTCGAAAGATTATTCAGGGGAATCAAACTGCTGAAGCTCCGGGCACCTTCATTATTTAAACCCGCAAGACTTGAGGATGAAATTCTGAAGACCTGTAAAAAGAATAAATGTACCGCCCTGGCAAGAATACGATTATCCGTTTTTCGCGGCAATGGCGGTTTATATGATGAATCGAAGAACCTTCAATGGCTGATTGAAAGCTGGCCGGTCGATGCCTCTGTCAACGAATTGAACAAAAATGGTTTTGTGATCGATATATTTGCCGGCATCCAAAAAACCTGCGATATTTTTTCCAGCCTCAAGTCAGCCAACTTTCTTCCTTATGCAATGGCGGCGCAATATGCCAGGGAAAATAAATTGAACGATTGCCTTTTGAATAATATCAAAGGACACATTGCCGATGCCACGATCGCCAATATCTTCCTGGTAAAAAATAATCTCGTTATCACACCTGCGCCCGGCGAAGGCTGTGTACACGGTGTGATGCGAAGATATTTGATCGAAAAATTACCGGCTGCCAACTTTGAAGTACGTGAAGGGGTCGTAACAAAAAACGATCTTGAATCCTTTGACGAGGTTTTTCTAACCAATGCGATGTACGGAATGAGATGGGTAAAACAATTCCACGATAAAAAGTATCAGCATAGGCAATCCCTGCGCATCTATAAGGATTTTATTCAGCCACTCTATTCCTGAAAGTTTGTGTCTTACCTGAAGGTGACACCTTTTAATTGAAGTGAGTAGTTATGAACCATGCCTTTAAGTCAACTCCAACGGCAAAGCAGACGATTTTAGATGGGACAATTTCAAGCTGCGGAAGGGTCCGCAGACGTCATGTCTTGTGTAAAAGAGATACCCGATGCAGTGCCCGTCTTATTTTTTTCTAATTGTTTTTTCGCCTCGATCGCAGATTGTATATTAATGATAAGTTGCTCTGAAGACTTTGCCGTGCCGGAAACGGCGTCGGATTTCACCAGTTTAAGGTGAATAGTGGTCTGGTATGCCAGCATATCTAATAATACAGACATTTCCAACGCTTGTAGCTCATCTACGGTGGGGTTTGTCAAAAACACATTTATCCCGTCACAAATTTTGTGCTATTTAGTGGTAGCTTAAAACAACCGGCCTTAACATGTTAGTGAGAATTAAATTCCACATTTCGGGTATTGGATTTGCTCTCACATTGAAAATCCATTGATAACGGAGGCAGCAGATTTGAACTATATCAATCAAACCTGGGATTTACAAAATTGTTAAGCTTTGACCCAAAACGATAGCTAATACCAAAGAAAGTGAATAACCGGTAGCCGGATGCCAACTGGCGTCGGCGGGTAAGAACTTCCTGTGGAGTGGCGCCTTCTTTTGGGAGGAATAATTGATCGTGGATGAGTTCCGCTGAAGTATAGATATTGAACGAGAGCCCGCCTGTTATTCGGATATCCACTTCGCCATTGATACCGAGATTGAAATATTTCCAATTATGTAAATAGCTTCGGTAGTCGGTCCCCCGGGGAAATACTGCCCCATTTTTGTTTGATCCGGAGTTTGGCTTCAAGTTCCTGGCCAAATAATGTTTCTGCTGTTTTATCATACAACGTGGTGTCGAAATAGGCATTGCGTCTCACATTTACCGTATAAGCCAGCGTAAAGAATTTTGTATTGACTTCTTTGTAAGGAAAGATATTGTACTCGATGCCCGTATTAAAAAGGGCCCTGTGTTTATTATTGGAGAAAGTGTTGCGGGAAAAAACAACCTGGTAACCGAATGACCAATGGGTGCTTATACTTTTTATGCCAAACTGCTGCAATTCATAATCATCATTATTATTGACAATTTTTTTGCTGACCCCGTTGCTGTCGTCAATAGTATAACTATCCCTGTTCTTGCCCGCATTTAATTCAAACCCAATCTTGGATTCTTCCGTTACCCTGTTGGCAGATAAATTGCCGCTGAGCCTTGAGTTCTTATATACTTCATCAGCATCAAAATTGCCATTCATGCCAATACGAAATACCCAATAATTCCATGGGTCTTTAACGGTCGAGGAAAGAGCTTTTCCTTCACCCTTATTTTCGTTCGGCTTTTTTTTCATATTAATCTCAATATCTTTTGCTGAAGCTGTCCGGGCAATGAAGGGTGTTAATCCAAGTTTGAGGTATTTGATAAACAACTCCCGTTCTTCAAATGGTGTTGCATTCGCAGCCGTGTTAAATCTTATTGTATCGGCCATTTGCTTCAACTGGTTTTGCCCGAAAAATATGAATTGATATTGATTGCCTCCGCCGCCCGTTTCCTGCCTGGTGATCAGGACATGTACGTCTGCGGCCTGTCGATCAAGCAAAAAATCAACAATATTGATCTCGGTGCGGATAAAGTCCATATCGCAGTGGGTATTGCAATCGATAAAAACGCTCAACCGCTGATCCTGGCCCATGAAGTTTTGTGCGCTGGCGGGAAGGATAAATTGCGTAAGTAATAAAATGATGATCATTCTTCTCATGGAAAACAGGTGTTGGTCTATAAAACTAACAATGTAATGCGGGTTCAAAGAAAATCCATACTTAATTAAACGTGAAATGGATTTTACGAAAGGAACAACTCTGCTGATGAAGGGCGTGTTACGGCCGGTTGCTGCGAAAAGACATTCCGGAGGATCCTGATGGCATCTTTGCCTTCGTCTCCAAGGTCCAGTGAATAATTGTTTACATAAAGGTCTATATGCTGCCGCATCACGTCTTCGCTCATTGATTGTGAGTGATGCCTCACATAATCTGTGATCAATGGGTAATGATCGAAGGCGTGCTCCAGGCTTTTCCGGATGAGTTGATCAACTTTTGAGCTCGTCGACCTTTCAATTGACCGCTTTATGGCTATTCCTCCAAGCGGAATGGGCATATTCATTTTTTGTTCCCAGTATTCGCCCAAATCCAAAACTTTATGCAATCCCTTCCGCTGATACGTAAAACGATTTTCGTGAATAATAACCCCTAATTCCGTTTCCTCATTTAATATAGCATTTTCAATAGCAGAAAAGATCATAAACTTTTTATTCAATGCCTCCGGATACGCAAAGCTAAAAAGAAGATTGGCGGTAGTATTTTGTCCTGGCAATGCGACTGACAAACTCTCAACTTCCGGCCTCAGACTTCTTACTTCTGACTTCGATATCAGCAATGGCCCGACGCCTTTTCCCAGCGCGCTGCCAGAATTGAGCAAAACATAACTGCCCAAGGATTGAAAAAAAGCAGGAAAGCTAAGTTTGGTAATATCCAATTTACCTTGCAATGCCCATTGATTTAATGTCTCCACGTCTTCCAATACCGGCACAAACTCTATTTCACCGGTATCGATCTTCTTGTTGACGAGTGCATCAAAGATGAAGGTGTCGTTGGGACAAGGGGAAAAGCCGATGGAGAGGGTCAAGGTTTAAGGTTGAAGGTTTAAGGTTGAAGGTTTAAGGTTAAGGTTAAGGTTGAGAGTTAAGGTTAAGGTTGAGGTTGAGGTTAAGGTTGAGGTTAAGGTTTAAGGTTTAAGGTTGAGGGTTGGGATCAGTTGGATGATTTCTTTATTGAGATTGAGGATCGCTTCTTTCATGTTCCACTTTTTCTTATCTCTCTCACCAATATAGTTAGATATACTTCTAATTTGCAGGAAAGGAATTCTTTCCATCCGGCACACATAATGCAACGCTGCCCCTTCCATCGATTCGATCGACGCATTGAATTTCTTCTGATAAAGTTCAATCATCTGTTTACCTGTGGTTATGTGATTTACGGACACGGCATTCACTACCTTCAATTTAGATTTTTTGATCAGTTCTTCATGAGAATTTATCAACCAACCTTTTTGAAAAGGAATATGGTTTGGTCTTGCCAGGCCAAGATCGAACATTGTTTTAAGTTGTTTGTTCTCTACTACTGTTTGATCGGCGATGGTATCCTGCCGGATAACAACAACTGAACCCAATGCAATGTTTTTATCAAAACAACCGGCGATGCCCGCCTGGATGACGAGGGCTGGTTTTTTTAAGTCAGCTTGTTTCATCAATGCATACGTTGCCTGCATTAAACCGATGCCCGTGATTAATATATCGATGTCGTGCTTGTTCCCGTTTTTGCGATAATGGTCGAGGAAGGGAGCTATTTCGTTGACCGTAGCGGCTGCCAGCAGACAATTCATGTTTAGGTATTACCGCGCAAAAGTACGTAATGCCTGATGCAAAAGGCTAGATGCAAAAAGCCTAAACCTGAATGCTAAAGGCAAAAGCCGGCGTTGGCGGATCGTATGCTACCGGCATTTGGCATTTGCATAACTTTGCGCCACATTTGCCGATTATGGTCTACCTGACGAGGCGGGGACATTTCAATGCAGCTCATAAATTGTTCAATCCGCAATGGAGTGTTGAAAAAAATGAGGAGGTTTTTGGTCCCTGTGCCAATGAGAACTGGCATGGCCATAATTATGAATTATTCGTGACAATAAAAGGCGATCCCGACCCGGATACCGGCTTTATATATGATGTAAAAAAACTGGGTCTGCTGATAAAAGAACATGTTATTGAAAAACTGGATCATCGCAACCTGAATATGGATGTCAATTTTATGAAAGATAAAATGTGCAGCACTGAAAACCTGGCGATCGGAATCTGGAATGAATTAAAAGAAAATTTGCCGCGGGAAATTCAATTGCATTGCATAAAATTGTACGAGACGCCGAGAATATATGTCGAATATTTCGGGAATGAGGTGTAAAAATCGTTTATGAAGTTTAAAACGTTTAAAAGGTTATTTCTTGTGGACGGGACTGCTGAGACAATTTGAACATTCAAAAGATTGAAACTTTTATGAGCAGGAAAGTAGGAGTATTCAGAAAAGAGCACTTCAATGCCGGTCACCGGTTGTTCAACCCCGACTGGGATGATGCTACTAATGATAAGGTATTTGGTAAATGTGCCTTGCCCCATTATCATGGACATAATTATGAACTGGAAGTAAAGGTGACCGGAAAACCGGATAAAAAAACAGGATATGTTATTGACCTGAAGGAGCTGGGTGACCTGGTGAAACGCGAAATTCATTCAAGGTTCGATCATAAAAATCTGAATCTTGACACAAAAGAATTCAAAGATTTGAACCCGACAGCGGAGAATATTGTTGTTGTTATTTATAAATTATTGCGTCCGCATATTGATAAGAAATTTGATTTGCAAATACGATTATATGAGACAGAACGCAATTTTGTAGAATATCCTGTCGATTAACAACTACGAGTAACCCCTTACGGAAAATCAGCAACCAGTATTATATGGGATATAAGAAAACAGAAACGTACGACGAGAAAACAACTTCAGGATTAATGAAGACTTACGGTGAAGCGCTTAAATGGCTGGGTGAGGATCCGGAACGCGAAGGATTGCAAAAGACACCGGAGCGTTTGGCAAAAGCCATGCAGTACATGATGCAGGGCTACGACCAGGATGCTCATGTTATTTTGAATTCCGCCAAGTTTCATGAACCAATCAGCGAAATGATATTGGTAAAAGATATTGAAGTGTACAGTATGTGCGAACATCATATACTTCCCTTTTTCGGCAAGGCACATATTGCTTACATACCTAACGGCTGGATTACCGGCCTTAGCAAAGTAGCGCGGGTAGTGGATGTGTATGCAAGGCGACTGCAGGTGCAGGAACGGCTGACGCTGCAGATCATGAACGCTATTAAAGAAACATTGAACCCGCTCGGTGTAGCGGTGGTGATAGAAGCGCAGCATCTCTGCATGATGATGCGGGGCGTTCAAAAACAAAATTCAGTGACCACTACTTCGGCATTCGACGGGGAGTTTCATAAAAACCCCACCCGTAGTGAGTTTTTGAAGCTTATATCGGCCAACCTGAGCCGCTAAAACTATTTTGCTTGTATTGCGATAAAGATTTTTTTAGGTAAAGTCTTTGTGGCATTTTTGTTTAGTTAAGGATCAGGGACATGAAACACGCTTACGTATTTCCCGGCCAGGGATCGCAGTTTCCGGGAATGGGAAAAGAACATTATAACAACAACGCATTTGCCAAAAGATTATTTGAGCAGGCCAATGATATATTGGGGTTTCGCATTTCCGACGTCATGTTTAATGGGAGCGAAGAGGACCTGAAACAAACCAATGTAACCCAACCTGCCGTTTTTTTACATTCCCTGATTGCTTTTCGCAGCATTGATCCATCGGGGGCAAGACCGGATATGGTGGCCGGCCATTCTTTAGGTGAATTCTCTGCCCTTGTAGCAAATGGCACATTGAGTTTCGAAGCTGCATTAAATTTGGTTGCCATCCGTGCGGGGGCCATGCAAAAAGCCTGTGCGATGAATGCATCCACGATGGCTGCGGTGCTGGCATTGGATGATGATAAGGTAGAAGCCATCTGCAGGGAAGTTCAGGATGAAACAGGCGAGATCGTGGTGCCGGCCAATTACAATTGCCCGGGCCAATTGGTGATTAGCGGTTCTATAAAAGGCATAGATATCGCCTGTGCAAGAATGAAAGCCGCGGGGGCAAAAAGAGCAATGGTATTGCCCGTTGGAGGAGCTTTTCACTCACCCTTAATGGAACCCGCCAAAGAAGAGTTACAGGCGGCTATTGAATCAACAGATTTTCATTCACCTGCCTGCGCTATTTATCAGAACGTTGCCGCCAGGGCGGTCATAGATAAAACAGAGATCAAACAAAATCTCATTGAACAATTAACGTCCCCGGTCCGGTGGACGCAAAGCGTGCAGGCGATGATAGAAGATGGTGCCTCCTCGTTCACCGAAGCCGGTCCCGGAAAAGTATTACAGGGATTGATATTGAAGATTGATAAAACTATGAGTGTGGCGGGAGTGAGCTAATTTTATTTGCCGACAATGGTAGTACTAATATTGTGTTTTGCGTCGCAGTTCTCCATTCAATCATTAAACTATCCGATCATTCTTTCGTTTTCTGATGCCATTGCGATGCAAATTACTCAATAGTTTAGGTTGTTTATACGCGCAATTATCAGAAAAATACAGGGAGCCAATGCTATAGGGTTCCCGGGTTTATTGTTTAAATTTGGGTTAAACGCTTATTCATGGGTGCGGTATATGCAGATATTACGTTGATCAACGGTGGTGATATTGAGATGGCAAGACGTCATATCATCGGAGATGATGAAATAAAGCAAATGACAGTCAGGATGCTGGTTGACAGTGGCGCTTATATGATGGGTATTAACCAAACTATACAGGAACAACTTAACTTATCATTTATTGAAAAAAGAAAAGTTGTTTTAGCTGATGGTGCGGTAAAGGAGTACCCGGTCGTTGGTCCCATCATGGTAAAGTTTAAGAACCGGACTGCAACTTGCAGTGCACTGGTTTTGGAAGGTAACAGCGAACCCTTGTTGGGAGCGATTCCACTCGAAGAAATGGACGTGTTGATTCATCCGCAAAGGCAGGAACTCATTGTAAATCCTGACCATCCTTACTATGCTCAATTGAGCATGAAATAACTTAAATTATTATAGCCACAGTTGGAAAGAGAGCATGTGTTAAACAATTTTCCCTTTTATCGCCTTTGCCACCGCTTCACCTTTGGAGTGGACCTGCAATTTTTTATAGATGTTTTTGATATGGACATTTACCGTTTCAATGCTGATATAACAGGTATCTGCAATCATTTTATAACTCATTCCTTTCACGAGGCAGGTAAGTATTTCCTGTTCACGAAAAGAAAGATCGAATAATTCTTTATTGGAAGTCACCGGCTTTTCCTTCATCATTTTCAACACACGATTGGCAATAGAAGGGGTCATAGGACCTCCTCCCTCATAAATTTCTTTGATAGCTTCCATGATTTCAGCTGGCGAAGTATGTTTTAGAATATATCCTTCAGCACCCGCACAAATAGAGTTAAAAATTTGTTCATCATCATCAAAAATTGTTTCCATCAGGATTTTCATCGCGGGAAATTCTTCTTTGATCATACCAACCGCTTCAATTCCATTTATTCCGGGCAGTTCAATATCCATCAGCACAACATCGGGCCTGGCATGTGAAATATTTTTCAGGAGGTTATTACAATTAGGAAAAGCACCGACACATTCAAAACCGCTTGTACCGCCAATCATGGCCGCAAGACCTTCACGCAAACTGCGATTGTCTTCGAATATAGCAACCTTGATCATTTCATAAAAGTTTATTGCCTTTTTAAAATGTTCATCCACTCTTTCAAATTCTTAACATCAGTTCAATTCCGGTTCCTTCGTTATTTATTGAATCGATACTTAAACTGGCCCGTATTTCCTCTGCTCTCCGTTTCATATTCATCAGTCCATTCCCCTGGTTTTCTGCATTTATCGGAATGCCCTTCCCATTGTCTCGGATCCGGAGAAGGATTGTCTTATTTTTTTCCGTCAATAGAATTGAAACACGCGTGGCTCCGGAATATTTTATAAGATTTGTAATGGCTTCTTTAAAAACCAGGTAAAAATTTTTCCTGACCTGCATGGGTAATGCAATGGAGTTCAGTTTTTCATCCACTTCAAACGTATATTCTACCTTTTTTGCCTTTAATAATTGATAAGCAAATGAGCGCATCCGGACAATAATTTTTTCAAATGAATCATTTTCGGGGTTGATCGTCCAGACAATATCACTCATGCTTTCAATGATCTTCCGTGAATTCATTCCGATCAGGTCCAGGGCAGGGATTTCCTGGCCTGCCTGCTGTTTTGCCACTTCACTGTAAATAGAAATGCTATTGAGTGTAGAACCAATATCATCGTGCAGGTCGCTTGCAATATTGTTCCGGATAATTTGGACTTTTTTCATTTGTCGCAAACGATAACGGTACAGACCGTAAAAAATTAGTCCCGTTGCCGCAAGGACAAGAGCTTTGAACCCTATTGTTTGCCAAAATGGTGGAATGATTTCAACAGGAAGGGAAGTAATTTGTTGTGAATAATCGCCAAAGGCATTTCCCGCTCTTAATAATAGCCGGTATTTCCCAGGTGTTATCTCGCTTAGTGTTAATTCCGGTTTCCCTTCGATCTTATTCCAAACGGTATCTCCTCCCTTATATAAAGTATATTCATAGGTGATCTTTTCAGGATCAAAAACTGAGCCGTCGGAAAAACCGAAATAAATACTATTGAATTTATTATACTTTAATGAAAGAGCTTTATTTTTTAATAAAGAGTCCAAAGGAAGATTTCTGTTATCCAGTTTTATAAAGGAAAAACGAACGATCCCGGGTTTTTCTGAATCAACTAAAGAATCAATGTTAAAAACAAGAAATCCATGATTTGAAGACATTAGTAACATTTCACCCCGCTCGTTTACCGGTGGACGGGAGTTGAACTGGGAGATTGGCCATTTGAAATCTTCATTGATTGCGAATCCTCTTCGGTTTCCGGAGACGGTATTATAGAAATAGATCCGGGATGGCAATATAAAGCAAGCCCAGTCTTTATATAACCCGGAACCACTCGGGTTTTGAATGCCAGGCCGGTTCCTGAATAAATCAAAGTAATCCGTTAATGAATCGTTCTTTGCATTTATCAGCATTGCAGAGAAGCTTTGTTGAAGATATATTCTTGTTGCATCGAAATTATACATATCGAAAACACCACCCGGTATGCCGCAATCCGGCCGGTCAAAACAACATTTAAAGATCTTATCGATCTTTTTTGTTTTGAGGTTGATCTTGTACAGTTCTCTTGTCGGTATGAAGTCTATCCAGAAGGTTGAAGAGGTTTTATGAAGGACAGTTGGATAATCATATCCCTTGACCAGTTCTAATGGATAGGAACGCTTTTCACCAGGCTTGCAGATATAAATGGAATCCAGAATGTTTTTTTTGGGGTCATAGGAATACAACGAGCCATTTGAAAACAGCCAGGATACATTGTTAGCATCAGTAGTGCCATATCGCCATACACGGTGCGTAAAATCCAGCGGAGCTTCTTCCACACGGAATGAATGGAGGTCTACCCTGAAGTCTTTTAAGACAACATTTCTGAAATCGAGTGGCTCAAATCCAGGCCGCATGATAGCAATATAAAATGTATCGGGATTAAAAACCTGGCTGAAATAAGCAGGATATTGTTTCCACTCATCATTGAACAAAGCTTTCTGTACCCGCAGGTTATTATCGAAGCAAATCAACTTTGGTCTTTTTTCATTTTGCTGAAGCAAAAAGTAGTTACCATTTTTCCCTTTCTCAAAAAAAATATTCTGATGACCGCTGGCATTATCATAATCATTCGGTCGAATGCCGTTTACAGATAAAGTATCAAAAGGAATATGGCGAATAACATCACTGCTTTTTTTTACCATCGACATTCTTTCCGACCCCTGGATCCATAGCAGAATATTATTTTCCTTTATTCCGGGATTGTTTATTTCTTTATCCGGCTCAAACCAACGCACATCGCCGAAAGGCATGCCGGCATCATTCGCTAAATATTCCATCCCGGTAATATCGTTATTTAGTTTTACCAGGTACTTATCACTAACCTTAACCCATTCATCCTTATTCCTGTCAGCCTTTATATAAAAAACCGGAAGCTTATTTTTTACAGAAGTGTCAGCATGTACCTTCAACTCCCCGGAGAAAGCGTAGAAAGCACTTTTACCCGTTTGCAAAAATGTTCGTTCAAGCCATCCTTTATTCCCGTATGAAAGCCAAAGCGCGTCTGCATTGCGGGAATAAGTAATTCCAATAACGTCTTTAAACCGCGAATCCCTGAATTGCGTCAGCTCTCCCTTCCATGAACAATGCACGGCTCCTGTTGCAGAATTATAATTCCAAATCCCTCTTTTTTCAGTTGTAAGTCCCCACACATTACCGGCTTTATCTGCGGTAATACCGACCGTTTCACCACCCGGAACTAATACATGATTGATACTATCAATGATTACGTGTTGAAGTTTTTTTGATCTCCAATCCAGCAGATAAAAGCCCTCTTCAACCGCGGAAACAAAAAGAAGATTACCGGGGATACTTTTATGAAAACAAGACACGGCTGATGGTATTCCATTGATCCCGGGGAGCAAATCATTAAGCGGTAGAAAGACATCTGATGCCCGGTCCAGCATATAAATTCCCGACTCAGTTGCCAGCCAGATATTACCGTCTTC
>WNFL01396294.1_pt1 | contig 11179 bp, 9 predicted proteins | sample 5400361 | NCBI WGS metagenome assembly WNFL01 (sample SAMN13153351, study PRJNA577476) | soil metagenome | isolation source: 40 cm soil on Douglas fir-dominated hillslope | place: USA:California | collected 2013-09-17 | reverse complement strand
CTCGCCGCCTTCCTCGAGTGTCCGCTTGAGCAGCTCCAGCGCGCTGTCCGGATTCTCCAGCGCCACGACTGCGGTGGCGCGAGACTTCGGCAAGGGGAAAAGCTTCAAGACCGCGGCAGTGATCACACCCAGCGTTCCCTCCGCCCCGACGAAAAGCTGCTTTAGGTCGTAGCCGGTGTTGTCCTTGCGCAGGCCGCGCAGGCCGTCCCATATCTCTCCCGAAGCCAGGACGACCTCGAGACCCAGGACGAGCTCGCGCGTGTTGCCGTAACGCAACACCGCGGTGCCGCCCGCGTTCGTCGAGAGATTGCCGCCGATTTCGCAGCTCCCCTCGGCGGCGAGGCTCAAGGGGAAGAACCGTCCCGCCTCCTCGGCCGCCTTCTGGAGGTTGGCGAGGACGCAGCCCGCTTCCACCGTCATCGTGTTGTTGTGCGTGTCGATCCCGCGAACACGGTTCATGCGGGAGAGATTGACGACGATCTGGGAACCGCTCGCGTCCGGCGTCGCGGCACCGCACAGACCCGTGTTCCCGCCCTGGGGGACTACCCCGGTGCGCGATTCCGCACAGGCGCGAACCACCGCGGCAACCTCCGAGGTCGACGCCGGCCTCACCACGGCCATTGCTCGGCCGCGGTAGCGCTTGCGCCAGTCGGTCGCGTAGGACGCGACTTCCCCGTCCGCGGTGATCAAGCCGGCAGGACCGACTATGCCTCGGATGCGTTCAAGCAGTGCGCTCATGTCCCGCTCGCAGGAGCTGCATTCTCACACCAGCGCCGCCACGCCGAACGATAGGCCTGTTCAAGGTTGCGGGTGAACTTGTCGACATCCATGAGCGGCGACGCGGCGATTCGATCTCGCATACCCGCCCGCAGCGCGGCGAGTTGCGCCAGATCCCGCGCCAAAGCGACCGCGGTGGCGAGATACCTGTCCGGGGTGTGCGCAATCATGTCCTCCAAGCCGACCCTCGTAAGCAAGCTCGCGCCGACTCGCCCCGCGTGACGGTCCCCCGCCAGCGTCACCACCGGCACGCCCATCCACAGGGCTTCACAGCTTGTCGTAGTACCGTTGTACGGGAATGGGTCGAGAGCGATATCCACCCTGCTATAGGTCGCCAGATGCTCGGCGAGCGTAGGGGTCCCGGGCTCGAGATCGAGACGGTCTGGGGCGATCCCGTGCGCGACGAGTCTTGCGACGCAAGCAGCTCGCGTATCCGGATCGGCAACCGGTTGCGCCTTGATAAGGAGGCGCGACTTCGGCACGGCGTCGAGGATCCGCTGCCACAGGCGGATTACCCCGGGATTCAGCTTGGCCAGACTGTTGAAGCTTCCGAATGTGACGTGACCGGCGATGGATGCGGGCGATTCACTCACCCGCGGCGCTTCGGGCACGGGTTGATAGCAAAGGAACCCGTCCGGGAGTCGAAGAAGCATTTCGGACGCGGGGGTTTCCCCCTCCGGTGCATCCGCGATCGCGTCGGAGATGCGATATTTGATGCTCGCGAGGCCCGTCGTCGCGGCGTAGCCCAGCCACGCGGCTTGCACCGGAGCCGGCTCGCGGGCGAATACGAGGAGTCGGTTGAACTTGGTGTGCCCGCTCAGGTCCACCAGGATATCGATCTGGTCGGCCCGCACCCGGTCCGCGACCTCGTCGTCGCCAAGGGGCGCAATCTCGCGCCAGTGGTCGGCGCTGCGACGCAGTCGCTCCGTGGTCTCGTCGGAGCGCGATTGGTTGTAGTAGCAGAAAATCTCGAAGCTGCCGCGATCGTGCCGAGCGAGGACGGGTTCGAAAAATTGCGCCACGGAATGGCGCCGGAAGTCGCCCGAGACATAGCCTACGCGCAATCGGCGCTCCGGCTCTGGCGAGTTTGCGTACCGGGCGGAACCGGAAGAGAAACGCGCGGCATGTCTTCGCGCCCATTCACGGTGCTCCTCCAACACCTGCCGCGGGCCGATCTCAGCGGAGTGGAGGAGCGTAAACAGCAGGCGCGAATGCGCATCCATGTCCTGCGGACGCAACAACAACGCTCGTCTGCCGGCTTCGATCGCCTCGTCGACGAGCCCCAGGTCGAGCAGAGCTGACGCCAGGCCGATTTCCGCTTCACCCAGGTTCGGATCGATCGTCAGTGCCGCTCGAAATTTCTCGGAGGCCGACTGAAACTGATCGGAACGCAAGTACAGCGATCCCCAATTGTAGTAGGCGTTTGCGTGGTCCGGAGCAGCCGCGACGGCGTCTCGAAAGCACGCGACCGCCTCCTCGCGCCGCGAGAGGTCGGCCAACGCGTTGCCTAGGTTGGTCAGGAGCGCAGGATCCCGAGGGGTCAAGACCAATGCGGCGCGATAGGCATCCACGGCCTCCGCCCCGCGCCGCTGCGCCCGGAGGACCATGCCGAGATTGCCCAGGGTCCCCGGCGACCGCGGCTCAATCTCGATCGCCCTGCGCAGGCTCAGGCCGGCTTCCTCGTCTCTCCCCACGCGGTGCAGGAGCAGGCCGAGATTATTGTGCGCCGCCCAGTAGTCCGGCTCGAGCGACAGCGCCTTGCGAAACGCCGCTTCGGCGGCTTCGAAGGACCCCGCCTCCCCCAGCGCCAGACCGAGCTCGTTGTGGGCCTCCGTGTAGCCGGGATCGAGAGAGGCTGCGCGCTCGAGGGCCCCGCAGGCCTCGCGCGTGCGCCCGAGCTGCAGCAGAATCTTGCCGAAATTGAATCGATAGGCCGCGTTTTGCGAATCGACGCCGACGGCCTTGCCGGTCCATTCCAGCGCGGAGCCCAGATCACCGCGTTGCGCGCAGAGAACGCCGATCAGGTTCATGGCATCCGCGTTACGCGGCGAGCGCTCGAGTATTTCCCGGCAGAACGTCTCGGCTTCGGGCAGGTATCCCCTCTGCTGCAGATTCCGCGCACGGTCGAGCGACGGTCCGCGCTCCGGCGGCTCCGATCTCGCACCCGCGCCGTGGCAATGCTTGTACTTTCGTCCGCTCCCGCACGGACAGGGGGCATTGCGGCTCGACGACATCGCCCAAAGCGCGGCCAGCGCCCCGCGCATCCGCTGTATGGTCGCCCGGTAGTCGCTCGAGCCGAAAATCGCCGAGCCCGCGACGAAGGTGTCGGCTCCCGCCCGTGCGATTTCTGCAATGTTCCCGGTGTTCACGCCTCCGTCCACCTCGAGCATGATCTCGCGCCCTGTACCTTCGATTTTCCTGCGCGCCTCGCGCAGTTTCTCCATCGCGTGCGGAATGAACTGCTGGCCGCCGAATCCGGGATTGACCGACATGATGAGCACGAGGTCGAGCTTGTGCAGCACGTGATCGAGGTGGGAGAGCGGCGTCGCCGGATTCAGCGCGAGTCCCGCCATGCACCCTGAATCGTGTATCAGACCGACGGTGCGGTCGACGTGCTCGCTCGTCTCCGGGTGAAAGCTGATGATATTGGCCCCAGCGCGGGCGAAGTCCGGAATGATTCTGTCTACCGGCCTCACCATCAAGTGCACGTCGATTACGCTCCGCGTCAGCGGCCGGATCGCCTCGCACACGAGCGGCCCCACGGTGAGGTCCGCTCCAGCCGCGACGACCGCCGCGACTTCTTCGCCGAGCCGCGCGAAATTCGCGGACAGGATGCTCGGAGCGATGCGGAAAGTGCGCGCGGTCATCAGGGGAAATTCTACTTGGATTCGACCGGTACCGCATGAAACAGCGCGGTCTCGCCCTTGTCAGGCCACGCGAAATCGTGTGGAATGGCCGCATGGCCTCGGAAAAAAAATACGACGTCGCCGTCTCCTCGCAGACGCAGTACGTCGCAGAGCAATCGGACGAGGAGAGCGGCCGCTACGTTTTCGCCTACACCATCACGATCCGCAACAACGGCAGCGTCCCCGCTCAACTGATCTCCCGGCATTGGATCATCACCGACGGCCGCAATCAGGTGCAGGAGGTGCGCGGGCTCGGTGTGGTCGGCGCCCAGCCGCTCATCAAGCCAGGGGAAAGCTTCGAATACACGAGCGGCACCGCGATCGCCACGCCCGTCGGGACCATGCGGGGCAGCTACCAGATGGTGGCCGAAGACGGCACTCATTTCGACGCAGCGATCCCGGAGTTCACGCTCTCCGTGCCGCGCGTGTTGCACTAGCGGGGCAGTGAAGAATCCTTGCGCGCTTCCTCGGGTTCTCTTGGCTTTCTCGGCAAAGTCCACCAAACGAGAGCCAGGAGCAAGGCGAGCGCCACACTCGCCTCGAGCACAATGATCCATAGTCCGGAACTCATGTCGCGATGTCCGCTCAAAACCTTCAGTCGATGATAGACCCTATGCGCTGTCTGGTCCTGTCCGCCGCGGTGCTCCTCGCCGGCTGCGCGGGCCCGTTCGGGCCCGCCGGCCAGGCGGTCGGGGATTGCAGCGCCCTTGCAGGGTGCCCGGTGTGTCCGGTCTGCCCTGCGCCACCTTCCGCGCAGCGCGTCAATCCGCTCGAGGTCGTCGATTTCGCCGCGCTCCCGGGCTGGAATAGCGGCGAGCAGGCGGCAGCCTGGCCTGCCCTTCTCTCCTCCTGTCAGGCGCTGCGATTCCGGGAGGCGTGGCGGGGAGTTTGCGCCAAAGCGACGGAGCTTCGCTCGCCCACCGACGAGCAGGCGCGCCGTTTCCTCGAAGATCAATTCGTTCCCTGGCGAGTTGCCAACCCCGATGGCGCCCTGGACGGCCTGGTGACCGGCTACTACGAGCCGGTCCTGCGCGGCAGCCGCACCAAGGTGGCCCCGTTCGTGCATCCGCTCTACGGTCCGCCCGACGACCTGCTCACCATCGACCTGTCCGCGACGAATCCGGATCTCCGCGGGATGCGCCTTCGGGGTCGCATCGAGGGCAAGCGCGTGGTGCCCTACTACTCGCGCGCGGAAATCGCGCGCGGCACCGCGCCCGTCGCCGGCAAGGAACTCCTCTGGGTCGACGACCCGGTCGAGGCGTTCTTTCTTCAAGTACAGGGCTCGGGAAGAGTACAGCTGGCCAGCGGCGAAACGTTGCGGGTCGGCTACGCCGACCAGAACGGCCACCCCTTTCAATCGATCGGACGCTTCCTCGTCGAGCGAGGCGAGCTCAAGCTCGGCGAGACCTCGATGCAGTCGATCAAGACCTGGGCCGCGGCCAACCCGCAGCGGGTGGAAGACCTCCTCGACCAGAACCCGAGCTTCGTGTTCTTTCGGGAGCTGACCCTCGCCGACCCGGCGAGCGGTCCGATCGGGGCGTTCGGCGTGCCGCTTCTTGCCGGGCGCTCGATCGCCGTCGATACGCGCTACGTTCCGCTCGGGGCCCCGGTGTTCCTCGCCACCACGTTTCCGGCGAGCACGACGCCGATGACGCGCCTGGTGCTCGCGCAGGACTCGGGCGGGGCGATACGCAATCCGGTGCGCGCGGATTTCTTCTGGGGATCGGGTGCCGAGGCCGGCGCGCAAGCCGGCCGCACGCGACAACAGGGGAGGATGTGGGTTCTTCTCCCGAGGGGCATGAAGCCTCCCCCGGCCGGTGCCGCAACGCCCTGAGCTGTGACGCAGGGCGCGTCGATGCGCCGACCTACTTTGTCGCTTCCGCGAGGAGCTTTATCAGCTCGTCGGGGCGGGCGCCCATGATGCGCTGTCCGCTGACCACGAAGCTGGTGGGCGTCGCCCTCACACCGGCCTTCTGGCCGAGCGCGAGCCACTTCTCGACCGGAGCGCTGCATGCCGCGGCCGGCACGGGTTCGCGGCCGTTCAACATGAAATCGTAGTACGCCTTGGCGCGATCGGGCGCGCACCAGATCGTGCGCGCCTTGTCCGGAGATTCCGCCCGGAGGATGGGATAGAGGAAGGTGTAGATCGTGATGTCGTTCTCGCGCAGCAGCGCCCGATCGAGATTCTTGCAGTAGGGACAGAAGGGATCCGAAAAAATGGCCACGACACGTTTGCCGTTGCCCCGTACCTGCTTGATCGCGAGATCGAGGGGAAGATCCTCGAATCTTATCGCGCTGAGTTTTTGCAGGCGGTCCTCCGTGAGATTCTTCTGACTGCGAGCATCGATCATGTCGCCCTTGAAGAAGAAGCTCACCTTCTCGTCGGTGTAGAAGATCGTCTCCCCGACGACGATCTCGTAGATACCTGCGTAGGGCGTCCGCGTCACGCTGTCGATCTTGACGCCCTCGAATCGCCCTTCGACGCCGCGCTTGACCGAGGCCTCGTCGGCGAGGACGTGTCCGGCGATCGCTACAAGGAGCAGTAACCCTGGCCGAAGAGTCATGGTGTTTCCCGTTGGTGGAGTCCCCCGCCCACGGCGGTTGCTCGGCGGGTGAGAAGAGTCTTTATGACCGGGGCAGCGTTGGTCAGGTTCAATCCCAGGTTGCGTATTCGCCTGACCGCGCCATGATTCGTTGCAAACAACCGGAAAAGGCCGTGCGTGACCCAGTGCAGCCCGAGTATATCCTCGGCACGCGAGCGCTCAAAACGGCGCAGCAGTGCGCGGTCTCCAGGGTCTGCCGCGTCGCGCGACAGGTCCGCGAGGCAGTGCGCGTCGCCCAGCCCGAGGTTGATTCCCTGCCCGGCGAGCGGATGGACGACGTGGGCGGAGTCCCCGATCAGGGCAACCCTCTCCTGGACGATCCGGCGCGCAACCATGCGACTCAAGGGAAACGCCGCGGGCGGGCCGAGCGGCTGCAGGTCCCCCAGGATCCCTCGACTCGCTTCGCTCACGCGCGCGCAGAACGCCGCGGCAGCGAGGGCGAGCAATTCGCCCGCATGCGCCCGCGATGTCGACCACACGATCGACACGCGCCGGCCCGGCAGCGGCAAGAAGGCCAGAACGCCGTCCCCATGGAACCACTGATAGGCGATATCGCGATGCGGGCGATCACACGAGAAGTTGGCGACGACGCCGAGCTGATCGTAGCTCTCGCTTCGCGCCTCCATCCCGGCGGCTTGCCTGACCCAGGAGTCGGCTCCGTCGGCGCCGACCACGAGTTTCGCCCTGACGGTGCGGCCGGACTCGAGTCCGATCTCGATGCCATTTTCGAAGCGGCGCAATGCCGAAGGAACCGCCGGACAAATCAGCGAGAGATTTCGCTGGTGCTCGAATCCCTGCCACAAGGCATGGTGCAGCCGGCCGGACTCCGCCGTCGCTCCGAGCTGCAGCAGGCCGGACTCGTACGCCGAAAAGTCGAGCCGCGAACCCGCATCGTCCCCGAAGATCTGCATGTCGTAAATCGGCGCGACCCGATCGCGCGGGACGCGCTGCCAAGCGCCCGTCTGCTCGAGGAATGCGATGCTTGCCGGAGTAAGCGTGTAGACTCGCGAGTCCCATTGGGCGGGCGGCGCGGGCGGCACCTTGCGCTCCACCAGGGCGATGCGGTGCCCGGTATCGGCAAGGCCTGCGGCGAGGCTCGCTCCGGCGAGCCCGCCGCCGACGATGACGATGTCGAAGTCCATCTCCGGATTGTACTCGGGGGCGCATTCTTTCTTGACAAGTATCTAATGCAAAAAGGATAATTTCGGGTTTCGTGGCGAATTAGCTCAGCTGGTTAGAGCGACGGAATCATAATCCGCAGGTCCGGGGTTCGAGTCCCTGATTCGCCACCATTTCCCTTTCAGGCCGTGGACCATGGTCCATCACCACGCCGCGTACCTTGCTTTGCTGCTGGGCCTGCTGGCCGCGCCGGTCCTCGCGCAGAATCGCCCCGTGCCTATCCCGGCGGAGACCAAGCGCGGCGTCATTCGCCACGTCGAGGCGATGGCGGTCACCGTTGACGGCAAAGCGACGCAGCTTGCCGCCGGCGCGCAAATCCGGGACCAACAGAACCTGATCATCGTGCCGATGTCCATCCCGCGAAACGGCGCCGTGGCCGACTACACGCTGAATGGACAAGGACAGGTCTTCCGCGTGTGGCTCCTCACACCCGCTGAGATTGCCCGGCGCAAACCCACCGGAGGCAAGTGACATGGCGAAAAAGGTGTTCATCCGGACCTTCGGCTGCCAGATGAACGAGTACGACTCGGACAAGATGGCCGATGTCCTGCGCGCGGCAAGAGGCTTCGAGCCCACCGACCGTCCCGAAGACGCGGACCTGATCCTCTTCAACACCTGCTCCGTGCGTGAGAAGGCGCAGGAGAAAGTCTTCCACGACCTCGGGCGCGTGAAACCCCTGAAGAAAGCGCGCCCCGGGCTTCTCATCGGCGTGGGCGGTTGCGTTGCCAGCCAGGAAGGCGCGGCAATCGTGGCGCGCGCGCCGTACGTCGATCTCGTTTTCGGGCCGCAGACCCTGCACCGGCTGCCCGAGCTGATCGACGCGCGGCAGAGCTCGGGCAAGCCCCAGGTCGACATCAGTTTCCCGGAAATCGAGAAATTCGACGCGCTCCCTCCGGCGCGCATCGAAGGGCCGACCGCGTTCGTCTCTATCATGGAGGGCTGCAGCAAGTATTGCAGTTTCTGCGTGGTGCCCTACACCCGCGGCGAGGAGATGTCGCGCCCCTTCGAGGACGTGCTCACCGAGATCGCCGATCTGGCCGAGCAGGGCGTGAAGGAAGTGACCCTGCTCGGCCAGAACGTCAATGCCTACCGCGGCCGAATGGCGGACGGCGAGATCGCCGATTTTGCGCTGCTCCTCGAGTACGTCGCCGAGATTCCCGGCATCGGGCGCATCCGCTACACCACATCGCATCCCAAGGAGTTCACCGCGCGGCTCATCGACGCCCACGCGCGCATCGACAAGCTCGCCTCGCACGTGCACCTTCCGGTGCAATCCGGGTCGGACCGCGTGCTTGCGGCGATGAAACGGGGCTACACCGCGCTCGAATACAAGGCGATCGTGCGCAGGCTGCGCGCCGCCCGCCCCGCGATCAGCATCTCCTCGGATTTCATCGTCGGCTTCCCCGGTGAAACCGAGCGCGACTTCGAGGCGAGCCTCCGCCTCTTCGACGAAGTGGCGTTCGACGGCTCGTTCTCCTTCGTTTACAGCCGGCGCCCGGGAACCCCCGCCGCCGAGCTCCCCGACGACACCCTGCACGAGGTCAAGCTCGCGCGGCTCGCCCGGCTGCAGGAGAAAATCGACGCGCACGCGGGCCGGGTCAGCGAGAGCATGGTCGGCACCACCCAGCGGATTCTCGTGGAAGGCGCTTCCCGCAAGAACGCTTCCGAGCTGTCCGGGCGCACCGCGAACAACCGCACGGTCAACTTCCCCGGTGCGTCCTCGCTCGTCGGGCGGTTCGTCGACGTGACCGTCACCGCGGCCCTGGCTCACACGCTGCGCGGCGAGGTCTGCGCTCCGGCCCAGTCTTGAAGACCCGTCCCCTGGAACTCGTCCTCAGCCCGGTCGACAACCAGCGTCTCGCGAATCTCTGCGGGGCGCTGGACGAGAACCTGAGGCAGATCGAAGCGGCCCTGGACGTGACCATCGCGCGACGCGGCGAGCGCTTCACGGTCCGCGGGGCGCAAGCGGCAAAGGCGGCCGAAATGCTGGAGAAATTCTACGGCGACGCCAAACACGGCCTCAGCCTGGACGACATCCAGCTCGGGTTGATCGAAGCTCGCCACCGCGGAGCAAAGGAGGACACGCCGCTTCTCACCCGCCGGTCGGACCTGCGCGGGCGCACCCCGAGACAGCGCCAGTACATCCAGAACATTCTCGAGCACGACATCACTTTTGCGATCGGACCCGCGGGCACGGGCAAGACCTACCTCGCCGTAGCGTGCGCGGTCGACGCGCTTGAGCGCGATACCGTGAAGCGCATCGTGCTGGTCCGCCCCGCGGTCGAGGCGGGTGAGCGCCTGGGATTCCTGCCGGGGGATCTCGCCCAGAAGGTCGACCCGTATCTGCGTCCCCTGTACGACGCCCTGTATGACCTGCTCGGCTTCGACAGGGCGGGCAAGCTCTTCGAGCGCGGCGCGATCGAGCTCGCGCCGCTCGCCTACATGCGCGGACGCACGCTGAACCACGCTTTCGTCATCCTCGACGAGGCGCAGAACACCACGCCCGAGCAGATGAAGATGTTCCTCACGCGCCTGGGTTTCGGCTCCAAGGCCGTGGTGACCGGCGACATCACGCAGATCGACCTGGCGCGCGGGCAGAAGAGCGGCATGGTTGCCGTGCAGAAAATTCTCGCCGACGTGCGCGGGATCGCGTTCAGCGCGTTCAAGAGCGACGACGTCGTCCGCCATCCTTTGGTACAGCGCATTGTGGACGCCTACGAACGCCACGGGGACGAATAGGCGCCGTGCCGGGTCCACGCCTCAAGCTCGATCTTCAGATCGGGTCGCGCGCCGTCCGTCCTCCCACCTCAACCCAGGTCCGCCGCTGGACGAGAGCGGCGCTGAGGAAACCGGGGGAGATCACCGTCCGGATCGTGGGTGCCGCCGAAGCCCGGCGCCTGAATTTGCGTTACCGCGGCGAGGACCACGCCACCAACGTGCTCAGCTTTCCCTACGCGCTGTCCCGGGGCATGGTCCAGGGCGACATCGTCCTGTGCGCGCCGCTGATCGCGCGCGAAGCGCGCTCTCAAGGCAAGACGCTGCAAGCCCACTTTGCGCACCTCATCATTCACGCCACGCTGCACCTGCAAGGCCACGATCACGCGCGGCGGCGCGAGGCGCAGCGCATGGAAGCGCTCGAAACGAAGCTCTTAACAAAACTCGGTTATCCTGATCCCTATCACGCCCCTGTTTGACGGGCTTTAGGTCCGGGACCAGGCGGCGCCAACCCCGCGCATGGACGAATCGAACAAACCTTCGCTGCTCGAGCGCCTGTCGGCCCTGCTCATCCGCGGCCCGGAGGATCGCGAGCATCTGGTGAAGCAGCTGCACTCGGCCTTCGAACGCAATCTCCTCGACGCCGACGCACTGGCGATGATCGAGGGCGCGCTGCAGGTCTCGGAGATGCAGGTGCGCGACATCATGGTGCCGCGAGCCCAGATGGACATGATCGACGTCAACGAGACCCCCGACAAGTTCATTCCCCACGTGATCGCCACGGCGCACTCGCGCTTCCCGGTGGTCGACAAGAACCGAGACGACGTCATCGGCGTGCTGCTCGCCAAGGACCTGCTGCGCTATTACGCCGGGGAGGAAGAGTTCAACGTGCGACACATGCTGAGGCCGGCGGTGTTCGTGCCGGAGTCCAAGCGCCTCAACGTCCTGCTGCGCGAGTTCCGGGCGAACCGCAACCACATGGCGATCGTGGTCGACGAG
>WNFL01340937.1_pt1 | contig 11179 bp, 7 predicted proteins | sample 5400361 | NCBI WGS metagenome assembly WNFL01 (sample SAMN13153351, study PRJNA577476) | soil metagenome | isolation source: 40 cm soil on Douglas fir-dominated hillslope | place: USA:California | collected 2013-09-17 | reverse complement strand
CATTCTCTTTGTCTCGGATCTTCCCAAAACGCGCAACGCAAAAGTAATGCGGCGGATGATCCGTTCTGCCTATTTGGGTTTAGACCTTGGGGATGCTTCTTCGTTGGTGAACCCTCAGGCTGTAGAGGAGATCAAAAAAGCCAGATAACACAACCGAAGAGATTGTGGTTAAAATAAAAATTGATGCATCGCCGGGCATATATCTAGCCCCTTTGGGGGTTGGTGTCTCGATATAAAATCGGTTATATACATCCAGTGATGTTGACTTGAGAATTAAAAAAGGAGATCATCTTATGAAACGCTTTTTTACCTTATTGATATTTCTGACATTTGTACTAGAGGCCTGTGGTGCTGGGGCCGGATCAGATGCAAGCCAGCCATCGGCGACAGAGCCTCCGGCAACTCTTGAAGCGGTGATTCCTGACACTGGAACATTATCTACTTCGGAGGCAATCAAGCATACGGTCATACCGGGTGATTTGCCTGCAGAGAAAGCTAACCACGCAGGCGATCAGGATTCGTCCACCCTGGCGGATAAACACCGCGCGACGGGTGGTGACCGATTCACGTTTGGTCGATTTGAGCGGCCATTTAACGCGAACACGATGGATGTGTATTACCCTAACATTGATATTCAGGATTTCACCGTCTATGTTGACGATATTTTTATATATTCTTCTGTAATATTCAAATCATTGGATACCAGCAGTCCGAAAAAATCCAAGTATGCAATGGAGTTCGACCTTGATCTGGATGGCCGCGGCGATGTGCTTGTTCTTGCAGACCAACCAGGTTCAACAGATTGGACAACGGATGGTGTTCAGGCCTGGGTTGACTCAAATCACGATGTAGGTGGTGATACAGTCATTAATTCGGATGGGACAACCCCTGGAGATGGTTTTGAAACCAAGGTTTTTGATCAAGGGACAGGAAATGACCCGGATATCGCCTGGGTACGTATTTCACCGGATGACCCCAATACCATCAATATCGCTGTTAAACTATCGCTGTTCAATGGAGATACCAAATACCTGGTTGGCTTCTGGGCAGGTACCGATGTTTTGAATCCTGCGCTTTTCGATATCAACGATCATTTTACTCACGAGCAAGCCGGCGAGGCGATGGTGGATTTTGAGGTCTATTATCCGATCAAGTCCGTATCCGAATTGGATAATACCTGCAGGTTGAATGTTGGGTTTACGCCGAATGGAAATGAACCTGGTATGTGCTCTGTGCCGGGAGCGCCCGATCATTCGGGCTCCTGCTCTATATCTTGCGGCTTTTGCCAGATCGTTAACTTGTCAAATTGTTCTTGCATGCGTGATCCCAGCCTTCAGTGTAGTGGATAACCAAGGCTTGCCCAAAAAACTCATCTTATTATCAAAGGCCGTCAACTATGACGGCCTTTTTGAATCATTGAGCCCTTAAAAATAATTTCGTCCGATTTTTCCAGCCACTCCTTGCATTATAATAATATGCGTCTCGTGGACTCATGAGAAAAGGAGACTGAATGAAAAATGTTCGTTCTGTGATGTTTACCCTGATCATGATATTCATCTTGTCAGCATGTGGAGCGTCCCCAACCCCGGTAGTGATTGTCGTAACTGCTACATCCTTGCCGCCGACTGAAGCGCCTGTTGCTACATCGACAGCAGTGTTTGCGCCTGTCTCTTTGGCAGGACCGCAAAGCGGTGAGAAGATGAAATGGATCGATGGAAGTATATTGATTTATGTACCGCCCGCAGAGTTTACAATGGGGAATGGAGGCTTTGACGCCTCTGAACATAATGTAACTCTTGAAGGTTATTGGATCCAGCAAACCAAAGTGACCAACCGCATGTTCGCGCAATGTGTGGCAGTTGGTTCGTGTACCACGCCTACGCAAGAGCTCGGTGGTCCTGTTTATAGCAACCCGAATTACGCCAATCACCCGGTGATAGGCGTCACTTGGGATCAGGCACAAGCCTATTGCACATGGGCACAGGGAAGCCTGCCAACCGAAGCTCAATGGGAAAAGGCCGCACGCGGGATTAACGGAAATATCTATCCGTGGGGCAACGACCAACCCGCATGCGATATTGCCAATTTTGGATTTTGTAGCGGCAGTACCTCAGAGGTGGATGCGTTTGTCAGCGGTGCTAGTCCATACGGCTTGTATGACATGGCCGGAAATGTCTTTGAATGGGTGGGCGATTGGTATGGCGAAGCCTATTACAAAGATGGCCCATCGCTGAATCCAAGCGGTCCGGATAGCGGACAATATCGTTCGACCCGCGGCAGTTCCTTTGAGACCGATCTCGATCAGATGGCATCTGCGATCCGCCATTTTGCTGTGCAGGCGTATCATAGCCGTGACCTCAGTTTCCGTTGTGTAGTGCCTAAACCTCAAGCGGTTGCGCCGTATTGTCAGCTTGCAGCTTTCATCCCATCGGGCGCGATTGTTGCAAATGGATGCCAAGTGCCAAATGCGCAGGTGGCCGGTCAATATTGTTCAAATGGAAATGGCCTGGCAACGGTTGATATTCCACAAGGGGCGATCTATCAGGTGAGCGACAAACTGAAATGTGAAGAAGCCACAGTGGATGGGCAGCGTATTCTTACATGTATAGGCCCGAAAACATTAGAGGCTACCAACCCGGTCACAGTTTGTAATCCAACTTGCAGTAATTCACCAGATGTTACCGGGGCTGGCCCAACTTGTGACCCCGGATATACACTGGATCCGGCAACCGGCGCCTGTAATTATTCACCAATTGTAGGATCCGTGAGTGTAGCAGGTTGCCCCGTTGGATATGTATTAGTAAATCACAACGGCGCACAGTCTTGTGCGATTGGGACGGATGCAAACGGTCAATGTCCAGCTGGTTTATATTTCGATAAGTCGGCAGGCTCGTGTGTTCCTTCGAATGGGATCGTGCAGACTCCTTATGGAATCGATAATGCCTCGCTTGCATCACAAACATATGCCGGATGCGCCGCGGGGTATTCCTATAACGATACGTTTCAATGCTGTCAGGCAGCCACGGGCGGTACGTATCCGGGTTGCGCGCCTGGTTCTACATTCAATACTGACCTCGGAGCCTGCTCGCCCGGCGAGATCAAGCTCAGTGGTCCGGGCTGTGTCACTGTGGATGTAACAACACTCAAGTGCAGCAATCCAGTGGATATATGCTCTCGAATCACTTCTGAGGCCAGATGTATTCGCAACTCATATGCATGTGTATGGGTGGAAAAAGATAATGCATGTAAATTGAAATAGCGCATTCCCCCGCTCATTGAGCGGGGGAATGTTTTTATCCAATCCACCTTATTAGGGATACATCATAGTTAGTACGTTAGGGTTATAATTTCAAAGTTGTGTATGTTGGTAAAGCTGATAACCTCAGAGGAGAGATGTGATGAAACGCCTTTTCATTTTTGTTTCGACAGTAGTGATGCTGTCTATGGTGTTGGCAGCATGCGGCGGAGCCCAAACGCCGACTGCTGCTACTGAACCGCCAGCAACAGAATCCGCTGCCACTGGACCTGCAGCCACCATAGCCCCGGTCGGCTCGGGGACTGCAACCCTCGTTACGATTGATCTGGCAGGCCCACCCATGGAAGTGGGCTCCAAATATACGTATATCGATGGCTCTGTGTTGGTTGCTGTGCCGGGCGGCCCGTTTACGATGGGATCTAAGTCATATATAGATAACCCGGAACGGGTAGTGACTGTAAGCGATTTCTGGATCTACAATTCCGAGGTCACTAATCAGGAATATTCACTGTGTATCGCCGCCGGTCAGTGTACCGTGCCGGATCCGAAGGATAACCCGAACTTTGATAACTATCGCTATATCAATTATCCGGTTGTAGGGGTGAACCATCAACAATCGGTGGATTATTGTACCTTTGTCCATGCTCGCCTGCCCACAGAAGCAGAATGGGAGAAAGCCGCGCGCGGCCCGTATGCAAATATCTTCCCGTGGGGAAATAACGCTCCGGTCTGTGATCTGCTCAACTTTAACTTTTGTAAAGGCAAGACCATCGATATTCAAACTTATCCGGATGGAGTAAGTTATTACGGTCTGTTCGATATGTCCGGCAATGTACGGGAATGGGCCGCCGATTGGTATGACGCAAAATATAATTTGGACGGAAAACTGCAAGACCCATTGGGGGCGGAACTGGGTGAGAAGCGCTCGATCCGTTCGAGCAGTTTTGAAGATGGCGGTGACTTTGCCATTTCTGCGCACCGATTTTCGTTGAAACCCACCGAACACTTGCCGGACTTAGGCTTCCGTTGTGTGGTGGAAGACCCAACTTATTTTGCACCGTTGTGCACACAGCTTGCTTATATTGGGGGTGGACCCAACGGTTCGGAAGGGGATTGCATTCCTGAAATACAATGCAACAAGGTGAGTATTACAGATGGTCAAAGCTGCTCAGATGGTAATGCACCGTACACGATCATTACTTTTCATCTCTCCAACACTCCTCCGCCCGGTTGGTCTTATGATGTTCCGGGATGTGCCCCGCTCGGAGGCGATCAATTCCAGTGCGGCCCACCATCAGGATCTTACACTGCCAGCGTGACCGGTTCTTGTGTCGACACGAAGAGCTGTGATCCGACCTGTCCGTTGCATTACAATAAAGTCGGTGATGCTTGTATTTGGGATGGTAGCGGGACAATCGGGACGGAGTGTATTGCAGGTACGACTTATGACCCGGTGAATCAATGTTGTGCTGCCACCCCGGGTTCCGGTGTGGACTTTAGTGTGTGTCCGGATGGCTACTATCCACTTGGTGGGGTGTGTGCCAAGGATCCGAGTGCGGTAGTGGATAGCGCCAGTATGGACGTCCATTTCAAGACGTGTACACCGGGCGAGCAGCCGTGCGATCCGGCAGACCCAACCTGTACTCCTCCAGGCGGTGGCTGTCCGTCTTCCAACCCGAATTGCAATCCTGGTGGTTGTGGTACCTATCCAAACTGTGCTCCGGGTTGTCACGCGAATCAACAACTTGTCTGCGTGCCTAACTGATTAATAACAAATAGAAAAACAAGATATTTGAAAGCCTCCCGATAAAGTTCTGGCGAAAAGCCCGGATTTGGCCGGGAGGCTTTCATAAGAAATGTTCAAGCATTATTCATCCAACCCATTGGGGGATATATCCCCCAAACTGCTCTAGGGTTATAATTTTTGAGCTTTGCAAACTGCAAAGTAAAAGATTTTAGAGGAGAAAGCTTTATGAAAAGACTCATGCATCATGTTTTCGCTCTGACCATGTTCGCGCTAGTGATCGGGGCCTGTGGTGGAGGTCAATCACCTACCAGTGTTGCAACACAACCGCCGGCTCAACTACCGGCTACTGAACCTGCCGCGACTGGGCCAGCTGCTACAGAGGCGCCGTCCCTCGTGCCGATAGACCTGGCAGGACCTCCGATGAAGGTGGGATCTTTCTATACCTATGTGGATGGAGCGATTTTGGCTGCGGTGCCGGGCGGTCCGTTCCTGATGGGGTATAAAAATTACTTTGATAGCAAGGAACATACCGTTACGCTGAGCGATTATTGGATTTACACCAATGAAGTGACCAATGACCAGTATGCCTTGTGCGTGGATGCCGGGCAGTGTATGGCTCCGGATCCAAAGGATAACCCGGCCTTCGGAAATTATCGTTTTGTGAGCTATCCGGTGGTAGGCGTTAATTACCAGCAATCTGTAGATTATTGCACGTTCGTCCATGGCCGATTGCCCACGGAAGCAGAATGGGAGAAAGCCGCACGCGGGCCTGACGGGAATCTCTTCCCGTGGGGGAAAAATGCCCCGGTCTGCAACCTGCTCAACTTCAACTTCTGCAAAGGCAAAGCCATCGATGTGAAATCGTACCCGGATGGCGTGAGTTATTACGGGTTATTCGATATGTCCGGCAACGTTCGTGAATGGGCAGCCGACTGGTATAAGCCGGATTACGACCTCGACCCGTCATTATTGAACGATCCGTTGGGTGCTGCGACTGGTGAGAAGCGCGTCGTTCGCTCGAGCGGTTTTGCAGACAGCGCAGACTTTACTTTTGCAGCACATCGTTTCTCTCTGATACCTGTGAATCATCTTCCCGACCTTGGCTTCCGCTGTGTAGTAGAGGACCCGACTTTTTTTGCACCGCTATGTCAGGGACTGATCTTATACGGTGCGGATGTGAACGGTAACCCAACCGATGACGTGATCCCGATGCCGGATAACTGCCAACCATCGTCGATCACTGGGACTACCAATTGCAAGAAGACCACTGATAATTTCATTACGCCAAACGTCGCACCGGGCGCGACCCTGGATCCCATGCCAGGCACGTGTGCCGGCGGACCGCCTACCTGGGAATGCAGTGGAAGTGGGACAGTCTCTATACAGCCGCAGACGTGTGTGATTCCGCCACCTCCAAACGGCGGGACGTGCGTACCTCCATATGTTCAATCAGCCGACCCGAACGACCCGAGCAAGAAGATCTGCACTGGCAAGGGACCGGGCAAGGAATGTATGCCTGGCTTCAATTATGACCCGTTGCTGCAATGCTGTTCGGCGCAGAACCCCGGTCCGAAACAGTATGGTATATGCGCCCCCGGGTTCTATCAACAGGGCAATACCTGTGTTCCTTCACAGGCGAATCCGCCGCAATTGCAAGTTGTGAAATTTAACTTTGCGCCGATTGCGTTATGCCCTGGCGGCGATACCGGCGGTTGCACACCTACATGTGTCCCTGGCTCGTATGGTCCAGTTTGTAGTGGCTGCCCATAATAAAATTACGATTTTATCTAGAAAAGGTCAGCCCCCAACAGTATGTTGGGGGCTGACCTTTTATGTAGCAAAATTTGAAATATTTTCGATTCGATATCATAATTAGTTCTTGATAATGTCACTTTAATCAATATTCTCTCGTTCCAATTTTCGGATCATTTGATATAGGGCGAGTGTTTGACTACCGATTACTTTCCAGCTAAAATGCCGCCGCATAGTGTTTTGAGCGTTTTTCCCAATCGATTTCCTTTTTTTATCACTCACCAAAATATCTATGAACTGCCATACAAGCATTTCTGTGTCAGCCGGGTCGATTAAAATCACGTTCTCTCCGTTCCGCAGTATACCTTTTCCATATAAATTCTCATCTGCATTTCCAATGACTGCTTTGCCAGCTGCCATAGCCTCCTGTGCAGCAATGCCAAGCGATCGATGGGGATGACTTCGATCAAACCAATGAGCTTCGACATCTGCGACGCCCAGAAAGTTTGAAACTTCTGCATAAGGGACTGCTCCAGCAAATATTATATGATTGCGTACTCCAAGCTGGATTGCCAGCTTCTCGGCTGAATCTGTACCCACATCGCCAACGATCAAAAGTCTTAAGTTTGAAAAATGAGTTATTAGTTGCGGTAGTACTTCGATCAATTCTCGGCGATTGCGAATTTCATGTAGATGTCCTAGCGAAAGTATCACAGGACCGTTCCCAAGGCGATAATGGTTGCGTAAGGCTGTCATCTTTTCAAGTTGAGGAAAAGGAGGTTCATATATCCCATAGGGAATTAACTTTGCCTTGCGGCTTCCAAATGCGTGTTCGATATAATCGGAAATAATTCGGTCTGGGCTGATCAAGATGTCTGCCCGGTGGATGACAAAGTGTTTCAGGAGCAACCTATCGAATATAGCTAATACTAAGTTATATAGTCTGTTCGGATGTTTTATTATTGTGTGTATGGTTATTACGAATGGTTTTCTTAATCGCCGAGCCATACTTGTGGCATGAAATGCCATGTCAAACATGTGATTGTGCAGATGAATGATGTCCGGCGGATGGGCCTTGAGTATCTCCCTGATTCGTCGGGTATTAGAAGGCGTAAAAGTGACATTAAGCCAAGGAAAATTAAGAGCGATAGACATTCTAGGTAACCGGAGGCATGGTATTCGATAGATATAAACACCATTCGCCAATTCAAAACTTGGGCTCTCCCTGTCAATTCGGGATGTAATAACAATAACTTTGCAGCCGCGCAGGGTTAATTCAACTGCCAATTGTGCGCATTGCGTGGAAGACCCGCTATGTATAGGCGGATATAGATTACTAAACATACAGATCGTTAATGGGATTGAACTTTTCATTTTTTGATTTGAAACTTAATCTAAATTATTCTAGAGAGGTTAGTTGTTCCATTTCAGGTTGAATCAGCCTAATGCTTGCTGCTTCGAGATTTTGTTTTTGATGAATAGGATTGAAAGCCATTGGTATAGTGATCACTCGCGATTGTGCAGCCAACCAGGCAAGCGCTATCTGATGCAGCGTCGCGCGATGTGCTTTTGCTATGCTTTGTAGAGCGGCGTTTGGCTGCATGCGGTTGTGTCCCAGCGGTGTATAGGCGGTAACGAGTATATTGTTTTCTTGACAATACTTGATAACGCCATTCTTCTCGTAAAAGCGGTTACGGATACTATAGGGGATCTGATTTGTAATAATCGGTGTTTCGGAAAGAGATTGAGCTTCTTTGAGAAGTTTCAGATTGAAATTACTGACTCCAATGTGTTTTATCTTCCCTTCTCTAACGAGTTGGTTAAGTGCCCGGAAAGAGTCTTTAAGTGCGACGAAGGGATTGGGAATGTGAATAAGATAAACATCAATATAATCTACATTTAATCGGCGCAGGCTGTTTTGGCAAGCAAGTAATAAGCTGTGATATCGCAAATGAATTGGCCAAACTTTCGTGGTGATAAGGATATTTTCGCGTTTTGTGCCTGTATCCCGCATGGCCCGACCAATCAGCCTTTCAGAATAGCCGAGTGCATACAGTTCAGCTGTGTCAAAGTGTGTATATCCAAGCTCCAAGGCTGAAAGTAGTGTTGTTACCCAATAGGCATCGTGGCGGTAGTTGGGAATGATCCGTCCACCGACTCTTGCTGTCCCAAAGCCGATCTTTGGAAGGGTTAGGTTATGAACGGTTTCGTAGATCATTTCACGTGTCGCGGTCAGTCTGTAGTATTGCGATGAAGGGTCTTATACAAGACATGATTCATAAAATTCTGCTGTTCGACTGATCCCATCTTCAAGGTTGACCTTGGCTTCAAAGCCTAGGAGTTCTTTTGCCTTGCCTGTATCTGGGATGCGGAACTCCACATCTGTATAGCCCTTGTGGGTAAAAATAATTTCTGATTTCGAATTAAGTACTTGAATGATAGTATTTGCGAGTTCAGATATTGTGATTATGGCATGCTGATTACCAATGTTAAATAATTCACCTACAGCTTCGAGACGCTCCATCGCTTTTATTGTTGCATCCACCATGTCATCTACATAACACCAAGCTCGTATCTGTGTTCCATCTCCGTGAACCTCAAGTGGTTCGTTTTTCAGGGCACAGACGATAAAGTTTCGCATTGCACTGGCCCCCACCTGTCCGGGTCCGTAAATATTAAATGGCCGCAGTACTGTAACAGGCAATTTCTGTTCCACATAATATGCCATCGCAAGGTGATCTTGGGCCAATTTGCTCACCGCATATGTCCAGCGCGGCTCTCCCAGTTCACCTATTGCAGTTTTTTCAGTTTCGTTGACGTTTCTTGCGTGTTGTCCGAATATCTCACTGGTTGAAAAACAAACGACTCTCTGACAATTTGGTAATCTTGAAGCCATTTCAAGGATGTTTGCTGAACCAATCATGTTTACATGCATAGTTTTTACCGGATTCTTTAATACCGGGTCGATCCCGGCAATTGCAGCGCAATGAATTAAGCCGTCTGTATCTTTTGGAAGAGCCTCCTCAATTTTCCTCGTATCCAAAATATCCCCAATAATCAAATTCAGGTTGGGATGACTTGCAAATGCTCTGTCTTTTAGGGAATTTCGCTCTAAATTATCCAACGCAGTGATTTTGTTGTGTTCCACTAACCTTCCGATCAGCGTTGAGCCGATAAAGCCTGCTCCACCAGTAATGAATATTTTCTTTCCCTTGATCATTATGCGCTCCAAAATTATATGTCGTGTAGGTTGAATAGGCCCCATGCGGGCGGCAAAATTTGTTTGCATCCCACTACTGGCTTGTGAGATGAAACAATCGAATGCAACTCTAAGAGTACATTTTTTCCGTCTTCAACTTCAATTCTTGTGACATTTAGCCAGTTGGGAATATGTTCCAGATCCTTACTGATTATGTTCTGTAGCGGGTCTGTAAAATATAAGATCGGAATGTATCGAAACCCTCGCCCGTAAATAAAACTCCATCTTTGTTCGGCTGTATCCAGGCCCTTATAAGCGTTGATTTCATCTGTTGTTGCAGTACATTGAATGAGATCAGGTCGGAGCCAATATCGAGCAAACGTCTTTGTAAAGAGTCTCGCTCCAGGCTCTGCTGAATTATTGATGATGGTCAGCATGCCACAATATTCAGGGGCCTTCCCGCACTCGGATAGCTGGCCTGATAGATATTCATAAGTTTGTTTTGGAAAGAATACACGGCCTAAATAATACCATCCCGTGGTGATGACCGCTAAGATGGTTATCGCGACGACTGTCCTACGAAGGATTTTGGGTCTTGCTGGGTGGGAGGTAATAAACTCGGCTGCCCGCGCTGCTGGGATGATCAGCAGAAGCAAGCAGGCCATGAAATATCGTGGTGCTAGAACGGAAGGGCGGACGATAAACCAAGTCATAACACCAATAATTGCTGAGATCGTGACTATGAAAAGCGGACTATTCATTACACGGCTTGGTTTAGGTAAGAACAAGGCGAGTGGAAAGAAGGCAAGCACAAGAGGAGTAAGGTTCCCTAGCTGTGCCCAATAATCACCGTAGGTAAGAGCAAAGGGAATTGTGAACAAAATGCGGCGCGTAGTTTCGGGTCCGTACCAGGTTTGATCTTGTAATCCACCTGTTGTTCCAAAGGGGGCAAGAGGGTTTTGAAACAAGATGTAGTTTTTGACTAAATGTGGAATGATTGCAATCAACAAACCGGAAACAAAAATGAGAATGCACTGAAGCAATTTTTCCACATTAAAAATTTGCACGCCAGTCTGGCGCGACCATGAATAATAGCTCCAAATAATAATGATGCCAATGCTGGGCACGAAGGTCACGACGTAACTGATCTTTGCGATCACGGCCAGTCCGGTAAAAAGACCGACCAGCCAAAATATTGACGATCTGTTAACCTCTCGAATTCTGA
>WNFL01398415.1_pt3 | contig 11180 bp, 6 predicted proteins | sample 5400361 | NCBI WGS metagenome assembly WNFL01 (sample SAMN13153351, study PRJNA577476) | soil metagenome | isolation source: 40 cm soil on Douglas fir-dominated hillslope | place: USA:California | collected 2013-09-17 | reverse complement strand
GCCGGCGACACCTGGAAGGTGAGCAGAAAGCTGACCCTGAACTACGGCTTGCGCTGGGACTACTACACGCCGTCCAAGGAGAAGTACAACGTCTTCTCGTTCTTCGATCCCACCGGCGCCAACCCCGGGGCCGGAGGGCGGCCCGGGCGGCTCGCCTTCGCGGGCAGCGACTACGGGGCGGCAAGCTACGGTGCGCCCTACCCGGAGAAGCCCTACAAGAAGGCCTTTGCTCCTCGTCTAGGCGTGACGTACGCGCTCAACGACAAGACCCTTCTTCGCGCGGGCTGGGGGATCTTCTATGACCGCGCCTTCTACCCGGGCTGGGGCGGCGGAATCAGTCAGGACGGTTTCAGCAAGAACGCCACGGTCAGCAGCAGCCTCGGCGGCCTCGATCCGGCCTTCCTCCTGGAAGAGGGCTTTCCGAGGAGCACCTTCGCGCCGCCCCCGTTCATCCAGTCCGACTACCAGAACGGCCAGGGAATCTACTACCGCCCGCTTGACGCCAACGAACGGCCCCGCTCGCAGCAGTGGAACCTCACCGTGGACCGGGAGATCGCCAAAGGCTTCATGGTGGGCATGGCGTACGTCGCCAACCGGAGCACGCACCTGCCGTCCAACAACGATCCCCTGAACGCGCTGGACCCCAAGCTGCTCTCCCTGGGCAACAAGCTCAACGACGAGTTCGAACCTGGCCAGACTTCGCTGGATGGCGTGCCCGCGCCGTACCCGGGCTGGCAAGAGCAGATGACGGGCTGCGCGCCCTCCCTCGCCCAGGCGCTGCTGCCCTATCCGCAGTACTGCGGCAATCTGCAGGGGGCCAACGAGAACCACGGCAAGTCCATCTACCATTCCCTGCAGACCAAGGTGGAAAAGCGGTTGTCAGGGGGCTCATTCCTGCTCGTCTCCTACACCTTCTCCAAGCTCATCACCAGCGGAACCGACAACATCCAGCGAGAGGCGGTCACGTGGAGCGGCTCGAGCGGCGTCATCTCGCCCTTCGAGCAAGAGCGTAACCGCTCGCTGGCTGCGGATGACGTCACGCACATCTTGTCGGCCGCACTCGTCTACGACCTACCCTTCGGGAAGGGGCGAAAGTACCTCGACAAGGGCGGCGTCGCCAACGCCGTGCTGGGCGGCTGGCAGCTCAGCTCGATCCTCCGGTACTCGTCCGGAATCCCGTTCTTCTTCCGCTTGAGCGGCAACTCTTGCAACGTGCCTGGGCAGTTCCGGGCGGCCTGCATCCCGGGAATCAAGGCCGGGGCCAATCCGTTCGCCCAGGACTTGAGCAGCTTCGACCCCGCCAAGGGTCCGCTCTTCAACAAGGACGCGTTCGAGGCCGTGAATGCATTCAACTTCTACTACGGCACCGGAGCACGGGTGACCAGCTACCGCGGCCCCGGCTACCACAACCAGGACCTGTCCCTGATCAAGAACACCAACCTGGGTGGCCGGGTCAATCTCCAGCTGCGGATCGAAGCCTTCAACCTCTGGAACTCGCATATCTTCGCCGGGTGCGGAGGTGCTAACTGCTTCGCGGGCGACGGCTCTGCCTTCACCACCGATCTGTCGAGCCCCGACTTCGGCAAGTGGAACGGACGGGTGAGCAACCCGCGGAACATCCAGGTGGCGGCAAGGCTCGAATTCTAGCGAGCCGCCTCTCCAGTCGTTCCTGGCCAGGCCGGTCCGGACCTAACGGGGTCCGGAACCGGCCTGGCCTTTTTCCTTCTTGAGCTTTTGGAACTGCTCCAAGGCGCGGTCCGCCTTCAAGACCCGTACACCCCACCGCAGTTCGCTCGTGTCAGCGCTCGAATGAGTGGGTGCTCTAGCGCCCGCCAGCTTCTTCCGGTCGGTCGTAATGACCGCCTTCAGTTCCTCTTCTGCCTTTCGGGAAAGCTGCCCTTCCCAAACTCTAACAACCCGGCCACCTTCGTCAACTAGCATCAGAGTGGGAAAGGCGGCGATCTTGAGTTTGCCTGGAGACACGCCGCCTATTACCTCCATCTGAACATCTTCCGCCTTAAGGAGACAATTGTCGTGGTTGACTTACTTGAACTAGGACTTAGGTCCAGCCAGGGCAGCGACAGAACTACCGAGACCCGATGACCTGGCTTTTCTCTTCCTTCAGGATCACGAACCTCTTCAGGGCGCGGTCGGCTTTCTCCACGTCGCCCGCCCGCCGGTAGAGGCGCGCGAGCGCGTAGTGCGGCTCCGGGTAGGAGACGTCGAGCCGGGCCGCTTCCTCCAGCTCGTGGACGGCTTCCGCCGCTCGGCCCTTCTTCTCGAGGGCCGCGCCGAGCTGGTAGTGGCCCTGGGGGAACTTTGGATCAGCGCGCAGCGACTCGCGGAAGAGCGGCTCGGCCTCGTCGAGCCGGTCGAGCCGGGTCAATAGGACGCCCAGGTTCAACGGCGGCCAGGGGGACGGCGCGGTCCCCTCACGGTTCAGGCGGATGGCCTCCTGGTAGCTGCGGATGGCCTCCTCGTACCGGCCAAGCGCCTCGTAGGACAGGCCGAGGTTGTCGTGGGCCTTCGCGAAGCGGCCATCGAGCGCGATCGCCTGGAGCAGGCCTTTGGCGGCGGCCGCGTACTGCCCGTCGTCGTAATCGAAGCGCGCGGTCCAGTAGGGGTAGAGCGGGTTGCGAGGGGCGGTCTCAGACAGCTTCGAGATCTCGGGGCGGGCCCAGTCGCGGTGGCCGAGGACAACGTAAGACATGGCGAGCGTGAACCGGCTGCGCTCGTCGAGGGGCGCCAGGACCTCGGCCTTCTTGAAGGCCACGGCGGCGCCCAGGTAGTTGCCCCGGACGAAGCGCACGCCGCCCAGCAGGCGCAGCAGCTCCGCGGACGGCGGCTCCTTCTCGACCGCCTCCACGAGCAGCGCCTCCGCCTGCTCGTGGGCGCCCTTTCTAAGCGCCTCTTCGATGCGGGCGCGGCGTTCGCCGTCGATCCCCTTTCCGAGGGGAGCGCTCAGGTCCGGCAGCGACGGGTCCGGCCGGGAGGGCGGCTCTTGCGCGTGGGCCACGGTGGCGGCGGCGAGGACGGCTCCGGCCAGGACGATGCGTCCTATCCTCACGGCGACTTCGCCTCCTCCGCCTGAAGCTGCCGCAGGATGGCACGGGCGCCCGCGCTCTCCGGCACGATGGCCAGCTCCCGGTCGATCTCCTTCCGCGCGTCCTCCCAGTTCCTCAGCTCCAGGTGGATCTGCGCCAGGGCCAGGTGGACCTCGGGCAGGGTTGGATCCGCCAGGGCCGCGCGTTCGAAGGCGCGCAGGGCCTGGTCGGTGCGGCCCTGCACCCTGTAGTTGTGGCCGAGAGCCTGTTCCAGGCGAGCCGAGCGGGGGTCGATCTCCCGTAGCTGCCGCAGGCTCCATTCCGAGAGACGCAGGTACGCCTTGCCGAGCTGGTAGGCGTACTCCGCATCCTTCGGCGCGAGCTCCTTGAGGGCGCGGTACTGCTCGACGGCGACCGCCCACTTGCCGGCGCGCTCGTACGCCCGGGCGAGCTGCAGCCGGGCCAGCGGCTCGCGGGGCAGCAGCTTCGCCGCCTGCTCGAGCTGAACGGTGGCCTCTCCCACCTGGTCGAGGGCCAGCAGGCTCGCCCCCAGCGCCAGAAGCGGGGCGCCGTAGGCGGGATCGAGGCGGATGGCCTCCCGGAACTGCGCGACCGCCGGCTTGTGCTGCCCGCGTTCCTGGTAGACGAGGCCCAGGTTGTTGTGGACGTAGGCCACGGGGCCCCCCTGCTCGAGGACGCGACGGAACGCCGCCTCCGCCGCGTCGAGCTTCCCCACCCGGAGCGCCCGCACTCCTTCCTCGAAGGACGGCTGCAGCCCTTCCGGCAGCTCCTGGGCGGACGACGGCGGAGAGGCGCATCGATGATTCCTCCGACGGAGTATAGACCGCTAGAATGCGACGTCGGCATGCTCCTCTCGGTGCTCCCGCTGCTCCTGCTGCTCCAGGGTCCGCCCCCGCCGGCCGAGCGCGCTCCCCTGGCCGACATGCTGGAGCGCGCCCAACGCCGGCTCCAAGCCGCCGACCGCAACGGGGCGCGACGCGAGCTGACCCGGGCGCTCGCGTTCTATCCGGCGAGCCCCGCCGTCCACAACTTTCTCGGCGTCGTAGAGGCGGAGGACGGAAACTACCGAGCGGCGGAGAAGCACTTCCGCGAGGCCATGGCACGGGCCCCGCAATACACCGACGCGTTCCTCAACCTGGGCCGTCTGTACCAGGAGAACGCCGCAAAGGACGCGGACGCGGTGCGCAAGGCCGTGGTCGTGTACGAGTCGGTGCTCGCGTACCAGCCGGACCACGCGGAAGTGCTTTACCAGGACGCGGTCCTCTTGCGCTTGCTCGGCGAGTTCGGCCGCTCGCTGGAGCAACTGGGGCGCCTCCCTCCCGGCGACCAGGAGCGGCCATCCGCCCTGGCCGTGCGCTGCGCGGATCACGCGGGCCTGGGCGAGCGTGCGCAGGCCGACCAGGCGGCCGAGAAGCTGCTGGCCCGGCGCGACCTCGGCGAAGCGGATGTGCTTCCGATCCTGCCGACCCTGGCGGCGCACGACCGGGAAGACCTGGCGCTTCGACTGCTGGAAGACCTGCACGCGCGCCGGCTGGCCTCGGCGGAAGGCCTCCGTCGGCTCGGGCTGTTGTACGAAGGGCGAGCGGAGCTCGACCGCGCGCGCAAGGTCCTGGAGGAGTCCGCCCTGGCCACTCCCGACTCGGTGGACCTGCTGCTCGACCTGGCGCGCCTCGCCCACAAGGCAAGGGACCTCCGGGGCGCCCTCGGCTACCTGGCCCACGCCCGCGATCTCCAGCCCGGGAACGCCCAGGTCCACTTCTTCTTCGGCATGGTCTGCGTGGGCCTGGATCTCGGCGTGGAAGCCTACAAATCCCTGATGGAGGCGGTGCGGCTCGACCCCGAGAACCCCCATTTCAACTACGCCCTGGGCGCGGTGTCCCTGCAACGGCGCGACCCTGCCGAGGCCATCCCCTACTTCCGCAAGTACTCCGAGCTGAAGCGCGACGATCCCCGCGGCCCTTTCGCCATCGGCGTCGCTGCCTTCAAGTCCGGCGACTTCAGAGCGGCCCGGGCGGAGCTTCTGGGCGCCGCCGAAAAGCGCGAGACGGCGGCGGGCGCCAACTACTTCCTGGCCCGCATGGCGCGCGAGGAGAATGACCTCGACGAGGCACTGCGACGCGCGCAGAAGGCGATCGAGGCCGACCCCGCCTATCCCGACCCTCACGCCGAGCTGGGCCTCATCTACTTGCGGAAGCGGGACGTCGAGAAGGCCGAGCGGGCCTTGCGGCGTTGCCTCGAGCTGGACCCGGACAGCTATCTGGGCAACTACCACCTGTTGATGCTCTATCAGCGGACCAAAGACCCGCGCGAGCCGGCGCAGTCGCAGCGCTTCGAGGCGCTCGAACGGCAACGGGACAAGAAGGCGGACGAGTTCCTGCGCCTGATCGAGGTGCGTCCCTACTGACAAGCCACAAACCGCTTGACCGGTGAGAGCGGCGCAGCATAGAGTCCGATTCGCATCCTGGCGGTCATGCCTGTGGCGAACGATCCCGGGGGGCGGTCCCGCCTCGAGCGCCACTCCGCCGGCGCGAGCTGCTGAAGCTGGCCGGTGGCCTGGCGGGGACGGTGCTGGCGAGCGACAACGGAGCCAGCGCGGGCGCCCTCGAGGACGACCAGCCGGCGACACCGGCGGGCCGGGCCAAGAAGCGCGTCATCGTGGCGGGAGGCGGCATCGGCGGCCTCTGCTGCGCCTACGAGCTGGTGAGGCGCGGCCACGACGTGACCGTCCTCGAGGCGGCGGGTCGCGCAGGCGGCCACGTGCGCACCGTCCGCGACGCCTTGGCCGACGGCCTCTACGTGGACGGCGGGGCGGAGCACTTCACGCGGCCCGGTTACGAGCTGTTCTGGGGCTACGTGAAGGAGTTCAACCTCACGGCCCTCCCGTACCATCGGCGCGAGAACATGCTGCGCGTGATCGACGGCCGGCTGCACACCGAGGAGATGCTGGCCGACCCGAAAGTCCTGGCGGGCTTTGGCTTCAACCAGCGGGAGATCGATTTCCTGGCCCGGGAGCCCTGGTGGAAGCTGCCCGCGCTCTACTACGCTCCCTACCTGGACGCCTTCCACGACGAATACAAGCCCTTCGACGCGGGCCTCGACCGGCTCGACCAGATCACCCTGACGGATCTCCTGAAGCAGGATGGCGCCTCCGCGGGCGCCATCCGTTTCATCGGCGGCTCCTCCTCGGCCCTGCACTCGGTCTGGCACGCCGGCCTCTTGAAGCTCCGGGGGGTCCCCCTGTTTCCTCCGGAGGTGTTCCGCATCAAGGGCGGGAACCAGACGCTCCCCGACACCTTCAACGCGCGCCTGGGCGAGCGCGTGCGGCTGGGTTGCCCGGTCACCAGCATCGAGCGGGGCGACACGGGCGTGCGGGTCCACTACCGCGAGGCGGGACACGAGAAGACGATAGAGGGCGACTGGCTGGTCTCGGCGATGTCGCTGGTCAAGCGTGGTCAAGGGCTTCCCCTACTACACGGCCTCGCGCCCCGTGTTCCAGTCGCGCACGAGGTTCTGGGAGAGGGACAAGGTCAGTCCCAACATCATCTTCGGCGAGACGGCGCTGGAGCACTCCTGGAGGATGGCGGACGACGTGGAGACGGGCCGCGGGCTGCTCGTGTCAACCGCCGCGGGATTCACCACCGCCGAGAACGCTCTCGCCACCTTCCGCAAGTTCTATCCCGGACCAACGGAAGACATCGAGCAGGCGTTCGTCATCGACTGGGCGCGCGACCCCTGGGCCATGGCCTGCGAGCCCGTCAACTACGCGCCCGGCCGGCTCCGCCGCTTCTGGCCCAAGGTGATCGAGCCGGAGGGCCGGGTCCAGTTCGTCGGCGCCTACGCCGACAACCTGAACTGGGGGATGGAGGCGGCCACCCGCTCGGCGAACCGCGTGGCCAAGGCCATCGACCAGGCGTGACCGCCGACTCTCCTTCCCCGCCGCCGCCCCGTCTCGCCTCGCTCGACGCCTACCGCGGCTGGGTCATGCTGTTGATGATGGCCGAGGTGCTGAGCCTCGCGCTCGTGGCCGCCAACTATCCCGCCAGCTTCTTCTGGGCCTTCCTGGCCGACCAGCAGACCCACACCGAGTGGGTGGGCTGCTCGCTCCACGACATCATCCAGCCCTCGTTCTCGTTCCTCGTCGGCGCCGCCCTGCCCTTCTCGCTGGCCAGCCGCCGCGCGAAGGGCCAGGGCACCACCGCGATGCTCGGCCACGCGGCGCGGCGCGCGGTCATCCTGGTGGCCCTCGGGATCGTGCTCCGCTCCTTCGACCGGCAAATGACGTACTTCACGTTCGAGGACACCCTGAGCCAGATCGGCCTGGGCTACATCGTCCTTTTCTGGCTCGGCCTCCGGCCCGAGCGCGAACAGTGGATCGCACTCGTCGTCCTCCTCGCCGGTTACTGGGCCACGTTCGCGCTCTATCCGTTGCCGGGCCCGGGGTTCGACTGGGCCAAGGCCGGCGTCACGCCCGACTGGCCGCACCACCTGACCGGCTTCGCCGCGCATTGGAACAAGAACACGAACGCGGCGTGGGCGTTCGACACCTGGTTCTTGAACCTGTTCCCGCGCGAGAGCCCGTTCACGAACAACGGCGGCGGCTACGCGACCCTCAGCTTCATCCCGACCCTGGCCACGATGATCCTCGGCCTGGCCGCCGGGCGCTGGATGAAAGCCGACCTGCGCCCCGGCGAGCGCATCCGGAAGCTGCTCACCGCCGGGGCCGTGACCCTGGCCCTGGGCCTCCTGCTGCACGTCACCGGCCTCTGCCCGATCGTCAAGCGGATCTGGACGCCCTCGTGGACTCTCGCCAGCGGAGCGATCTGCTTCTGTCTTGTGGCTTTCTTCTACGAGACGATCGACCGGAGAGAGGGCGCGCGGTGGGCCTTCCCCCTCGTGGTGGTGGGGACGAACTCGATCGCGGCCTACGTCCTCGCCCACACGGTGGCCGAGCCCATCGGCGCGGCGCTCCACACCCACTTCGGCCGCTTCGACCTGGCCCTCGGTGCGCCCGTTGCCCCGCTCGTGCACGGCGCGTGCATCCTGGCCGCGGAGTGGGCCCTCCTCTACTGGATGTACCGCCGGCGCATCTTCATCAAGATCTGACTGCCGTGCGGGGGACGCTGCGTCTCACGCCTCAGAAGAACCGCCAGAGCACGAACCCCAGACAGAAGGCGTGGCCGGCCCCGCACAGGGCCAGGAGCAGGGCGGGCCGTGGGCGGCCGGCGAGGGCGGGAGCCGACCAGATGACGGCCGCCAGGCTCAGGTGCCAGCCCACGAGGTAACGCCCGTTGACGTTCATGGGCAGCTTCTGCAGCACGAGTGCGTAAAGGGCAAGGGAGCCGGTTGCGCCCAGGCCGATAGCCAGGAGCCAGAGCAGTCGACGGCCGTCCCCGGTGCGGGCCAGGTGCAGCAGCAGCGCAAGGAGGCAGAGGCCGTTCAGGAGGAGGAGCGCCGAGAGAAAGGGCGTGGGGGGCAGGAAGTCAAGCCATCCGAAGGCCGCCCAGAACGACGACCAGGTGAGGTAGTCGGGAGGCGTCACCCGGAAGGTGGTCGCGCCGGTGGTCAGCACCATGCTCAGGTACTCCCACGACGAATAGGGGTTCGGAATCGGCACCTCGGGGAGTTCCGGGTAGCGCACGAACAGAGAAAGGAGAAAGGAGAGAGCCACGAGCGCCGCCAGGACGAGGGCCGTTCTGTGCGCTATCCCGGGCGCGCGGCCCGCCAGGCGCTGACCCAGCCGGCGACGTAGACCGGTCAACACCGCCTCGAGCGCGCCCAGAAGGACGGCGCCCACGAAGAGCAGCAGCGCCGACCAGCTCGCCAGGTCGAAGAACACGGGGCCCCACGGCAGGAGGGTGAAGTACGCCCTCTGGAACGCTCGGAACTCGATGCCGGTCAGCGCCTGGAACAGGCTGCCGCCCGCGGCAAGGCCCAGCCAGAAGACCAGGGCATCGCGCGTCCCGCGCCGGCTCTGGTTTGTCCCGAGGAGCACGCGGGTGGCCACCAGGAACAAGACCAGCGCAACCAGGGGCCAGGCTTGCCGGCCGGCAGCCAGCGCCACTGCGTACGCGGCCCCGAGGGGCAGGCCCACCCAGTGGGCCCGCGGCCCGTCCAGGAAGAGGACGACGACGCAGGTTGAAAAGACCACGTAAGCCGGGCAGAACACCGCCACCTCCGACAGATGCGTCGCGAGGTACGGGAGGGCGGGCACCAGGAGGAAGGGCACGGAGAGGAGCTGGGGGTAGGGCACGGCGGTCAAGGCCGTCGCCAGGGCCGCCGCCACCCCCACCGCCAGTGCGAAGGCCGCCGCGTTCAGCAGCCGGAAGGCGAGCAGCGTGCCCGGCGCACCGCGACCCCGAAGGAAGCGGCTGGCCGCGCTCCAGAGCGCGGCCGCCACGCTGCTGCGCCCACGGACGTCGGGGACCTGGAGGTAGGGGTCCTCGGCGCGGGTGTACGGTCGTCCGACTTCGGTTGCAAGGAAGCGGCCCTTCGTGAAGCGGATGCGCTGCAAGTGGACGAGCTTCATCCACTCGCGGGTCTGCCCGCCGAGGGACGGGTCCGCGATCAGCGCGGAGTAGGCGAGGAGATGGTACGGCTCGTCAGGGGCGAAGAGCGGCGGGTTCAGCACCCCGTGGGCGAGCCCCAAGGATCCGGCGAGGCAGGCGGCGGCAAGGCCGCTGCAGGCAAGGAAGCGGCGCGACCCCTCCGGCGGGCGTGGTCCCATCGGGAAGACGAGGAGTCCTGCCAGGGCGAGGCAGGCGGAGCTGCCCAGCACGATCCACAGCCAGCCGGGGCTGGGGGCAATCTGCCACATGTAGTTGAGGAGGTCGATCCGCCTCCACGCCGGCCCGGGGGGGTAGTCCACATACGCGCCTCTGAGGATCGGAAGGGAGGTCGTTACTCTCCCGCCCGGGGCCGCGTGCAGGAAGGCGGGAGTGACGCCGCTCGAGGGGGTCTGGAAGGCCTGCGCCGAGAGTTGCGGCCGCCCAGGTACGACGAGGGCCAGCTCGACGTCGCCGGTGGCACCGGCGTCGGAGGAGGAGCAGGCCGAGCTGCGGACGAACGCCAGCGCCCGGCCGTCGGCGAGGGCCGCACCCGGCGGCGTCTCGTAGACGCATGAGGTCCCCACCACCCGCAAGGTGCCCCGCTGGAGGACGGGGCGACGGAGCCAGCCGGGCAGGAGCCCCTTGCCCTCCTTCACCGAGAAAAAGAGCCGCACCTCCGGATGATCGAGCAGGGCGGCCGGATGCGGTGCGTAGAGCGAGAGGCGGTGGACGTCACGGTAGCCCGCCATCAAGGGGACGGAGAGCGGTGGCCAGGTCTCCGTCGGCGAGACGAACGGCGTCTCGACCGAGGGACTTGTCGCCGGGGCGAGCAGCACGAGTGCGAGAGCGGCGGCCGCGACCGCAAGCGCGGTCGAGGAAACGAGCAAGCGAAGAGGCACCTTCGAGCGTGGAGTCTAGCCCATCTCCTCTCGGGGCGCGACCTTTGTCAGAATGCTCCCATGACGGGATCCTGCCTTGTCACCGGCGGCTCGGGCTTCATCGGTGGTCAAGTCGCCCGGTTCCTCGAGAGGCAAGGCCACCAGGTCGCCGTGCTCGGCCGATCACCGGTTCAGGGGTACCGGACCGTGCTTGGCGACCTTGCGCGAGCGGAGATCGACTTTCGCGGCGAGGCCTTCCGGCACGTCTATCACGTCGCCGGTCTGGCCCACGTTGAGCCGCGCACCAACGAAGAAAAGGAGCGGTTCACGCTGGTGAACGTGGAGGGGACGCGGGCCCTGCTCACCGGGCTGGAGCGCTGCCGGGAGCTGCCAAGGTCCTTCCTCCTGGTCAGCACCGTGGCCGTGTACGGAGTCGAGGATGGCGATCTCCTGGAAGAAACGACGGAGCGCCGCGCCAGCGACCCTTACGGCCTGAGCAAGCGCCAGGCCGAGGACCTCGTCCAGAAGTGGGGCGAGCGCCGTCGGGTCCGGACGGCCATCGTCCGGCTGCCTTTGGTCGCGGGGCCAGGCGCCCCCGGCAACCTGGGGAGGATGGTCACGGCCATGGCCGCCGGCCGCTACCTGGGCATGGGGACCGGCGCCGCTCGCCGGAGCATGGTCCGCGTGGCGGA
>WNFL01332862.1_pt1 | contig 11180 bp, 8 predicted proteins | sample 5400361 | NCBI WGS metagenome assembly WNFL01 (sample SAMN13153351, study PRJNA577476) | soil metagenome | isolation source: 40 cm soil on Douglas fir-dominated hillslope | place: USA:California | collected 2013-09-17 | reverse complement strand
GGTGTGGCCGGGCTACATGACCGAGAAGCTGGTCGATCCCATGTATGCCGACAGCATTCCCCTCTATGTCGGCGACCCGCTCGCGGGCCGCATGTTCAACGCCGACAGCTTCGTCGACATCACGCGTTTCGATGGCTTGAAGGACATGATCGAGTACGTGCGCGAGCTCGACAACGACCGCGCGCTGTATTTGAAGACCCTCGCCGCGCCCTATTACCGCGACAACAAGGTGCCCGACTGCGCCCGCGAGGATAAGATCCTCGCCTTCTTCGACCGCATCTTCGACGCCGCCATCGCGCGGCGAAGTTAGGCACGGGCGCCGTTTTGATTTCCGTTCGCTTGATAAATATCAAACCAGCGCGATTTTGCTGAGTTTCTCAGCTGGGAATATCAAAATATATCAAACAATCAACATGGGCCGGTGTCCGACGTTGCAAAATGCAATGTAGCAGATATTGGCGTGCGATCAATAGGGAGGGGCCGCGCAACTTACCCCACGTTGATGTATGTGGTCTTCAGCTGCGTGTATTTGGCGAGCGCGTGGAGCGACTTGTCGCGGCCGAAGCCCGACTGCTTGTAGCCTCCGAAGGGAACCTCGATGCCGCCGCCGTCCCGGCCGTTGATGGTCACCGTGCCGACCCTCAACGCGCGCGCGATCCTGTGCGCCTTGGTGAGATCGTTGGTCCATAAGTTCGCTTCCAGCCCATATTTGGAATCATTGGCGAGCTTGATGGCCTCTTCGGGCGTCTTGAACACGATGGTCGAAAGCACCGGCCCGAAGATCTCTTCGCGCGCGATGGTCATCTGGTTTCCGACGCGATCGAAGATGGTGGGCTCGATATAGAAGCCGCCGGTTTCCTGCCGCACCTGCCGGCCGCCGACGGCAAGACTGGCGCCCTCCGATTTGCCCTTGGCGATGAAGGAGAGCACGCGGTCGGTCTGGGTCTTGTCCACCATCGAGCCCATGCGCGTCTTGTCGCTCAAGGGATCGCCCGGCTGGTATTTGTCCGCGAGCGCCGAAACCTTCGCCAGGAACGCATCGTGGATCTTGTCTTCGACGAGGAGCCGCGAGGCGGCGTCGCAGACCTGACCGGAATTGTAGAAGATGCCGTCGGCAGCACCCTGCGCCGCGGCATCGAGATCGGGCGTATCGGCGAAGACGATGTTGGGCGTCTTGCCGCCGCACTCGAGGCTCACCGCCTTCATGTTCGATTCGCCGGCATATTTGAGAAACAGCTTGCCGACCTCGGTCGAGCCGGTGAAGGTGACGACGTCGACGTCCATGTGGCGCCCAAGCGCCTGACCCGCGGTTTCGCCGAAGCCGGGCACGACATTGAAAACGCCCGGCGGGATACCTGCTTCTGATGTGAGCTCGGCCACGCGAAGTGCGGTCAAGGGCGACTGCTCGGCCGGCTTCAAGACGACCGAATTCCCCGCGGCGAGCGCCGGCGCGAATTTCCATGCCGCCATCAGGAGCGGGAAATTCCACGGCGTCACCGCGCCGACGACGCCCATGGGCTCGCGGGTGATGAGGGCAAGCGCGGTTTTGGGGGTGGGCGCAATCTCGTCATAGAGCTTGTCGATCGCTTCGCCGTACCAGCGGACGCATTCGGCCACCGCGCGCATGTCGGCATTGCGCGAATTCATGATCGGCTTGCCCATGTCGAGCGTTTCGAGGAGCGCCAGCTCGTCGGCATTCTTGGCGATGAGATCGGCGAGCTTGATGAGGGTGCGCTTGCGCGCCTTCGGAGCCAGATCCGCCCAAACGCCTTTCTCGAACGCCGCTCGCGCGGCCTTGACGGCCCGATCGACGTCTTCCGCGTCGCCCGCCGCCACCCTCGCGAGCACGGCGCCATCGACCGGCGAGACGCATTCGAACGTCGCTCCGCTCGCTGCATCGACAAAGGCGCCGTTGATGAAGGCCTGATCCCGGATGTTCAGTCTTTCCGCCATCGTCCGCCAGTCGATCGCCGCGCTCATCGTCGCCTCCGCTCGAGCTCAAGCCGAGCCCATTGGAATTTCCTGGAGATATAATAACGAAATTTCGGCCGGGTAGACGTGTCTACCGAGCGCCCCATCTTGTCATCGCCCGCAACAGCGGGCGACCCAGACGATCGCAAGGCCCGGTCAAACCAGGTCAAGCCGGGTCATGACAAGGGTTGGTTAGTTACAGCGTCGCGGCGATGAAGGCTGCCCAGATGGCGGCAACGATGAAGAGCGACCATGTGCTCAAGAACGCGATCAGGCGGTCTAAGCCGCCCGCGCGTGCCTCGTGCCCGTCGTGAGCCTGGTCGGACGTGGACATGGCGAAATTCCTATGCGCCGCCGTTGAGGTGGCGAGCGCAATCTAGAGATTAAAAGTAAAGTGAAGCTTTGCGGAAAGTGCGGAAAGCGAACTTACTTAATTTTGCCTTCCTTGAACGCCACGTGCTTTCGCACCTTGGGGTCGTACTTTCGGACCGTCATCTTGTCCGCCATGGTTCGGGTGTTCTTCTTGGTAACGTAGAAAAACCCCGTATTGGCCTCGCTGTTCAGCCGGATTTTGACGGTCGTCGGTTTGGCCATGGCGGGCTCCAAGAACAAGAAATGCGGAAAGGGCGGCTAAACTACTCGGCCGCCCTTTCCTGTCAAGGCGTAAACCGGCCGGCTCAGCCGCCGTTCCCGGTACCTGCGCGCGGCGGCAGGTTCTGCACCAGCGGGGGCTGCGGTCCGACGACGGCCTCGAGAGCCACCTGGGCGCATTCCTCGTCCACGTTGGAGCCGCCGACGCCGATCGCGCCCAGGAACTGGTCCTCGGCCTTGATGGGCAGCCCGCCCTTGTTGGCGAACTCGCCGTTGAAGAACCCGGCACGGAATTCGCTGGCGCGGCCTTGGAGCACATTGTTCATCACGATGTGCGTGGAGGCGCGCGTGACGAGCGCGGTCTTGGCTTTCAAGATGGCGGTCGAGGTGTTCAGCTTCCCCTGACCGTCCATGCGCTCGAAATAAATCATCTCGCCGAACGGATCCATGATCGCGATCGAGACCGCGACGTTCTTCTGCTTCGCATAGCCGACGCAGGCTGCTGCCATCTTCTTCGCGGAGTCGATCGAGAGCGCATATTTCTCTGCGATCTTCTTTGCCGCGTCGCCGTGAATGACGAGACTGTCGAGGGACGCCGCGAACGCGCCACCGGCGAAAACGGCGCAAGCGGCCACTGCCGCAATCAAACCCGTACGAATTTTCATCCTGTTCCTCCCGGGAGTGGGTGAGGGCGCAAGCTTATCACCTCCACCCGCGGAAAGCCTGCGCCGACGGGCGTCGTGCGGATTACACAAAAGTAAACCGCTCCGCTCTTCGGAGAGCGAAGCGGCTTACATCGAACTTCAAGGCCGAGCCAAAAGCCCGGCGCCAGGATTATTTCAGCGTGACGAGATAGGCGATCGCGTCGGCTTCATCCATCGGATCGGAGAAGCCGGGGAATCCCATCTTCGTCCCGGGCACCTTCTTCTGCGGGCCCATCAGATAGACCTGCAGGGTCGGAACGTCCCAGGTCAGGGCCGCCTTCATCATCGCCGGCGAATACATGTAGCCGGGGGCGGTCGCAGACTTGCGGCCGACAACGCCGAACAGATTCGGCCCGATCTTGTTGGGCGCGCCTTTTTCATTGGTGTGGCACACGCCGCAATTTTCCATGAACACTTGCGCGCCGTTCTTGGCGTCGCCGGCTGCGGCCGCCTGGGCCGTCGCTGCTGCAGCCACGAAGCCAAGCGCTGCGATGCTTGCCGTCAGGACACGCACCGTCGATATCAAATTCCTATTCACGGGAACTCCCTCAATTTTGTGTTTCCGTTATGACCTCTTTAGGTCACGGGCCGAACGCATATCATAAAATTTGGCTCCCGTGGCAAATTGAAGGCCACGGATTTCTCGGCCGGAAGCCGGGGGCGAGATTTCGCCGGAGCTCGCGGACCAACCCCTTGGTTCTGGCCGGATTTCGCCGAGATTCTGCCCGTTCCCGAGGTGAACCGGGAAGGTTTGGGCCGTTTGAACCGGGTTTTCGGGATGCGACTTTGGCGCACACCGAAGCTCAGCGTCGCCGCGCCGGCCTTCGCGGGACGGCCTCATCCGCGAGCTCGAATCGCAAACCGCCCGTCAACGGGGTGGCTTCGGCAAGCCGCACCGCCACCTTGTCGCCGAGCTTGAAAGCTCGGCGCGAACGTTCGCCCACGAGCGCGTGCCGCTTTTCATCGTGGCGGAAGAATTCGGCACCGAGCGCGCGCATCGGCACGAGCCCGTCCGCGCCGGTGTCCTTCAAGCGCACGAACAAGCCGAAGCGCGTCACGCCCGACACGCGCCCCTCGAATACGGCGCCCACGCGGTCCTCCATGAAGGCCGCAACATAGCGGTCGACCGAATCACGCTCGGCCGCCATCGCCCGCCGCTCGGTCATCGAGATGTGGTCCGCGGTTTCTTTGAGGCGCGCGAGCTGGCTGTCATCGAGACCATCGGGTCCTAAATTCAGCGCGCGAATGAGGGCGCGATGGACCACGAGATCGGCGTAGCGGCGAATGGGCGAGGTGAAATGCGCATAGCGTGCGAGGTTGAGGCCGAAGTGTCCCAGATTGTCGGGCGCGTAGACGGCTTGCGCCTGTGTTCGCAGCACGACCTCGTTCAGCACCTCTTCATTGGCGGAATTCCTCGCGCGCTCGAGGATGTGATTGAAAATCGCCGGCTTCAGCACTTGTCCCTTGGCGAAGTTGATGCCGACCGTCTTCAAGTAGTCGGCGAATGCGACGAGCTTCTCTTTGCTCGGCTCCTCGTGCACGCGATAGATCAGCGGCGTGCGCGCTTTCTCGAGCGTTTCCGCCGCCGCGACATTCGCCATGATCATGAACTCTTCGATCAGCCGCATCGATTCCAGGCGCTCGCGGAAGGCGATCGACGCGATCTTGCCGTTCTCGCCGATGATGATGCGGCGCTCGGGCAGATCGAGATCAAGCGGCGAGCGTTCTTCGCGCGCAAGCGTGAGCGTGCGGTAAGCATCCCATAGTGGACGCATGACGCTTGACTGCAGCGAACCTATTTTCACGTCCGGGCGGTTGTCGAATGCGCTCTGCGCTTGGGCGTATGTCAGCCGTGCTGCGGAGCGCATCATCGCGCGCAGGAATTGGTGCGAGCGCTTCTTGCCGCGCGCATCGAAGACCATCTTGACCGCGAGGCAGGGCCGGTCCTCGTTCTCTTTCAGCGAGCAGAGATCGGCCGAGAGCGCCTCGGGCAGCATCGGCACCACGCGATCGGGAAAATAGGCGGAGTTGCCGCGCTTCAACGCTTCGCGGTCGAGCGCGGTATCAGGTTTCACGTAGTAGGCGACGTCGGCAATCGCGACGATGACGAGATGTCCGCCTTTGTTTGCGGGATCAGGATCGGGCCCCGCCCAAACCGCATCGTCATGATCGCGCGCGTCTTCAGGATCGATGGTGATTAGCGGAACCTTGCGCAAGTCGGTTCGCCCGGCAGGGCTCGCGGGCGTCGCCCGCTCGGCTTCGAGAATCGCCTCGCGCGGAAACGCCGTCGGTATGCCGTGCGCGTGGATGGCGATGAGGCTGACGGATTTGGGATCGTCCATCGACCCGAGCCGCTCGATCACGCGGGCGCGTGGTCCTCCGACGCCGTGCCGCGCTGTCGGCTCGACAAGAACCAACTCGCCGTCATGCGCGCCGGCAAGCTCCTGTTGGTCGACGACGAAGGCGTAGCGCGTCTTGCGATCCACAGGTTCGATCCGCGCGAGGTGGCCGCGCTCGCGGCGAAGCACGCCCAGCACGCGATGCACGCTCGCGCCGAGCCGCTTGATGATCCGCGCCTCATAGGAAACGGCGCCTTCCTTGGTGCGGGCGATTCGGGCCAAGACGCGCTCGCCGCGCCCAAGCGCCGGTCCCGATTCGTCGCGGCCCGGCAGGATGAGTACGGAAGGTGTCGGCTCGTCCTTCTTCCATTCCACCGGACGGCCAAGGAGCTCGCCGTCGGGATCTTCGCCGAAGATTTCCAGCACCGTAACGTCCGGGAGGCCGCCGGCAGGGACGAAGCTTCTTTTCTTGCCCCGCTCGAGGGCTCCTTCTTCCGCAAGCTCGGCCAGGATGCGCTTAAGCACGTGACGGTCGGCGCCCTTTATCCCCATTGCCCGTGCAAGATCGCGCTTGGTGTCGCCGGGATGGGCGGCCAGGTGCGCGAGCACCGTTTCCTTCGAAAGGGCGGGGCGTTCGCCCCGTTTAGCTTGTCTGCGGACCATTCTCTTGCTTGCCTGATGCGACCATAACGCGTATTCCTCGCCTCGCCCTGAAGCTTGGCACTTGGCCCGGCTGATTGCGTTAACAGCGGCGCGGGTGGTATTTTGAAATTCTTACAAGCTGTTTTCGGAGGACGAAAGGAACTGGAATGAGCACGGCGAGAAAGTCGTACCTGAACGTATTGGCGGCAAGCCTTCTTGGCACCGCATTGTTCATCGCGGCGCCCAATAGCGCCAGCGCGCAAGGAGCAGCAGCGGCCGTCCAGGTCAAGGCCGATGAAATCGGCGGCGTCGTGACCGGCGCAAAGGGACCCGAGGCGGGCGTCTGGGTGATCGCGGAAACCACCGATCTCCCGACAAAGTTCGTGAAGATCGCCGTTACCGACGATCAGGGCCGGTATCTCATTCCGGGACTGCCGAAGGCGAACTACACGGTGTGGAACCGTGGTTATGGGCTCGTCGACTCGGCGAAGACGAAGACCGCGACCGGCAAGACCGTGAACTTGAAGTCGGTCGCCGCTCCGAGCGATGCGGCCGCCGCGGAATATTATCCGGCGATCTATTGGTACGCGATGCTCAACATCCCGGATGCCAAGCTGTTCCCGGGAACCGGGCCTAGCGGCAATGGCGTCCCTGTCACGCTGAAGGATCAAGGCCAGTGGCTGCGGTATTTGAAGACCGACAGTTGCAACTCCTGCCATCAGGTCGGCGACAAGGCCACGCGCACCCTTGAACCCCAATTGGGCCATTTTGACTCGTCCGCCGCGGCTTGGGAACGTCGCATCCAGTCCGGCCAGGCCAGCAGCTTGATGGTCAACGGAATCGGCAATTTCGACACCGCCCGGGCGCTGGCGAATTTCGGCAACTGGACCGATCGCATCGCCAAGGGCGAACTCCCCTTCGCCAAGCCCAATCGTCCCGCCGGCATCGAGCGCAACGTCGTCGTCACCGAATGGGACTGGAACACTCCGACCGGCTATCTCCATGACGAGATTTCCACCGATCGCCGCAATCCGACGCTCAACCCGCATGGCCTGATTTATGGTTCGCCGGAGGACAGCTCGGATTTCATTCCGTGGCTCGATCCGGTCGACAACAAGTCTGGTCTGATCAAGTCGGAGTATCGCGATCCGAAGACGCCGACCTCCAAGACCGCCCAGCAATTCAATGACTCGCCCTACTGGGGTTCGGAAGCGGTTTGGGACAGTCATACCGCGATCCATAACCCGTGGATGGATGAGAAGGGCCGTCTCTGGCTGACCGCGCGCATCCGTCCGGCGAATGCGGAGCCCGCATTCTGCAAGGCCGGCTCGAATCATCCCTCGGCAAAAGCGTTTCCGCTGAACCGCTCAGGGCGTCAGCTCGAGGTCTACGATCCGCAGACCAAGAAGGCGACGCCGATCGACCTCTGCTTCTCGACGCACCACCTCCAGCTCGACAAGAATGGCGTGATGTGGTTCTCGAGCGGCAACACCAACGACGAGGTCGTGGGCTGGTTCGACACCAAGAAATGGGATGCAACGCATGACGAAGCGGCGAGCCAGGGTTGGGCGCCGTTCGTCATCGACGTGAACAAGAACGGAAAGGTCGACGCCTTTGTCGGGCCGGACGAGGCAGCTGATCCGAACAAGGACAAGCACGTCAAGGTCGGCTTCTACGGCGCTTCGCCGAGCCCGTCCGACGGCACGGTGTGGGCGTCTTATCTCGGCTTCCCGGGCGGCGTGGTCCGTTACGATCCTAAGACCATGCTGACGGAGTTCTACGAGGTTCCTTGGAACGATCCGAAGAATCCCGACTCCGGCTTCAGCCCGCGCGGCATGGACATCGATGCCAATGGCGTTGTCTGGTCGGCTCTGGCGAGCGGACATCTGGCGAGCTTCGATCGCAAGCTCTGCAAGAGCCCGCTGAACGGCCCCATCGCGGCAACCGGCAAGGCGTGCCCCGAAGGCTGGAAGCTGAACACCCTTCCTGGCCCGCAGTTCAAAGGCGTGGCGATGAAGGGCGGCAGTGTGGAAGCGCCGTATTACGATTGGGTCGACCAGTTCGACACGCTGGGATTGGGCAAGAACGTCCCGATCGCCACCGGCAACCAGTCGGATGCGCTGTTCGCATATGTCGACAACAAGTTCGTCACCATGCGCGTGCCCTACCCGATGGGCTATTTCGCCAAGGGTATGGACGGACGCATCGATGATCCGAACGCCGGTTGGAAGGGCAAGGGCGTGTTCTCGACCTATTCCGGCCGCTCGGCGCCGCATATCGAAGGCGGCAAGGGCCAGACATCCAAGGTCGTGCACTTCCAGATTCGGCCCAATCCATTGGCCGATTGAGATGGCTTAGCCTTGGACGGTGTCTAGGGCATTGAAATCGAGGGCGGATTCCACGGCGTGGAATCCGCCTTCATTTTAAGCTACAAGCGTGATTGGAGCCGGAGCCCGCGTTCTCGGCCGAGATTCTATTGGGAAAGCCCCCTTCACCCCCTAGCGCATGAGGGAAGAGATGAACACCAGAAGAGCATCCCGCATCGGTATGCTGACTGTCAGTTTCGCCGCGCTTATGAGCGCAGCTTCCGTGTCGACAGCCTTGGCCCAGCAGGTGCGGATCGTCACCGGCGCCAAAGGGCCGGAGGCGGGCGTGTGGGTGGTCGCCGAGACGAAGGACCTGCCGACCAAATACGTCAAGATCGTCGTGACCGACGATCAGGGACGCTATCTTCTTCCCGATCTTCCCAAAGGGACTTACGACATCTGGGTCCGAGGCTATGGCCTGGTGGATTCCCAGAAAGTCAAATCGCAGCCCGGCAAGAATCTCGATTTGAAAGCGGTCGCCGCACCCAATCGCGCTGCCGCCGCGCAATATTATCCGGCGCAGTACTGGTACTCGATGATGAAGCTGCCAGCGTCAAATCTCTTCCCCGGCACGGGCCCGAACGGCAACGGCATGTCGCAGCTGATGTCCGATCGCGGAATGTGGTTCCGCAACATGAAGACCGACGGCTGCGTCGGCTGCCACCAATTGGGCGACAAGGCGACGCGCACGATCCCCGCACAGCTCGGCCATTTCGACACTTCGGCCGCGGCATGGGAACGCCGGCTCCAATCCGGACAGGCGAGCGGCCCGATGATGGGCGCGATCGGACGTTTCGATACGGCGCGCGCGTTGGCGGCATTCGGCGACTGGACCGACCGCGTCGCGAAGGGCGATTTGCCTCAAGCCGACCCGCCCCGTCCGCAGGGCAAGGAACGCAATATCGTCGTCACCGAATGGGACTGGAATACGCCGACGGCGTATCTCCACGACGAGATATCGACCGACCGGAACAACCCGGCCGTCAACGCTCACGGCTTGATCTATGGATCGACCGAAGCGAGCTCGGATTTCATTCCCTGGCTCGATCCCGTCGACAACAAATCGGGTGTCTTGAAGACGGAGTATCGCGACCCGAAGCTCAACTCGACCAAGTCCGACCCGATCTACGGCGAGTCGCCCTATTGGGGGAACGAGCCGATCTGGGACAGCCACACGGTCGTCCACAATCCGATGTATGACAGCAAAGGCCGGCTGTGGCTGACGGCGCGCATTCGCGGCCAGAACAATCCGGCGTTCTGCAAAGCCGGCTCGAATCATCCCTCGGCCAAAGTGTTCCCGGTCGGGCGTTCGGGCCGCCAAGTGGAAATGTGGGACTCGAAGGCACAGAAGATGACGATGGTCGATCTGTGCTTCTCGACGCACCATCTGCAGTTCGACAAGACGGGCATGCTCTGGTTCAGCTCGGGCGGCGGCAACAACGAAGTCGTCGGCTGGCTCGACGTGAACAAGTTCGACCAGACGCATGACGAAGCGGCGAGCCAAGGCTGGTCGCCGTTCATTCTCGACACCAACGGCAACGGCAAGCGCGATGTCGGCTGGGTCGAGCCGACCGGCAAGCTCGATCCCGCGAAGGACAAGCGGATCATCACCGGCCTCTATGGCGTCAGCCCCAATCCGGCGGACGGCAGCGTGTGGGGCTCGGTGCTCGGATTCCCGGGCGGCCTCGTTCGCTACGATCCCAAGACCGAGCTGTCGGAATATTTTGAAGTGCCATGGAAGAACGCCAAGGTGCCGGCATCGGGGCAGGGCTTTGCGCCCCGCGGCAACGACATCTCGAGCGACGGCGTCGTCTGGACGGTGCTCGCGAGCGGCCATCTGGCGAGCTTCGATCGCAGGCAGTGCAAGGCCAAGCTCTCCGGCCCGGCCCTTGCGGACGCGCAGAACATCTGCCCGGAAGGCTGGCACCTCTATCAGATGCCTGGGCCGGAGTTCGAAGGCGAGAAGGGTCAGCCCGGCGCCAGCTCCGAAGCGCCGTACTACAACTGGGTCGACCAGTACGACACCTTCGGGCTCGGCAAGAACGTTCCGATCGCGACGGGCAATGAGTCCGATTCGCTCGCCGCTCTCGTAGACGGCAAGTGGACGGTGCTGCGCGTGCCATATCCGATGGGCTATTTCGCCAAGGGCATGGACGGCCGCATCGACGACGCGAGCATGGGATGGAAGGGCAAAGGCCTGTGGTCGACATTCTCCGACCGCGCGGCCACGCACATCGAAGGCGGGAAGGGCCAGACCTCGAAGGTCGTGCACTTCCAGCTGCGCCCGGATCCCCTGGCGAAGTAAGCCGGATCTGATCGGCAGTTAAATGAAGGGCGGGTTTCCGAAAGGGAGCCCGCCTTTTTCGTGATGGGGCGGGCAGGCATTTTCGTGTGCCTTTCCGTAAAATTACCGGCAATGCTATGTCTTACCCGCAGCGGGGCGCTGGCATGGCCAAGTTCTTCTCAGAGTTGAAACGCCGGCACATCTACCGGGTGGCGGCGGCGTATGCGGTCGTCGCCTGGGTTCTGCTCCAGCTCGTCAACAACGTCGCGCCGATCCTCGATCT
>WNFL01194101.1_pt1 | contig 11180 bp, 6 predicted proteins | sample 5400361 | NCBI WGS metagenome assembly WNFL01 (sample SAMN13153351, study PRJNA577476) | soil metagenome | isolation source: 40 cm soil on Douglas fir-dominated hillslope | place: USA:California | collected 2013-09-17 | reverse complement strand
GACGAACGCGCGCACGGCGTTGAACATTCCTTCGCGCAGTCCCGATTCATGCGTGCCGCCGGCCGGTGTTGGAATCAGGTTGACAAACGATTCGCGCGCCGGCGCGCTGTCCTCGGTCCAGGCGATGACCCAATGTGCGCCCTCACCGGCCGCGAACACTTCATCGTCGTCGCCGGCGTAGGCCTGCGCTTCAAACAGAGGGATCACGGGATCGGTTCCGACCAGGGCCAGAAGATATTCCTGCAAACCACCGTCGTAGCGCCAGCGTTGCACGCGTCCCGTCTTGGCAACGGTCAACGAGACTTCGGACCCCGGCAGCAGCACCGCCTTGCTGCGCAACAGGCGTTCCAACTCATCGATCGGAACCACCGCCGAGTCGAAGTACTTGGGATTCGGCCAAACCGTGACGCGGGTGCCGCTGGTCTTGCCGCTGGTCTTGCCGCTGGTCTGCTCCGCCTTCGCCCTATCTTCCTTGCTCTTCTCGCCGCGGGCGGCGCGCGCTGTGAGGGGCGCACTGACCTCGCCGTCGGCGAAGTTGATCGTGTGCTGCTTGCCGTCACGCCAGACCGTCACGTCCAGCCGCGACGACAGCGCGTTGGTCACCGACACGCCGACGCCATGCAGTCCGCCAGAAAACGAATAGGCGCCGCCGGCCCGCTTGTCGAATTTGCCGCCCGCATGGAGGCGCGTAAAGACGATCTCGAGCACCGGCACCTTTTCTTCCGGATGCAAGCCGACCGGAATGCCGCGACCGTCGTCTTCGACGCTGATACTGCCGTCAACGTTGACCGTGACATCGATGTGCTGGCCGAAGCCGGACAGCAATTCGTCCGACGCGTTATCGATGACTTCCTGGATGATGTGCAACGGACTGTCGGTACGTGTGTACATGCCGGGTCGTTGCTTGACCGGCTCCAGCCCCTTCAAGACCTTGATCGACGCTTCGCCGTATTCGGCAGCGCGCGCGCGTCCGCTCGTGCTCACGACGATTTCGCCGGCGTGCGCGCCGCGGATCCGAGCGCATCGAATCGGAATCGGATTCCGATTCGCCGCGCGTCTCCGCTCGGCGTTTCGAAAGATGTCTGCAGCGGGCCTGTTTTCATTTCATTCCAATGCGCGTAACGCACTGCAAAGGGACTGCGAAGACGGCGCAACAATGGCGCACCACCCGCCTTGCCCGCCGCGTCATCGCCGGTGCACGCGCCGGCGACAGAAATCGCGCACGAAGCGCCGGCGAAGGGCAGTTCAACGAGGGGCGGATTTTATCCACACAGCATGTGGATAACGCGCACGCAAATACGAACAAAACACGCACCGATGCGGCTCGCGCTGACGTGCTCGCGAATTGTGCACAAAGCGCCGAGTGCCAACCAGCGACGGGCAACTCGGCAAACTCGGGCCGCGACGGCCGCCTCCCGGCCGCCTCCCGGCCGCCTCCTATACTGCGCGCACCGCATCGGCGCTCCCCGTAGTTCAATGGATAGAACGAGTGCCTCCTAAGCGCTAGATACAGGTTCGATTCCTGTCGGGGGGACTTGACGCGAGTCAGATGACGAAATTGCCGGTTGTCGTGCGCGACGCGTTCCACCAATTGAGCAGAGTCCATTGTTCGCGTCCCGCATGACCGTTGCCCCCGTCCGGCGTTTGGCCGCGATTCTGATCGCCGACGTCGCCGGCTACAGCCGGATGATGGAAAGCGATGAAAGCGGCACCCACGCGCGCCTGCGCGAAATCCGCTCTGAAGTCACTGATCCGGCGATCGCGCGTCATGGTGGCCGCATCGTGCGCACGGCCGGCGACGGGATGTTGGTCGAGTTCGCAAGCGCGATCGAGGCGCTGTCCTGCGCGGTCGCAATGCAACGAGAAATGCTTGGCCGCAACCGTGCGCTCGCGCCCGAATCTCGGATCGAATATCGCATCGGCCTGAACATCGGCGACATTCTGATCGACGGCAGCGACGTCGCCGGCGATGGCGTCAACGTCGCGGCGCGCCTGGAGTCGCTGGCGGCGCCGGGCGGCATCGCGATTTCGCGTGCAGTGCGCGAGCAAGTCCGGCAAGTGGTAGGGGTGCAACTCACCGACGCCGGCCATCATCGCGTCAAGAACATATCGCGACCGATTCGCGTCTTCACGGTGCAGATCGATGGCGCCGCTGCCCGGCGCCGCTCCTGGGCAAGGCCGTCGCAGCGAGTGTGGTTGGCGGCGCTCGCCTTGTGTGCCGCCGTCGCGGCGGCAGGCGGCTCCTGGTGGGCGGCGCGCGCGCGCACCTTCGACCCGCCGCCCCAGTCGCTGGTCCTGCTGCCGGTCAGCAACCTGAGCGGCGTGGCCGGCGGCGATACCGTGGCATCGATGCTCAATGCTCAGCTCGCCACTGCGCTCACGCAACTATCCGGCGCCATCGTGATCGCCGGAACCAATGCGCCGGCCCATCTCGCGTCGGCCGCCACGTCCGCATTGCGCCCCGCCGACGCTCGCGAAGTTGGACGCGATCTGAACGTGCGTTATGTGATTGCCGTGCAACTGCTTGCTGCCAACGAGATGTTGCGGGTCGCCGTGCAATTAATTGCAACCGACGACGGTGTGCAATTGTGGAGTGATCAACTGGAGGTTGCGAATCGCGGCGCCGATGTTCCGCTCGACTTGATCGGGCGCTTGGCTGATGACTTGCGCTTGCACGTGCGGCGCGCTGCATTTGCGCAGCCGCTGCGGGTCGGCGATCCGATCACGCTCACCCTGCGCGCGATGGCCGAGCTCGACGCCGCCGAAACACGGGCCGCCTACGCCGGCGCGCGCGCGACATTTCAGCGCGCGCTGCAATTGCAACCCGACTCGCCGCTGGCGTGGGCCGGGCTGGCCAAGACGGCGGCGCTTGAATACGACCGCTCCCCCGCCGGCGGCGCGGCGCAACGCTTGCTCAGCGGCGCCGAGGACGCATCTCTGCGCGCGATCAACCTGGCACCGGGCAATGCCGAGGTCTGGGAAACACGCGCGCTGGTGTTGCGCTATCTGGGACAAAACGCTGCGGCTGAGGAGGCGATCCATCGTTCGCTGCGCCTGAATCCGTATTCCGGCGATGCCGAAGCGCAGCGCGGATTGATTCTGCTCGCGACCGGGCGCACCAACGATGCCATCGCCGCGTTCGATCGTGCGATCGCCTTGAATCCTGCTTCGGACTCGATCGGCGCGCATCTGAATCATCGCTGCCGGGCGCAACTCTACCTGGGCCGCTATCGCGCGGCGATCGAGTCGTGCCAGCGCGGCATGGCGTTTGTGCCCGAATGGGCCGACTTCATGCTGCTCGCGGCGGCCTACGCGCAAGCCGGTGATCTGGCACAGGCACGCACGGCCGCTGCCGAATTGCTCAAGCGCGAGCCGGCGTTTCGAATCGCCTGGCTCACCGAAGACGATGCCGCCGCGGTGCCGCTGGTGCGCGCGCAGCGTGACAAGCAATTGATCGGCGGACTGCGCAAGGCCGGCGCGCCCGAGTAAAAAAAACACCCCCGCAACGGCGCAGGCAGTCAACGGCCAAGTCACGCACGTCGCGCGCACGTCGCGTTGCCCTACTCGTTTCGATCACGGCGCCGCGGCGCGGGCGGCGATCGCGCCGGCCAGTTCAGTCACAGCGGCCGCGTAGAAATAACTGCGGTTGTAGTGCAGCAGCGCGCCGAGGTTAACGGTGCCGACACGAAACTCGACCGCGTCCTCGCCGCCGGCGCCGACGTACGCCAGGTCGATCAGCAGGCACAGGGCATCGTCGGGCAGTTGACCCTCGATCTGCACGCCGAGCTCGGCCAGTTGCCGCCAGCGCAAGGTGGCGTCGATACCGCGGCCCACGGACGCCACAAGGTCGCGGTCCGCGTGCGCCCGGAACAGGATCGGGTCGCCCCGCTCCCATCCGTGTGCGTACAGGAAATTACCGACCGAACCAATGGCATCGACGGCGCTGCGCATCAGATCGACGCGGCCGTCGCCGTCGAAATCGATCGCGAAGCGCCGAATCGATCCCGGCATGAATTGCGGCAAACCGAGTGCGCCGGCAAACGATCCGCGCTGTGCGACCGGATCGAGTCGTTGCTCGCGGCACAGGAGCAGAAACTGGGTCAGCTCCTCGCGGTACAACTCGGAGCGGCGTGGATAGTCAAACACCAACGTCAGCAGGACGTCGAGCGTGTGAAAGGTTCCGGTTTGCCGGCCGTAGCGTGTCTCGACGCCGATGATCGCGACGGCGACCTCAGCCGGCACGCCGAAGCGCAGGCTCATTCGGGCCAAAGCAATACGTTCGCGCCGAAGAAAGGCGACACCCTCGGCGACCCGCTGCTCGTCCAGATAACGGGAGCGGTAGTCGACCCAGTTGCGACTCCACGGCGGCGCCTGAGAAGGTGTTGTGAGTTGCTCTGCTTTTTCGGAATAGCGCGCCTGCGCAAATTGCGCCTCGAGCCAGTTGCGCTCGAATTGATGGCGCGCCACCAGTTCAACGAGATACTCCTGGACATCGCCGCGGGCCAGGTAAGGCAAACCGTCGGCCCCGACCGCGGGCGAATTCGCCGCCAGCGCGCGCGTTCGCACCAGCGCAAGCCAGGCCAGCGCCGGCACGTTACGCAGCAGGACGCGACGTAACACGGAGGGCGTCAAGATCGAATCGTCGTTCATCGCGTTGCGCGCCAACGACCATCACGATGCACGCGCAGCAACCAAGATCTTTGTCGTCGACAACGCCTCGCAGCGGGCGATTCATGGCCGCGGCTGCGGCCGAAAGGCGCGCACCGCGCGGCGCAGATCGCGCAGCCGGCGCTGGTGCGGATGAGCGCTGGCGCGCGAATAGCGCCATTGCTCGAACGCACTCAGGATTTGTTGCGCAATCGTCGCGTGTTCTGCTTCGAGTTCGCGTTGCAACTGCGCGTTCAATGCCCGCGGTCCCGTGTGGGCAGCAACCCGCACGCCCACTTTCTCCAGTCGCTGGCAGAAGTGCGCGTACAGCATCGCCAACGGATCGCGCCGCTCGCGCACGCGCAGCGTGAAGACGGCCAGCGCCGTCAGCACGATGCCCAGAGCAGCCGCGAGCAGGGCGGCGAGCGTGCGCCAGTCGGGATCGAAGCCAAGGCGCTCCAGCAACGCGCGCTGGCGCTCGGCCGAATATGACAACACCCACTGATTCCATGCGTTCTGCACCGCCTCCCAGTTAAAGCGGACGTGGCGCAGCCAGTCAAGCGCGCGTTCGCCGACCAGCAGCAGTGGCTCGTTGCTGTTCTCCGCGGTCGCCTGCGCCACCCCGCGGGCGCTGCGTACGGTGGCGACCGCGGCCGTCGGGTCGACCCGCAGCCAGCCGCGTTCGGCGGTCCAGACTTCGGCCCACGCATGGGCATCAGCCTGGCGCACGGTGAACACGCCGTCGACGGGATTGATCTCGCCGCCCTGGTACCCGGTGACGACACGTGCGGGAATCGCCAGTGCCCGCATCACGACCACAAATGCCGATGCGTAGTGTTCGCAATAGCCCTGGCGCGTGCCGAACAGAAACTCGTCGACCGAATCGCGACCCAAGCCCGGCGGCTCGAGCGTGTAGACAAAGCCATCGCGATGGAAGTGCTCGAGCACGGCGCGGACCAGTTGGTCGGTCGACGCGACCCGCGTGCCGGCAACGCGCTGCCGAAGATCGGCGGCGAATTGCAACGTGCGTGGATTGAAGCCGGCCGGCAACTGCAGCCACGAGCGCAACGTCGCCGGCGACTCTTCAGTGCCGAACGTGAAGCGCGTGTAAGAGCGCGCGCTGTAGCGAATGCGTTCGCTGATCAACGAGGAGGCGAGAACCTGGCCGTCGGCACTCATGCGCGTAACCAGCGGTCCCGCGCCGGTCACGAGTTCCGGCATTTCGAGCGCGAGCAGCCAGTCGCGCTCGTTCGGCTCCAACGTGACCGTGTAGCGCACGCCGCTCGTGGGATCGACGCGCACCACCGGCGGCGCACCGGCATCGCGTTCCGGCAACTCGCGCCAGGCGCGACCATTGAACGATCCCAAGGTTGGGCCGCGCCAGTAAAGCGACTCCGGGCCCGGCGTGGTCGCCGCGAACTGCACGCGCAGCACCACCTCATCGGATTGCAGCAGACGTGCAAAGCTGCCCGGCGCCATCGTGTTCGAAAGTCCGGTGTGGCTGCTCGCGCCTGTGCCCGGCACGCCCCACAACGGTCCGCTGATGCGCGGGAACAACACGAACAAGGCGATTGTCAACGGCAGCGCCTGCAACGCGATCGCGCCGACCAGACGGAATTTCCGGCCCGCGGCGAGATCGCTGTCGGTCAGATTGACGCTCACCAGCACGAAAAACAGCAACAACACCGTGAGCAGCGTCAGCAGCGCAACCGGCAGTTCCTGGCCAAAAAGAAATTGCGTCAGCAACACGAAGAAGGAGAGGAAGACCACCACGAAAATATCGCGCCGCACACGCATCTCCATCAGCTTCAGCGCGAGCAGCATCAAGAGAAACGTGACGCCGGCATCGCGCCCGAACAGGGTCCGGTGCTGCAACCAGACAGCGGCCGCGGTGGCGAGCAGCAACGGAAGTATCAACAGGCGCGCGGGCAGCGGCTGCTGCGTCACGTTCAGCGTCGTGCGCCAGCACCACAGCGCAACGATGACGGCGCTCGCCCACAGCGGCAGGTGCTCCAAGTGGGGCGCGATCGCCAGCGCCACGGCCAACAGCAAGACGAAGATATCGCGCCGCTCGCGCGCCGCGCTCGAGACCTGGGGTCGCCACAACGCGTCGAACACGCGTCGCAAGCGGCCGCGCCAGTTGCGCGCGTCCGCCGTTGCCGGCAGAGCCGCGCCGGCGGCTGCCGCTGCTGACTTCGCTGTCATGCGCGTGCGCCCGCTTTCATACCGGCGCCAGGGCGAGCGCGACCAGGCAGCGCTCGCGATGCTCGATGCCGCGGTTCAACTCGATCTCGCTGCCCGGCAGCCGCAGGCCGTAGCGCAAGTGCGCGGCATCGGCCTCGAGCACCCAGCGCGCCAGGCGCGTCAGTCGCTGCTCGCTCGGCAGGTTGGCGGGCAGCGCGCCGTAATCGAGGACCACGTCAGCGCCGGCGGGTGACTCGAACAACTTGACCGCGAGCTGGTCCGAGCGCGCCGCGAGCTTCCAGGCAATGATCTTTTGCGGATCGCCGTCGCGATAAGGTCGCACGCCGGCAAAATCGTCGCCCGCTGCGGCAGCGACGCCGTTGCTCGCCACGCCGTCGAGCGCCTGCGGCAACGGCGGCGCATTTTCTTCGGGTGCCGGGTACACGATGCCTCGCAAAGGCGGCGTGTAATAGGCCCACGCCTGCCACAGTCCGAACGGAAACCGGGTGTCGATGCGCACGCGCGGACAAGCGCGCGCACCGCGCCGTCGCGTCGGCAGCACCAGGCTCACGTGACGCGCGCCGGCCGCCGGCAGATCAACAAAAATCACCGGGCCATCTTCCTCACGCGAGAATAAAAAACGCTTGCGGCGCCGGCGCGGCAACATCAGCATCAGGCCCAGCGCGTAGCGCGGCGCGCCGGTCGGATTCACCAGCACGATCTCAAACGACAGATGATCGCCGGCGTACGCGTTGTCGGCGTGGTGTGCGCGCAGCGTAACGCGGGTCAGATTGCGGTGCGTGTGGTACATGCTGACCAGCGCCATGCTGGCGGCGAGAAACGTCAACGCAAATCCCATCTGCAGCGCGTAATTGATCGACCCCACCAGCAGCGACAGCAGGGCCGCACCGAACAGAATTCCGGCGCGCGTCGGCAGGATGTACACGCGCTTGCGATCGAGCAGCACATCGCCGTGTTCAGGACCGTGCCGGCGCGCCGCGATCCAGTCGCCGATGCGTTGGCTTAGCGGGTGCGACGTGAAGGACACGATGGCTTCGCCTGCGAAGTTGGCAAACAGCGTCGCGGCCGGCGCGCGGCACGCGGGTCGTCTTACTTTGAACTGCGATTCAGTCGGCGCCTATCAATTCCAACGCCGGGCGGATTCGAGCATCGAACGGTTCAGCTGCCGAATCACGAGCGGGTAGCGCATCAATTCGCGTGCCGACGCCGCGCTGCGTATCGAGAACAACTCGACGACCGCGTCAAGGCACCGGCACCGCTCGAATCAGTTGCCCGACCAGCTCCTGTCCGTGCAGTGCCTTGCTGCCATCACGCTGCATCGTGTGCAGACGGTGACCGGCGACCGCCGGCAGCACGTTTTGCAGATCCTCCGGGATCACGTGGTCGCGGCCATCGAGCAACGCCCAGGCGCGCGCCGCCGCAAGCAGTGCAAGACCGGCGCGCGGGCTCAGTCCTTCGGCGTATTTGCCGGACGCGCGCGTATGTGCGAGTAGCGCCTGCACATAGTCAAGCAGAGCATTGGAGACGAACACCGTCTTGGCAGCGCTCTGCGCTGCCAACAGATCGGCTGGACGCGCCAGCGTTTTCATTCCTTTCAGAAGATCGCGGCGCGCAGCGCCAGCCAACAACGCGCGCTCGGCGGCACGATCCGGATAGCCCAGGCTGATGCACATCAGGAAGCGGTCGAGCTGCGATTCCGGCAAGGGAAACGTGCCTACCTGATGCAGGGGATTCTGGGTCGCGATCACAAAAAATGGTTGCGGCAGCGGCCGGGCGTGACCATCGATCGAGACCTGGTATTCCTCCATCGCCTCGAGCAGCGCGCTCTGGGTTTTCGGGCTGGCGCGATTGATTTCATCGGCCAACAGCACCTCGCTGAAGATCGGGCCGGGATGGAAAACAAACTGGCCCGAGTTGCGTTCATAGACAGAGACGCCGAGCACGTCCGACGGCAGCAGGTCGCTGGTGAACTGGATACGGCGAAACGGCAGGCCGAGCGAAATCGCGATCGCATGCGCGAGCGTGGTCTTGCCCACACCCGGCGCGTCTTCGATCAGCAAGTGCCCCCCCGCGAGCAAGCAAGTGAGCGCCTGCCGGATTTGCAATTCCTTGCCGACGATCACCGTGCCTATGTGGGCGGCGACGCCGCGCAGTTGATCGAGCAGCGTCGGCCGCGCGCGGTCGACCATTTCCAGATTGCGTGCCATGAGGTCCTGGTAGGTGGTGTCGTTGATTCGGTCGTTCTTGCTGCCCGACGCAGGCAGCCTCAGTCCGCGCTCGGCTGGCCAGCGTCTTCCCGCTGGGTCCGCGCGGTGGGCGCCCGGAGCGCGGCACGGAACATGGGGTAGCCGCTGCCGTCCTCAGTAGACTGGCGCTCCAAGTCAGCAATCGTCGAGAGGACACGATGGCAACCGGCTGGATCACGCATGAGGCCTGCGGCGCGCACGAAATGGGCGCCTGGCACCCGGAAAGTCCGGACCGACTGGCGGCCATCAATGACCACTTGATCGCGGTCGGCCTGCTGCCGCATCTGGTGCCGGTAGCGGCGCCACGGGCGCCGCTGGCGGCGCTGCAACGAGCGCACGATGCTGAATACATCGAACATCTGCGATCGAGCATACCAAAGCGTGGCTATCAGGCGCTTGATCCAGACACGTCGATGAACAGCGCAACCTTCGAGGCCGCAATGCGCGGCGCCGGCGCGGTGGTCGACGGCACGGATCGCATCCTGGGCGGCGAACTGCGCAATGCCTTCTGCGCCGTGCGGCCGCCGGGACACCACGCGACGCGCAGCCGCGCCATGGGATTCTGTTTCCTCAACAACGTCGCGGTCGGCGTTCTGCATGCACTGCATGCGCACGGCCTGCAGCGCGTTGCGCTGATTGATTTCGATGTGCATCACGGCAATGGCAGCGAAGATATCCTGTCCGGCGACGAGCGGGTGCTCATGTGCAGCTTCTTCCAACATCCGTTTTATCCGTACTCCGGCACCGACCATCCAGCGAAAAACATGGTCAATGTGCCGTTGCCGGCAGGAACCGACGGCGCCAAGGTGCGCGCGGTCGCCGATCAAATCTGGCTGCCGCGCCTCACCGACTTCGCGCCCGAGATGATTTTCATCTCGGCCGGCTTCGACGCCCATCGTGAAGATGACCTAGGACAGATGGCGCTGGTCGAGGCCGACTACGCCTATCTGACAGCAATGCTGATGGCGGTCGCGGCGCGGCACGCCCAGCATCGCATTGTCAGCGCGCTCGAAGGCGGCTACAACCTGAGTGCGCTCGGCCGCAGCGTTGCCGCGCACGTGCGCACGCTGGCCGAGATTTGATAGCGGGCGCTGGCGGCGATCAATCCGGAACCCATCGGCGCGGCGCTCATCGACCTAATGAGGAGACGGTGATGCCCAGTTCGATCTTCGACCACGGACTCGATCGCAACGACGCCAACTACGTCGCCCTGTCGCCCCTCACCTTTCTCGAGCGCGCGGGTAGCGTATTTCCGAACTGGCCGGCGATCGTGCACGGCAGTGGCGCACGCGCGGTGCGGCGCAGTTGGGGCGCGGTGTACGCACGCTGCCGGCAATTCGCGCATGCGCTGGAAAAACGTGGCCTCGGGCGCGGCGACACAGTCGCGGTGCTGCTCGCCAACACGCCCGAAATGGTGGAGGCGCACTTCGGCGTGCCGATGGCGGGCTGCGTGCTGGCCGCCTTGAACACACGGCTCGACGCGCCGGCGATCTCCTTCATGCTCGCGCATTCGGAAGCCAAACTGCTGCTGGTCGACCGCGAGTTCGCAGCGCTCGCGCAGGCCGCGCTGCGCGCGCTGCCGGCGCCGGTTACCGTGATCGACGTTGACGACTCGATCTATTCCGGTCCCGGCGAGCGCATCGGCACGCTCGACTATGAAGCGTTTCTCGCGCAGGGTGATCCTGCGTTCGCGTGGACTCGCCCGGGCGATGAGTGGGACGCCATCACGCTGAACTACACCTCGGGCACCACCGGCAACCCGAAAGGTGTCGTCTATCACCATCGCGGCGCCTATTTGAACGCGGTGTCCAACATACTGGTCTGGGCCATGCCGCACCACCCTGCTTATTTGTGGACGCTGCCAATGTTCCACTGCAATGGCTGGTGTTTTCCGTGGACCATCGCCGCGATGGCAGGGACCAACGTTTGCCTGCGGCGCGTCGAAGCGGCTGCGATCTTCAACGCCATTCGCGAACACAGGGTTTCGCACTACTGCGGCGCGCCGATCGTGCATGCCACACTAATCAATGCCGCTGCCGAATTGAAGAGCGGCATCGAGCAGCGAGTGCGCGCGATGGTGGC
>WNFL01193990.1_pt1 | contig 11182 bp, 15 predicted proteins | sample 5400361 | NCBI WGS metagenome assembly WNFL01 (sample SAMN13153351, study PRJNA577476) | soil metagenome | isolation source: 40 cm soil on Douglas fir-dominated hillslope | place: USA:California | collected 2013-09-17 | reverse complement strand
GGAAACCGGGTGTTATGGAACCAGTGCCTGCGGACATGACATTTGGCGTAAATTGATTTGTTCTTGGGAATGCAGGGACAGGAGAGGAGCTCGTGGACGGGGAACTCGTGACTAGTGTCGGAACAGGCGAGTGAGGTGCGATTGGTGGTGGGAGGTCGTTTGGTTGGGGTGGTGGCGCGCTGCTTGACGCTATTGTTGGAGATACTGGTAAAGGTGCCACTGTAAAGGGCGGGATGGGTGACGGTTGGAGTGATGGAGAGGGCGGCACTGAGGTCTGAGGACCGACAGGCGTCCGAGGGAGGAATGTGCCAGTGGTCATGGTAGATCGAGGCGGCATTCCTCCTGGAAAGGTTGGTGGCAAAGCAGCGACGAGGGGAGGTATCGATGATGTACCCACTGGTTGCAGTGGTGCAGGATTTGCCGAGGATCGAACGTCAGGCAGAAGACTCTCAAGTTCCCTCAATAATTGCCTCTCGTAGAGAATGTTGGTGCGAGCGTGTTCGATGAGTGCAGCGGCTATGTCTTCATGCGCTATCCGCGAGTGTCTGTGTAGAGCTCGGTGGAGGTTTTGCGATATACCTTCTACTCGTTGGTGGAGGTGATTCTCGACTTTGTTGGCTTCTTCAAGTTCCTCGAGTGCATCGTCCACCCGTTCTGGGCGTATATTGGAGCTCGCTTTCAAACGCTCAATATTCCGTCGCTTGGAAATGGTGGCCTTGACGGCCTCTTGGTACTCCTCTATCACCGCACTTCTTTGCAAGAGCGTTTCCTAGATTGTCATGAGCGGCTTGGCAAAGAAAAAATCAAGGGGAAAGAAAAACCTTGGCGGATCGAGCGTTCATTCCTTGGTAGCCCAAGGTGTCACCAAGAATTACACAGTCGCTGATAGCTTGTGCTTGGTCCAGATCGGAGTAGCTGTGCCATGCCCGCCCCATCTTTCGAGTAGCGGAGGCAAGTGGTGGGTGGACTTCGGTGGCGGCAAAATCGACGAGCTTATTGCCCATTTCCGCATGTGCGATGGACATTCCTAGACCATAGTATAAGCGTTCTAGCCAATGAGAGGAAAGAAAGATCCTCACCTTTGCGTGCTCGGGCTAGCTTGTCGATCGCCTTGGCAACTTCAAGATACTGTGTCTCTAATCTCGTGAGCTCGAACCGCGCGCGTTGGAGTTCTTCGTCCTCGTCGGGAGGGCGTCGACTCAGGAGGCTGAACCCTGAACCCGCTCGGCGGGGTTTGCGTGGCATTGGCTGGTACTGTCAATACACAGTGAGAAGGTAGGATGTGAAATCGAGTCTGGGACACATACGCCGAAGTCGCTTTCGATGAATGAGCGCACTTCTTCGTCGTTTAATAGGATGGGGTCCTCACAGACGCGGGTGCACCAGCGCTGGAGCATAACCCTCACCAGACGGTCATCTAGTGAGACGTGAGTATATGCGTGACACTACTAGTGATATTGCGCACCCTCTTCATCTGTGGGAGCGGCGGTCTGCGGGAGTGGAAGGGCCGGGATGATGGTTTGGGGGTTGCTGTATACAATCTGCTCATAGAAGCGCTGAAACTCTACATAAGATCTGGATATGTTCCTGTACGCGGTGCCCGTAAAGTTTGTGAGGTTTGTCTATTTGCCAGGTGAGCATAGCGATTCGCGTTTGACGGACGGAGACTCGCCTGCGCATCGAAGCGGACGAGAATATCTCTCCTGTTTCTGTCGAGAGCCGTGATGCGTACGCGGAGGTACGGTTCTGGTTTCTCTAGTGGTTGGCCGTTGGATGGCTTGGTGGTCTGGGGTGATACGAGGCCTGGTTCTGGCTGCCCGTAGATCTGGGGTTCCTGGCCCCATGGTCCTGTTCCTAACCCTCCATTTGTCCCGTTGCTGATGCTCCTGTCGATGGCCGCCACTTGGGACTGCGCCGACGGGGCACGAACGAGCGTTGGCGGGAGGTCCGCGGCGGTGTGGGGTGTCGTTGGCCATGGGGCGTCGCGATGAGGGTCCGAGAAGGGCGAAAGCGGGTCGTGGAATGCAGACGCCATTATTTTCCAAAATTAATGAAGGGCAGTTGTTGCGTCCAACCCGACCCCGTTTGTCACCGTTTGTCACCAACTTGCTCCCTCTGCATTCATCGCTCTTTTTGCTGCTATCTGTCTGCTGCTATCGATTGCTTGTACAACAGCCGCACGAGCTGCCCCTGCTCAATGCCACGCGCATGAATCTTCGAACTTCTCCATCCCCGGTTTCGCTCGCTTTCTAAGTCACTCGCATCGGGAGGGCCAAACCCTGCGACCCGACAGTCAGCGTCTATACTTATTGGAGTTTGTGATTCCTCCAACTAAACCGGCGGGGTAGTGCAGTGGTGAGTACGTCCTTGCAGATATAGGGAGACTCTGGTTAGGAAACAGTCGGAGGGTTGTGAGAAACGAAATAATATATTATCGGGTGTTTCAGATGCAGACTTCGTACATAAGGTGAGATTACTTTTGTCCACAACACCAAACTGGATCAGACATAATGGAACCATCCCTTATCCAAACATAGTCTGGTCATGCAGCGTCCCGAATAGACCCTGCTTCCAACTTTCTGGCTCAACGACTCCTTTGGGCATACATTAGGGTAGCCGTCGTAAAACTGAGAAGTAAACTCACTCTGCAGATTCAACTTAAGGACGCGGTTCAGGAGTGCTACGAATATACCTGCATCTCCGCGGTTATCACCCTCGAACACATACTGCAGAAGTGAAATAGTTGGGATTGGCCATTTGTTGTCCAATGACGATAGGAAGCGATAGGTTAGTCCACCCCCGGGTATAGATGGAACTAGTGATTCCGCTGCTTCTGTATTGGACGATTTAGTGAAGGAGGGGAGTAATTGGGCAATCTCCGAAAGCAGTGGAGGTGACTTCGTCGTCGTGGCTGGCAGATAGTAGTATGTAGGTGACCTGGTTTGGGCTGGTGTACGTTATTCAGGTAACGGTGAGGAGCGGGCTCACAGCATTTGGGCGTCGGTACGGTTCGTAGGGTCGATACCAGTCAGGAGGATCACTGCCGAGAATGCAGAGGTATGTATCCACCTCAATAGGTCATCGATAAATTGGTGCTTGTGTGCCTGTCCACGTTAACCGTCATTTCGATCAATATTGCTCGTATCGGTACCGGTACCACGCGTTGACGCACTTTGAGAACCGGTGATCGTTGTTGCACAATGACTACATCTAGTACATCTTTTCCATATACTGGACACCGCGCACCGAATTAGGGCTGACGCGTCTCGAGTGGCTTGACATACCTTCAAGTGGAGTGGAAACACCCGGGAGACCACCTTCGCGCCCTCCAATAGCCGGAACGAGATAAGAAGCGTCCAGAAACCCCAGGCGATTGAGGTTCAAGCTGGCAATGAGCAGATCGGCGGCGAGTTGTGCGACGTTTCCTACGGAAACGATTGGCTGGCTGCTCGTTAGGTATTTGAAAGTCGGTTATTATTCCACAGCTTACTAGGATAAGGACCTTTCCTGCAAATGCGACGTTGGCGGCTTCAGAAGTGAACATGGTGGAAGTCAAGGCGATTGAATTTAGCCGAGTTGTACGGAGCAAGCAACTAGCTCTGTGGGGCTTCCTTGAGCCACAGATATTATAGTAAAGAGGCGCGTCAATTGCGCATCTGTTAAACCCTTTACGTTCGGCCTTACTCGCTACGAGGCTGGCCACATGGTACGGACCTGTCCAGATTAAAGTTGCAGACTGCTCAATCGGGGTACCGCTCTCGCATGATAAACCTTCCGAGGCTCTGGCGCCGCCCCATCGTTCGAAGGGAACGGCTTTAGTGGTCTTGTAGATTGAACGTGAAATCTATAGCAAACTCACAAGTCCACTCTTTTCGATACAACCCCTAAAATATTGATTAATTGGAAACCTAGAATCAAACCTTGGCGAACCCGATCGCCTCCAACGAGTCGAGCGGCATCAGTTCAATTTCTTATCCGCTATCTCCCCCAGTTTCCGTTGCATGAGCAAACTCTCCAATAAACCATCCATGCGCTTGACCAGGCCCTCGCCTTTCCCCCGGTACTCGGACCACATTGGTACATCACTCTTTCCGACGTACGCTTTGCCGAGCCTCGTCGCGCGGGAGGCGTACATGGTCGGTTCTTCCGGTGTACAGAGGAGGGCGAGGTTCACGAGGCAGACGTGCACCGCGGCGATAGCACCGCTTATCCATGCTAAGGGATGGTTTTGGGACCCCAGCAGGAAACGGGCCTGAAGAAATATCTCAATGCATGAAATGCATGGGAGCGGAGAGCGACATACAATGTAGAACGACATGACCATTAGGAATTCACGAATAGGACCCAAATATTCGGACATTATGTTCGTTCCTGTGACGCCAGGGTGGGTGACAAAGTGTCGCACTGGCTTGCCTGAGGAGGCGGAAGCGATGTCGAGCGTTTTGGCAACGAGAGTAATTTGGTATTTGGACGTTTCGTATGGACGTTTCGTTTTGACCAACTGCCAATCGTCGAAATCGAATGCGGCGAGGTCCTCCTCGACATCTATGCTTGTTGTCCAGAGGACTCGCGCTGGCCAGGGGCTATTTTCAAGGGCGGGCAGGAGTCTGCGGGCCTGTCGCCCAGATGAGATGGCGGCGTGCGGATATAATACAGTAGACGTACGAGGATAAAATGCCCGAAGACGTTGCACATCCAAGTATATCCAAAGCCCTCTTCACTCAAGACTCCAACTTGTTGGAGCTTGAACCGAGGATAAGTTACAGCCTTCACCAGGTTTGTTATTATGGCGAGAATTGCTGCAGGCCAGTCGATGCCTTTCCAAGGAGCGTTTCCAGCGTTGAAGATCAAGTGACTGATGTATGGATACCTATACAAAGGTTAGTGATAAAAATGTAACACCGAGGGTGACGTACCGCTGTTGGACCATGTCACAGAAATCCAGCACGCTCGAGCTATAAGATAACTCCAAAGGCATGATGTCGAGCCGCACTGTCTCGCGGAATTTATTATACCTCGTGCGTTGTTCAGGTGTTCCTGTTTTACTTCGGTATTTGATGTCCTCGTCTAGTTTTTTAAGTAGCTTCTCCCTCGCGCCTTCCCCAGCTTTCTTCGAGCGGCACGCCATGATGATGGTGAGGGAAGTGCATGGCGTGTACTGGCACGGAAGGGTATCCCCGGGTGTCGCTAGAGCTTGGGGGAGCGAGTCTACAGGTTGCTCCAAGCCCAAGAAATTTGAGAGGAGACGTTGGCAGATTCCAAACCCGACGCCGCTGGAGATCTTCATCAGAAAGGAGCGACAGAGATATATGATATATGCAAGAGTTACCCATTTGCACCAGTTACTATTATGATGGGGTGGGATTCGCTGGAGGACATAGCGTTTGGTGTGGGTGTGAGAGTGGAAACGAGCTTTGTGTGGCACTATCGTGAGTATCAAGACGCTGCGCACCTCAAAGTACGAAAGAGAGCAACCATAGTGCGAAAGGCCTGTAATCTGTACTTCCTGAATTAATGCAGCTCGACAATATTAGATAATTGGCCAGACGCTTGACCGCACTCCATATTATCGAGAGCCGAAATGCCGCGGGAGCATCGGAAACGAGGGCAACGAAAAAAGAAGCAGAAAGAGGGGGAAGACTTCCAAGAAATCCAGGAGACACCAAATGCCCGGATTGAGGTCCAACGGGCCCCACAAACTCAACCTTCGTGGATCGAAGATGCCGCGGAGGCCCCAGTAGCTCCTGAAAATAACTTTGAGGCCCCTTGGGGCTATGTCAATCCGGATGTCAAGGCGTACTTCCGTACAGTCGAGGAGCAAATGCTTGAATGGCAGTCAACTGGGAAGCTGCAACGGGATGACACACAAATGGACAAAGATCCAAATGGAGGTGAGATGTGCCTGGTACTCTTAGGAGGTCATGCCTCTCAACGCCATCCCTAGAGCGCCGATTGTTTTTTGCCGCAGCACTGCAGGAAATGAGAGGCAAAGAGTTGCAACTGGCAACAGACCCAGACTGCTCTAGTATACTGGAACGTATGGTATACTCTATGGACGACCTTGTTCGACGACTCTTCATCGAGAACTACTTGGGATCGTAGGTTTCACTGCCCCATTGGGAGAGGTGATACTGAATTCCCCCCCCCCCCCCTGCAGATTCTGCCAATTGATTACCAACCGGTTCGCTTCGCATGTGGTACAGTCATTCCTCGTCACCGCAGTCGCTACCATCACACGCGAAACTCGGGGCATCTTCCCTGCTACTCAAGTTTCGCCTCAATTTCAGAACGTCCAATCATTAACAGAATTAGTTCTCGTGATATGCGAAGTACATATCTTGTGGTCAAGTCGAATTAACCTAACCAATGGCGATAGGAACTAGAGAGTAGGCTCTCATCCATGCTTCTGGACCCCTTTGCATCCCATGTAGTTCGAGCGCTTTTCATTCTTCTTGATCCCCATTTATCGAAGTGCGCCAACCAGCAATCCTCGGCTGTTCGGTCTAAACGGAGTGCGGGCTTCAAGGCAAGACAAGGTGCAATGCTATCGGTCTTCGACGATGATGCCGGAAAACTACACCACAGACAGGCACCAGACACTTTCCTCTCCACGGCAAAGCGGATGCTCTCCGGCATCCGACAATCTCTTAGCCCCACTGAGATACGAGCCCTTGCTGTCAACAAGGTAGCAGCACCGACCTTGAAGGTACGCACACGAGTCACATCATTACCCACTCATGCTGACTTTTCCGTTAAGATCTTATTAGAGCTGGAGGCCAATTTCGAGCAAACTGACGTGCCGGGCTCCTTTGCAGATAGCATATTGATGGGCGTCATCACTGACCACCGTGGGTATTGTACCGTACCCAAACGCGTCCCCAATCCTCATTAATCGTCCCATTTTTAGATTCATCACCGCCAATAGAGACCCCCGAATCTGACTATGTTGGCACTTTGCTGCGAGACCAAACAGCTTCTCACGTCCTTCAAACCACCATTAAGCACGCCCCTCCATACGCCTTTCATTACGTGTGGCGAACGTACTTTGCCGGGAAATTGGCCAAGCTCGCTGTCCATCCTATCGCCAATTTCATAGTGACGGAGGCTATCGGGTGCCTGGACGAGGGTGGGCTTGAACTTGCCCTGAGCGAGGTCGGAAAGAAGCTTGGAAAGGCCATAGGTGGGTCCAACAATTCTCATGAAGTTCGTTGGCCAATGCTAACTAGTCACAAGATCAAAGTCGGAGTGGCCCTCTGCGTGCGTTCATAGACCGAACGTCGGCTCTGAAAGCACATCAAGAAATCGTCGTTGAGGTAGGCTCAAATCCTCGTCTCAGCAAGCCATAAGATTTACACCCCTGCAGATTATACGGCAATCCTTCGATATCCGGCCCGAGGATAGCAAAATGGTGATTCAAAAAATACTCTATCTCCAGGTGAGAGCGGCCATTTCATTATTTTCAGCGCTACCCATTGACCCATATTTACATAATAGAAGAGGAGCCTGGCTGAGGAAGCTAACAGTAGTTCGGTAAATCAAGAGCCGACCATTCAAGGCGCGCTGCTGTTGCAATCCCTCCTGCGGTTGGAGGCGCCACATAACGAGTTGATTACAAACAGGTACGTACGGTGTCTTTACTTGGGGATATGTCACAAATGTCTTTGATCTTTAATAGCATCGAAATGCAGCCCGTAGAAGAGCTTCTGGCATTGGCGCAACACAAGACAAGCTCGCATGTCCTTGACGTGGTGTTCGAGTCACCAACAGTCACCCGGAAATCAAAGAGAGCCTTAATTATGGCGTTTATTGGACATTACCATCTACTTGTGGATGACAAGTTTGGAAGCAGGGTGGGGGACCGCTGCTGGGATAATGCTGATCCATATCTGAAGGTCCGTAATTTCGTTGTGGTGCTGTATAATTTATCAATTTACTTTCAACAGGAAAAGATCGCACGAAGTGTAATCCCTCATGAGTATGCATTAGCCGGCTCGCTCTATGGCAAGTTCTTCACAAGGAAACTCCATCTCTCCTTGCTACATAGGAAGCCGGATGAATGGAAGACCCTGCAGGCCCGTCAACAGGTCGAACAACGGGAAAAGCCGCAAGCGAGGCAGCAGAATGCCGCTTCCAAACCTGCCGCAACGACTTGCGCTGCTGAAGTCGATATATCGAAGCAACGAAGTACGAAACGTGGACGAGAGGATGATACCAATGAAGTCAAAGGAACACGAAAGCGGAAACGAGAGATTGATGAACTTGATGCCATCTTTGGGCAGGTCAAAGAGAATCGGTTTGGTAAAGTTGGTTTACCACCGAAGGCTACCAGGGAGGTTGGTGTAGACAAAATTGGAGCTTCGGTGCCCGATGATATTCTGGGCGCAATCAAAGCCGCTCCAAAGGGTGAGATGAAGGTAAGACGAAAACGAAAGGCTTAATCTTTTTCAATGTATTTAGTTTGTACGATTGTCATTTATGTCGGGAGTCAATGTCTCTTGGATTCTTACACAGGCGAACCGGGCTCCCGTTGTTCCGCAGCAACTCCTCATATGCTCTCTCGACTCTTCGAAATGGCCGTATAGCACACGCAACGCGTCTCCAAGTTGCCAACGCATCGCATTTCGCGCGTCGAGTGAATTCTGGAAAATCGCCAACAGTGAAAATCCCAGGAGATGCGCCTCAGACCGTGGAAAGCTGGTCGAGGCGAGCGCCTGTCCCACCAAAGAAGGGCTCGTGGAAATCAGTGGTCATCCTGCTCTATCTGGCTGGACCCTGCGTGCGTGCTTAGTCGCACGTGGAGAACAAACTGACGTGGCGCGTCGTAGGTTGCCTTGTATACATACGTCACCTTTAAACCCATCAAATTTGATGCAGAGAACTGGGAGATCCCTCGAGACAAGGGAGAGGGGAGTAAGCGACGGCTTATCGATTTCGCGGAAGTGCAAAAACACAATTCCAAAGAAACTGGCGTTTGGGTCGTTATTCATAACCAAGTATGGTCGATATTTCATTCATGATGTGTGAACTCACTTAGGGTGCAGGTCTATGAGTGAGTTCCACGCAAATCGGGCAGTTTTGAATCCAACTTTCGTCTCTTGAAGCCTCACTCCCTTCTTGAATAAGCACCCCGGAGGAGCAGAAATGATCTTGGCCCATGCTGGGAAGAATGCAACGTCCATATCTTATCATCACCTCAACGAGTTAGATACTGATCGACCACTTTTATCTTTGCACTCCTTCAGCCAGATATTCTCACGCCTGCACTCGAATAACGTCCTTTCGATGCTGGAGCCAGAGCAGGCGTTGGGATTTGTTGATCTCGAGACGTTGCCCAAGGAGGATCTCGATTCCACAGAGGACGAGGATCAATGGAAGAAGGCAAGAGCGAACATTCCTCCTCTCAGCTCCATTCTCAACCTCAATGATATGGAGGTGAGTCCTCAGGAAGTGCTGTCAATTTTTTGCTGGGCTGATACCGCCAGCAAGGAAGTCGCGAAGACTGCCTTGTCCTCAACAGTCTTCACTTTCTACAGTAGTACGGGTGAAGATGGCTGGGGTAGAGAATCTTCAAACATCAACTACTTTTCTGGACTACCTAACATCTGCTTCAGCACACCGCAATAACTTGGGAGCGTTCAACTTTTACTGGTTCCGTCCTCGAGTGTAAGTACAGGAATCAAGTATCCTCGCATTCTCTGATCTTGGAGTATAGAATGCGTGCCGTAGCCGTGGTGGATCCTTCCACTACGATGCTGGGCATCCCTACTCCACTACCTGTCTTTGTATCTCCGGCAGCAATGGCTGGACTTGGGCACCCCGATGGAGAATGCAACATCACGCGCGGCGCAGGTGCCATGGGAATAATCCATGTTGTAAGTCCTTTACCTCGCCGTCCGTTCGTGGGGTTGACACGAAAATTTAGGTGTCATCACATGCTTCGAGAAGCATGGAAGATATCGCAGCGGCACGACGGGAGGGGCAAGCCCTATTTTTTCAGGTGCGTTCACCTGATACTTGCACCACGTGCAAGCAGTAATGAATCGGCATTATACAGTTTTATATACACAGCGACCGCTCGAAAACGGAAAAGCTCATCAGAAAAATTGATAGTCTGGGGTTCAAGGCCGTCGTCCTCACTGTAGATGCGCCGGTGTTTGGTAGACGAGAGCAAGAGATGCGGAATGGAGCGCCAGTGAAGGGCAACCCGGTGTGTTGTGCGGGGTCTTTCATTGCGGCTTCTCACTCACGGAGATGGTTCCTCGATAGGGAGCGGAAGCAGTTGGGAAGAGTGGTGTGGCGGCTTCGTCATACGTCGAGGCCAATTTGCAGTGGTCAGATGTGGCCTGGCTCAAGGTTTGCTAACAAATCGCACCTCGCAACCGTTGTTATTGAAATGGTGGTTCGCAGAGCATCACGAAGCTTCCGATCGTACTTAAGGGTGTACAGACGGTGGAGGACGTGGAACTTGCTGTCCAGCACGGGGCATCAGGCGTCATCCTTTCCAATCATGGTGGACGCCAACTTGACTAGTAGGCGGAGTATATGTCACTCTGTAGCGACTGGCGACTGACATATCGTTAATGGTTTAGTGCGCCTGCTCCCATTGACGTGCTCTATGAGCTACGACAGCGTCGACCCGATCTACTTGCCAGCACTGAGGTGTACGTCGATGGCGGGATCCGACGGGGGACGGACGTGGTGAAAGCCATCGCCTTGGGAGCCAAGGCTGTTGGAGTCGGGCGCCCATTTCTATTTGCAAACGGAGCGTACGGAGAACTCGGGATTGTGAAAGTCATCCGTCGTGAGTGAACGCGGGTCGAGCAAGGAAATGGGCAACTCGGGCAGGGATGTGCTGACGTGCTGAACTTCTGCAGTCCTTGAGGATGAGATTGCTCGAAGTATGCGGTTATTAGGAGTGCGAACGCTCGACGAGCTCACTCCAGATATGGTGCAGTATATGGACCGCACTCCGCCTCGAGGGAAGCAACAGTAGACGGGTAGTGGGATGTGTAACAGTTGCTGGGTGGACGGGACGGCAGATCGGCTTGGGAATTGTAGCTAATTGTGGTCCAATTGTGGCATAGGATTACAAAACAAAAGGCAGTTCCAGTTCCAGTTCGAATTCCGGGAGACGCGGGCATGTAATATAATACCATATAAGTAAATTATATGGCATTAGAGC
>WNFL01414111.1_pt1 | contig 11183 bp, 11 predicted proteins | sample 5400361 | NCBI WGS metagenome assembly WNFL01 (sample SAMN13153351, study PRJNA577476) | soil metagenome | isolation source: 40 cm soil on Douglas fir-dominated hillslope | place: USA:California | collected 2013-09-17 | reverse complement strand
GCGCGAACGCATCGCGCAATTCATGGATGCGGGCGGTTACCAGACGGGGCTCGCGCTGAAGGCGTTCGAAGCCGGGGGCATCACGGGTGTGGGACCAGGCTCGGGCACGATCAAATATCGGCTTCCCGATGCCCACACCGATTTCATCTTTGCCGTGGCCGGCGAGGAATTCGGAGTCGCGCTTTGCATTCTGATCGCGGTCTTGTTCGGCGTCGTGACGATCCGGTTGCTGTTGCGCGCCTCGCGCTCGCGCGATCCTTTCGCGCAGCTGGCGGGCGCGGGGCTCGCGCTGGTCATAGGCCTTCAGGCCTTCATCAATATGGGCGTGTCGCTTTCGATTCTTCCCGCCAAAGGCATGACCCTGCCGCTGATCTCCTATGGCGGGTCATCGCTTTTTGCGGTGGCTTTGACCTTGGGGTTCGCGCTCGGCCTGACGCGTCAGCGTCCGGCTCTGCCCGAAGAGGCGACCCGATGAACGCGCCTTTCGTACTCGCGGCCGGCGGTACCGGTGGCCATCTCTTTCCGGCGCAGGCCCTGGCCGGCGAGTTGATGCGCCGCGGCCGGCGAGTGGTGGTGATGACCGATGGGCGCGGCCACAATTACGGCAAGGCCTTTCCGGGTGCCGAGATCGCCACGGTTCCCGCCGCGACCTTTGCCGGACGTTCGTTCCTGGGCAGGATCGGAGCCTTCGGCGTTATCGCACTCGGCGTCGGCTCGGCGCTCATGAAGCTGATGAATCTGCGCCCGAGCGCTGTTGTGGGTTTCGGCGGTTACCCCAGTCTTCCGGTCATGATGGCCGCGTCGCTCGCGCGCGTGCCCTCGGCACTGCATGAGCAGAATGCGGTGCTTGGCCGGGTGAACCGCCTGTTGGCGCCGCGCGTGGCGAGAATTGCGGCAACGTTCCCCTTCGCCCGTTTTGCACCGAAGGACTTGGCGCGCGTCGTCTTCACCGGCAATCCGGTGCGGCCCGAAGCGGCAGCACTGAGGGACGGAAAGTATTCGCCGCCCACAACGGGTGGGCCCATCCGGCTGTTGATTTTCGGCGGCAGCCAGGGCGCGCGCGCTTTGTCGGAGCTGGTGCCCCAGGCGCTGGCGCGTTTGCCGCAAGACCTGCGTGCGCGCCTGGACATCACCCAGCAGGCTCGTGCCGACGATCTGGAAATGGTGGAGAGCGCCTATCTCGCCGCCGGTTTGAAAGCCCAAGTGGCGAAATTCTTTACCGATCTCCCGCGGCGCATGGGCGAAGCGCATCTCGTCATCGCACGCAGCGGGGCATCGACGCTCTCCGAGCTGACCGTCATCGGCCGCCCGTCCATCCTCATTCCCTATCCCTTTGCCATGGACGACCATCAGGCCGCCAACGCTGCCGTGCTGGACAAAGCCGGCGCCGCCTGGGTGGTGCGCCAGGACGCGTTGGACGCGGCGAGTCTCTCGCAGCTGTTGGCGGAGATACTCACCCATCCGCAACGCCTCAGCGACTGTGCAGCCGCGGCCAAAGCACTTGGCCATGCGGACGCCGCCGAACGCCTTGCCGATCTGGCCGAACATCTGGCGGAAGGCAGGTCCAGTTGAGCGTCATGCTGCACCAAACCGATGCCATGCGGGTGCCGCTTTCGATCGGCGCGATCCACTTCATCGGGATCGGCGGCATCGGCATGAGCGGCATTGCCGAAGTGATGCGCAATCTCGGCTATCAGGTGCAAGGCTCCGATTCAGCGGACAGCGCCAATGTGAGGCGGCTGCGCGAGTTGGGCATTGCGGTTGCGATCGGCCAAAAGGCGGAAAATATCGGCGACGCGCAAGTCGTGGTCTATTCCTCCGCCGTCAAGCCGGACAATCCCGAATTCGCGGCGGCGCGTGCCGCGGGACTGCCCATCGTGAGGCGAGCGGAAATGCTCGCCGAGCTGATGCGGCTGAAGCGCTGCGTTGCCATCGCCGGCACCCACGGCAAGACCACGACCACCACGATGGTGGCGGCACTGCTCGATGGCGGCGGTCTCGATCCGACCGTCGTGAATGGCGGCATCATCAATGCCTACGGCACCAATGCGCGACTCGGCGCCGGCGAGTGGATGGTGGTTGAGGCCGATGAATCGGACGGCACCTTCCTGCGTCTCCCCGCGACGGTCGCCATCGTCACCAATGTCGATCCCGAGCATCTCGATCATTATGGCGATTTCGACAAGGTCAGGATGGCGTTCCAGAATTTTGTCGAGAATCTGCCTTTCTACGGCTTCGCGGTCATGTGCGCCGATCATCCCGAGGTGCTGGCGATGATTGCGCGCATTCGCGACAGGCGAATCGTGAGCTATGGTTTCAGTCCGCAGGCGGACGCGCGCGCAGTGAATGTCGCATTCTCGCAAGGCGCCTCACATTTCGACGCGGTGTTCCGCGACCGACGCAAGGGCACGGAAATCACGCTGACCGATCTGCGTCTTCCCATGCCGGGCGAACACAACGTCTCCAACGCCATCGCCGCCATTGCGGTTGCGCGGGAGCTCGGCGTCGGAACGGACGCCATCCGCAACGCGCTGAACGGATTTGGCGGCGTGAAACGACGCTTCACGCGTGTCGGCGAGTGGAAGGGCGCCGCCATCATCGACGATTACGGCCATCATCCGGTGGAAATCGCCGCCGTGCTGAAAGCGGCGCGCCAGGCTTTTTCCGGCCCCATCATCGCGATCATGCAGCCGCATCGTTACACGCGGTTGCACGATCTTTTCGAGCAATTCTGCACCTGCATGAACAGTGCCGACACCGCCATCATTGCGCCGGTCTACGCGGCCGGCGAGGCGCCGATCGACGGCGTCAACCGTGATTCGCTGATCGAGGGCTTGCAGCGGCACGGACATAAACATGTCCTCGCCATTGACGGCGCCGAAGATTTGCCTGCGCTCGTCGCATCGCTGGCGCGGCCTGGCGGCGCGATTGTCTGCCTCGGGGCGGGTTCCATCACGGGGTGGGCCGCGGGACTCGAGGCGGCGCTGAAATCGCGGGAGGCCAAGCCGTGACGACCTCCCTGCATCCGCCTCTGCCGGCCATACGCGGCACCTATGCCGAGCGGGCGAGCCTCAAGGACCTCGTCTGGTTTCGCGCCGGTGGCCCGGCCGAGATTCTCTTCCGCCCCGCCGATGTCGACGACCTCTGCGCCTTTATGGCGGCGAAGCCCGCGGATGTGCCGGTGACGGTGATTGGGGTCGGCTCGAACCTGTTGATCCGCGATGGCGGCATTCCCGGCGTCGTGATCCGGCTTCCTGCTGCGTTCGGCCGCATCGAGCGGGCTGGCGACACGCGGATGCGCGCAGGCGCCGCCGCTCTTGACGCCGCGGTGGCACGCGCGGCAGCGGATGCGGGAATCGCCGGCCTCGAATTCCTGCGTGGGATTCCGGGCACCATCGGAGGTGCCCTCACCATGAACGCCGGTTGTTATGGGACCGAGACGAAGGACGTCTTTGTCGAGGCGCGCGCCGTGGATTCGCGCGGCCGCTTGGTCACACTTGGCCCGGCGGATATGGGATTCACCTACCGTCATTCGCTCCCCCAAGGGATGATCTTCATCGACACCGTTCTGCAAGGCACGCAAGGAGAGCCCGACACCATTCGCGCCCGTATGGAAGCGCTCGTGGCGCAGCGCGAGAGCACGCAGCCGGTGCGCAGCAAGACCGGCGGCTCGACGTTCAAGAATCCGCCGGGCCACAAGGCCTGGCAGCTCATCGACGAGGCCGGGTGTCGCGGCCTGTTGCATGGCGCGGCGCAGGTGTCGGAGAAGCATTGCAACTTCCTGATCAACACGGGCGATGCCACGGCGACCGACATCGAAGCCTTAGGCGAAGAGGTGCGGGCGCGCGTGAAGGCGAAGTTCAGCGTTCAGCTCGAGTGGGAGATCAAGCGCATCGGCCGGCCTATCAAGGAAACGACGCCATGACGGCCTTCAAACATGTGGCCGTGTTGTTGGGCGGGCGTTCGGCGGAACGCGAAGTGAGCCTGGTCTCCGGACGCGCCTGCGCCCATGCGCTGCGTGAGGAGGGCTTCGACGTGACAGAGATCGATGCCGGCCACGATCTTGCCGAACGCCTGCGGGCGACCAAGCCCGATGCCGCCTTCAACGCGCTTCATGGACGTTGGGGCGAGGATGGCTGCGTGCAAGGACTTCTTGAGATATTGGAGATTCCCTACACCCATTCCGGTGTGCTCGCTTCCGCACTCGCCATGCACAAGGAGCGCGCGAAAGACGTGTTCCGCGTCGCAGGGCTTCCCGTCGTGCGTTCCATCGTGGCCGACCGGCGCCAGGCAGCCACACGTCATCTGATGGAGCCGCCCTATGTCATCAAGCCGGTGAACGAGGGCTCTTCTGTCGGCGTGTTCATCATCCGCAAAGGCGACAATCGTCCGCCCGAGGCGCTCGGAAGCGAGCAATGGACGCTCTCAAACGAGATGATGATCGAGGAATATGTGCCGGGTCGCGAGCTGACGGTCGCGGTGATGGGTGATTCTGCCCTCGCGGTTACCGAAATCGTGCCGAAGATGGCGTTCTACGACTACGATGCCAAATACGCGCCGGGCGGTTCGGAACATGTCGTGCCGGCGAAGATTCCGGACGTCACGCGCGATGAAGCGATGGCGCTGGCCGAGCGCGCGCATGTGGCGCTGGGTTGCCGTGGCGTTTCACGCACCGATTTTCGCTATGACGACACGGCGGGGCGCAATCGCCTGATCGTGCTCGAGGTCAACACGCAACCCGGCATGACATCCACGTCGCTGGTCCCGGAGCAGGCCGCTCACAAAGGGATGAGCTTCCGCGCCCTGGTGCGCTGGATTCTGGAGGACGCCTCATGCGGTCGGTGAAGGCGAGAGACACACGGTCCGAAAAGACGACGGCCAGCGGCCGGCGTGGAAAAATCCTCGCGCGGGCGCCTGAGCCCCGCGGCAACGCGCGCACGCAACGCAAATCAAAACGGGGCGGGGATCCCGGACCACGGGCGGAGGGCAATTGGCGTTTCGCCTTTCGCCGGCCGATCCTGGGGCTGACGCTTATCCTCGTTGTAGCGGTGGCTGCGGTCGGACTGTTCGCCGGAGGCCATGTGGCCAAGGCCATCGGGCGGATCGAGGCCGCCATGGTGGCGCCGTTCACCGATGCGGGTTTTGCCGTCCGCAATGTCACGTTGGCGGGAGAAGAGCGCACGGCCGCCGACGCCGCCTATGCGGCTCTGGCCATCGGCAAGGGCGGCTCCATCTTTTCGGTTCGCCCCGACGAGGCCCGGGCGCGGCTCTTGATGCTGCCTTGGGTGGCGGACGCGGAAGTGCGGCGCCATTTCCCCGATTCGGTTTCCGTGCGTCTAGTCGAGAAGCGTCCCTTCGCGTTGTGGCGGAACGGCAAGGAACTTTCCATCGTCGAACGCTCCGGCGCCGTGATCACCAAGGCGGGCACCGAAAGCTTCGCGCATCTGCCGCTCATCTCCGGCCTTGGCGCCCCCGAAACCGCCGCGCCCATCATCGACGCGCTCGCCGGGCAGAAGGCGATCCAGGCACGGCTGCAGGCGATCGAGCGCATCGGCGAGCGGCGGTGGGATCTCCTGCTCTCGGGCGGCGTCACGGTCCGTCTGCCGGAAGAGGGGTGGGAGCGGCAGCTTTCGGAACTCGAGCGGTTGATCGTCGAGAAAGGCGTCCTGGAGCGCGATATCGAAGTGATCGATCTTCGCTATCCCGATAGTTATGTGTTTCGATTGCACAATGGTGATTCGCGGCCGGTGCCGCGGGAAAGGCATGCGTAGGGGGTAATCGGCCCAGATGGGGGAAACGTTACGTACAAAGACGATTGGCAAGGTCAACGGCACGCGCAACATTCACGTGCGCAGCGGGCTGGTTGCGGCTCTCGATGTGGGCTCGTCCAAGATCGCCTGCATCATCGGGCGCGCCGAACATGGCGGCATCCAGGTGTTAGGGTCTTCCTTGCACGAATCCCACGGCATCCGTTCCGGCGCCGTGACGAATCTCGACCTTGCCGAGCAATCCATCCGCAAGGCCGTCGATGCGGCCGAGCAATTGGCCGATCATCGTATCCAGGATGTCATCCTGGCGGTGCAATGCGGCCAGCCGAAGAGCCTCAACACGCGCGCCGAAGCCTCGCCCGCAGGCACGCTCATCAATGATGGGCATTTGCGCGCGCTGCTTGCCGACGCCAAGCGGCGCTGCAAGGAAGAAGGATTCGAGACCATCCAGGCGGCACCAACCGGCTATGTCGTCGATTCTTCCCGCGGCGTGTCGGATCCGCGCGGCATGTTCTGCGAACGCCTCGGCGTTTCGGTGCACGCGGTCGCCGTGCGCTCGGGGCCGCTGCAGAATCTGAAGCTCGCCGTGGAGCGCTGCCACCTCACGATCGGCCGCCAGCTTTACGCGCCGTATGCGAGTGCGCTTGCGACGCTCACGCCCGACGAGATGTCGCTTGGCGTCACGCTGATCGAGATGGGCGCCGGCTGCACGTCTATTGCGGTCTTCATCGAAGACGCGCTCGTGCATGTGGATTCGGTGCCGCTTGGCGGCGCGCACATCACCGCAGATATCGCCAAGATGCTTTCGGCCCCGCTTGGCGCCGCGGAGCGGATCAAGACGCTTTACGGGTCCGCGCTCGGCGAGATTGACGCGGGCGGCGACCTCATCGAGGTGCCGCTGATGGGCGAAGAGGGCGAGCGTGGCAGCGACCGCGTGCGTCGTTCCGTGCTGACGCGGATCATCCAGGCGCGTCTCGATGAGACCTTCACGGAAATACAGACTCGGCTGAGGAAAGCCGGCTTCGACGTCTCAGCGGGCCGGCGCGGCGTTCTGACCGGAGGCGCCGCACAGCTCGCGGGCGCGCGCGATTTGGCAGGGCAGGTGCTCAACAAGCAGGTGCGCATCGGGCGCCCGCAGACCTTTCCGGGTCTCGCCGGGGCGACCGCTGGACCTGCCTATGCGACGGCCTTGGGGCTTCTCATTTCGGGCGCGACGAGCCCGGCGGAAACGAACGATCCTCTTCCTCCGCAAGTGGAAGAAAAATCGCCGCGCCGCGGGATCGTGCGCTGGTTCAGCGAGAGTCTGTTTGGATGATGGGTGGAAGTCATGATGTCAATTCGTGGAGGTAGTAGATGACGATCAATTTGAGGGCGGCCGAACCGAGGGAGCTCAAGCCTCGGATCACAGTGCTTGGAGTCGGCGGGGCGGGCGGCAATGCGGTCAACAACATGATCAGCGCGCGGCTCGAAGGGGTGAGTTTCGTGGTCGCCAACACGGATGCGCAGGCACTGGCGCAATCCAAGGCGGACCATAAGATTCAATTGGGTGCCGAGCTGACCGAAGGACTCGGCGCCGGCGCCAAGCCGGAGATCGGCCGCGGCGCGGCGGAGGAATCCCTTTCCGAGATTCTCGAACATCTTTCCGGCTCGCACATGGTGTTCGTCACCGCCGGCATGGGCGGCGGCACCGGCACAGGCGCGGCGCCGGTGATCGCGCGCGCGGTGCGCGAGCTCGGTGTCCTCACCGTCGGCGTGGTGACCAAGCCGTTCCACTTCGAAGGCGACAAGCGCATGAAGGTCGCCGAACGCGGCATCGAAGAGCTGCAGAACTACGTCGATACGCTGATCATCATCCCCAACCAGAATCTGTTCCGCGTGGCGACGGAGCGCACAACATTCGCCCAAGCTTTCGCGATGGCGGACGACGTGCTGCATTCCGGCGTGCGCGGCGTCACCGACCTCATCGTCATGCCGGGCCTCATCAACCGCGACTTCGCCGATATCAAGACGGTGATGTCGGAGATGGGCAAGGCGATGATGGGCACCGGCGAAATGTCGGGCGAGGGGCGCGCACTGAAAGCGGCCGAGGCGGCGATCTCCAATCCGCTGCTGGACGATGTCTCGATGAAGGGCGCGCGCGCCGTGCTGGTCAACGTGACCGGCGGGCCGGATCTGATGCTGTTCGAGGTGGACGAGGCGGTGAACCGCGTCCGCGCCGAAGTCGATCCCGATGCCAATATTCTGTTCGGCAGCGCATTGTCGGAAGACATGGAGGGGCGGGTGCGCGTCTCCGTGGTTGCAACCGGCATCGATGCCGAAAGCTGCATCCGCGGCGACAACGTGCAAAAATTCCCCTTGCGGCGCAAAACGGTCGAGGCGGAAATCGCCGCTGCCGCGGTTTCTCCGATGGCGCGTGGTCAGGCGGCCCTGCAGAGCGCCGTCCATCAGCAGGTCGCCAATTTGGCACAGGAGTTCGTGGCCCGCGTGGACTTGCCCCTGCCGGAAGAAGTGCCTGCAGTGTCATTGCAGGCGGTACCGCAGTTTGAAGAGCCGATGAATCTGGGGGGGATGGAAGCGCCTTTCATGCAAGAACATCCGTCTCAGGCACAGGCTCTGCGCGAATTCGCGTCGCAGCAGGTTCCCCGGGAGAAAGAAAGGCGCCGCGTCTTTGGGATCTTCGGCGGTCGCAGGCGCGCGGAACCGCCGCCTCCAATATCGCGTCCCGCTATGGCGCAGGCGCTTCCTCCGAAGGCGATGCTTCCGGCAGCTCCATCCGAACCCCAAACGGTCTCGCGCGATCCCGAGCTACGCCAGCAACAGCCGGCCGATGATCTCTTCGCGGACGTTGCCGAGAACGACCGGTTCGAGATACCGGCTTTCCTGCGTCGCCAGGCCAAATTGGGTTCTTGATGGCGAAACGCCGGACGCTCGCGCGCGAGGTTTTCGCTGAAGGCGTCACCCTCCACGCGGGCGTTGCGGTGCACATGCGCTTGGCCCCGGCAGCGCCCGGCGACGGCATTGCCTTCCGTCGCAGCGATATCCCGGGATCGGCGCTCATTCGCGCTCTATGGTCGAACGTGGTCGAGACCAGGCTCGGCACGGTGCTCAGGGGTACCGACGGCGCGAGCATTGGCGTTGTGGAACACCTCCTCTCGGCGGCCGCGGGCACGGGAATCGACGACTGCCTGGTCGAGATCGACGGGGCCGAACCCCCGATCCTCGACGGTGACGCACTTTCCTTCGTGAACCTGATCGACAAAGCCGGAGTGCGGGAAGTATCGGGGCCTCGGGATATGATCCGTGTACTGAGAGGGATCGAGGTCGCGAGCGGAGACGCGCGCGCCTCTCTATTGCCCGCCACGCGAGCCGAATTTTTTTTCGAAATCGAATTTCCGAGTGCTGTCATCGGAAGGCAAATCTTCGAATGCCCATTTACGGAAGCCGATTTCCGCCGCGACATCGCTCCGGCGCGGACCTTCGGTTTCCTGCATGAAGCAGAGGCCTTGCGCGCAGCGGGCTATGGGCGAGGCGCCGATCTTCGCAATACGCTGGTTATCGATGGCGACCGGCTGCTCAACCCGGAGCTGCGGCGTTTTCCCGACGAATTCGTCCGCCATAAGATTCTCGATGCGATTGGCGATCTGAAGCTTGCGGGCGCGGGCCTGAGCGCGCGTTTTGAAGGGCGCCGCTCAAGCCATACGCTGAATAATGCGCTACTCCGCGCCCTTTTCGCGGACCCCGCCAATTACGAGCGGGTCGCGGAATAGACGCGTTGCAACTTGCCGTTCTTGCCGTGTAGAGTTTGACTCAACGCGAGCGGGCTGGCCCGTCCGCCGAACCCCAACCCGTAGGGCATTCTATGTCTCTGAAGACGCTCCTATTTTCGCCGCGTCCCCGGAAATTCGCGGCGGCCATCGGGCTTGCCCTTGGCGGCCTGCTGCTGACCGGTTGCGCCGATGACGACCAAATGGCGGCGCAATATGTGGAGCGCCCGATTGAACAGATTTATGCCGACGGCTGGACCCTGATCAATCGCCAGGACTGGCTGAATGCCGGTCGCCAATTCGACGAGGTGGAACGCCAGCATCCCTATTCGGTCTGGGCGCGGCGCGCGGTGTTGATGTCCGCCTATTGCTACTACGAGGGCAATCGCTACGACGAGGCCATCGATGCCGCGGGTCGCTTCATCCAGCTTCATCCGGGCAACAAGGATGTGCCCTACGCCTATTATCTGAAGGCGGTCTCGCTTTACGAACAGATCGGCGATGTTGAACGCGACCAGGGAAAGACCGAGGATGCGTTGACCGCGTTGCAGGATCTGATCCAGCGTTTTCCCGACACGGAATATGCTCGCGACGCGAGGCTGAAGGTCGATCTGACGCGTGATCATCTGGCGGGCCGCGAGATGACGATCGGCCGCTTCTATCTGCGTCAGGGTGAGTACATTGCCGCCATCAATCGTTTCCACGCGGTGATCGACAAATATCAGACCACCACGCATGCGCCCGAGGCGCTGGAACGTCTGACGGAAGCCTATCTCGCGCTTGGCGTCGTCAGAGAGGCGCAGACGTCCGCCGCGGTGCTCGGATACAATTATCCGGGCAGCCGCTGGTACATGGATGCCTATGCGCTGCTCACCGAGAACAATATTGCGCCGTCGGAGAACGAGGAATCCTGGATCAGCAAAGCCTTCCGGACGGTATTCTGAACCTAAGCCGGGTCTAGGCCATGCTGGCCTCCCTCACTGTCCGCGACATCGTCCTGATCGAAAAAGCGGAGCTTCATTTCGCGCCCGGCTTGAATGTGCTGACCGGCGAAACCGGCGCGGGCAAATCCATTCTGCTCGACGCGCTGGGCTTGGCTGCCGGCGAACGCGGGGCGGGGCGCACCATCATCCGCGCCGGGGCAGAGCAGGGTACCGTCAGCGCTATTTTCGATGTGGAATCCGGCCACCCTGCCTGTGCCCTTCTGAAGGCAAGCGAGCTCGGCGACGATTCCGGCGAGATCATTCTGCGCCGCACGGTGTCCGCCGATGGGCGCAGCCGGGCGTTCGTCAATGACTCTCCGGTCGGCATCGGGCTCGCGCGAGAGATCGGGGCTGCGCTTCTCGAAGTGCACGGCCAGGCCGACGATCGCGGCCTGTTCGATGCAAGCACCCATAGGCTCCTGCTGGACGCATTCGGCGCGCACGCGGATCTCGCGGAAGAGGTGGCGCGCCTCTTCGCCGCGGCAGCAGCCGCGGAAAAGAAGCGTGATGACCTCAGCCGCCGGCAGTCTGCAGCCGCAATGGAAATCGACTATCTGAGCCACGCCGCAAACGAGCTGCGGGATCTGGCGCCGGAACTGGGAGAGGAGGCATCGCTCTCGGCCACGCGCGCGCTGTTGATGAATGCTGGACGCCTGGCTCAAGAGATC
>WNFL01054876.1_pt1 | contig 11183 bp, 9 predicted proteins | sample 5400361 | NCBI WGS metagenome assembly WNFL01 (sample SAMN13153351, study PRJNA577476) | soil metagenome | isolation source: 40 cm soil on Douglas fir-dominated hillslope | place: USA:California | collected 2013-09-17 | reverse complement strand
AGCCTTCTTTGGCGTACCGTCCGGCGAGGTCGCGAATGTGATCGTTGATGCCCCACCATTCCTGGATCAGAACTACTGCTGCATCAAACTCCATTTGCGGCCGGGCGACATAAGCCGTCGTCGCGCCGCGCGATGTGTTCAGATTCAATGATTCAGAATTCATCCTTGACCCTTTGCTGAATAATGTGTCCGAGACCAAAGCATATGGTGTCGATTGTAGTTGATTGCTGTTGATGAATAAATGACAGCGGTGATGAGTTTTTGTGTTTTATTGCCGAAGACCCGTTCGTCATCACGTCCAACGAAAAGGTTGCGCGCAGTCCCTGCGGGCTTTACGCACAGATCGATGCAATGAGGTCAGTACCACCTGCGTGAGCGGGTGGATCAGCTATTCAATATCGGGGGGATGAAGCTTTGAGTGTTCCACCCACCCGCTCACGCGGATGGTACTGGCCTCATCACGTCGAGCAGTGTTACGCAGCCAGGCAATGGAATAGATGTTGGACTTCAATCGGTACTAAGCGAACTACCCAATATGATATAAATCAGCTCGCTCTTATTTAGTCACGCACCAGTCACTAAAGAGGAAAACAATGAAAGTACTTTCCATCCTGCTCAGCATTTTTCTCTTCAGCTTTGCGCCTGCCGGAAAGAAGGTCGACCCAGCCGATGTGATCTTCCTGAACGGCAACATCTACACCGCCAATGAAAAGCAGCCACACGCGGAAGCCATCGCCGTAAAGACCGATCGCATTCTCTTTGTAGGGTCCAACGCCGAGGTAAAGAAATACCGCGGCGCGCAGACCCGTGTCATAGATCTGCACGGCGGCACAGTGGTCCCGGGAATGACCGACGCACATCATCATCTGGAAGGTGTCGGCTTTCGCGAAATGACGCTCAACCTCGAAGGCATCAATAACCTCCAGGACTTTTTGACTAAGGTCAAGACCAAAGTAGATCACAAAGTAGATCAGGCAAAGCCGGGTGAATGGGTGACCGGTCGCGGATGGATTGAAACCTTCTGGACGCCGCCAGTGTTTCCCACGCGTTGGGATCTGGACAAAGTCGCTCCGAACAATCCGGTCATTTTGCAGAGAGCCGACGGGCACGGCACGGTGGTGAACAGCGCCGCTTTGAAGATCGCGGGAATCACGAAGGAGACTCCGAGCCCTTTTGGCGGCGAAGTCTCGAAAGATAAAAACGGCGAACCGAACGGCATGTTACTCGACGCGGCGCAGGAATTTGTGCGCCGTCACATTCCGCCGGTCTCGCCCGCGGATGCTGAACGCGCCGTAATTCTGGGCGTTCAAAGGGACATCGGTCTTGGCTGGACGCAGGTCCAGAATCCGGGTGGAGACTATCGAGACATCGCCATCTATCGGAAGCTCTATGGCGAAGGAAAAATCAAACTGCGCATCTACAAAGTTCTTTCGGCGCCCGGTAAAGAAGCGCAAAAGCTTTTAGTTGAGGGACCAATCATCGGAGCTTACGGCAATCGTCTGACTGTGCGCGCGCTTAAGTTTTATGCCGACGGCTCACTCGGCTCGCGCAGTGCGGCACTGCTCGAGCCGTATTCAGACGCTCCTGACACTTCCGGCTTCCTGACCATCAAGGAAGAAGATCTGCTGCCCGTGCTCGAGGAAGCTTTACGCAAAGGCATTCAATGTGAGACGCACGCGATCGGCGACAAGGGTAATCGATTTATTCTCGACGAGTACGAGAAAGCTTTGAAAGCTGTACCGGTTGATCAGCGCAAGATCGCCGATCCACGCTGGCGCGTCGAGCACTCGCAGATTGTGAATCCGCTCGACATTCCGCGGTTTAAAAAACTGGGGATCATCCCATCGATGCAGGCCTCTCACGCGATTGGCGATTTGCATTTCGCGCCCGCACGTCTGGGCATCAAACGTCTGGCAGGGGCCTATGCGTGGAACAGTTTCGTGAAGTCAGGCGTAATCGTACCCGGAGGCTCGGACGCACCGGTGGAACGCGGCGAACCGATGATTGAGTTTTATGCGGCCGTTGCCCGCAAAGACATTAAGGGATGGTCCGGCGACGGGTGGCATCCGGAAGAGGCCCTGTCACGAGATCAGGCTTTGAAGATGCTGACCATTTGGCCCGCGTACGCTGCGTTCGAAGAGAACTTGCGCGGCACTATTGAAGTTGGAAAGCTGGCCGACCTGACCGTGTTGTCCGCCGACATCATGAAGATTCCGGAGATGGATATTCTGAAAACGCATTGCTTGATGACCGTTATCGGAGGAGAAATTGTTTATCAGGCCGCGCCGGGCATGGCGGCACGCGAGACGGATTTCGATCTATTGCCGGCGACGGAACTTTGGTGGGCTAGCAGCGCGGATGATGAGTGACTGAGTGAGTCCAGTTTTAACGTAAAGGGCGCAAAGGTTTTCGCAAAGGGACGCAGAGATGGATTATCAAGGGGAGTAACACCATCGATCCAATCACCTTCAAAATTCTGATCAGTGTGGCGATCATTGTCATCGCAACCGCGCACGGTTATGGCGCGGCGTGGTTGGCGATCTGGATGCTGTTTCATCCTTACCGGCCGGTCAAACTTTTCGGGATCACGATTTGGCCGCAGGGGATGATTCCACGACACCGGGCCAAACTCGCGCAATCGATCGGCAACGCGGTCGGTAACGAACTTGTTTCGCAAGAGACGGTTTTCGAGGCGCTCTTTGAAACCGGATTCTTCAGCGGCAAGGTCGAAGGCTTTGTTAATTCCTACACCCACGAATTGCTTTCCACCGTCTATCCGTCATTAGTTGAGGCGTTGCCGACCGGCGCCCGCGCTCCGGTCCTCGATACGATTGCCGCGTTGCAATACAAGCTGGCGGAACATATCGCTTCTGTTTTGAAGAGCCAGCAAACCGCCGAAGCAATCGAACAATTTGTCGATCGACAAGTTGATAAACTGCTCGAGAGACAGCTGAGCGAAACCGTCAGCACCGAAACGTTCGATCTTATTTTGCGGTTCGCCGAAGAGCGTTTCAACGGCCTGGTTAACGAAGAAGTATTTGAAACCAAGGTGCGCATGTTTGTCAGCGAGCGCATCGATGACCTGGCCGGCACAAACGCATCGCTTCTGGAAATGTTCAGCCCCGAGACGGTGACGCTGATCAAGGAACGGGTCGACGAGCAGGTTGGGCCAATCGCCCAACACCTGGCGGACATTGCCAGCAGCCCGGGCACCAGACAACAGATAGGTGCGCTGATCAAGCGCGAAGTCGATGAATATTACGAACAGCTTTCGTTCGTGAAGAAAATATTCATCTCGCGCGAGCGCATTTATCGCGAAGTCGACGATCTCGTTTACAACACTTTGCCGCGGCGCATTGACGAGTATTTGCGCGGCGCCGCTTTCGTGCAGGAGGCAACCAGCTTTCTGAATTCGACGATCGACAATCTCATGCAGCGGCCGCTCAATGAGCTGATTGGCCAGATTCCTCCAGAGAGGTTTGCGACCATCAAGTCCGAAGCCACCGCGCGTTTCGTCGCCCTGGTGCGCAGCCCGGAACTGGCGCACTCGGTTGTCGGTTATCTGGCCAACGCTCTCGAACGCCTGAGACCGCAAACGCTACGCCAACTGCTGCAGGCCTTGAATCCCGAATCTGCGCAGCGGGTAAAAGCGTTTCTGACGAAAAGCCTGCTTGCGGTCCTGGCGCGAGACGATACGGCGCGGACGATCAATGCGATCCTAAGTGCCCAAATCGAAAGATTCATGATCGCGCCGATCGGCCGGCTCGCCGATCATATGCCCGCCGGGGCGATTGAGAAGGCGAGTGCCGCGCTGACCGAAAAAATCACTGCCGCCGCGCGCGAGCGACTGCCCGCGCTGATCGCCGAATTTGATGTCGGGGGTCTGGTGCGCAAAAAAGTTTCCGACTATCCGTTGGAGAAACTGGAAGCCCTGGTGTTGTCGGTCGCCCAACATCACTTAAAAACGATCGAACTGTTCGGCGCCGTGATTGGTTTCTGGATCGGTATTGGACAGGCGATCTATTTCTGGCTGACTTATATGCCGAAACGATGAACCGTAGGCGCGGGCTGCCAGCCCGGGCACAAGATCCCGAAAGAAGCCTGGGCGGTAAATACAAACTCACAGTTAGCGTTTGCCTTGATCGTGGCTGCCCTTTACTTTCGCGGAATGCTCCAGCTTCGTGCCTTGTTTCCGCTGAGACAAAACCGATCCACGAAATCACACGAACAAGTAATTCCGCTTTGTTCGTGGATCGGCTTCTATCTGACACGAACACTTATTCTATTTTAGAGTTGTGATTAAAACGGCCCGCGCGTTACACTAATGCGCGTTCAAACTTTTTTGTTGACATTCCGGTCGTTAAATAATAAATATTTGTTTCCAGTGAAAGGAGTCATCCGCGAATGACCTACGTTGTCGTAGAAATGTGCGTTGACTGTAAGTACACCGACTGTGCAGCGGTTTGCCCCGTCGAAGCTTTTCATGAATTGCCTGATCGTCTTTATATCAACGCCGACACCTGCATCGATTGTGATGCTTGCGTACCCGAATGTCCGGTAGAAGCGATCTTCGCCGACAACGCCGTGCCTGAGCAGTATGCGCACTGGACACAGATCAATATCGATGAAGCGCCAAACTATCCTGTGATCAGTCAGAAGATCCCTGCGCTGCATGGACCAAACTGTGCTGGCCCGGCCGAGTGAATCCGAGACCGGTTAAGAGTTCAAGCTTTAGCTTGCGCTTATAACCGGCAACCTGAAGGTTGAACTCTGAACGCAAATTTTAGTTGGAATGTGAAGTCCCTGGTTAGACTAACTGCAGTACTTCAAAACTCTTCCGCACTGAAATCTTCAAAATCGCGCAACGCCCGGTATGCTTCTTCTGAAGCATACTCGGTCGCTTGCCGTTCCAAAGCATGACGCGCGACCAAAGCATCGACCGGATCGCGCAGCAACGCTACCAGCAGCGAAGCCGGCATCTGGGTTAAGCACTCCTGCGCCAGCGCTCGCACTACTACGTTGCTCGCCCGGGCCAGCTCGCAAATTTCGCTGGGAGCCAGACGTTCAGAAAGCATTTCTGCCAGACCATCAATGCGCGCGTAGTCGTTTCGCTGGTGCGCGCGCTGAATCAATTGCGCGAATACTTCCGCGGATTGTGTCTGCTGGGTCAGGACATTGGCGCAGGCATCAGCCAGTCGCCGCGCTTCCCGCGACGCATCTCCAGGCAGCCCGGCTGCGACCGTGTGTTCATCGAGTGCAGCCAGGAGCTGGCTCAACTCGTGATCAGCGCGCGGATCGTAAGGTGTAGACTGTGGGATCTGCATAAGGGAACCAGTGCCCGAGGATTTCCACGCCCGCTCGACCAGGCTGCGGGTGGTTGTGCGTAAGTGGTTCCAAACGCTCGTGACTCGCGGACCAAACTCCTCAATCATCATCCCTATAGTTCCTCGTTTTCAGCGCGACCGGATGCTAAATTCTTGCCCGGCGCTTCTGCCCTGCGATTGTACTACAAGCGCTACTACAAATCGGACAATACTGCTAAGCTTACTGCTCTCGTCGGCGTGCGCCGTGGCGCAAATTGGATTAATTAAGAGGATCTTACGATGCCCATCAGTGAACAATTGCTTGAAATTCTGGTTTGTCCCGCCTGCCGTGCGCGAGTGGAACTGAAATCAGACGGCAGCGGCTTGAAATGCGTCGACTGCAAGCGCGTCTATCCGATACGCGACGACATCCCAGTGATGCTGATTGACGAAGCCAAGATCGAAGATGAACAGCCTGCGGGAAATAATTGAGTCGTCGCCCAGTGTTCGTCATCTCGCTTTCGCTAACAAACTGGAGGGCGACGAACCTCTGGCCCTGGGGCCCGCGCTTTGGGATTGGTCTGAGGTGCGACGCATTCTGGTCGTGCGGCTTAGGTCGATCGGCGACACTGTCCTGACCACACCCTCGCTGTTTGCCTTGCGCCGCTTCCTGCCACACACGCAAATAGACATTCTCCTGGAAGATTGGGTGGCACCCGTTCTCGAGGGCTCGGATCTTGTGAATCGGGTAATCGCGATCGCTCGTGACAGCAGGACAGCCCGCGCGCGTCTGGCGCGGGAACTGCGAGCCTCGCACTATGACGTTGTCTATAACCTGCATGGAGGCACGACGGCCACACTCTTGACTCGAGCGACCGGTGCCAAGCATCGCGTCGGGTTCGGACACTATCAATATGCCCGTTTGCATAATCATGCGGCTCCATCGTCTTTGGAGATTTGGCAGCGGCCCAGCCTGCACTCAGCCGAGCAACAACTGGCTTTGATCGGCTGGACCGGTGTGCCGGTAACAGATCGACCGTCAACCAGACTCGCGGTTACTGAAAGATCATTGCGTGCTGTATCCGCAAAACTTCGCCAGGCCGGTGCCGGAGATGACGAAAAGCCGTTCGCGGTGATTCATCCGGCAGCGGCGTTTGATACCAAACAATGGGCCACAGAAAACTTCGCGCGCGTGGCGGAAGAACTAACGGCTCGCGGTCTGATGGTGATTGCCATCGTATCTCAGAAGGAAAAGCAGGTCGTTGAAGCACTCATCAGGCAGACCTCGGCGCCGGTCATCGGTCTCAGCGATTTGAGCTTGCCCGAAGTCACCGCGCTCGCTTCGGGCGCGCGTTTGTTTGTCGGCAATGACAGCGGTATCGCGCATATCGCTGCCGCGACCGGCGCGCCGTGCGTAGTAATCTTTGGCTCGTCAAACGTCGTGCACTGGCGGCCCTGGACGATGAATCCAAATGAAGTCGTGCGCGAAGAAATGCCCTGCCAGCCGTGTCATGGTTACTTTTGTGCGGCGTTTGAAAAGCCAGAATGCATTTTGCGAGTGCCTCTGGAGCGCGTTGTGGGGGCAATTGATCGAATTCTGAATCACGGCCGCGCGAGATAGATACGATTACAGAACTGCTCGCGGTAGCGAGCGGATTGCTGGAGTGCGGTGGCAATCCCGAAACATCGGAAGACACCGCTTTGGATTCGAACATGACCATCACTCAAGCCTCAGCAAAAGCGCTGTCGCCGCTTCGCTCTGCCGGCGCGCTCCAGGTGTGTTGAGTGCTGACACCCGCTCGCTAACGCGAGCGGTGCTGTACCGGATCGTCCCGGTTGGGCTGGTGGATTTGTTACAAAGAGGTGGGCACTGAATTCATGACGACCATCGACAAAAAGCGCGCGGCCGAGTTACTTACCAAGCTTGGCAACAGCCGCATCGTCGTCCTCGGCGATGTAATGCTGGATGAGTTCATCTGGGGTGAGGTGACGCGGATCTCGCCCGAAGCGCCGGTACCGGTCGTAGACATTCGCCGCGAATCCACACACCTTGGAGGTGCTGCAAATGTGCTCGCCAATCTCGTCGCCCTGGGATCTAAGGCCTGCGTAGCGGGCGTTGTCGGCGATGACTTTGCCGGCGAACGAATTCGCAGCTCAGTGGGCGACAAAAGCGATTTCCAGGCCGACGGTTCGCTGGTCATAGACAATTCGCGTCCGACTACAATCAAGACGCGTATTATTGCGCAGAACCAGATGGTGGTGCGGGCAGATCGCGAACATCGGGCTCCGGTAAATGATAAGACTGAGGAACTGATTATCGCCGCCGTGAAGGCCGCACTCGAGAATGCCCACGCCCTGGTCGTGTCGGATTATGACAAAGGTGTAGTTACATCGCGCATTCTGGCTGAGGTCCTGCCGATCGCTTATGGACGAATGCCGGTCCTGGTCGATCCCAAGTTACGAAACTTTGACGCATATCGTCCGGCCACGCTGATTACGCCTAATCATCATGAAGCGCTGCGCATGGCTAACCTCGAAGAAGATTCTGATGAAGGACTGAAACTGGCAGCGCGCGCGATTCGAGGGCGCCTCAGTTGCGATGCCGTTCTGATCACGCGTGGCGATCGTGGAATGATGTTGGTTGAAGGAGATCGCGACCCAATTAATGTCGACACCGCCGCCCGGGAAGTATTCGATGTGACCGGCGCGGGCGATACGGTGATCGCCGCCCTGGCGGCAGCACTGGCGGCGGGCGCATCGATGATCGAAGCCGCAGTGCTGGCGAATCATGCAGCCGGCATCGTGGTCGGAAAACTGGGAACGGCGACGGCGACTGCCAAAGAAGTTCTTGATTCGATTAAGTAAGTCATGCCTAAACAATTATCAATTCTCTTACTGTTGGCGCTGGGCCTGGGAACAATAACGTTTGCCCCGGCGCAGGACCAGCAGCGCCCGCGCACGGTTGAACCGATGGGTCCCCCCTCCGCGCCCCAGCCGGTGACGCCGGACGTTCCGCCGCTTCGGATTAGTCCGGCGCGGGCAAAGACCGCTGCACCCAATGCGCTCGCCGAACTGAAAATGCGCATTGAAGAAATCGCCCATCAGCCAGCGCTCGAGCCCGGGTTCTTTGCCATCAAGATCGTCTCGCTCGATTCGGGCCTGGTGATCTACGAGCAGAGCGCGCACAAATTTACCCGGCCGGCTTCGAACATGAAGCTCTACACGGTCGCCGCGGCGCTCGATCGGCTGACGCCTGACTATCACTTCATTACTTCGGTGTACGCGAAGGAAAAACCGGAGGATGGAAAAGTCAAGGGCGATCTGATCGTTTATGGTCGCGGCGATCCTTCGTTTGCCGCGCGCTTTAATAACAGTGACTACTTCAAAGGCATCGACGATCTCGCCGCGCGGATCGTGACCGCCGGAGTGACGCGCATCAAAGGTGATTTGGTCGGCGACGAAAGCTGGTTCAACGGCGCGCCTTTGGGCAGCGGTTGGGAGTGGGAAGATTTGCAGTGGTCTTACGGAGCACAGGTGAGCGCCCTGACTGTCAATGACAACGCGATCGACTTGACCGTAAAGCCGGGTGAAAAAGTTGGCGCACCCGTAGTGATTACCAGTGGACCTCCGGCCACGTTCATGACTATCGCCAATCGCGCTACTACTGGCCCTCGCGGATCGAAAAACGAATTAAGCGTCTATCGCGGGTTGGGCGCGAACACCCTGGAAATCTCAGGGAGCCTGCCTCTCGGCGATAACGGATTTCTAGGCAGCACCGCCATTCCTGATCCCGCGCTCGCGTTTGTGACAATGCTTAGAGATGCGCTGCTAAAACGGGGCGTGAAGATCGACGGTAGGGTGCGCACGCTAGATGCGCGTTCGGGAATGAGCATCGTTACGAATTCGTCGGCTGGGTTAATGCAGGCGACCAACGTTCCGCCGCAAACACCGCCGGTGGAAATCGCCAGCATCCAATCTCCACCGTTCAGTTTGATCGCCTCGCACACTCTTAAGCCAAGTCAAAATCTCTACACCGAGATAATTCTGCGCACCCTGGGCAAGCTGACCAGCATCGGTCCCAGCCAAACAAACGAAGAAGCCGGGTTGATAGTCGTCAGAAACTTTCTGCGTCAGGCGGGAGCGAATGAAAGTGATCTGGCGCTGAATGATGGCTCTGGTCTTTCCCGCAACGACATGATCACGGCGAACGCTACGGTGCAGTTGCTGACTTTCATGTCAAAGCATCGATATTTTGCGCAGTTCCGCGACGCGCTGCCGATCGCCGGCGTTGACGGTACCCTGCGCACGCGGATGAGAGGCACGCCCGCCGAAAATAATCTGCGGGCAAAGACGGGCAGCCTGAGCTCAGTCGCATCATTGTCTGGTTATGTCACGACGGCCGCCGGCGAGCATCTGGTCTTTTCCATGATGCTGAACAATTATCCGGACGCCAGCGCCCTGCGCCGGGACTCAATCGATGCCATCGCGATCCTGCTGGCTTCGTTTACAGGAAAGACGCAATAGGAGCGCAGGCATCTTGCCTGCGGATCGCGGACATCCTGTCCGCAGAGAAAGCGCGCGCTCAACCTTGATCAGTACACCATTCTAACCTCTACCGCGAGCGGTTCTGTAGCAGATGACGAATCCCCGTTTCACCAAATTCCACGGCTACGGCAACGACTATATAGTGTTCGAAGCCGATCAATTGGCCGAGGTCGGCGACCTGGGGGATTTTGCCCACAGCACTCGGAAGCAGACGGCTCAGACTTTCAGGTTCGTATCTTCAATCCGGATGGCAGCGAAGCCGGTATGTCAGGCAACGGTACGCGCTGTGCTGCTTCATATTTGTTCTATCATCAACTCTGGACAAATGATCTGCTGCGACTGAAAACGCGCAATGGCATCAAGCGTTATCACTTGCTTGAGCGTGACGACGCAGGCTCATTTCTCTTTCGCTCTGAATTGGGCGAACCCAGGTTTGATAGCGGTTCGATCCCGATGGTGGCAGAGGAATCGCTCGATCGCGTGATCGATCATCCCCTTGAAGTCGGCAGCGAAACTCTTCGCGTCACCGCTTTGCAGATGGGCAATCCCAATTGCTGTATCTTTGTCGACGACTTCAACTCAATTGACTGGCGTCGACTCGGTCCGTTGATCGAGCATCATCCGCGATTCCCAGAGCGCACTAATGTTATCTTTGTGCGCGTTCGTGATCGGGCGAACATCGAAGAGCGCCTGTGGGAACGTGGCGTGGGCGAAACTGAAAGCTCGGGTACCTGTTCCTGCGCGGCCGTCGTGGCCTCGGCCATTAACGATCTGACAGATCGGCGCGTGAACGTGCACGCTCCTGGCGGCGTGCTCCCCATCGAATGGCGCGACGACGGCGAGGTTGTGCTGACAGGGCGCTCCGAAGTAATTTATAGCGGATCATGGCTGCGAAAATAGTCCCTGATTAGTCTCAGTTTTTAGCGAGGATCCCCTGGTGTTATATCTTCCTTTTCCCTTCGACCTCCGCGTCTGCGGCGGCATTATCATTACCATCTGCTTTGCCGTCCTATTACCGGGCTGCGCCGGAAGGGCCGTGAGTGAGACTCCGCCTCCGGTGATTGAAAAACCCAAACCGCCGACCGCTGTTCCAATGTGGCTGGGCAATCCGACGCGCACCTTTTTCGGCAGCGGACCGATGCCAAAGGCACTAAAAGTCGTCTGGGCGTTCACCACCGGATTTGCCAGCGGCCGTCTTCATGACGATCCCTGGGGCGGCTCCGGCTGGCCCGGCCAACCAGCGATCGTCGGCGATCGAGTTTACTTCGGATCGGCCGACAGCTATGTCTACTGTCTTAACAAGAGCGATGGCACCGTAATTTGGAAGTTCAAGAC